>Ga0247704_1000190_pt1 | contig 17304 bp, 21 predicted proteins | sample 41W_NmetaG_FD_189042 | JGI IMG/M metagenome (GOLD analysis project Ga0247704, IMG submission 189042) | Soil microbial communities from hillslope of Landscape Evolution Observatory, University of Arizona, Oracle, AZ, United States - 4-1-W_N | ecosystem: Engineered > Artificial ecosystem >...
CGGTCTCGGCCAGGGCGAAGACCCGGCCCCCGGCAATGAGTGGGTACGAGACCCGCCCGCCCAGATCCCGCGACCACCTCCTCGACAGCGGCGGTCGCTGGGAGCCACCGCTGGCCCCGCCGCTGTGGGCCGGGTCGATCTGCCACGAGGTGGCCTCGTCGGGGACCACGGGGCGTGGCGCGGTGGTCGTCGTGGTCGGCGGCGCCGTCGTGGAGGTCGTGGAGCTCGTGGGGGTCGAGGAGGTCGTCGTGGGAGGCAGCGGCGCCATCGCCTTCTGCACGAGGAAGCGGTCGCCCGCGAACTGGACGATGTCGGGCCGTCCGTCCCCACTGACGTCCTCCACCGCGAGGGGCTCACCGCGGTAGTTGATGTAGGGGATCGAGTACAGGCGCTCGGTCGTGAGGTGACCGTCGGTGTCCTGGAGGAGTACCCCGTCGGCGTACCAGCCGTCGTGGACGGTGACGACGTCCTTGCGACCGTCACCGTTGACGTCGACGATGGCCAGCGGCTTAGGGATGTCGTAGGCCGGATAGAAGACAGCCGGACCCAGACTCCCGTCCGGGCGCTGCGACCGCACCGAGACGCTGGACGACGGCCGGTTGCTGGCGACGGTCAGGGCCACGTCGTCCAGGCCGTCGTTGTTGAGGTCGCCGACGGCGATGCCTCCGTCGCCGACCGACGTGGTGGCCGTGGCCGAGAATGATCCGTCGGCAAGCTGCCGGTAGACGTACAGGGTCGAACCGTCGACTCCGACGATGTCGAGGCGGCCGTCTCGGTTGAAATGGCCGGTCTCGACCAGCATCCGGGAGGCGCTCACCGCAACCGGCGTGCCGAAGGTGCCATCGCCGGCTCCCCGGAGCCAGGAGACACCGTTGGTGCCGGATGTGAGGGCGTCGAGCCGCCCGTCGCCGTCGATGTCAGCCAGCTTCACGTTCATGGTCCCCGGGGCGGGCGTCGGCAGCCGCGGCGCCAGGCCACCGTCGCGTTGCAGGAAGACGTCGATGCCGGCGGGAGTGCCGACGGCGACATCGGCCCGCCCGTCGCCGTCCAGGTCGCCGGCGTCGAGCGTGGTGACGTAGTGCGGGTACTCGTACGGGACCATGTCGAGGCGAGCCCCCTCCGTGAAGGAGCCGTCGGCCTGCTGGGGGAAGAGGAAGAGCTTGAAGCCCCGGGCCGGGTCGATGTGCCACACCGAGTTGCCCACGATGTCCTTGCGGCCGTCGCCGGTGAAGTCGGCCACCGCGATGGACTCGGCGTAGAAGCCCGCCGGATAGCTGGCGTAGGGCGCGAACTGCGGCTCGGGGACGGCGGCGCCGGCCGGGTGGGCGCCGGTCCTCAGCAGCGGCAGGGCCGCCATCAGGATCACGACAGCCCACAACGGCGGCCAGGTGTTCCGTCTCCGACCGCCAGGCGTCTCCACCGACTCACACCTCCGGGTCGGTGTATCGACCAGATCCCGCCCGGGCTTGAGTCGTCGCCTACCGGCGCTTGACCGAGAGGGCCTTCGCTGCCTCCCGGGCTGCGTCCCGCTCGGCGATGGCGTGGCGCTTGTCGTAGTTGCGCCGGCCACGGGCCAGGCCGAGCTCCACCTTGGCCCGGCCCTCCTTGAAGTACACCGAGAGGGGGACGACGGTGAGGCCCTCCTGGGCGGTGCGGGCGGCCAGCTCCTCGATCTCCCAGCGGTGCAGGAGCAGCTTGCGACGCCGCTCGGGCTCGTGGCCGCCGAACCCGTCGGCCAGCTCGTAGGGCGCCACGTGCACCCCCACCAGCCACAGCTCGCCGTCCTCCACCCGGGCGTGGGCGTCCTTGAGGGTGATCTTGCCGTCCCGCAGCGACTTGACCTCGGTGCCCACGAGGGCCATCCCGGCCTCGAAGGTGTCGAGGATGTCGTAGTCGTGGCGGGCCTTGCGGTTGCTGGCCACGAGCTTCACACCCTTGGGGGACATCCATCGGAGAGTACCCTCGGCCCCCGTGCTCAGGATCAGCCGTGCCCACTGGCAAGCCATCGTCGACCACGCGACCGCGGAAGCCGACAAACCGGCCGAGGCCTGCGGGCTCCTCGCCGGCGAGCTGGGCGACATCGACGTCAGGGCGGTCTACCCGTGCCGCAACGCGGCCCCGCCCGAGCGGCAGAACTTCGTCTACGAGCTGGACCCGCTCGACCACCTCAAGGCCGACCGCGACGCCCGGGCCAGCGGCTGGGACATCATCGGCGTCTACCACTCCCACACCCACACCGAGGCGTTGCCGTCGCCGACCGACATCGCCCAGGCGCCGGACCCCGGCTGGCACTACGTCCTGGTGTCGCTGCGGTTGCCCACGCCGGTGGTGCGCTCGTTCACCATCGTCGACGGCGAGGTCGCCGAGGAGCCCTTGGTCCTCGAAAGGCCGGCACCTAAGTAGGATTTCACCGAGCCCGCCCATCCGTCCCGCCCCTGGAGGCCCTGTCACCGTGGTCGAAGTGCGCCTGCCCACCGTTCTCCGCTCGCACGCGGCCGGCCAGTCGTCGGTGAAGGCCAACGGCGCCACCGTGGGCGAGGTGTTCGACGACCTCGTACGCCAGTTCCCGCTTCTCGCCGGCCAGGTCATCACCGCCGACGGCACCCTGCACAAGTTCGTCAACGTGTACCGCAACGACGACGACGTCCGGTTCCTCGACAGCCTGGCCACGCCGGTGGAGGACAGCGACGTGATCACCATCCTCCCCGCCGTCGCCGGCGGCTAGCGCCCGGCGCACCGCTTGGCTGTCTACCGATCGATCCTCGACACCATCGGCAACACGCCGCTGGTGGAGGTCAGCCAGCTCAGCCCCAACCCCCGGGTGCGGATCCTGGCCAAGCTGGAGGGTCAGAACCCGGGCGGGTCGGTGAAGGACCGGATCGCCCTGAGCATGGTGGAGGCGGCCGAGGCCGACGGGGTGCTCAAGCCGGGGCAGACCATCCTGGAGCCCTCCTCGGGCAACACCGGGATCGGCCTGGCCATGGTCTGCCGGATCAAGGGCTACAAGCTCCGGGTCGTCCTGCCCGAGAACGTCTCGGTCGAGCGCCGGCAGCTGCTGGAGATCTTCGGGGCCGAGATCGTGCTGTCGCCGGGCGCCGAGGGCTCGAACGGCGCCGTCCGCATGGCCCAGCGGCTGGCCAAGGAGTCGGCCGACGTCGCCTTCCTCTTCCAGTACGGCAACCAGGCCAACCCCGACGCCCATGTCAAGGGCACGGGGCCGGAGATCTGGCGCGATTGCCCCGAGGTCACCCACATCGTCGCCGGCCTGGGTACCGCAGGCACGCTCATGGGCCTCGGCCGCTACCTCAAGGAGCAGAACCCGGCCATCCAGATGTGGGCGGTCGAGCCCCCGGCCGGGGAGTCCGTGGAGGGCCTGCGCAGCCTCGACGAGGGCTTCGTGCCCCCGATCTACGACCCCGAGATGCTCGACCGCAAGATCATCGTCCGGCCCCGGGAGTCGATCGAGTGGATCCGCCGGCTGGCCGGCGAGGCGGCGATCTTCGCCGGCATCTCGTCGGGGGCGGCCATGGCCGGGGCGGTCAAAGCCGCGGCCCAGCTGGACGAGGGCGTGATCGTCACCGTGTTCGCCGACGGCGGGTGGAAGTACCTCTCCACCGGCGCCTGGACCGACGACATCGACACCGTCGTCGAGCGGGCCAAGCGGATCGTGTACTTCTAGCTCTCGCAGGCGATGCCGTCGTTGTCGGCGTCGAGGTCGTAGATGTCGGTCCCGACCACCTGGAAGCGCTTGGCGTACACGTAGGACGGGCCGTTGCCCGATCCGCCGCCGCAGTCGACGTCGGCGTCGATGGGCACGCAGGCGCCGGCGTAGTTGGGGTCGCAGGGCCCGGCCGCCCGGGTGGTCGTCGTCGGCCGGGGCCGGGCCATGGTGGCCGCGGTCGTCGACGGCCGGGCGACCGTGGTGCTCGTGGTGGTGGTCGTGCTCGTTGTGGAGGTCGTCGTGGTTGTCGTGGTCGAGGTGGAGGTGGAGGTGGAGGTCGTGGGCTCCACCTCCACGATCGGCGGGGCGGTCTCGATGACCTCGTCGCTGGGAGCGCACGCGCCGAGCAGGAGCACGACCACCAGCCCGCCGGTCCGCCGCAACGTCATGGGGGCCAGCATGGGCGGCGACAGACCCGCCGAACAGGGCCGGAAGTCCCATTCGCCTAGCCTCCCCGACGATGGACGACCGGCCGATCGGCATGTTCGACAGCGGCTTCGGGGGCCTCACCGTGGCCCGGGCCGTCATCGACCTGCTGCCGGCCGAGGATCTCGTGTACTTCGGTGACACGGCGCGCTACCCGTACGGCCCCCGCCCGCTCGACGAGGTGCGCCAGTTCGCCCTCGAGGTGACCCGGCTGCTCGTCGAGCTGCACCACGTGAAGATGGTGGTCGTCGCCTGCAACACGGCCACGGCCGCCGCCCTGGAGCTGCTCCGGTTCGAGTTCGACGTGCCGGTGGTCGGGGTGATCGACCCCGGCGTGCGCTCGCTGGTCCGGGTGACCCGCAACGGGCGGGTCGGCGTGATCGGCACGGTGGGCACCATCGGCTCGGGGGCCTACCAGCGGGCCGTACGGTCCACTCGGGCGCCGGTCGAGCTGAGCTGCGCGGCCTGCCCGGGCTTCGTGGAGTTCGTCGAGCGGGGCGAGACGGCCAGCGACCAGGTCCACGTGCTGGCCGAGCGCCTGCTCGCCCCCCTGGTGGAGGACGGGGTCGACGCCCTGCTGCTCGGCTGCACCCACTACCCCTTCCTGGCCCGCACGATCGGCGACGTCATGGGCCGCGAGGTCGTCCTTGTCGACTCCGCCGACGAGACGGCGTTCGAGGTGCGGTCGATCCTCGAGGAGACCGGTCTCGGCCGGCGCTCGGCGGCCAAGGGCGCACACCGCTTCGTCAGCTCGGGTGACGTGGCATGGTTCCGGGCGCTGGGAAGCCGCCTTCTCGGCCCGGAGCTGGACGGGGTGGAGGGATGGGAGTGGGACTGAGCCTGACCGTGCTGGGGTGCTCGGGCTCCTACCCCGGCCCGGGAGGGGCGGCCAGCGGCTACCTCGTCGACGACGGCACCACCCGGGTGTGGGTCGACGCCGGCTCGGGCACCCTGGCCAACCTCCAGCGCCACCTCGCCCTGGCCCAGCTCGACGCCGTCGTCCTGAGCCACGAGCACCCGGACCACTGGGCCGACGTCGAGGGCTGGCACAACGTGCTGCGGTTCGTGCTCGACCGCACCGGATTCCCGGTCTACGCCCCGGCCGGCCTGCGCCACCACCTCTACCAGGACACCGGGCCGCACATCGCCTGGCACGACGTGGCCGATGGCGACCGGGCGTCGATCGGCACCATGGACTTCACGTTCTCCCGCACCGACCACGGGCCCGAGACGCTCGGCATGCGCATCGACGGCGGCGGGCGCTCGCTCGGCTACTCGGCCGACACCGGGCCCGCGTGGTCGCTGGAGGCGCTCGGCGAAGGACTCGACCTCGCGCTGTGCGAGGCCACCATCACCCCCGACAAGGAGGGGACGTTGCAGCATCTCAGTGCCCGTCAAGCCGGTGCCCAGGCGAGGGCCGCCGGCGCAGGGCGCCTCGTCCTGACCCACATCTGGCCCACCCTCGACGTCGAGCGCAGCCGGGAGGACGGCGCCGCGGCCTTCGGCGCGCCGGTGGAGGTCGCCACGGTCGGGGCGAGGTTCGAGGCGTGAGGCGCGACGGACGGCAGCCCGACGACCTGCGCCCCCTCGTCTTCGAGCGGGACTACACCGAGATGGCGGCCGGCTCCGTGCTCGTCTCCATGGGCCGCACCCGCGTCCTGTGCACGGCCTCGGTCGACGAGCGGGTCCCCCCGTGGATGCGGGGCAAGGGCACGGGCTGGGTGACCGCCGAGTACTCGATGCTCCCGGGGTCGACGCCCGACCGCAGCGACCGCGAGGTCAACAAGGGCAAGCCGTCGGGCCGGACCCAGGAGATCCAGCGCCTGATCGGCCGCTCGCTGCGGTCGATCTGCGACATGAAGCTGCTCGGCGAGCGCCAGGTGATCGTCGACTGCGACGTGCTCCAGGCCGACGGCGGCACCCGCACGGCGTCGATCAGCGGGGCCTACGTCGCCCTCCACGACGCCCTGACCCGCCTCGTCGCCTCGGGGCGCATCGGCGCCCACCCCCTCACCATGGCGTGCGCCGCGGTGTCGGTCGGGGTGGTCGACGCCATCGGCCTGCTCGACCTCGACTACTCCGAGGACGTGCGGGCCGAGGTCGACATGAACGTGGTCATGACCTCCACCGGCCGGTTCGTCGAGGTCCAGGGCACCGCCGAGGGCCTGCCGTTCACCCGGGCCGAGCTCGACGACCTGCTGGGCCTGGCCGAGCACGGGATCGCGTCGATCCTCGACGCCCAGGCGGCCGTGCTGGCCTCGCCGCCCGTGCCCCGGGTGTGAGCACCACGCTGGTCCTGGCCACCGCCAACCCGGACAAGGCCACGGAGCTGGCCGCCCTGCTGGAGGGCTTCGACGTCGTGCCCCGGCCCGCCGGGCTGCCCGACGTGGAGGAGACCGAGGACACGCTCGAGGGGAACGCCCGGCTCAAGGCCCTGGCGGTGCTGGCCGCCACCGGCCAGGCCGCGATGGCCGACGACACCGGGTTGGAGGTGGAGGCGCTGGGCGGGCGGCCCGGCGTGTTCGCCGCCCGCTACGCCGGCCCGGGGGCGACCTACGCCGACAACGTGGCCAAGCTGCTCGGCGAGCTGGAGGGCGTCCCCCCCGAGGGGCGCCGGGCCAGGTTCCACACGGTGGCGGTGGCCGTGTTCCCCGACGGCCGGGAGATCGTCGCCGAGGGCTGGGTGGAGGGGACGATCGCCGAGTCCCCCCAGGGCGAGACGGGCTTCGGTTACGACCCGGTCTTCGTCCCCGACCGGGGCGACGGGCGTACCTTCGCCCAGATGACCCAGGTCGAGAAGGCGGCCCTGTCCCACCGGGGCCGGGCCCTGCGGGCGCTGGCCGCCCAGCTCTCCGGCTGACCCCCCCCTCCGTTCTTGGCGCGCTCATCCGTGGAGTACACGGGCAGGCGCGCCAAGAACGGAGTGTCGCACCCTCCTGGTTGGCTGGTCGCATGGACCGTCACATCGCCCAGGTCGCCGAGACCCAACTCGGCCTTGTCACCCACGGTCAGTCGCTCGGCGCGGGTCTGAGCGACGAAGCGATCGAGTGGCGGGTGAGGACCGGCCGGTGGCAGCGGCGGCACCGAGGTGTGTACGCCGTCACCGGCCTCCCGCGATCGTGGGAGCAGGACCTCATGGCCGCCTGCCTCGCCGGCGGTTCCGGCGCAGTGGCGTCGCACCGGTCCGCAGCCGGGCTGTGGGCGTTCGACGGCATTCCGCGTGGATTCGTCGAGATCAGCGTCGCCCGACCGCTGTGCCATCGGCTGACCGGTGTCGTCGTCCACCGGTCCACCGACCTTGTCCGCTCGGCAAGCTCGACGCGCGCCGGCATCCCCGTGACCAGCCCCATGCGCACGCTGGTCGACCTGGGTGCGGTGATGCCGTCCTGGGCCGTCGAGACGGCGCTCGACCACGTGCTGAGCCGCCGGCTCGTCACCGTCGCCGGGGTGCGGCGGGAGCTCGACGCCCTGGCCCGGAAGGGCCGCAGGGGAGCGGGCGTGCTCCGGGCGCTGCTCGACTGCCGGGGGGATGCCTGCCTGCGGACCGACAGCGTGCTCGAGGCCCGGATGCTGCGCATCTGCCGCGAGCACGGCCTGCCCCTCCCGGTCACCCAGTACGAGATCCGCGTCGGCGGCCGGCTCCTCGCACGGGTCGACTTTGCCTTCCCCGAGATCCGCCTGGCCATCGAGGTCGACGGCTACGAGCACCATGCGTCGCTCGGGGCGTTCCAGCACGACCGGACCCGGCAGAACGACCTGGTCGCCGCCGGCTGGACCGTGCTCCGGTTCACCTGGGACGACGTCACCCGGCATCCCGAGCGGGTGGCGGCGCACATCCTCCGGGTTCTTGGCGCGCTCAGCCGTGTACAGCACGGATGAGCGCGCCAAGAACGGAGGGAGGGAGAGGGTTAGTTGACGACCGTGCCCTCGGGCAGGAGCCGGGTGCCGTAGTACACCTGCCAGGCGTGGTAGCCGAGGTAGGCCCGCTCGTCGGCCACCATCTGCTCGGCGTAGTGGGTGATGGCCCGCACGTACCGGGCGCTGTTGTTGTAGGCCCGCAGGGCCCGGGCCATGTCGGAGGGCGCGCCGGTGGCCCGCAGGTAGCGGGCGGCGGCGTGGATGGCGTCGCGGTTCGACGTCACGTCGCCGCCCCGGCCGTAGATGGCCCAAGTCGAGGGGATGAACTGCATGGGGCCCTGGGCACCTGCCGTGCTGTCGCCGACGATCCGGCCCATGCGGGTCTCGACCAGGTGGATGGCGGCCAGGTACTGCCACGGCACCCCGCCGGCGGCCGCCCCGGCCTCCTTGTAGAGCGGGAGCAGCGTCTCGGCCGGCTCGGGCGGGACGATGCGCCACTTGGGCAGGGGCGTATCGGGCGGCGGGGCCGGGGTGAGGGCGCTCAGCTCCCGGCCGGCGGCCACGTTGGCCTCCACCGTCGGGCGCAGCCGGGCGGGCACCAGCTCGAGCACGGCGCCGGCCAGCGCCGGGTCGGCCACCAGCCTGCGGTAGGACTGCTGCTGGGTCTGGCCGAGGGCGGGGAGATCGGCGGCCGGGGTGGACGGGTTGCGGATGGCCGTCTCGGCGGCCACCAGGGCCGAGGCCAGGGCGGCCTCAGCCGTGAGGGTGGTGGTCGTGGTGGGGGCGACCGTGGTGGTGGTCGGCGGCGGCACGGTGGTGGTCGTCTCGGAGCGGCCGGCGACCACCGGTTCGGGGTCGCCCGAGCACCCGACGGCGAGGAGCAGGGCGACGGCGGTGAGGAGCCGGCGCATCGCCGGGCAACGCTAGCGCCGGTACGGTGGACGCCGTGACCCGCAGGTACCTGATCCGGACGTTCGGCTGCCAGATGAACGTCCACGACTCCGAGCGGCTGGCCGGCCTGCTCGAGGCCGACGGGATGGAGGCGGCCGAGGGCGTGGACGACGCCGACGTCGTCGTCCTGAACACCTGCTGCATCCGGGAGAACGCCGACAACAAGCTCTACGGCAACCTCGGGCACCTGGCGTCCCTCAAGGAGCGCCGGCCCGACCTGCAGATCGCAGTCGGCGGCTGCCTGGCCCAGAAGGACCGGGAGCTGATCCAGGCCCGGGCCCCCCAGGTCGACGCCGTCTTCGGCACCCACAACGTGGGCCGGGCCGCCGAGCTGCTGGCCGAGGCCAGAGAGACCGGCCGGGCGGTCATGGAGATCCTCGAGGAGGACGCCGCCTTCCCCTCGGCCCTGCCCGTGCGCCGGGAGCTGCCGTACACGGCGTGGGTCACCATCCAGATCGGCTGCGACAACGCCTGCGCCTTCTGCATCGTCCCCGCCGTCCGGGGCAAGGAGATCAGCCGGCCCTTCGACGAGATCGTCGACGAGGTGGCGGCTCTGGCCGGCGCCGGCACGGTGGAGATCACCCTGCTCGGGCAGAACGTCAACTCCTACGGGCGCGACCTCACCAGGCGCCGGCCGCTGTTCGCCGAGCTGCTGCGGGCGGTGGGCGAGGTGGAGGGCATCCGCCGCGTCCGCTTCACCAGCCCCCACCCCAAGGACCTGCGCCCGGAGACGATCGCGGCCATGGCGGAGGTGCCCAACGTCTGCCCGCACCTGCACCTGCCGCTCCAGGCCGGGAGCGACCGCACGCTGGCCGCCATGCACCGGGGCTACACCGCGGCCCGCTACCTGGAGAAGCTGGCCGCGGCCCGGGCCGCGGTGGGAGACCTGGCCGTGACCACCGACCTCATCGTCGGCTTCCCCGGCGAGACCGACGACGACTTCGAGCGCACGCTGGAGGTGGTGGCCGAGGCTGCCTACGACAGCGCCTACACATTCGTGTTCTCGCCCCGGCCCGGCACCCAGGCGGCCGAGATGACCGACCGGTTCGTCGCCCCCGAGGTGATCGCCGAGCGGTTCGAGCGCCTCAAGGTCGTCGTCGAGCGCTCGGCCCTGGCCCGCCACCAGGCCCGGGTCGGCCGGGTGGAGGAGGTGCTGGTCGAGGGCCCGTCGAAGAAGGACCCGTCGGTGGCCACCGGCCGCACCGCCCAGAACAAGCTCGTCCACTTCCCGGTCGAAGGCCCGCTGCCGGCGGCCGGCACCTTCGCCGAGGTGCGCATCACCGGTGCGGCCGCCCACTACCTGCGGGGCGAGCTGGTCGAGGTGACGGCCCGCCCCCGCCACAAGACCCGCATCCCGGTGGCGGTGCTCTGAGCGGCCCGGGAGGTCGCGCCGGCCACCTGGTTCTGGTCGGCGCCACCGCGTCGGGGAAGTCGGCGCTGGCCTTGGAGGCGGCCCGCCGGCTCGGTGACGTGGAGCTGGTGTCGGCCGACTCCATGCAGGTCTACCGGGGCATGGACATCGGCACGGCCAAGCCGTCGCCCGAGGAGCAGGCCGAGGTTCGCCACCACCTGCTCGACGTCGCCGGCCCGGAGGAGGACTACTCGGTCGCCCGCTTCCAGGCCGACGCGGCCGACGCCATCGCGGGCATCGAGTCGAGGGGGCACCGGGCGCTGGTCGTCGGGGGGACGGGCCTGTACGTGCAGGCCGTGGTCGACGGCCTCGCCCTGCCGGGCGAGTGGCCGGAGCTCAAGGCCGAGCTGGAGGGCCAGCCGCCGGACGCGCTCTACCGCCGGCTGGAGGAGCTCGACCCCCTCGCCGCCTCCCGCATCGAGCCCGGCAACGCCCGCCGGCTGGTCCGGGCCCTGGAAGTCACCCTGGGCAGCGGCCGGCCGTTCTCCTCCTTCGGCCCCGGCCTCGGCGCCTACCCGCCCACCCGCTTCCGGCTGGCGGGGGTGTGGGTGCCCCGCCCGGTCCTCGCCGAGCGGATCGCGGCCCGCTACCGGGCCCAGCTGGCGGCGGGGTTCCTCGACGAGGTCCGCCGCCTGGCCGCCACCATGTCCCGCACCGCCCGCCAGGCCCTCGGCTACAAGGAGCTGCTGGCCCACCTGGCCGGGGAGTGGACGCTGGAGGAGGCGGTCGACGCTGCGGTGGGTCGCACCCGGGGCTTCGCCCGCCGCCAGCGGGCCTGGTTCCGGCGCGACCCCCGGATCACCTGGTTCGGCGCGCCCACGAATCCGGTCGACCTCCTGCCCGCCCTCCTGGGAGACTGGTCGGCTCAATGACCGGCCCGGGAGGCCGGTCCATCAAACACAGACCGGCCCGGGAGGCCGGTCCATTAAACACAGACCGGCCCGGGAGGCCGGTCCATCAAACACAGACCGGCCCGGGAGGCCGGTCCATCAAGGCTCGATGGTCCGCCATCGTGAGATGGTGGACCAGATGATGCGATTCGAGAAATACCACGGGCTGGGCAACGACTTCCTCGTGCTCCTCGACCTGGGCGACCGCTGCCCGGTCGACGCCACCGCCGTGCGCGCCCTGTGCGACCGCCACCGGGGCGTGGGCGCCGACGGGGTCATCAGGGTGACCCCGGGGCCGACGATGGAGCTGTACAACGCCGACGGCAGCCGGGCCGAGATGAGCGGCAACGGCATCCGGTGCCTGGCCATGGCCATGGTCGACGCCGGCCTGTCCGGCCCCCGCATGGTCGTGCAGACCGACGCCGGTCCCAAGACGGTGACCGTGGACGAGGACGGTTGGGCCAGCGTCGACATGGGCATGGCCAAGATCGACCCCAAGGACGTGGGCCTGGCCTTCGTCGACATGGGGAACCCGCACACCGTCGTCGAGGTGGAGGACCTGACCAAGCTGCGCATCGCCAGGCAGGCCGAGGAGTGGCACGGGCGCAACGTGGAGTTCGTGGTGATCGGCCCGGGCACCGACGAGCTGAGCATGCGGGTGTGGGAGCGCGGGGTGGGGGAGACCCTCGCCTGCGGCACCGGCGCCTGCGCGGCGGCGGCCGCCGCCTTCGTGTGGGGCAAGGTCGGCCGCGAGGTCACCGTCCACCAGCCGGGCGGTAACGCCACCGTGCACCTGGAGTCCGACACCATCGTGCTGAGCGGCCCGGCCGACCACATCGCGACCATCGAGGTCCCATGGCTCTGATCGAGCGGGGGCGGCGGGAGACCGTCGTCCTGGTGGGTGTGGCCATCCCGCCGGTGAGCGTGGAGGAGGCCGAGTCGTCGCTGGAGGAGCTGGCCGCCCTGGCCGACACCGCCGGCGCCGACGAGGCCGAGCGCGTCCTGCAGCGCCGCGACGAACCCGACCCGGCCACGTTCGTGGGCAAGGGCAAGGCCACCGAGCTGCGGGACATCTCCAACGCGGTCGACGCCGACACGGTGATCTTCGACGACGAGCTGTCGCCGGCCCAGAGCCGCAACCTGGAGAAGATCCTCGGGCGCACGGCCATCGACCGCACCGCCCTGATCCTCGACATCTTCGCCCAGCACGCCCACACCCAGGAGGGCAAGGCCCAGGTCGAGCTGGCCCAGCTCCGCTACCGCCTGCCCCGCCTGCGGGGCAAGGGCGTGGCCCTCAGCCAGCAGGCCGGGCGCATCGGCACGCGGGGCCCGGGTGAGACCCAGCTGGAGGTCGACCGCCGGCGGCTGGTGCGGCGGGTCACCAAGCTCCAGTCGGAGCTGAAGGACCTGACCAAGAACCGCCGCACGCAGCGCAAGGCCCGCACCCGCTCCCGGCTGCCCACGCTGACCCTGGTCGGCTACACCAACGCCGGGAAGTCGACCCTGCTGAACCGCCTGACCAACGCCGGCGTGCTGGTGGAGGACCGGCTGTTCGCCACCGTGGATCCCACCACCCGCCGCCTCGACCTGCCCGGCGGCGAGCGGGTGCTGGTCACCGACACCGTGGGCTTCGTGCGCAAGCTGCCCCACCAGCTGGTGCAGGCCTTCCGGTCGACCCTCGACGAGGTGGCCGAGGCCGACCTGCTCCTCCACGTGGTCGACGTGTCGGCCGCCGACCCGGTGGCCCACATGGACGCGGTGCGCACGGTGCTCCGGGAGATCGACGCCGACGACGTCCCCGAGCTGGTCGTGTTCAACAAGGCCGATCGGGCCGACCCCGACCAGGCCAAGCGCCTGCTCGACCGCTACCCCGGCTCGGTGCTGCTGTCGGCGGAGACCGGTGAGGGCGTCGAGGGGCTCCTCGCCGCCATCGGTGACCGCCTGCGGGAGATGACCAACGTGGTCGAGCTGGTGGTGCCCTACGACCGGGGCGACGTGGTGGCCGCCGTCCACCGGGCCGGCGAGGTGGTGTCGGAGTCGCACGACCCCGAGGGCACCCGGCTGTGGGCCCGCATCCGCCCCGAGGACGTCGGCCGCTTCCGCGAGTTCGTCGCCTAGATGCCCGGCTTCCGGCCGCCGCCGTACCCCTACGACCGCCTCGACGGGGCCAAGGCCGTCGCCGCGGCCCACGAGGGCGGGATCGTCGACCTGTCCATCGGCACCCCCAACGACCCGCCGCCGGCCGAGGTCGTCGCCGCCCTGGCCTCCTCCGGCACCGAGCGCGGGTACCCCGCCTCGATCGGGTCGAAGCGGCTGCGGGAGGCGGCCGTGGGCTGGATGGGCCGCCGGTTCGGCGTGGAGGTCCCCGTCGACGGGGTGGCGGCCTGCGTGGGCACCAAGGAGTTCGTGGCCAACGTGGTCGGCTGGCTGCGGCTGCGCACGCCCGAGCGCGACACCGTGCTGTACCCGGCGGTCTCCTACCCGACCTACGAGATGGGCGCCGTCCTCGCCGGCTGCCGCGCCGTGCCGGTGGGCGACCTGGCCGCGGTCGACGAGGCCGACGCCGCCCGGGCGCTGTGCCTCTGGGTCAACTCGCCGGCCAACCCCACCGGCGCCCTGGCCGACCTCGGGGCCCATGCCGCGTGGGGGCGGGCCCACGGCGTGCCGGTCCTGAGCGACGAGTGCTACGCCGAGTTCACCTGGGACGGCCTGCCCCACACCATCCTCGAGCACGGCTTCGACGGGGTGCTGGCCGTCCACTCCCTGTCGAAGCGGTCGAACCTGGCCGGGCTGCGGATCGGCTTCTACGCCGGCGACGCCGACCTCGTCCACTACCTGGCCGAGGTCCGCAAGCACGCCGGCTTCATGGTGCCCGGCCCGGTGCAGGCCGCGGCCGTGGTCGCCCTCGACGACGACGTCCACGTCGACGAGCAGCGGGAGCGCTACCTGGAGCGGCTGTGGTTCTTCGCCGACGTCCTGCGCCGCGAGGGGGCCGAGGTCGACATGCCGGGGGGCAGCTTCTACCTCTGGGCCGCCCCGCACGACGGCGACGCCTGGGCCTTCACCAACGACCTGGCCGCACGAGGCGGCGTGCTGGTCTCCCCGGGCGACCTGTACGGCCCCGAGGGTGCGGGGTGGGTGCGGGTGGCCATGGTCCAGCCCATGGACCGCCTCCACCTGGCAGCCGACCGGCTCGCCCGCTGAAGGCGTGAGGTCGGCCGCCCCTGCGGACCAGCTCGGCGAGCACCCTTGATGACCGACGCCCTGCCCAGGCGCCCGGCATTGGCCTCGGCCAGGTAGGCGTCGCCCCCCGGCCGCTGGCGCAGCGGTAGTGGAACGGGCCGTAGCCGAGCATGCCGCCGCCGACCCCCGGCGTTGGCTGCGCCAGCCGGCGTTTCACCGTGGCCACGCCCGACCACGCCCCACGACGTTCACTGTCGCGCCCGGGTGAACCGCAGGATGCGGGCGACGCCCCAGATCACCGCGCCCACGACGGCGACGAGCAGCAGCACCAGCCCGCCGAAGAAGACGAGGACCGCCGATCCGGTCACCTCGGGTTCGCCACCGAGCGCCGAGAGGAAGACGATCACCAGGAGGATGGCGAAGAACCCGGCCATGACCGAGAGGAGGATCAGGCTCAGCACGGCGAGGAAGACCGGCGGCCCGACCGCCCGCAGTGCCCCGGCGGCGGCCAGGCGGGCGTCCTCTCCCCGGCGCTGGGCGAGCGCGGTCCGGGCGACCACGAAGGTCACCCCGGCGAGCAGGAGCACGGCGGCCACCACCTCGAGCGTCCGCGACGCACCCGACAGCTCCACCGTCACCATCCAGACGGTACCGGTGTGCAACCGGATCGGCGGCGTGGTGTTCTTCCATCGATGACCGACGACCTGCCCCTGCGCCTGAGCCAGGATCTGGAGGCCGCCTTCGGTGACGTGGTGGCCGCCTACCAGCAGGCCGTCTACACCACGGCGCTGCGCATGTCGGGCCGGCCGGAGGACGCGGCCGACGTGGCGGCCGAGGCGTTCCTGCGGGCCTACGCCGCCCTGCGCCGGTACCCGGCCGAGCGCATCGGACAGCTCCAGCTGCGGCCCTGGCTGCTGACGATCGTCCTCAACCTGCTGCGCAACGAGGCCCGGGCCGCCAGCCGCCGCCCGGCGCAGGTGCCGCTGGAGGGGTGGTCGCCGGTCGTCGACGGTCGGGAGGGACCGGAGGACCAGGCCCAGCGCCACGACGGCCAGGCCCGGCTGGGCGGCCTGCTGACCGAGCTGCCGGACACGCAGCGCACGGCCGTCGTGCTGCGCCACGTCGTGGGCCTGCCCTACGCCGAGCTGGCCGCCGTGCTCGGGTGCCCGGAGGGCACGGCGAAGTCGCACGTCTCCCGGGGGCTCGACCGCCTCCGGGCCCTGCTCCCCGAGGAGGTCCGATGATCGAGGACGCCCTGGCGTCGCTCTCGACGCCCGCCCCCGCCCGCTTCGCCGACTCGATCTTCGCCCGGTGGGTCGAGGTCGACGGCCCGGTCGGCCCGCTCTTCGTCGCCTTCACCGACCGGGGCATCAACTACGTGTGCCCGACCGCGTGGGTCGGGGGCGACCGCGACCGCTTCGTCGACTCCTACCGCGACCGGTTCGGGCGGCCGCTGCGCCCGGCCACCCGGGCGCCCGCCGGCCTGGCCGGCGCGCTCAAGGCCGGCCGGGGGACGGGCCTCCGGTACGACCTGCGGGGCGTGGGCGAGTTCGACCGGGCCGTGCTGGCCAAGACGCTCGAGATCCCCAGGGGCGAGGTGCGGCCCTACGCCTGGATCGCCCGGGAGATCGGCCACCCCCGGGCCGTGCGGGCCGCGGGGTCGGCCCTCGGCCGCAACCCCGTGCCCATCCTCATCCCCTGCCACCGGGTGGTCCGCAGCGACGGCGACACGGGCAACTACGGGTTCGGCCCGCAGCTGAAGGTCGACCTGCTCCACGCCGAGCGGGTGAACCTCGACGAGACCCGCCGGCTCGGCCGCCGGGGCATCCACTACCTCGCCAGCGACACCACGGGCGTCTACTGCTACCCCAGCTGCGCCCACGCCCGGCGCATCGGGGCGGCCCACCGGGTGGAGCTGGCCACGGTGGCCGCGGCCGAGGCCGGCGGCTACCGCCCGTGCCGCCACTGCCGTCCCGGCTGATCCTGGTTGATCCCGGTTGATCCGGCGGGGGGCCCGCGTCAGGTCTGCAGATCCTCGTCGGCAGCCCGGACGTCGAGGCCGGCGCCGGCCAGCCGCTCCTCGAGCGTCAGTCGCTCGGCGTCGCCGAGCAGGAACTGGCGGCGGCTCCGGCCGGCCCGGGCATCCACCTCGATCTGCAGCATGGTGGCCGCCTTCAGGAGGCGCCGGTCGTAGCGGTCGATGTCCGCGGCCAGCTCCTCCTCCTTGGTGGGCCACGTGTGCCGGTTGGCCTGCTGGTTGTCGATTCGCCGCCGCAGCGTGCGCAGCTCGGCGGCGACGCTCTCGATGCTCATCGCGTTCCTACCTCCGTCGGAGTGCCGCGCCGCTGGCGCAGGACACGCACTGCGTCGCTTCGGGCACTGCCTCCAACCGCACGACCGGGATCGGCCGGCGGCAGGATCGGCAGGCGCCGTAGGTGCCCCTGTCGAGCCGGCCCAAGGCCGCGTCCACGTCGTCGATCCGCTGCCTCGCCTGCGCCGTGAGCACGTTGACCCGGTCACGCTCGACGTGCACTGGATCCGCCTCGGCGAAGCCCTGGTCGTCGGCCATGTCGGGGGTGCCGGCCTGAGCCAGCTCCTCGATGGCGGCCGCGAGCCGTTCGACCTGCTCGCGGTACGCCGCCCGGCGGGCCGCCAGCTCGGCCCGCTGGCGCACGAGGAAGTCGTCCCGCACATAGGACGACAGAGACGCGGTGCTTGAAGTCATGGATCGAGTCGGCCCTCGCCGGAAGTGCGGTGGGGGAGGCCGTCGCTGCTGAGGCCGTCCCGCTACCAAACACGTTCGTGTCCCAGTGGTTCTTCCCGGCGACGGCGCTTCTTAGACCTCCAGCGAGGGTGGCCAGCCC
>Ga0247704_1000191_pt1 | contig 17301 bp, 19 predicted proteins | sample 41W_NmetaG_FD_189042 | JGI IMG/M metagenome (GOLD analysis project Ga0247704, IMG submission 189042) | Soil microbial communities from hillslope of Landscape Evolution Observatory, University of Arizona, Oracle, AZ, United States - 4-1-W_N | ecosystem: Engineered > Artificial ecosystem >...
GATCCAGCACCTCCGTCCCCGGCGCCGCCTCGACAGTGGGATCTCCCCGTACCACCCGCTCGTGGGCCACCAGCCCGGCCGCCGGGCCCCCTCCCAGGTGGCCGGCGAGCTCGGCCCAGGTGTGGGCCGAGGCGGCCACCTCGGCCAGGGGCCCGAGGGCGAAGCGGCCGGTGCCGCCGATCACCGCCGCCGCCGCCCACGGGGGCGGGGCCTGCAGGGCCAGGCGGTACTCGACCTGGCTGGCGATGGGCCAGAGCTGGTGGCCGGTGCGCTCGAAGCCGGTGCGGGCCCGCCGGCCGAGCTCGGCCAGCCCCTCCCACGCCTGGGCCTCAACCAGGCGGTCGACCCAGCGCAGCAGCTCGTCGAGGTCCCCGGCCGCCAGGGCAGCGTCGAGGGCGGGCGTGCTCACCGCCCGACTCGGCCCCTCACACCAGGGGCCAGGGGTAGCAGTGGCCGACGGGGTCGGGTTCGGGGAACGAGGGGTGGTCCAAGACGGCCTCGGCCCGGTGCCGCAGCCCCGCCAGCTCGCTTGAATCGAGCAGGCCGGCCAGGGGACCGGGCAGGGCCCGGACCAGGCGCTCCACGTCCCCCAGCCACGGCGCCGGGACCGCCTCGCCGGCGAACTCCCAGATGACGGTGCGCACTTTGGGCTCGGGATGGAAGCACAACCCGTTGTCGATCCCCCACAGCTGGCCCTCGCCTACCAGGCAGTGACCGCCCTTGCGGTCGGTGTTGTTGGCCAGCAGGTCGAACAGGCAGATGCGGCGCAGGGCGTCGTGGTTGGCGCCGTCCTCGAAGAGGGTGAAGTAGTGCTGGCTGAAGTCGGCATCGACGAAGCGCTGCAGCGACCCTTCTCCGAGGGGACCGTCCCGGAGCACGGTCTCGGGCACAATCCCCCAGCCGAGGAGCTCGGAGAGGGCCCAGGCCGCCACCTCTCGCCGGTAGAGGCCGCCGGGAAAGTCCCACAGCGGGCGCTCACCCCGGCCGGGCTTGTAGACGGCGAGCATCTCCTGGCCGTCGCCGGCCACCGCCACCAGGAAGGTCTGATTGGTGCTCCAGGGCATGCGGCCCTTGAGAGCCACCTCGCCCTCACCCAGCAGGCGGAGCCGGTCGGTGCCCTCGTTCAGCGCTGCTTGTGGCCGTTGGTCTTGGCGCACACGTGGCCTTCGGGATCGAGGGGACGCCGGCACAGCGGGCACGGCGGCCGGCCGGCCACCACCAGGGATGCGGCGTGCACGACAAAGGCGGCCACTTGGGGGCGGGTGAGGGCGAAACGGGCGCTGGCCCCCTCGCTGGCGTCCGGTTCCCCTTCGGGATCGGCACCGTCGCCGGCCACCTCGTCGGCCCGGATCACCAGGCGGTCCCGGGCATCGTCGAAGGCGACGCCCAGCTGGCCCACGACCCATTCGGCCACCACCGGCTCCACCAGCTCGACCTCCTCGGGGATCTCCTCGGGGGCCGGGGTGGGCAGGTCAGCCAGCACCTCGGCCAGGTAGCCGGCCAGGGCGGCGACTTGGGCCTTCTCCAGGCGCAGGGTCACCACCTGGCCGCCGGCCGCTGCCTGGAGGTAGAAGACCCGCGCCCCGGGTGGGCCCACGGTGCCGGCGCTGAAGCGGTCGACGTCGGGCAGGTCGAAAGAGCTGCTCACGACCCACCGGCCTTGGCCCCGGGCAGCGACCCGTTGCTGGAGTTGACGGCGAGGACCATAGGGCCGTGGCGGCCGTAGCTCACCACCGAGGCCGAGCACGGGGAGATGACGATGCGCTGGAACAGATCGAGGTGGGTGCCGAGGGCGTCGGCCACCGCCGCCTTGATGGGATCGGCGTGGGACACGGCCACCACCACCCCGCCGGGATGCCGCCCGGCCAGCCGGCCCAGGGCGCTGACCATGCGCACCTGCATCTCGGAGAAGGACTCCCCGCCGGGGAAGCGGAAGCCGCTCGGGTAGCGCTGCACCGTGGCCCACTCCGGCAGCTTGGCCAGCTCCTTCAGGCTGCGCCCGGTCCACGTGCCGAAGTCGCACTCGAGCAGGCCCTTGTCGACCCGTACCCGGAGCCCCCTGGCCCGGGCCAGAGGCTTGGCCGTCTGGCGGGTGCGCTCCAGGGGCGAGGCGTAGACGGCGTCGACCCGCTCCAGGGCGCCCAGGCGCCCCGCCAGCGCCTCGGCCTGGGCCACCCCGCCGTCGGCCAGGTGCAGCCCCGGCGCCCGCCCCGGCAACACCGATCCGGTGGTCGGGGTCTGGCCGTGGCGCACGAGGATGACCACCGTGGCCGGCGGCGCTTTGGGCTGGCGGGTGCGTGCAGCGATGGGGCCAACCTACCGTGGCCGCTCATGGCTGGGACCGGCGCCGACGACCTCGCCCGGCTCGCCGCCGACGTCGTATCCTGCGAGACCTGCCCCCGCCTGGTGGCGTGGCGGCGGCAGGTCGCCGTGGACAAGCGGGCCGCCTACGCCCGCGACCACTATTGGGGAGCGCCCGTTCCCGGCTTCGGCGATCCCCGGGCCCGCCTGCTGATCGTCGGGCTGGCGCCGGCCGCCCACGGGGCCAACCGCACCGGGCGCATGTTCACCGGCGACCGCTCGGGCGACTGGCTGTTCCGGGCCCTGCACCGGGCCGGCTTCGCCAGCCAGCCCACCAGCGAGCACCGGGGCGACGGGCTCGCCCTGCGCGACGCCTACCTCACCGCAGCCGTGCGCTGCGCCCCGCCGGCCAACCGGCCCACGCCGGCCGAGCGCGACGCCTGCCGGCCGTACCTCACCCGGGAACTGACCCTGCTCGACGGCGTGGCCGTGATCGTGGCCCTCGGGGCCTTCGCCTACCAGGCCGTAGCCGCCGCCGTCGGGCTGCGCCCCCGCCCCCGCTTCGGCCACGGCGTCGAGGCGGAGGCGCCCGGCGGTGCCGTCGTCATCTGCTCCTACCACCCCAGCCAGCAGAACACCTTCACCGGCCGCCTCACCGAGGCGATGCTCGACCGCGTGTTCTCTCGGGCGCGCCGGCTCATCGGGGACGAGGCACCGGGCTGAGCCTCATCCGCCGGCCAGCGCCAGCACCTCGCCGCCGGCGTAGACCACGGAGATGGAGCCGAGGAGCCCGGCCACGGCCAGGGCCAGGCGCCGCTCCCGCAGGCGCAGCGAGGCCGCCGCTCCGAGGCGGGCGCCGGGCACCACGCTGAGGGCCAAGAGGGCGGCGACGGGCCAGTCGATGTTGCCGAGCAGGCCATGGGTGATGGAGCCGGGCACGGCGAAGGCGCCGGCGCACACCAGCGAGGTGGCCACCGACGAGCGCAAGGAGAGTCCCGCCACCTGGTTGAAGCCCGGCACCATGACCAGGCCCCCGCCCAGGCCCAGCAGGCCGGAGAGTCCTCCGGCGCCCAGGCCGACGAGGGCGAACCTGGCGGCCGGGGACGGGCGGGGCGCCCCGCCGTCGAGGTCCGCGGCGCCCACCCGGCGATCAGTCCCGATGCGCCAGGCGCTGAGGGCGAGGAGCAGGGCGGTGGCGATCTGCAGGAGGTGGCCGTCGCCGGGAACGGTGCCGGCGAGGAGGGCGCCGCCGACCGAGGCCGCCAACCCGCCCGGCAGAGCCAGGGCGACGGCGCGCCAGTCGACCAGGCCCTCGGCCTGGTAGCGCAGCCCCCCGCTGAGAGCGCTCGGCACGATGGCGGGCAGGGTGGTGGCCACCGCCACCAAGGGCCCGACACCGAGGAGGCGGATGCCCGGGGTGGAGACGATGGCGCCGCCCACCCCGAAGGCCCCGGACAGCAGGCCGGCGACGAGGCCCACCACCAGGGTCAGCCCGGCGCGTAGCAGCTCCGGCTCCATGCCGACGTCACCCCGCCCGCCCACCGGGGCCAGCTGGGGACGCCCGCCCTCACAACAGGATGATCAACAAGATGACGACCCCGACGAGGGCGAGAATGGCGATGGTCCGCGTGTTCATGGCGGAAACGTACCCCGCCCGCCGGCTTCGCGATCAGGGAGGGGCCCGGAGGTCAGGCGGTGAGCAGGTCGCGCTCGCCCCGCACGGCCCGGCGGCGGAGCTTGAGGATGGCCTTGGCCTCGACCTGGCGGATGCCCTCCCGGGTGAGGTCGAAGCTCTGCGAGACCTCTTCGAGGGTCCGGGGGCGGCCCCGGTCGAGGCCGTAGCGCAGGCACAAGATCTCCCGCTCCCGGGCATCGAGGCCGGCCAGGAGCGATGCCACCTGGGCCGGGAGCATGGAGGCGAAGACCTGCTGGTCGGGTCCGTCGCCCCCGGCGTCCTCCACCGTGTCGCCCAGCTCCCGCTCGCCGTCGGCCAGCGGCTCCGACAGCGACAGGGGGTCCTGGAGGTAGGGAATGAGCTCCTCGACCTTTCGCTCCGGCAGGTCGAGCTCGGCCGCCAGCTCGTCCACCCGGGGCGGCCGGCCGTGGCGCACCTCGAAGGCGACGCTCTCGATGCGCAGCGCCACCAGCTGGTCGTTGGCGTGCACCGGCAGGCGGATGGCCCGGCCGGTGTTGGCCACGCCCCGCCCGATGGCCTGGCGGATCCACCAGGTGGCGTAGGTGGAGAACTTGAAGCCCTTGGCGGGATCGAACTTCTCCACTGCGTGCATGAGGCCGAAGTTGCCCTCCTGGATGAGATCCAGCAGCGGCAGGCCCGCCGACGGGAAGCGCTTGGCGATGGAGACCACCAGGCGCAGGTTGCAGCGCACGAAGGTGAGCCCGGCCTCCTCGCCCTCCCGGGCCACCTGCTCCAGGCACCGGCGCTCGCGGGGATCGATGGGCCGGCCCGACGTCAGGACCTCGGCGGCGGCCCGCCCCCGCTGCACGGCCTCGCCGAGGCGGACTTCGTCCTCCTTGGTGAGCAGGGGGTGCTTGCCGATGTCGTTGAGGTACAGCTGGACGAGGTCCTCGTCGTCGCTGGCACCAGGCTCCCTGGCCATGCTCACCCCCCCCGGTGGGACATGCCGTCATCCTGCGATGGCATGCTGTCGAGTCTACCTACTCCTCTTGTACGGGACGATCCCCCCGCCCGGATGACCAGCGCCGGCCCGCCCGGTCGACGGCCCTATGGTGCCAGACGGGCAAGGGTCGGCGCCTCGGTCGGGTCAGCCTCGGTGTCGAGGAAGGCGGCCAGGATCTCGCTCGCCACCTCGGCCGAGGTGAGGCGCAAGCCCATCGCCACCACGTTGGCGTCGTTCCAGCGGCGGGCCCCGCGAGCCGTCTCGGCGTCGGTGCACAGGGCGGCCCGGGCGCCGGCCACCTTGTTGGCGGCGATCGACACCCCGGTGCCGGTCCAGCAGCACACCACCCCCCGCTCGGCGGCCCCCGAGGCCACCGCCTCGCCGACACGCCGCCCGGCGTCGGGCCAGGCGTCGCCGTCGGCCACCACCACCGGCTCGTGGCCGGCCTCGACCAGCTGGGCGAGGATGTGGTCGACGAGGGGCAGGTGCTCGTCGGTCCCGAAGGCCACCTTCACGGCTCCATCTTGCCCGGTCCGGAACCGAGGCCGTGGAGCTCGCGGCGGGGCCGGCGGTGCATCAGGGTGGCCAGGGCGTCGGCCGGCGAGATCGTCCCGGCGCACACCGCCGCCGTCTGCTCGGCGATGGGCACCTCGACGCCCAGCTCGGCCCCGAGCTCGCAGACCACCGGGGCGCTGCGCACGCCCTCGGCCACGGTGCGGGTGGCCGCCTCCAGGCGGGCCAGATCCTGGCCCTGGCCCAGCGCCACCCCGAGCTGGTGGTTGCGGCTGCGGGGGCTGCTGCAGGTGGCCACCAGGTCGCCCAGGCCGGCCAGGCCGGCGCAGGTGGGGGCGTCGCCGCCGAGGGCGACGGCCAGGCGGGTCAGCTCGGCCAGGCCCCGGGTGACGATGGCGGCCCGGGCGTTGTCGCCCAGGCCCATGCCGTCGGAGAGGCCGGCGGCGATGGCGATGACGTTCTTGAGCGCCCCCGCCGTCTCGCAGCCAACGACGTCGTCGTTGGTGTAGACCCGGAACGACTCGGTGGAGAAGGCCAGTTGGAGCTCGGCGGCCAGGGCGCCGTCGGCCAGGGCCAGCACCGAGGCGGCCGGCTGGCCCCGGCCGATCTCCCCGGCCAGGTTGGGCCCGGTGAGGACGCCGGCGGGGTGCCCCGGCGCCACCTCGGCCAGCACCTCGGTCATGCGCCGCCGCGTGCCCTGCTCCAGGCCCTTGGCCAGGCTGACCACGGGGATGCCGGCCGGCAGGTGGGCGGCGAGGGGGGCGACCACACCCCGGAAGCGCTGGGCGGGAACGGCCACGGCCACGGCGTCGGCTCCGGCCACCGCCTCGTCCAGGGCCGCGGTGGCCGCCAGCGTGCTGGCCAGACTCGTCCCCGGCAGGTAGTCGCCGTTGGTGTGGCACCGGTCGATCTCGGCGGCCAGCTCGGGGCGGCGGGCCCACAGCACGGTGGGGCCGTTGGCGCAGCGCAGGGAGGCGAACGTCGTGCCCCACGACCCGGCCCCGATCACCGCCACCCGCATCGCAGGAGACCCTAGAGGTTCCGCCGGGAGGCGGAGCCGGGGCCCGGGCGGCCCGCCGGCGACGCCGCCAGGAGCGGGAACGCCCGGGTAGTGCGCTCGATGGCGAGCGCCGCCGAGCCATGAGGAGGGTCCTCCTCCGGCTGAGCCCGTGGCTGGGCCTCCTACACTGCGCCGGGCATGGATGTCGGCGTCCTCATCCCGGTCAAGGCCTTCCACCGGGCCAAGCTGCGCCTGGTCCCGGCCCTCGAGCCCGGCGCCCGCCAGCTGCTGGTGCGCCACATGGCGGCCTGCGTGGTGGCCGCCGCCGCTCCCCTGCCCGTCACCGTGGTCTGCGACGACGACGATGTGGCGGCCTGGGCCGGTGCCCAGGGGGCGGCGGTGGTGCGGGCGCCCGGCCGGGGCCTGAACCGGGCCGTGGCCCACGGGGTGGCGGCCCTGGCCGCCGCCGGGATGTCCCGGGTGGTGGTGGCCCACGCCGACCTCCCCCTCGCCCGCCACCTCGGGTCCCTGGTGGGCGGCGACGGGGTCACCCTCGTCCCCGACCGCCACGGGGGGGGCACCAACGTGGCCGTAGTGCCGGCCACGGCCGGCTTCGGCTTCGCCTACGGGCCCGGTTCGTTCCCCCGCCACCGGGCCGAGGCCGAGCGCCTCGGGCTGGGGGTGCGGGTGGTGCGAGATCTCGGGCTGGCGTGGGACGTCGACCAGCCGGCCGACCTTCAGCTGCCCTTCGTCCCCGTCACCGCTCCCGCCCCCGCCCCGTGCAGCCGAACCTGGAGGTGCCCGAGGTGGCCCTCGCCGTGGGGGCCCACCCCGACGACGTGGAGTTCGGCTGCGGGGCGACGCTCGCCAGGTGGGCGGCCGGGGGCTGCGTCGTCCACCACCTGATCTGCACCGACGGCTCCAAGGGCTCGTGGGACCCGGCCGCCGACACCGCCCGCCTGGTGGTGGAGCGCCAGGCCGAGCAGCGGGCGGCGGCCCGGGCCCTGGGCGCCACCGGCGAGTGCGTGTTCCTCGGCTGGGCCGACGGGGAGCTCGAGTCGGGCCTGCGCCAGCGCTGGGAGCTGGCCTACTGGATCCGCCGGCTGCGTCCCCAGGTGGTCCTCGGCCACGACCCGTGGAAGCGCTGGCGCCTGCACCCCGACCACCGCCACGCCGGCTTCCTGGCCGTCGAGGGGGTGGTGGCCGCCCGCGACCCCCACTTCTTCCCCGAGCAGCAGCTCCCCCACCACCGGCCCTCGGCCATCTTGTTGTGGGAGGCCGACGAGGTCGACCACGTCGAGGACGCGGCGGGCTTCGAGTCCACCAAGGTGGCCGCCCTGCTCGAGCACCGCAGCCAGTACCGCTCCACCCACCAGATCGACGACCCCACCGACCAGGCCCAACAGGAGGCGTTCGCGGCCCGGGTGCACGAGCGCCTGGCCGAGATGGGCGCCCTGGCCGGCGTCCCCACCGGCGAGGGGTTCAAGCACCTCACCCGCGTCTGACCCCTCCTCTCCCGTTCTGGTGGTCCAGATCGGCCGGTTCGGCCCCCTCTCGACCACCAGAACGGCGGCTCCGGGCCAGCGGGCGCCGTCCGACGGGCGCCGGCGCCGGTCAAGCGTTGACAGCGGGGGGGTCCAGCGGCGAACATGTGGCGTTCCTCGCCCGACGGATTTCCTTCGGTCGCAGGAAGCGGATGCGGGCTGAGGTACGTCGGGGGGGCGTACCTCAGCCCCGCTCCCTTTTTGCTCCCGGCCGCAGCCGGGTAGGGACTTCCCCATGTCGAGCCAGACCGAGACGTCGCTCATGTCCGCCGGGGGGGGCGAGGCCGCCGCCGCCGGCCAGCCCCAGCACGTCCCCGTCAACATGTACGAGGCCGAGCAGGCCGTCGTGGTGGTGGCCCCCCTGCCGGGGGTGATGGTCGACGACATCACCGTGGTCGTCGAGGGGCGCTCGGTGAGCATTGCCGCCGACCGCCGCACCAAGGCGGTCAAGGACTACCTCCTGCACGAGTGGCACTACGGGCCCTACGAGCGCACGGTGGAGCTGCCCGAGGGCTTCGGGGGGACGGCCGAGGCCACCTTCGCCAACGGCCAGCTGGCCCTGCGGGTCGAGCGGGGCGGCGACGGCGAGCGCCGGGCCGTGGAGATCGTGCGCAAGCCCTGACCTGCCCCGGGGGGGCGGCCAGGGGTCAGCCGGACCGCTCGGCGCGGCTGCGCCGGGCGAGCAGGCCGGCGACCAGGATGACCACCAACAGCACCACACCCGCGCCCACCACCACCTCCGACGGCAGGGGATCACCCACCATGCGCTGGACCTCGGTGGTGGTGGTCTGGGCCAGGAGGGCCACGCCGGCCGGCATGGCGACCGACCCTAGCGTCGCCCCCCGGTGGGCCTCACAGTCCGTGGAGGGCGAAGGCGTGGCGCTTGACGTCGGCCATCACCGACCCCACGGCGTCGAGCCCGACGCCCCCGGCCACGGCCGGCTCCGACAGGGTGGCCGGCACCTCCTCGCCCAGCGCCCGCCGGGCCTGCTCCCGCCAGCCGGCCGGCAGCTCGTCGTCCACCTCGACGCCCGCCATCTCGGCGAAGGAGGCGGTCCAGGCCCGGGGCACCACCCGGGCCCACTGGTAGCCCCCGCCGCCGGTGGCCAGCCAGCGCCCGCCGGCCGCCCGGTGGGCGAGATCGTGCAGGCGCCGGGCCGCCCACCGGTAGGTGGCGGTGGTGAGCGCCAGGTTGGCCAGGGGGTCGCTGTGGTGGGAGTCGCAGCCCAGCTGGGTCACCAGGACCTGGGGGGCGAAGGACTCGACCAGCGGCGGCACCACCTCGTCGAAGGCGGCCTGCCAGCCGTCGTCGCCGGTGAAGGGGGGCAGGGGAACGTTCACCGCCGTACCCAGCCCGTCCCCCGTCCCCAGCTCGTCCACGGCCCCGGTGCCGGGGAAGAGGGTGCGCCCGTCCTGGTGCAAGGAGATGGTCAGGACCCGGGGGTCGGCGAAGAAGATGGCCTGGGGGCCGTCGCCGTGGTGGACGTCGATGTCGACGTAGGCGATGCGCTCGGCCCCCTGCTCCAGCAGCCAGGCCATGGCCAGCGCCGGGTCGTCGTAGACGCAGAACCCGCTGGCCCGCTCGGCCATGGCGTGGTGCAGGCCGCCGGCCGGGTTGAAGGTGTGCTCGGCCCGCCCTGACCACAGCGCCTCGGCCGCCACCAGGGAGGCACCGACCACCCGGGCAGCAGCCTCGTGCATGGCTGGGAAGACCGGGTTGTCGCCGGGCCCGAACCCGTAGTCCCTCCAGGGGCCCGGCTCGCCGCGCCCGGCCCGGCGCACGGCATCGATGTAGGCCGACGTGTGCACCAGGCCCAGCTCGGCGTCGGTGGCGTCCCGGGCGGCCACCGCCGCCACCCGCTGACCGTCGACGATGCCGTAGGCGTCGATGAGGGCGTGGGTGAGCTGGAAGCGGGCGGGCCGCAGCGGGTGCTGGGGGCCGTGGTCGTAGGCCGGCGCATCCCCGTAGGCCACCAGCTCCACCCGCCCGCTCACACCCTCCACCCTGCCACGGGGGTGCACCCTCCCCTACCCCTTCCGTTCTGGTGGTCGGTTCGCGCCATCGGTGGTGCCTCCGGACCATCAGGACGGGCGGGGGTGGGTAGCTTCGCCGGCATGGCTGCGCTGACATGGATCTCTGGGGCGTCTGCCGGCATCGGCCAGGCCCTGGTCGCCACCGTGCCCTGGGAAGGTCGGGTGATCGGCATCAGCCGCCGCCCGCCCGGTGGCGTCGAGCACCTCGAGGCCGACCTGGCCGACCCGGCGGGGTGGGAGACCGTGGGGGCGTCGTTCCGCAGCGAGGTCGAGGCCGCCCGCTGGGATCGGGTGGTGTTCGTCCACGCCGCCGGGACCCTTGACCCCATCGGCTTCGCCGGCGAGGTCGACGACGACGCCTACCGGGACAACGTGGTCCTCAACAGTGCCGCCCCCCAAATCCTCGGCCACCACTTCCTCGCCGCCGTGGCCCGCCTCGACGGCGTCGCCCGCCACCTGGTGCACCTCACCTCGGGTGCCGCCTCCAGCGTCTACCCGGGCTGGAGCTCCTACGGGGCGGCCAAGGCCGCCATCGACCAGTGGACCCGCAACGCCGGGGCCGAGCAGGACCGCCGGGGCGGCACCCAGGTGCTGGCCGTGGCCCCGGGCACGGTCGACACCGCCATGCAGGCCCGCATGCGCGACACCTCCGAGCACGACTTCCCCGCCCGGGCCAAGTTCGTCGAACTCCACCGCCAGGGGCGCCTGTCCGACGCCCACGACGTGGCCCGCCGCATCTGGTCCCTCCTCGATCGCCACCTCGACAACGGCGCCGTGGTCGATCTCCGCCAGCTCCGCGCCTAAGCGCGGCCACCGCCGGCCCGGCCGGCCCGGCCCCGCCCGCTTTTGTGGTCACTCCTGGACCGCTGGGGTGCGGGAGTGACCAGAAACGGGCTGGGGGCGGTCGCTGGCCGCCGGCGGGTGCACCGCCGCCGCCCGCAGCTCCCCGACCACGGCGGCCGCCTCGTCCCGGACCTGGGGGACCAGGCCGGGGCCGGCCAGGTCGACCGAGAGGGTGGCCAGGCCGGCCCGGCGCTGGAGGGGGGTGGCGCGCGACCGGGCGCTCTGCACCCGGGCCAAGGGCACCGCGACCAGGCGCCGGTTGAGCCACCCGGAGCGGGTGACGAGGTAGTCGCCGGCCAGGGCGTGGCCGAGCCCCCGGTAGGCCGCCCGCCCGGCCGCCACCGCCGGCCCGACGGCGACCAGGGCCAACGCCCCCACCGGCCAGGCCAGCACGGCGGGGGCGGCGGCGAGCAGGGCCACCGGCACGGCGTGGCGCACCACCGAGCGGCGCCGGGCCACCGGCGGCGGGGACCGCAGGGTCGGCAGGGGGGCCGAGCCCGGCGCCACCAGGGCCAGCACCCGATCCACCTCGCCGGCGGCCAGGATGGGGACGCGCACCCGCCGGTCGTCCTCGCCCGAACCGGCGCCGGCGCTGTCGATGCGCAGCGACACCAGGCCCAGCGCCCGGCGGGGGGCCGAAGCGTCGATGCGCACCGCCTGCACCCGGGCCAGGGGCACGCTGGCCTCCTTGCGATCGAGCAGGCCCCGTTGCACGTGCAGCTCGTCGCCCACCAGGGTGAGCCGGAAGCCCCCGTCGGACAGGATCGACGCCGCCACCGCCATGCCCAGCCACAGCGCCACCGCGGCCAGGACGCCCGCCACCACCAGTACCGCTCCCAAAGCGCCGGGGAGGCGCAGGTCGAAGCGGTCGAGCGACGGCCAGCCCCGGTCGCCACCGAACTGCACTGCGGTGGTGATCACGGTGAGGAAGACCAAGAGCTCGACCCCGGTGACCCCGGCCAGGGCCAGCTGGCGGTAGCCGAGGGTCACCACCGGCCACGGGGTGGGGACCCACTCGGGGGCCTCGGGCCCACCGACGCCCCCGGCTCCGGCGCCGGCGCCGGCGCCGGTGGCTTCCCCGACACCCGGCCCGACCGCTCCCCGCTTGGCCGCCAGCAGGTCGGCCCGGAGCGCCTCGGCCCGGCCCCGCTCCAGCACGGCCAGGCGGGCGCCCGACTCCCGCCCCGCACCCTCCACTTCGAGGACGGCGACCCCGAGCGCCCGGTGGCGCAGCTTCTGGACCAGGTTCACCTGCTGGATGCGCTCGCAGGGCAGGAGCTGCTGGCTGCGGACCACCACGCCACCCTCGATCCGCAGCACCCCGCCGGCCAGCTGGTAGGTCCGCCGGCTCCAGGCCAGCACCTGGAGGGCCAGCACCACCACCACCCCGAGGGCGAGCAGGCGCAGCCCCCCGGCACCGAGGGCAACGGCGCCGGGGGCCAGCAACGCTCGGCCGAGTCCCGAGAGGTCGAGGACGGGGCTGAGCGGGTGCAGCCGCCGGGGTCCCTCCCCGGGGGCCGGCTCAGACGGCGTCGCCACGCCCGGTCCGGGCCAAGATGACGTCCCGGAGCCGCTCGGCGTCGCTGGCGGCGATGCCGGGGAGCCGGGCGTCGGTGGTGGCGGCCGCCGTGCGCACCACGAGCTGGCTGAGCCCCAGCGCCCGCTCGAAGGGGCTGCGGGTGATGTCGATGTGCTGGACCCGGAAGTAGGGGATGGCGCTGTGGTGGCGCACCACCACCCCGCGCTGCAGCTCCAGGGTGGTCGGCGTCAGCTCGTAGCGCCAGGCGTCGTAGGCCAGGCGGGGCAGGCGCCAGGCCAGCCCAGCACCGGCGAGGGCCACGGCGGCGGCGGCCGCCCCCGAGGGCCAGGGCACGTCGACGCCAGCCCCGGCCAGCACCACCTCGCCCGCCACCGCCACCACCACGCCAGCCACGGCCATGGCTCCCCAGCCGCACCGCCAGGCCCAGACCTGGCGGGGGTGCAGGGGACGGGGCCCGGGCGGCCCCTCCTTGGCCTCCGATGCCGTCGCCCCACCGCCGGCACCGGGCCTCACGAGGGGGTCCATCCCGTCAGCGTAGGGTCGGGCTAGGGCGGGCCCAGGGCCCGGCGCAGGGTGGCGGCCACCTCGACGGCGTGGGCGTCGTCTCGGTAGCGCTGGCGGGGCCAGAAGAAGCCCCGCAAGCCATCCTTGCGGTTGCGGGGCACGACGTGGACGTGGAGGTGGGCCACGCTCTGGCTCACCCGGTTGTTGACGGCGACGAAGCTGCCGGCTGCCCCCAGACCCTCCTCCATGGCCCGGGCCAGGCGGCGCACGGTGGCGAAGAGCGGACCCACGTCGGCTTCGGGCAGGTCGACCAGGGTGGGGTGGTGGACCCGGGGCACCACCAGCACGTGGCCGGGGAACAGGGGCCGGGTGTCGAGGAAGGCGAGCGACGCCGCTTCGTCCAGGACGACCTGGGCCGGCTCCGCGCCGGCGGCGATGCGGCAGAACAGGCAGTCTCCGCTCACGGCACCGGGCGGGACACCAGGTGGCCGAGGACCGCATCCAGCTCGCCCAGCAGCTTCTCGGCCTCCTCCAGGTCAGCGGCGATGCACGTCGCCCCCAACTTGGCGTGACCCACCAGGGCACCCAACAGGTGCAGGGTCACCCCGGTGCCCGACGCCCGGTCGAAGGCCAAGCCGGCGCCGGCGACGGCGTCAATCGCCTCCCGGGGCGACCGCCCGGCCAGCCCGGGCACCTTGAGGTTGTCGGTCGCCACGTAGCAACGGCGCTCTCCCCGCACGACCAGCTCGCCCCGATCGTCGTCGTAGTGACCGCCGGTGGCCAGGCGGGCCATCCAAAACGGGTGGGTCGTGCCTCCCATGCGCAGGTTGATCTCGCTGAGGAAGACCTCGAAGTCGTCGGCGTCGCCCGTCACCAGGAAGTCGACACCGAAGGGGCCGATGACGCCCTCGGCCGCCAGCACGGCACCCACGGCCCGGCCGGCCCGGCAGATCGCCTCCCGGTAGGTGGGGTGAGCCGGGAAGCGGCAGCCGAGGTAGACCTGCCCGCCCGGGCCCCCGAGGATCTGGTCGTGGCTCGACACCACGTTGACCGCCCCCCCGGGCGCCACCCGCAGCTGCACGCTGGGCGAGGCCCACGGTGCCTCCACCACCTCCTCGACGACGGCGCCCTCGATGGCGACCTTGGGACCGTAGGAGGCCCACGTCTCCTCCCCGGCGCAGAAGGTGGTGGGCCGGGCCTCGACCCCACCGCCGGGGCCGGCCAGGTCGATCAGGGCGTTCCCCTGGCCGGAGAAGCCGTCGTTGAGCTTGACCACCGCCCGCCGGGCACCCCGGCGGCGCAGCCGGTCGGCAGCGCCCTCCAGCTCGGGCAGCGAGCGCAGGTCCTCCTCGCCGGCCACGACGGCGACGCCGGCTCGCCGGGCGACCCGGCGCGAGCCGGACTTCGAGCCGAGGGCCACCTGCTCGGGGGGCGGGCCGTCCAGGGCCAGGCCCAGGGCGGCGGCCAGCTCGGCCTCCCGGTGGGTAACGTTGAAGGGCAGCAGCCGGGCGGAGGCGTCGCCGGCCACCAGCTGGCGAACGCGGGCCACCACGTCGGGGCGGCCCAGCAGCTTGTCGCTCAGCGGGCGGGGCCCCCCCTCGCCCACCGCCACCAGGTGCAGCCGGTTCCGGGCCCGGACCGGGTCGTCCAGGAAGGACAGGTAGTAGTCGACCACCGCCGGATCGACGGGCCGGGAGGTGAGGTAGACGAGGCGCACGTCGGGACGGTCGAGGAGCAGGACGGCGCACAGCAGTCGCTCCTCGTAGTGGTCGATGCCGGCGATCTTGACCAGCTCGGAGACGGGGAACGACAGCGACGGCACCAGCACCAGGGTCCCGCGCTCCCACACCGGGGGCAGGGCGTCGGAGGCGATGGGGCGGCGGCTCGGCAAGCTTGCATGGTGACATGGCCGGCGTGACCACCACGATCCGGCCGGTGGGCCCCGGGGAGCACGCCGAGCTGGGCGAGCTGACGCTGGCCGTCTACCGCCAGGTGCTGGCCAGCGAGCTCGAGGGCTACGCCCCGATCCTGCGGGACGTGGCCGGGCGCCTGGCCGGCGGCTGCCAGGTGCTGGTGGCCGCGGCCGGCGGCCGCCTCCTGGGCGGGGTGACCTACGTGCCCGGGCCCGGCCCCCTGGCCCCCCTCGCCGCCGACGGTGAGGCCGAGCTGCGCATGCTGGTGGTCGACCCGCCCGCCCAGGGCCAAGGGGTGGGCAGCGCCCTGGTGCGGGCCTGCCTCGACCTGGCCGGCTCGCAACACCGGGAGGGTGTGGTCCTCGGCACCATGCCCGAGATGGCGGCCGCCCACCGCCTCTACCGCCGGCTCGGCTTCCAGCGCTCGCCCGGGCGCGACCGCCAGATCGCCAGCGGCCAACCGCTGTGGTGCTTCTCCCTGGCCCTGGAACCGGCCTCGCCGTCACCCCCGCCCTAGCTGCCCCCGGTGGCTTCGGTCAGCACGTTCCAGCCGTCGCCCAGGGTGGTGACGTAGTCGTAGACCGACAGGCCCACCGACCCGGCCTCGTCCGCCGCCCGGACGAAGCCGCGGTAGCTCTCCGCCGTGGCCTCGTCGGCGACGCCCCCGATGGGGTGGACGGCGGCGTCGGGGTCGCCCAGGTTGGCCCGCATGCGCCGGATGTTCTCCTCGGTGTAGGCGTAGCCGTCCCGGTAGCCCGAGGCGGCCGTGCGCAGGGTCCAGTAGCTCATGGGCAGCCACACGTCGTAGAGGCCGGCCAGCTCCGGCCAGGGGAAGTCGGGCCAGTTGTCCCGGTTCACCACCTCCAACAGCACCGGCGGGGGGACGATGGCGCCGAGGGCCTCGTCCCCCGCCAGGTCCCGCAGCCGCCGGGAGAGCTCGACCAACCGGACGTTGCGCTCGGCGTGGTCGGGGACGTCCTGGCGCCACTCGATGTCGAGCGCCACCCCGTCGAAGCGGTGCCCCTGGTACGCGAACCGGCGGATGGCCTCCACCCGAGCCACGTCGGCGTCGAGGTCGGCGAACTTGGGGAGGTACCAGCCCACCACCCGCATGCCCGCCCGGCGGGCCCGGGCCAGGAGCTCGCCCACCAGCTCGGTGTCGACGATGCCCTCGGGGCTGCGGGGGTCGAGGCGGGCAGCCTGGAGGTAGATGGTGTCCACCCCGTAGCGGTCGAGGATGTCGACGGCCTCGGCGGTCACCGCCGGGGACTGCCCCGGGTCCTGGTAGGCGGGGGCGAAGTCGAAGACGTCGATCCACGCCCCCAGCCCCCGGTAGCTGTCGAGGTCCCGTTCGGCGGGCGGCGGGACAGGGTCGGCCGGGCCGGCCCGGGACAGGCTGGACCGGCCCCCGCCACCGGCACAGCCGGCCACGACCAGTCCGGCGACCAGGGCCCCGCCGATGGCCCGCCGCCAGTGCACCGGGCAACGTTAGGCCCCGCCCCCCCTCGTTCTCAGCCGGCGCTGGCGAAGAAGGTCCGGGCCACCGGGGCGGCCACCGAACCGCCGAAGCCGGCGTCCTCCACCACCACCGCCACCGCCAGGTCCCCCCGGAAGCCGATGAACCAGGCGTGGGTGCGCGGCGGGGTGGCCGAACCGAACTCGGCGGTGCCCGTCTTGCCCCCGACGGGCTCGCCCGCCAGCCGGGCGGCCGTCGCCGTGCCCTCGGACACCACCCGGTACATGAGCTCCCGCAGGGTGGGTGCGGTGGTGGCGACGAGGGCGTCGGCGGGCGGATCCGCCGCCACGGGCGGCTCGCCGCCCGCCACCATGGTCGGTGGCCGCCACTCCCCGGAGGCCACCGCCGCCGCCACCGAGGCCATCTGCAGGGGGGTGGCCGTCACCCGGCCCTGCCCGATGGCGGCTGCGGCTGCGTCGATGGCCCCGGTCGGCTCGGGGAAGCGGCCGGCCTCGGCGGGGACCGGGAGGTCGACCGCCCGGTTGAAGCCGTAGGCCTCGGCCGCCGCTGCCAGCGCCCCCTCGTCCAACTCGCCGGCCAGGGCGACGAAGGCGGTGTTGCAGCTCCGGGAGAAGGCGGTGGCGAAGGGGATGTCGCCCAGCACCTCCCCACCGGCGTTGGAGAAGCGGTAGCCCTCGACCGAGGTGGTGGCCGGGCACGGGGCCGGGGTGGCGGTGGTCACCCCCGACGCCAGCAAGGCCGAGGTGGTCACCACCTTGAAGGTCGAGCCCGGCGGGTACTGGCCCTGCAGGGCCCGGTTGAAGCCGCTCGGGGGCCGGCTGGCCACCGCCCGGAGCTGGCCCGTTGGCGCGTCGATGGCCACCAGGGCCGCCGGCCGGGACAGCCGGGACAGCGCCGCCTCGGCCGCCGCCTGGATGCCGGCGTCGAACGTGGTCCGCACCGCCGCCGGCGCCGTCCCGACCACCTCGTGGACCACGGCCACCACCTCCCCGC
>Ga0247704_1000192_pt1 | contig 17238 bp, 14 predicted proteins | sample 41W_NmetaG_FD_189042 | JGI IMG/M metagenome (GOLD analysis project Ga0247704, IMG submission 189042) | Soil microbial communities from hillslope of Landscape Evolution Observatory, University of Arizona, Oracle, AZ, United States - 4-1-W_N | ecosystem: Engineered > Artificial ecosystem >...
GCCTGCCCTGTTCCACAAGGCCGACATCACCACACCCGACGGCGCCGCACTGGCGCGACCACTGCGCGCCGCCATCGCCGATACCGCACGCCCGGTCGTGGGCGTCGTGATCAACACCATCGACGACCACCTCGCCCGCGGCCAGCAGCTCCGCGTGCGATGGACCAGCGACGCCATCGCACCGCTCGACGCGCTCCTCGCCGAGGCCGCGGCCGCCGGTCGGGTCGTCGTGATGACCAGCGATCACGGCCACGTCATCGACCACGGGTCCGCCTACCGGCCCGGCAACGACGCCGCCGAGCGGTGGCGGCCAGCGCGCACCGCCCCGAGCGACGACGAGCTCGAGGTGGCAGGACCGCGGGTACTGCTCGGCGACGGCCGGATCATCGCCCCCTGGACCGAGCGCCTCCGCTACGGCACACCCAAGCACGGCTACCACGGTGGGCTCACCCCGCAGGAGGTCCTCGTGCCGCTCGTGGTGCTGGCCCGCGCCGACAGCATCCCGGATGGGTGGGAGCCGGCGCGTCCCGCGGCACCGCCGTGGTGGAACGCGGCTCGGGCAACCGAGGTCGAGCCGCCGCCGCTGGCACCGACGGTGACGACAACCCGTCAGCGAGGAGCGGCACCCACGCTCTTCGACGAGGAACCGGCGCGACCGCCCGGCGAACCCGCCTGGGTCGCGGCGCTGCTCGGCTCGGAGGTGTACGCGTCCCAGCGTGCTGGAGCGGGGCGCCAAGCGCTCGATGACGATCGCGCCAGCGCGCTGCTCGTCGCGCTGCACCGGCGCGGCGGGACCGCGCTGCTCGACACGCTCGCCGCCGACGCCGGCATCCCCAGCCTTCGCATCCGAGGGACGATCACCAGCCTGCGCCGCGTGCTCAACGTCGACGGCTACGACGTGGTCGGCCTCGCCGACGACGGCACCGTGTCGCTCAACCGCAGCCTCCTGGCAGTGCAGTTCGGCGTGGAGATGACGACGTGATCTCGCCGCAGCGTCGACAGGAGATCATCGACGCGCTCCGGCGCGGGACGGTTCCCCAGCGCGGGCTCGACGCGCTCGCCGTCGGCATCGACCGCTTCGCCCCCGCGTTCGACGCCGAGCTCGACGTCGTCGCCCGTGGCGGCGCCGGCACCAAGTGCATCCGGGGTGAGTACGGGTCCGGCAAGACGTTCCTCGTGCGATGGGTCGCCGAACGGGCCAAGCAGCAGGGCTTCGCCGCCAGCGAGATCCAGATCTCCGAAGGCGAGACACCGCTGCACCACCTCGAGACCGTCTACCGCCGGCTCTGCGAACGCCTCGGCACATCGGACGTCGCTGCCGGCGCGCTGCGGTCGGTGGTCGACGCCTGGTTCTTCGTGCTCGAGGAAGACGTGCTCGCCTCCGGCAGCGTGCGCGAGGACGACGCACCCGCCCTGTTGGCCGCGACGCAAGAGCTCGCCGAGCAACGCCTCGCCGACATCAACCGGCGCGCACCAGCGTTCTCGGCAGTGCTGCGCGCCTACCGGCGAGCGGTCGCCGACGGCGACAGCGCGCTGGCCGAGGGCTTGCTGGCCTGGCTCGGCGGTCAGCCCCACGTGGCTGCCGGCGTCAAGCGAGCGGCCGGGATCAAGGGCGACCTCGACCACGACGCCGCCCTGTCGTTCCTGCAAGGACTCCTCGCGCTGCTCCGCGATGCGGGGAGCGCCGGCCTCGTGCTGGTGCTCGACGAGGTCGAGACGCTCCAACGAGTGCGCGGTGACGTCAGGGATCGCGCGCTCAACGCCCTCCGCCAGCTCATCGACGAGGTCGACGCCGGGCGCTTCCCCGGCCTGTACCTCGTCATCACCGGCACCCCCGCGTTCTTCGACGGACCGCAGGGCATCCACCGCCTCACGCCTCTCGCCCAACGGCTCCACACCGACTTCACCACCGACGCCCGGTTCGACAACCCCCGCGCCGTGCAGGTCCGCCTGCCCGGCTTCGACCTCGACCTGCTCGGCGAGGTCGGGCGACGCGTGCGGGACATCTACGCGGAGGGCGTCGCCGACCCGGCCGCCGCGGAGCGGATCGCCACCCACGTCGACGACGCCTACATCGCGGTGCTCGCCGAGGCCGTCACCGGTGAGCTCGGGCGCAAGGTCGGCGTCGCCCCGCGCGTGTTCCTCAAGAAGCTCGTCGGCGATGTGCTCGACCGCGTCGAGCAGTTCCCCGAGTTCGACCCGCGCCGCGACTACAAGCTCACGCTGGTCGACGGCGAGCTGACCGAGGTCGAACGCAACGCGCGCGCCGCCGAGTCGGTCGACGACATCGACCTCGACCTGTAGCCACCATGACCGACGCCGCCGTCGACCGGCTGCACCCCGCCGTCGTCCACCACGTCGTCAACACCCTCGGGTGGCCCAGCCTGCGCCCCTTGCAGGAGTCGGCGGTCGGACCGGTGCTCGACGGCGAGCACCTCGTCCTCGTCGCGCCCACCGCCGGCGGGAAGACCGAGGCGGCCGTACTGCCACTGCTCTCACGGATGCTCACCGAGGATTGGAACGGCCTCACCGTCCTCTACGTCTGCCCCCTGCGCGCGCTGCTGAACAACCTGCACGTTCGGCTCGGGCACTACGCCGATCTCGTCGGTCGTCGCTGCGGGCTCTGGCACGGCGACGTCGGCCCGGGCGAACGGTCACGCCTCCTCCGCGATCCCCCCGACATCCTCTTGACCACACCGGAGTCGCTCGAGGCGATCCTCATCTCGCCCCGCGTGGAACACGAACGCCTCCTCGCCAACCTGCGAGTCGTCGTGATCGACGAAGCACACGCCTTCGCCGGAGACGACCGCGGCTGGCACCTCCAAGCGGTGCTGGAGCGCATCACCCGCCTCGCCGGTCGTGAGCTGCAGCGTCTCGCCCTGTCGGCCACCGTCGGCAATCCCGACGAGCTCCTGCAGTGGGTGACCGCGACGTGCGAAGGGCCGGGCCGGGTGATCGCACCCCAGGCGCAGGCAGCCGACGTGGCGGTCACGCTCGACCACGTCGGCAGCCTCGACAACGCCGCCATCGTCATCTCGCGGCTGCACCGAGGCGAGAAGCGACTGGTGTTCGTCGACAGCCGCGCCCGCGTCGAGCGCCTCGCCACCGCGCTGCGCGAACACGAGGTCGAGGTGTTCGTGTCCCACGGCTCTCTCGGTCGCGACGAGCGTCGCCGGGCCGAGGAGGCGTTCTCCCAGGGACGCGACTGTGTCATCGTGGCGACCAGCACCCTCGAGCTGGGCATCGACGTCGGCGACCTCGACCGCGTCATCCAGGTCGACGCGCCCGGAAGTGTCGCCTCCTTCCTGCAACGACTCGGACGGACGGGCCGGCGCCCCGGCTCGACCCGAAACGCGCTCTTCCTCTCCACCGACGACGCTGCGCTGCTCCAGACCGCGGGCTTGCTCCGGGCCTGGGCGACGGGCTTCGTGGAGCCGGTCGTGGCGCCGGCCCTGCCGCTGCACATCGCCGCGCAACAGTGCCTCGCCATCACGCTGCAAGAGGGCGGGATCGGACGCCACGTCTGGCCGCGGTGGCTCGGCCAGCCCTTCGTTCTGGGGGACGAGACCGCGGCCGCGGTCCCCGAGATCACCGCGCACCTCCTCGAGAGCGGGATGCTCGCCGACGACCAGGGCGTGCTCGGCGTCGGCGGCGAGGGCGAAGCGGCATTCGGACGACAGCACTTCCTCGACCTCGTGTCGGTCTTCACCTCGCCGCCGGTGTTCTCCGTCCGTCACGGGCGCACCGAGATCGGCCTGGTCCCCGACGAGGCGCTCCAGCTGCGAGATCCGGACAAGGCCGCCGGCGGTGCCAGCGTCCTGCTCCTCGGCGGACGGCCATGGCAGATCACCCACGTCGACTGGTCGCGGCGGGTCGTGCACGTCGTGCCCAGCGACCGGCCCGGGACGGCCCGCTGGTTCGGGACCGCACAGCCGCTCGGCGCTGTCGTGTGTCGTTCGATCCGCGAGGTGCTCGCTGGTGAGGACCCACCCCAGGTCACGTTGAGCAAGCGCGCCATCGCCCAGCTCGACGAGCTCCGCCACGCCCACTCCTGGGTCCGCTCCGGTGCCACCACCCTCGTGCGCGACGAGAAGGGCCGACTCCGGTGGTGGACCTTCGCAGGGCTACTAGCCAACGCCTGGCTCGGGACTGCGCTCCGGTCGCTGCGAACCGAGGTGTCCGCCCGCGACAACCTCACCATCACCCTCGACCCGTCGGTCGCCCTCGACGCGCTGCGAGAAGCAGCGTCCGCCGCTGACCTCGACCAAGTGTCGCTGAGCGACGCCGTCGTGCCGGAGGCGATCGACGGCCTCAAGTTCTCCGAGTGCCTTCCCCGCGAGATGGCGATCCGGGTGGTGACGGCGCGGCTCGACGACCGACGCAACGCCCGGGCCGCGCTCCAAGAGACCATCCACAGCGCGGTCCTCGCCTGAAGCAGGTCAGGCGATCGAACGGCCACAGCCCCCACGAGCGATCCCGGTCGCTCTGAGCCCGATCGCCATCCGCAGCTGCAACGTGAAGGGCGCTCGGCCTCGATCGATCAGCCAGGTGTTCAGGTCGGCGGTCGGTGGGTCGACGTCGATCACATCCGTCCGCCCGGCGACGGTGAGCAGCTCTCGCAAGCGGCTCGCTCCAGCACGGCCGGCGTCGTCGGCGTCGAAGGCGATGACGAGAAGGCCCTCCCGCTTCGCCAGTCGCTCGGCCACGCGCCGGTTGGGCAATCCGGCGCCGAGTATCGCCACCGCCCTGTAGCCGGCGGTCGCCGCGGCGAGCGCATCCGGCATGCCCTCGGTGACGATGGTCGGGCCACCGCTGGCGTGGGCGACGGGGTCGACGCGCGTCAATCGCGGGTTGGCGCCGTGCGCCGCAGTCGGGTTGTCGTACTTGCCGCGGTCCCGCGGTGGTTGCAGGTAGCGGGCTTGCAGATAGACGGGCTCGCGCTCGGCGTCCAGCGCGGGAAGCACTGCGGCAGGACCGAGGCGCGGGAGTCCCTTCGGGCGGTAGAGGGCGCGAGGGCCGGGATCGGCACCGACCCGGTTGTGACGGAGCACCTCCTGGTCCAGACCGCGCGCCTCGACCAGCCACTGTCGGATCGCGCTACCGGCCGGCTTCCACAGGAGACGCTCGCACGCCTCAACGTAGGCACGCAGCGCATGCGATGGCTCTCGGAGCTGCGGTCGGGGCGGTGGCCGGCGGCGGGGCGGCGGGCGTTCGGGCGCCGGTCGGTCGAGGCGGGCTCGTTCGGCGAGCCAAGCCATCGCGTCGCCGACGCTGCGACCGGTCGCCACAGCGACGAGGTCGATCGCAGTGCCGCTCTCGCCGGTGGCGAAGCACGTCCAGCGTTCGATGCCGCGGTGGTCGACGAAGATGCTCATCGGCGGAGTGCGCCCGGTCTGCGGGTGGTTCGGCACCGGGCTGGGCCAGCGGGCGTTGCGGCCGTTGCCGACGTGAGAGCCGAGCAGCTCGTCGGCAAGGGCGGCGAGGTCGGTTCGGTCGAGGAGCTCGTCACGGTCGTAGCGCACCGATCGGCTCCTCCACGTCGGTTGTTCCTGATGTCCCGCGTTCGTTGCGGGCGCGTCGTGGCTGGTAGCGCGTTGTCCCAGGTGGTCTTGGGTTCTCCGTACGCTGCCTCAGATGTGAGGGTTGTTCACGTTCCCTGAACATCGGTCGGTTCTGGCCTAGGGTGCCCAGCGTGCGCGAACAGAGCGCTTCGTGACCCTGGCGGTCGTCCGCAACATCGGTTCGGGAACGGCGCTGCGCGGCGAGGACGATGTCGCCGCCTTCGAGCAGGAGATCATCGACCAGCACGCGTTGGCGATGGCGGCCGCCGGCGCGAGCGACGGCTACGTGGCGAGCGTCCGCCGGGTGATCTTCGAGTTCACCGCGATGCTGTCGGGCCCGTTGTGGTCGGCGACGTGCAGCGACGCCGACCGGTTCTTGAGCGACCAGCGTCTCGCGGGCCGCTCGGCGAGCACGCGCTCGTCCAAGGCCGCGGCGTTGGCCGGGTTCTACGCGTTCGTGATCGCCCGCTACCAGGGCGACATCCACGCGCTCACCGGCTGGGTGGTCGACCAGCCCATCGACGAGTTCAACAAGCCGGCCGACGTGTCGGCCGCTCGGGTGCGGGTGCCGCCGTCCGACGCCGAGGTGGACGAGCTGTTCGCCGCGTGGCGCGGAGCGATCCCCGCGGCTCGCAAGTACCTGCCCGCGGCCCGCGACTACTTCGCGGCGTCGCTGTGGCGTCGACTGGGGTTGCGGATCAACGAGACCGTGATGCTCGACATCCGCGACTGGCGTCCCGATCTCGGATCGCTCGGCAAGCTCCACGTGCGCTTCGGCAAGGGCCGCCGGGGCCGCGGCCCGAAGGCCCGGCTGGTGCCGGCGATCAACGGCGCCGAGGAGCTGATCGACTGGTGGCTGGCCGAGGTGCGCCACCAGTTCGGCCGCGACTGGTCCGACCCGGACGCGCCGATGCTGCCCAGCGAACGGCACGATCCGCTGCTGCCCCGGTCGCGGCGGGTGGGCGCCGAAGCGTTGCGTCAAGGGCTGGTCCGCCAGACCGCCCGTTCGCTGCCGGCGTGGTCGGGGCGGCTCACCCCGCACGTGCTGCGCCACTTCTGCGCCTCCTCGCTGTATGCCAGCGGCATGGACCTCAAGGCCCTGCAGGAGCTGCTGGGCCACGAGTGGCTCTCGACGACCACCCGCTACGTGCACGTGCGCAGCGACTACGTCGAGCAGGCATGGACCGACGCCAACCGACGCGTCGCGGACCGCCTCGGAGAAAGAAGGTGAGCTGATGCGCTGGAACCTGCGGATGACCGCGGCAGAGCGCGGCATCTGGAAGTCGACCGAGCTGCGCCGCATGCTCGCCGCCGCGGGGTTGGAGATCAGCGCCGGGAAGATGTCGGGATGGTGGACCGGGACGCCGAACTCGATCCGCCTCGACGAGCTCGACGTGGTGTGCGCGGTCCTCGGGTGCGAGCCGTCGACGCTGTTGATCCCCGAACCCGACCAGGTCGCCGCGCGCCGTCCGCAGCAACCGTCGGCGGCGGAGACGTCGAGCTCGGCGCCGGTCAAGCCCCGGTTCGGCAAGGGTCGCTCGGTGCCACCGTTGTGACCACCGCCGCCGCGCCGGCCAAGTGCGTGGCCTGCGGCGAGGCTCGGGTGGCGTGGAGCAAACCACGGGTCGACTTCTGCTACCGCTGCCTGCCCGGCGGGCCAGTGGTTCCGCCGCCGTGTTCTGGTTGTGGGTCGGCCCGCTACTACAGCAACGGGCTGTGCGTCGCCTGCCACCCACGCGGCCCCGAACACATCGAGTCCTGCCTCGGCTGCCTCGCCTGGGGGGTGCGCCGCACCTACCGGTCGCGGTGCTGGACGTGCCGGTGGTGGCGGACCAACTACGTCGAAGGGGACTGCGTGTGCTGCGGGCGGCGCACCGTCATCAGCGAGCGCCGCGCCTGCCGGCTGTGCTGGGAGGCCGCCCGCGCCCACCAACAACCCGGCCGGGCGGTCGACCTCGCCGACGCGACCCGGTCCGGCCAGCAGCTGTTCTTCGCCAACCTGAGCAGCCGGCAAGCGCCTGTGCGCCGAGTCGTCGCACCGCCCCGTCGACCGCTCGGGCGAAGCGGCCGACCACGTCTGCCGGACCTGGACGAGATCCCGCACGGTCAGCGGTTCGAGCCGGTCGGCTGGACCCAGCTCGCGCTGTTCGACCTCGACGTCGACGCCGCCACCATCGCCGGCGCCGTCGCCGCCGATGACAGCGAGCTGGTGCGCTACTGCGACGAAGCCGTCCGCGACCACGCCGAGGCCCACGGGTGGAGCCGCAAGCACACCAACGACGTGCGACGCACGCTGCGCCTCGTCCAGGCCCTGCAGCACACCCCGAACGCGAGGATCAAGGCCACCGACGTGCTGAAGCTCCCGGCCCTGCGAGGCAACATCAGCGCCCTGTCGACCCTGGACGTCCTCGCCGCCGTCGACCTCCTCGACGACGACCGCATCTCGCCCCTCGAGCGCTACTTCAACGACCAGATCGACGGGCTGCCCGCCCCGATGACCGCACAGCTGCGCGTCTGGTTCGACGTGATGATCAACGGCAGCGCCACCCCGCCCCGCCGGCGAGCACGCCATCCAGCGACCGCGAAGTTGCACATCCGCGCCCTCGCGCCGATCCTGCGCGTCTGGTCCGCCCAAGGGCACGACTCGCTCGTGTCGATCGAGCGAGCCGACATCGTCGTCGCGCTTCCCGTCGCGGGACCGCGACGCCACGCCGCCGACCAAGGCATGCGCTCGGTGTTCGGCGTGCTCAAGCCACGCAAGCTCGTCTTCGTCGATCCCACCCGCGGCGTCGCCCACAACGGCACCAACACCACCGTCCCCCTGCCGCTCGACACCGCCGCGATCCGAGCCGCCCTCAACTCCGCCGACCGCGCCGCCGCACTCGCCGTCGCGCTCGTCGCGTTCCATGCGCTCGCCAGTCGCGAAGTGCGAGCCATCAAGCTCACCGACATCGTCGACGGCCGCCTCACCCTCGGCGACCGCGTCATCCCTCTCGCCGCGCCGGTGCTGCCGCGCCTGGGCGCCTGGCTCGACCACCGCGCCCGCGCATGGCCGGCCACGGTCAACCCGCACCTGTTCGTCAACCGGCGCACCGCGCCGCGCCGCACCGAGGTCAGCCGGCCGTTCCCTTGGAAGCAGGTCAACCTCGCGCCCCAAACGCTGCGCGAAGACCGCATCCTCGACGAGATCCGCGCCACCGGCGGCGACATCCGCCACGTCTGCGAGCTCTTCGGCCTCAGCGTCCACGGCGCCCTGCGCTACGCCACGACCCTCGACGCCACCGACGACGACACCTTCGGTTCGCGAACCCAAGGGCGCAGCTAGCCTCATGCCGCGCCCACCCTTGGGTTCCCGCCCGAAGCACCTTCAGTTGGCGTGAACCCGTGGGGATGCGTCCGCATGGACTGGTCTGTGTCGCAGATGGCGTGCTCGCGTGGGGCGAGGTGGTGCTGCGCGACCGCGGTGTGGGCGCCGACCTTCCACAGGGCGCGCCCGCGTACGAGGTGGCCGACGACGCCGCGCTCGGCTGGCGTGAGGCCGATGAGCTCGCCGACGGCGGTGAGCTGGTCGGGCGCCTGCCGGAGCACGATCTTCGTGGCCGTGTCGGCGAGCAGACCGGCGGCGATCTTCGCTGTGGCCGTACCGTCGTCGGCTTGGGCGGCGAGATCGCTCGGCCGATGGGCGATGGCGACGTTGGCTGTGCCGTAGGTGCGGCCGAGCTTCCAGCACGCCTGTAGGTAGCTGGCGGTGTGGCGCGTGCCGAGCAGGCACCAGGCTTCGTCGAGGACTTGGACGCGCTGGCGACGCGCGCCCGATGCCATGAGCGCCTGAAGCCAAGCGGTGGCAGCGACCATGACGAGGGGCAGCGCGTCGGGGTCGTGGTGGACGGCGGACAGGTCGAGCACGACGCCCGGGCCGTCCCAGTCGATGCGCAGCGTCGAGGCGCCGTCGAACATGCCGCGCAGCGAACGCGTGAGCAGCTTGTCGAGGGCGTAGACGATCGTCTCGGCGTCGCGGGCAACCTGTGACGCAGGGCGGTTGACGCGCTCGGCGACGCTGCCCGGCGGATCGGTGAGCAGCTTGGCGACGTCGGCGAGCGTCGGTGCGATGCACGCGCGCGCCAGATGGTCGACGGCGGCGAAGGTGATGGCGTCCTCGAGCGGGTCGAGTGGCCGGGCGAGGATGGTGGCGACCAGCGCGTTCACCATGGCCACCTGGTGCAGGACACGGCGCTCCATGTCGTCGGCGTCGGTGGCCGGTCCGGGGTCGAGGGGGTTGAGCCGCGTCGTCCCGCCGGGGGCGAGTCGCACGACCGGCAGGCCGAGCGCGTTGGCCAGCCCGACGTATTCCCCCTTGGGGTCGCAGATGGCGACGAACCGGCGCCGCTCGCCGCTCCAGATGCCGGCCATGCGGTAGAGCAGCGTCTTCACCAACGCCGACTTGCCGTTGCCCGGCTCGCCCAGGACCCAGGTGTTGGGGTTCGTCGTCAGGCGCTGGTCGTAGGCCTCGAACGGGTCCCAGCAGAACGCACCACCGCCGGTGAGGAGGTCGGTGCCGACGTAGACACCCCGGTGACCGAGTCCGGCGGCGACGCTGAAGGGATAGACGGAGCAGATGTGGGCGGTCGTGCCGCGGTGGCGCGGCACGCGCAGCGTTCGGCGACGGAGATGCATCACGCCACCCACGTCCGGGCGAGGCCGAGACCGAGCGGAAGGGCGGCGGCGAACGCTATGTCGTGGCGGCCGTCAAGTGGTCGCAGCTCGAGACCGTGCTCACGCGCGACCTGCTCGCACTCGTCGCATGCGGCGCGCAGCGACACGTCGTCCTCGGCGGTGACGGTGACGAGGCCGGCGTAGGTGACTTCGGCGTAGCCGGCGACGAGCTCGGCTTCGCGTTCGGCGACTGCGGCCTGCAGGCGCCGGTGACCGGCGTCGACTCGCCGTCCACGTTCCGAACGAGTCGTCGCGTCGGTGTCGAGCTTGATGGAGTCCCGGTCGACGCGTCGGCGCGATGCCGACGGTGCCACCGGTTCGAACAGCACCGTGAGGGTGCGTGAGCCGGTGCCGACGAAGGCAAGAACCGGCTCCATCCAGTCGGGGTGCTGCGTCAGGCGCGGCCATTCGGCGATCCAGTACGTGCGGTGCCAGGCGCCGTCGGTCCGCAGACGGCCCCACTCCACGTCGACCGCCATCGGCCCGGCGTTGGCAGGTTGGACGAGGCCGAGGCGCTCGGCGAGCGAGCCGGTCGACGCCTTGCGCATGCGCACCGGGTCGAGCCGGCCGCGCAGCACAGCGGCGAGCTCCCCGGCGGTCAGCGGGTCCTCGGCGAGGAGGCTGGCGGTGCGCAGCCCGCGCACCAAGGTGTCGACGGCCTTGCCGAGCACGGCGAGGAGTCGCTCGTCGACGTCGGCGCTGCTGCGGGTACCGGTCAGGCGCTCGCGGGTGACGGTGACGGTCACGAGGACGTCGTGGCCGGCGCTGAGCGCGCCCGTGCCGTGCACCAGCTCCCGATAGGACTCGGATGCCTCCGATCCCGTGGTCGGTTGGGAGGCGAGCCAGGTGAGGTGGTCGCGCATCCCAGTCGGAGTGGTGAAGTCGGTCCACGACAGGCGGGCGACCGCGCCTCGCTCGGTGGCGAAGCCGGCGAGGACGTCACCCCAGCCGGCGAGCAGCCGCACCTGCTCGTCGCGCGGTGCGAGCGCGAAGTCCTGGCCACGGACACGCACGACCGCGGACATCGCAGCGGTGCCGGTGTCGTGCACGACACCGGCCCCGGCGAGACGCCCCCAGTCGCCGGGCGCCTCGAGAAGGTGGAGACCGGCGAGGAACGGCGGCAGCGTCGGCTGCTGGTCGCTCACGGCGTCCGGGTTCAGCAGATGGAGCGGTGCGAGCCACCGGCGTCGCCGCCGACCGGCTACCCAGCGGGCGACCACCGGGACGAGGTCGACCAGACGTTCGCCGCGCACGCGGCCGAGGGCGAGTCCTGCGGCGAGCATCACCGGCGTGGCGGCCACTGGCAGCGGCAGGCCGCTCGTGACGGCCATGGTCGACGCGAGCGCACCGACGCCGAGCACGGCCAGCTGGACCAGCCCGAAGCCAAGGAACACACCGGTGCGGTCAAGCAAGTCGAAGCGGTACATGCGCTGGTCGTCACGGTTGGCCATCGCTGCCTCCCTGCTGCGGTCGGTTCGTCCGTCCCGGCGGTGGTCCAGTCGCTGCGTCTGTCTGACGTTCGGCGGCCGATGTCGCAGCCCGGGTCGCGCCGGCAGCAGCGCCGGTGGCGGCCACGGCCACGACTGCCGGTCCGGCCGCGGCTGCGCCCGCCGCGCCCGATGGCGCCGAGCCCGAGGCGGCTCCGCTCGCCGCGGCGTCGCCTGCCGAGGCATCGCCGGCCTCGCCTCCCGTGCTCCAGGAGCCGCCCGACCCGAAGCGCCGGGAGACGTCCATCTGGTACTTCATCGACCACGCGCTCTGCGCGGTGCGCAGCGGGCCGCCGCGAAGCCCTTGGGCCACGACCGCGCCCTCGACGACCGGGAACAGGCGCATGATCACGAACGGGCTGAAGCACGCGACCGCAAAGGTGGCGAGGCCGGCGAGGAGCACGCCGGCAGCCGCCGTGACCGTCGCCGCGTCGGACTCGGAGGCAGGTGCTGCGCTCGCCGCCGCCGCCGGTGGCGTGATCTCCGTTGCCGGCGACGGCGCGCTTCCCGCGCCGCCGAGCGCGGCGGCCCCGATGGCGAGGGCGAGACTGATGACCACCTTGGAGACGATCAGCGCGCACAGCAGCTCGAGCGTCTTCTTGAGAACGCCGCGGGTCGCCGGCCACAGGAACGCAGCGAACGCCAGCGGGCTGAGCCCGACGACGAGGTAGATGAGCGCCGAGCGGATGACGAGCTCGATGAAGATGACGAGCCCGGCGAGCAGGGTGAACAGGCCGAGCAGGAACACCACCAGCGCGGTGGCGACCCCACCGGTGAGGCTGCCCACCGTGGCGACGCCGTCCATGAACGCTCGGATGTCCGTGCCGAACCCCGAGAGGATCCCGTCGCTGAGCGCGTCGGTGAGGTCAATCAGCAGCTGCGTGATCGCAACGGTCGACACCATCCCGCCGATCGCCAGCGGAAGGTCGAGCACTATCCGCCGGCCCATGCCGGCGACGTCACCGGCGAGCACGCCCTGGATGAGCCCGGCGAACACGAACAGCAACAGCAGGGCGGCGGCGACCGACAGCATCACCCGGTAGGGGCCGTCGCGGGAGCCGTCACCGACGAACCACGCTGCGGTCAGTGTGGGGGACGTCGAGGTGTCGATGAAGCCGAACACCGCGCCGACGACCCAGGCGACGCCGTCGAGGACCCACGCGACGAGCCCGCCGATGACCTTCTCGAACGACCAACCCAGCGCTGCGCCGGCAGCGTCGCCGAGTAGGCCGGTGGCCTTGTCCCACACCCAGCTGATCGGGTTGGGGAAGCCGATGGCGAGGACACTCATGACGCCGCCACCGCGGGATCGAGCAGCTCGAACCCGGTGAGGTCGACGTCGAGCTCGGCCGCGCTCGCCGGGAGGTCGGAGCCGTCGAGCACCGGGGTCGGTCCCGGTGTGGACTCGTCGGACCACAGCCGCCAGTCACCGTCTTCCCAGACGAGCTCGACGGTCTCGGTGACCCAGGAGGACTGTGGGACGACGACGCCGGGTCGGGACAGGACTCGCACCATCCACACCGAGACGCGGGCGCGGTCGGTGGTGTGGGCCTCGACCTTGGCGGCGAGGGGCTCGACAACCCACCACGTCGCGCCCGTTCCCAAGGCGAGCGGCTCGCGGACTGCTTGCAGTCCGGCCAGGACGTCGCGCGTGATCGTGTCGACAGACGCGCTTGCGGCGATGGCGCGGACCGCCGCTTCCGCCGCCGCGGGCTCCAGGTACAGCAGGCGTTGCGAGAGCGTCGCTGTGTAGGCGATCGCGGCGGCCTGCGCGCCGTCGCGGTTGCGGGCGAAACCTACCGGCGCGCCGTCGACCTCGCGGGTCGGGCCCGTCGCCGCCGGTGGGTGCTCGACTGGCGCCGCTTCGGCTTGCGCCTCGCGCGTCTCACGATCGCCGAGCGCGCCACGGGCCGCCATGCCGCCGAGGAAGACGAGCGCGGCGGCGCCGGCAACCGCGAGGCGGCGGAACGAAAGGCGCTCGGGTGCGGGGCGGGTCGCCACGTCACCCGCTCGCTGCCGTGAAGAGGAGGTTGACCGCAGCCGGCGCCAGCCCGGCGAGGATGGCGCCGACGACGCCGCCCATCGCCAGCGTCTTGCCTCGGGACGCCCCGGAGTAGGAGTTGCCCTGCTGGGCGAGGCCGTACATGGCGGCGCCGATGAGGATCGCCCCAAGCGATCCCCACAGGGCCAGCATCTGCGACCAGTTCAGGAGCTGTTGGATCAGCGCGCCGCCCGGCATCCCGGACGCGTCCGGGGTGACGTCGACGGTCTGGGCCAGCACCCCGGCCATCCGTACGAACATGGAATGCTCCTTGTGAGCTCAGCGACGAGTGGTCGCCCGAGTGGCCGGAGCGACGATCCGCTTCCTGCAAGCCCCGCGCGGGTCGTTTCGGCGACATGGATGTCGCCGAAACCCGCTCGCGCGGGCTTGCTGACGGTGTGCTCCGTGCCGTCGTCGCCGCCGCCACCTGTCTGCTCGTCACCGCGTTCCTGGGCATCCCGCTGGTGTTCGCACCCGGGGATCTCCCGCCCGCCGCCGCAGCGGGATCGGCGGGAATGCCGGCGGGGGCGCTGGCCGCCTACCAGCGGGCTGCGTCGACGTGTGCCGGGCTGCGCTGGGAGCTTCTTGCCGGGATCGGGCAGGTCGAGTCCGGACACGGAACCACTGGCGGCGCGGCGATCGGGCCCGACGGCGTCGTGGCTCCCTCGATCCTCGGCCCGCCCCTCGACGGGTCCGGCGCCGGAGGCAACACCACGCCGATGTCGGCCGGCGCGTGGGCCGGTCGGTGGGGCGTCACCGGGCCGTGGCTTCAGGCGGTCGGGCCGATGCAGTTCCTGCCGCCGACGTTCGCCACCTGGGCAGTGGACGGCGACGGTGACGACACCACGAACCCGCACGACCTCGACGACGCAGCGGCGACCGCTGCTGCCTACCTCTGTGGTGGTGCGAGCGACCTTGCCGACGAACGCGCCGCGCTTCGCCGCTACAACGCGTCAGACGCCTACGTCGAGGAGGTGCTGTCGTGGGCGGCGCGGTACGAGGCGGCCCCGCCGCTCGTGGTCGACGCTGCCGATGGCGCCGCGCTGCTCGACCACCCGAACGTCACCATTTACGCCGACGGGCGAGCCGACCTCGCGTCGGGGCGCGTCGACAGCCGAGTCGTCAGCGTGCTCCTCGCGCTGGCGCGCGACCACACCATCACCGTCACCTCGCTCGTCACGGGCCACTCGCGTTGCGCGGTGACCGGCCAGGCGCACGGCCCGGGCTGTGCAGTGTCGAACCACTACCTCGGCCGAGGCGCCGACATCGCCGTGCTCGACGGTGTTTCCGTCTCGGCGCGGCACCCGTCGGTCGCCGCTGTCATGGATCAGCTCGCAACACTCGCAGCGCCGTTCCGACCCGACGAGATCGGCGGTCCGATCGACACCGGTCAGCCCGGTGTGTTCACGAACACCTTCCACGCCGACCACATTCACATCGGCTGGGACTCGTAGCCACCGCGGCTCCGCTCGATGCACCGCTCGGGTGCTATCGGCCCTTCATCTGATTCACGATGCCCCTCGCATCCTTGATGATCACCGTGGTGGGATTATCTACTTGGCCATCGTCGTAGCTGACCTGGCACACCTCGCGGATGCTCATGTCGTCCTCGAACGTGGTGGTGCATTCCACCGTGCGACGGTACGTATCTCCCCGGTCGAAGCCCTTCGTGGTCGCTCGACGGGTCCCGCTCTGGCCGCTGTAGTCATCAGAGAGGTTCTCGATGTAGTCGCACAGCATCCTCGTTTCGTCGTCCTTGAGGCGAGTGCCGCTGACGTCGAGATGCTCACCGATGAACTCCCTGCGCCGCCTCTTCTCGTTTCGGTCCATGCCGCTTTCCTTTCCTCTCGATGCACCATGGATAGTCGGCGTCGAGCTACTTCCCGTCGAGCTTGCTGTCGCGCACGTCGGTGACCGCGTCAGGTGCAGCAGAACTAGAGAGCGGTTAGGAGGACCAGCGCCGTCACGGCCGTCACAACCAGGACGGGAGCGAGCGGCACGCGTGGAACTGCCCGCAGCGTCGTCGCCGCGAATGCGAGGACGAGGGCGCACGCGATCGCGGCGAGGCTGGCCCAGGGGTTGAGTGTGCCGAGCAGCGCGCCGACAACGGCAGCGAGCTTCACATCGCCGCCGCCCATGCGCTCGGGTTCGGCAATGGCAGCGACCAAGAGCGGCACGGCGGCAACCGCGGCGCCGAGCACCGCCCGCAGCACGATGTGGCCACCCTCATCGATCGCGAGCACGACCACGGCGACGGCCGTCACAACCGCGAGCGAGAGGACGTGGCGGTTGCGGATGCGCCGATACCGCAGGTCCTCGACGGCGACGACGGCGAGCAACGGCACCGCTGCCCATAGTGCGGCGGTCACAGGGCAACCCTCACGAGGCGCGCCGCGACTCGAGGAGCTCGTAGAGCGCGTCCGGAGGATCCGTGTCGCCGGCGTCCTCGAGGGCGCGGGCGAACTCATCGACGACCCGCTCGGCGGTCTTCAGGTCGCCACCCGCGAGGTAGGCACGGACGAGGTCGCTGGTAAGTGTCTCGCTCCCCGGACAGGCAAGGAGGCCGCGTTCGGCTGCCCATCGAGCCAGGTCCACGTCCGCGTCGCCCAGCGCGATCGAGGACAGCTCGTGGGCGGCGTCGCCGACGACGCGCTCCCATCGGCTGGTGTGGTTGCCAAGGTCGACCCAGCGGTAGTGCCGACGGTGGCGGCTCTCGTAGCTGATGGGTGGACCGGTCACAAGCTCGAGCGCTGCGCGCAGGTGTGCTGGCGCGTTCTCCTGCTCTGCTGCCGCCAGCGCGACGAGCCGGTCGGCCTCCGCAGCGTCGCACCAGACCCTGCACAGGCGGTACCGGCCGTCGGTCGACGCCGGTAGTACGTCCGGACCGATCGTGCGGCGGAGCTCGTGGATGGTGTTGAGGAAGCGCTCCCGCGTCGGCGCCCTGCCGCCCCAGACCGCGTCGCGCAGCGCGTCGGCGGTGACCTCGCCGTGGAGCGCGAGGTAGGCAAGGATCGCGACCTGCTGGGGCTGGAGAGCGGCGCCCTCGACGGTCACGGGACCGAGCAGGTGGAGGTACACCGCCGGGTCGGTGCCGCTCTCGGTGACGCCGACCTCGGCGGCCGCGAACAGCGTGAGTGGCTCCTCCCCGCGGGCCGGCTCGACAGCAACGTCGTCGGCACCGTCGAGCAGCTCAGCGATTCCATCGACGGTTGGTTCGTCAAGTTGCTGGGCGGTGCAGTGCAGGTCGAGCGCGGGGATGGACACGGTCTCCGGGGTGACGATGACCTCGAGCGCGCCGGGCGGGCAGCCGCCGACGAGCACCGCGACGACGCCGCCTCGCTCGTGGCAACGCTCGAGTGCGAGACGTTGGCTCTCGTCCTCACCGCCAGCGGCCGGTGCGATGATCACCGCCGCAGCGCACGAAGCGGCAACCGGG
>Ga0247704_1000193_pt1 | contig 17227 bp, 16 predicted proteins | sample 41W_NmetaG_FD_189042 | JGI IMG/M metagenome (GOLD analysis project Ga0247704, IMG submission 189042) | Soil microbial communities from hillslope of Landscape Evolution Observatory, University of Arizona, Oracle, AZ, United States - 4-1-W_N | ecosystem: Engineered > Artificial ecosystem >...
CGGCACGTGGGTGTACACCCACCCGGTCCCCATGCCCGGCGGGCAGCGGGTGGGGTCGGCCACGGCCTGCTGGCCGAAGAGCAGGAAGGGGCGCGAGGGCAACGTGCCGGTGGCCACGTCGGTGAAGTAGCGGGAGACCTCGTCGAGGCTGTCGCTGATGTGCACGGTGGCCGCCCGCCGGGCCGGCTCCGCCGTCCAGGGGATGGGGCCGGCGAGGGCCCAGTCGACCTTGATGGTGCCCATGTCCCACTCGAACCGGCGCAGGTCGTCGAGCATCCTCGCCGGGAGGTGCTCGGCGCCCACGAGGCCGAGGAACAGCGTCGGGGCGTCGACGTCGGCCAGTACCGCCCGCCTGGCCTCGACCTCGGTGCCGCCGGCGGTGCGCACGGCCACCGCCCGCCCGCCCCGGACGATCACCCGGCTGACCGGCGTCCCGGTGTGGACGGTGGCGCCGGCCGCTTCGGCCCGCCGGCGCAGGGCGGCGGCCAACTCGCCGGCGCCGCCCTCGGGCACGGGGAAGCCGTGCTGCTGGCCGGCGCAGGCCAGGATCCAGCCGAACAGGCCGCTGCCGGCGGTCTCGGGGCCGATGTCGGTGTGGGCGGCAACGCCGCCCAGCAGGAGGCGGCCGCCCTCGCCGCCGCCGGCGAACTCCTCGGCGGCCATGCGGCGAGCCGGCAACAGGGCGAAGCGGGCGAACCGCAGCCACTCCGAGGGGCCGATGGCGGCGGCAAGGCGGGCGCCGGCCCGTACCGGCGGGAACAGGTCGAGGAAGGATGCGATCAGCGGCCTGCTGATGTCGTCCCATCCCCGGGCCAGCCGGCGCCAGCTGTCGCCGTCGCCGGGCGCGTAGGCGTCGAGCGAGGCGGCCGTCTCCTCCACGTCGGTCGACAGGATCACCGCCCGGCCGTCAGGGGTCGGGTGGGCCATGACGAGAGGCGACCGCCGCCACCGCAGGCCGTGGGCGCCCAGGTCGAGCGCGGCCAGCGCCGGCGACGCCGCCGCGAACGGGTAGAAGGCGCTGAACGTGTCGTGCCGGAACCCCGGCAGGGTCAGTTCCTGGGTGCGCACGGCGCCGCCGATCACGTCCTGCGCTTCGAGGACGGCCACGCTCCAGCCGGCGTCGGCCAGCATGGCCGCCGCCACCAGGCCGTTGTGGCCCGCTCCGATGACCACGGCGTCGGGCATCAGGCATTGTCGCCCGTTCGGGCACACTGGCTGGTCATGGCCTTCCGGGATCGCGCCGACGCCGGCCGGGTGCTCGCCGCCGAGCTCGGGCATCTGGCCGGCGCCGAGGGACTGATGGTCCTCGGCCTGCCCCGAGGTGGCGTGCCGGTGGCACACGAGGTGGCGATGGCGCTGCACGCTCCCCTCGACGTGTTCCTCGCCCGCAAGCTCGGCGTCCCCCAGCAGCCCGAGCTGGCCATGGGAGCGGTCGCCGCCGGCGGCGTCATCGTGCTGCATCAGGCGGTGGTGGACGCTCTGTCCATCCCGCCTGCGCTCATCGAGGCCGTCGCCACTCGGGAGGCCGCCGAGGTCGCCCGGCGGGAACAGGCCTACCGGGCCGGACGGCCGCCGCTCGACGTCGCCGGCCGCACCGTGGTGGTCGTCGACGACGGCCTGGCCACCGGCTCGACCATGCGGGCGGCGGTGGCCGCCCTGCGGGCCCAACGGGCGGGGCGGATCGTGGCCGCCGTCCCCGTCGGCGCAAACGACACGTGCCAGCAGCTGGCCGGGGAAGCCGACGAGGTGGTGTGCGCCCGCATGCCGGCGTCGTTCCACGCCGTAGGCCAGTGGTACGACGACTTCACCCAGACCACCGACGACGAGATCCGGGCGCTGCTCGGAGCGAAGGAGGACCACCATGGCCAATGAGGTGCGCGCTGTCGTGTCGAGGGCCAAGGGTGATCCGGTCACCGTCGAGACGATCGTCGTGCCGGACCCCGGCCCAGGAGAGGCGCTGGTGCGGATCCAGGCGTGCGGCGTCTGCCACACCGACCTTCACTACCGGGAAGGGGCCATCAACGACGACTACCCGTTCCTGCTCGGCCACGAGGCCGCGGGCGTCATCGAGGCGGTCGGCGACGGTGTGAGCAACGTCGCCCCCGGCGACTTCGTCGTCATCGCCTGGCGGGCGCCCTGCGGACGGTGCCGCTCGTGCCTTCGGGGCCGGCCCTGGTACTGCTTCGACAGCGCCAACGCGGCCCAGAAGATGACCCTCGACGGCGCGCCGCTGAGCCCCGCGCTCGGGATCGGGGCGTTCACCGAGTTGAGCCTGGTGGCCGCCGGCCAGGCGGTGAAGGTCGACCCTGCGGCCGGCGCCGCGGCCGCCGGCCTCATCGGCTGCGGGGTGATGGCCGGCTTCGGCGCCGCGGTGAACACCGGGGGCGTCAGCCGGGGCGACACCGTTGCCGTGTTCGGCTGCGGCGGGGTGGGGGACGCGGCCATCGCCGCGGCGGCGCTGGCCGGCGCCCGGAAGGTCATCGCCGTCGACCTCGACGCCCGCAAGTTGGAGTGGGCCAAGGAGTTCGGCGCCACCGACGTCGTGAACGCCTCCGAGGGCGACCCGGTGGAGGCCGTCAAGGAGCTGACCGGCGGCTTCGGGGCCGACGTGGTCATCGAGGCCGTCGGCCACCCCGAGGTGTTCAAGCAGGCCTTCTTCTCCCGGGACCTTGCCGGCACGCTGGTGCAGGTCGGCGTGCCGTCGCCGACCATGACCCTGGAGGTGCCGATGATCGAGTTCTTCGGCCGGGGCGGGGCGCTCAAGCCGTCGTGGTACGGCGACTGCCTGCCCACCCGTGACTTCCCGCTCCTCATCGACCTCTACCTGTCCGGCCGGTTCCCCCTGGACCGGTTCGTGACCGAGACCGTGGCTCTCGATCAGGTGGAGGAGGCGTTTGCCAAGATGCAGCGGGGGGAAGTTCTACGTTCGGTCGTTGTCTTCTGAGGCGCGGTGGAAGACCGACTGGATCAGCCTACCGACCGGTAGGTAGACTGCAGCTCTGCGGCGATGAAGCAGCCGTCGCGCGGGGAGGAACCGTGAACGAGATCGACCTTCTTCACGAACTGGCGCCCGAGGCCGAACGGCTGCTGGAGCGCCACCTGGCCGCGTCCAAGGAGTGGTTCCCCCACGAGCTGGTGCCGTGGGACGAGGTCATCAAGCACGACCCCCGCGACACCTACGACCCCGAGTACCGCCCCATCCCCGACGCGGTGAAGCGGGCGCTGTTCGTCAACCTCCTCACCGAGGACAACCTGCCGTACTACACGACCGACATCACCCGGCTGTTCGGCCTGGACCACGCCTGGGGAGCGTGGAACCGGCGGTGGACGGCCGAGGAGGGCCGCCACTCCATCGTCATCCGCGACTTCCTCACCGTCACCGGGGCGCTCGACCCCAAGGTGATGGAGCGGGGCCGGATGCAGCACGCCGAGCACGGGTTCCACCAGCCGATCGGCGGGGCGGCCGACGGCTTCGTGTACGTCGCCCTCCAGGAGTTGGCCACCCGGATCTCCCATTGGAACACCGGCAAGCTCATGGAGGACAAGGCGGGCAACGACGTCATGAAGCGGGTGGCCGCCGATGAGAACATGCACTACCTGTTCTACAAGGACGTCGCCGTCGCTGCCCTCTCCGTCGACCCGTCCACCATGGTGCTGGCCATGGAGCGCCAGGTGAAGCACTTCGAGATGCCGGGCGCCGGCATCGACGACTTCTCCAACCACGCCAAGGCCATCGCCGAGGCGGGCATCTACAACCTCAGCATCCACCACGACCAGATCTTGGCGCCGGTGATCCTGCGGCACTGGCGGCTGGAGTCGCTCGAGGGCCTGTCGCCCGAGGCCGAGCAGGCCCGGGAGCGGCTGGTGCACCGCATGTCCCGCATCGACAAGGTGGCGAGGTCCCAGGAGGCCCGGCGCCTGAAGCGCCTCGCCGAGGGCGGCGCAGCCGCCTAACCTCCAGCGGTCTTGGACTCCATCCAGTACCGCCGCGCCCTCCTGAACACCGGCCGCATCGTGATGGGCGTCCGCCCCGAGCAACTGCGCCTGCCCACGCCGTGCCGTGACTGGGACGTCCGCCTGCTGCTCAACCACATCATCGGCGGCAACCTCACGTTCGCCGAGGTGGCCCGCGGCGGTCGGGCCGATGCCACCGGCGACATGGACGACCACACCCTGCCCGACCCGGGAACGAACTACATCGCCTCGGCGGACTCCGTGCTGGCCGCCTGGGCCGAGCCCGGCGTCATGCAGCGCAAGGTCCACATGCCCTTCGGCGACATCCCGGCGCCGGCGGCGGTGAGCATCCACTTCCTCGACATCGTCGTGCACGGCTGGGATCTGGCCCGGGCCACCGGCCAGGACGCCACCATCGAGCCCGACCTGGCCGCCGAGGCTCTCGACATCTCCCACGGCCTGCTCAGCCCCGAGCTGCGGGCGACAGGAGTCTTTGGACCGGAGGTTCCGGCGTCGGACGACGATCCGCTGCACGACCGCCTGGTGGCGTTCATGGGCCGGCGCCCGTAACCCCTTCGCAGCCAGTGGGAAGGGGCGGTCAGCCCTCGGGCGCCGCCAGCCGGGTGCCGCAGTTGAAGCAGAACTTGGCGATGACGGGGTTCTTCTCCCCGCACTCGATGCAGAAGATGGTCTTGGCTTTGCCCGCCGCCTTGGTGGTCTTCTTGGCCGCCGCCTTTCTGGCCGGCGCCGGCGTGGCCAGGGTGGCGCCCCCCTTCTTCGCCGCCGCGGCCTTTTTCGCCGCCGGCGCCTTCTTCGCCGGGGCCTTGGCCCCGGCGGCCGCCTTCTTGGGCGCTCGCTTGGCCGGCGCCTTGGCCGCCGGCTTCTCGGTGGCGGGCGGCATGGCCAGAGGCGCGGCGTCGGCCGCGGCCGCCTTCTTGGGCGCTCGCTTGGCCGGCGCCTTGGCCGCCTTCTTAGCCGGCGCCTTCCTGGCCCGGGCGGGCGGGGCCTGGGCGGCGTCGTCCAGGGTGGGCACGTCTTCAGCCTCCGGGACGGCCCGCAGCGGGCCTCGGGCGGCGGCGTGGCGCCGGCCCGGCGGCTCCGGCTGGTCCGCCGGCTCCGGTTCTGCCGGCGCCGCCGGGGCGTCGACGCCGAGGGCAGCACGCCGGCGGGCCAGGACCCGGGCCAGCGCCCCCTCGTCCACGTCGCGATCGGCCGGCGCCGGCCGGGCCGCGCCGGAAGCGGCGGACGGGGCCGTCGGACGGGTCGACCGGGCGGCCGGCGCCGCCTCGGGGGCGGCGGCGGCCCCGCCCTGGCGGGCCTGCTCCTCCTCCCGGCGGCGGCGAGCGGCCAGGCGCTGGGCCAGCGCGCCACCGGCGGCGGCCGGGTCCTCGCGCCGGGGTGCGGTGGCGGGGCCGGCGGGCCCCCGCCGCTTGCCGGCGGGGGCGAACGGGTCGTTGGTGCCGCCGCCGGGACCGCGACCGGCCTGGCGCTCGTAGAACCGGCGCATGGCCTGGTCGCGCATCTCCTCGGCCGTGCCCGCGTCGTACATCATCACGAGGTCTTCGGGGTTGTGGCCGGTGCGGGCGGCGTGGTCCATGAGCGCCATCTCGGTGATGGACATCTCCTCGTCCTCGTCCGGCTCGGCGTTGTAGACCGGCGGGCCGGTGACGTGGCCGCCGTAGTCCTCGTCGTAGGCGCCGCCGCCGAAGGCCGGCGGCGGAGGCGCCGAGACGCCGCCGCGGGGGCCGGGGTTCAGCCCGCCGGGCCCGAAGCTGGATCCCACCTGCCCGGCGGGCATGGGCGTGAAGGCCTGCTGCGGGCGGGGCGCCGGCCGGCGGGCCGGCTCGGCCCCGCGCCGGCCGGGCGACGGCCGGTCGGCCACCTCGGCGGCCATCATCTCGAGAGGGGAGGGCGGCCCGATCCGGGGCGGGCCGCCGCCCGTGCCGGGCATGCCGGGCGCGCCGCCGCCCATGCCGCGGCGAGTGAGCCGCTCGACCTCTTCCGCCGCCTGCCGGTCGAGGTCTTCGTTTCTGGCGTTCTTGTCCTTGCCGAACCGAGGCACGATCCCTCTCCCTCAGACCCGGTGAAAACACTCATCGTAGCGCCGGCCGGGGATTGTGGGCCCCGGCCGGCACCTCGAAGCATCAGGGATCAGGCCTTGCCGGCTCCCACGCTGTCGCCCTTCACCTTGTCGATGACCAGCTGGGAGATCTTCTGGCCGCCCTCCTGGCTGACGGCGTCGAAGCGCCAGTGCACGCCGGCGTAGATGCGGGAGATGACCTGGTCTTCGGCCCGCTGCCTGTTCGCCTCCTTGGCGTCGGGGAAGAGGTAGTCCATGATCGCCTGGGCCCCGCCGGCGTAGCCGGCGCTGCCCGAGGGGTAGGCCGGGAAGCGGGGCGTGGGCAGCAGCGGCGTGTAGTTGCGGTCGACGCCCAGGTCACGGACGACGTTCTCCGGACGCGGGTACCAGTACAAGTACTTGGCCTCCCACACCGCGATGCCGCCGTCCATCATGGTGACGGCCAGCAGCGCCGTGGCCCGTGTGGTCTGGGGGAGCGTCCAGCGGCTCGACGTGTCGCCCTGGCTGGCCGCCTTCTCGACCTCGTTCATGGTCACTTCCAGCGTGACGCCGCCGGGGTTCTTCGTGCCCTCACCGCCCTCCCAGAACTTGGCCAGCGCCTTCTGCTCCTCGGTCAGGTTCTTCTTGAGCTCCACCGCCTCGACGGCCGCGGCCCGCAGGTCGGCGCTGGTGTAGGCCGGCGGGGGCCCCGGCCGGAAGGCGGCGTTGTCGGTGAGGACCCAGCCTTTCCACTTGCCGGCCTCGGGATCGACCGGGGGCGACGTCGACCCCGGCGGCGGCTGCCAGAACCGGTTGGTGTTGGCGACGTTGGCCGGGCGCCGGCCGTTCCACTGGGCGCCGACGCCGTCGGTCTTGGCGTAGGCGATGACCCTGTCGGCGACGGCCCGTCCGAGCGCCAGCCCGGCCTCGATGTCGGCCGGCGTGTTGGTGCCGGCGACCACCCGCGACTGGGCGGCCTCGTCCGCCATCTCGTCGAGGCGGAGGGCGGACTGGGTCGGGAATGCGTAGGCCAGCACCTTCGAGGCCGCCCCGGCCATCGCCGCGTGCTCGGACGGGTACGACGGGTCGGGAGACGACGGCACAAGCGTCGACACACCCTCGGGGGCCTTCACGTTGTACTGGTACTTCCAGTGGTAGGCGGCGACCACGGCGTCGGCCATGGCCGCATGCAGGAGGGCATAGTTCCGCGACGACAGGGGCGGGTTCTTCGGCCCGCTGGCGACGTAGTCGAAGGCCAGCTCCGTCCACGGCCGCGTTGGCATCGGGCCGCTCCACTTGTCGACCATGGCCTGGCTGGCATCGGTGCGGGCCTCGGCCGCGTCCTCGACCGCCTTGAGGTCGCTCTTGGCCTTGGCGGAGTCGGCGGCCGGGGGCGCCGGCACCTGGATTTCACTGCCCGACTGGAGCACCCAGGTGTGCCAGGTGCCGGCGGTGGGCTCGGCGCGCGTGACCGCGGCCATGGGGTCGTCACCGCCGTTGTCGCCGCAGGCCACCATGGCCGAGCTGAGCGCCAGGCACGCCACCACGGCAGCGTTCAGCCGCCGGCGGCGTGACTGCGTACCATCCCTCGTCGATCGGATCACCCTGATTCCCCCCCAGTTCTGGCCGAACGCCCGAGTCTGGCGCGCGGCGCGTATCGCCCGCGTACCCGCCGCGTATCTAGGAGGCCAAGGCGGCGGCCGCATAGGCGATGGCGACCGGTTCGCACCAGATCACGATCGAGCGGATCTTCTCGGTCGGGACCGACGCCGGGATCTCGTAGTTCTGGGTGCCCACCGTCGACTTGAGGTTCGTCAGCTGCACGTGGGGCGACGTGACCGCCTGCTCGCTGGTGGACGGCTTGGCCAGCTCCGACACCCACACGAAGAGGTCGGTGTTCTCGCCGGTCTGGAAGTTCTCGAAGCGGAGGATGCGCTTGCCGTCGGGCAGGCGGTACAGCTTGGCGGTGCCCTCGCCCCGCACCTCCAACTTGTAGAACGAGCCCGAGGCGATCACCCGGTCGGGTGTCATCCCGGGAAGGAGCGGCTCGTCCAGCGGGGTGTCGACCTGCTGGTCCACGACGGCCTTCCACGTTCCCGTGGCCTCGATCTGCATGCGCACCGGACCCGTGACGATGGAGTAGCCGGTGTCCTCCTTCGGGCAGGTGGTGTCGATGACCGCTCCGGGCCGCCGGGGCGGCGGGTTGGAGGTGATGCGCATGGTGCCCGTCGAGCAGGTCACGCGGACCCGCCACTGGATGGCGTTGGGGAGGATGTTGAACTCGGGCGTCTGGAACGCTCCCGAGCCGTTGAAGGTGTTGACCGTCTCCCACCGGGCGGCTGACCTCGGCCCCCCTTCGGTGGTGGTGGGACCGGCAACGGGCGCCGCGGTGGTCTGCGGCGCACCGGAGCCCGAGTCGCCGTCGGATCCGCCGCCGCAGCCGGCCAGGACGAGTGAGAGCGAGAGGAGTGCGAGGACCGTCCGTCGACCCATCGCGGGGAGCGTACCGTTGCCCGGATGCTTTACGCCTTCGGCTTCGAACGGCTCGGCGTGCTGGTCGGCGACCTCTACTTCGTCAACCCACGTCCCGAACCAGGCCAGGAGGGCGCCGAGCGCGGGGTGCGCCTGGAGCTGCGGCTGCTCGAGCGCCGGCCGCTGCAGGGCGGCATCTACTCGGCCCAGCCCATCGCCGTCGACCGTCCCCTGTGGCGGGTCGACCTGCTGGAGTCGGTGGACAGCGCGCCCGGCAGCCTGGACCGGGCGCACCACCACCCGAAGTTCGACGGGTGGGAGCCCGGCAAGCGCTCCTTCGTCCCCGAGCTGAGCTCGGCCCCGGTCGAGTGGCTGGCCGGACAGCTCGCCGACCCCGACGGGGTGCTGGCCCGGGCCGGCGTGGAGGCCGGCGAGGTCGGCGCCGGCGACCTCGCCGCCCTACGAGACGCCGCCCCGGAAATCCTCGACGCCGTGCGCCGGCTCCTGGCCCGGGTGCAGGCCGGCGAGCTCGGCCGACCGGACGACGACCGGGAGCTGGTCAGCGCCCGGATCGGCTGGCTCTAAGCCCCAACTGGTGACGTTCTGCGGGGTCCGGGCCCCGAAAAACGTCACCGGTTCGCCCGGGGGGCTAGACCGGTTCCAGGCGCCGGTGGGGCGGGGCCGGTAGCTCCACCGCAATGGGATCGCCGGCGCAGACCTCGCCGCCGGCGACGACCACGGCCATCACGCCGGCCTTGCGCACCAGGTTGCCCTCGGCGTCGCGGTCGAGGACGGCGGCCATGAGGCCGGTCTGTAGCTTCTCGAGCTGCCGGCACGGATTGCGCAGGCCGGTGACTCTCACCACGGCGGCGCCGCCCAGGCGCAGGAGGGTGCCGGCGGGCAGGCCCAGGAGGTCGACGCCCCGGGTGGTGACGTTCTCGCCCATCTCACCGGCGGCCACGGAGAAGCCACCCTCCGCCAGCTCGTCGTGCAGCTCGGCGTGGATGAGGTGGACCTGGCGCAGGTTGGGCTGGGTGGCATCGCGCCGCAGGCGGGAGCGGTGCTTCACCGTGGCGCCGGCGTGGGCGTCGCCTTCCACGCCGATGCCCTCCAGCAGCCGGATCGACAGGCGGCCCGGCTTGCGCAGGGTGTGCTTGGGGCTGGCGTTCACCGACTCCACGCGCATGTGGCAAGTATGGCGACGGGTACCGGCGCGACCTGGCGAATATTCACCACCTGGCCTTCGGCGCCCAGAACGCCGGGCGCACACGCATCGGCCTGGCTCTGCTGGAGCCGGTGCTCGACCGGGAGGGGACGGTGCTGGAGCCGGGTGCGGGAGCGGGTGAAGGGTCGTGGCGGCGGGACGACGAGCGGCACGAGAATGTGTTGGTGGACACGGCGTGCCAGCGGTGCCGGCCGAGCATGGCGTGCGGGCCTGGGTGGAGCCGCGCTTGGGCGGCGAGCGGCTGGTCGAGGGTCTCGTCGCCGTGATCGGCCGGCGCGTCTGATGGGAATCGAGCGGGCCCGGGTGCTCGAGGTCAAGGGCCCGGCAGCGGTGTACGCCGGCTACCTGCTCGACGATCGCCTGGTGCTGACCGCCGGCGCCGGCCGGGCGACCGAGGTCAGGCCCGCGGGTACGGCGACGTGGCTGGCCGCCTCGCCGGTCTGGTCCTCGCCCGCCGGCGCCGCCGTTCTCGAACTCGACGATCCCGCGGCGCTGATGATGCCGCCGGCCCTGCCCCGGTGGGGCCGGATCACCGGCCGCCGCCCGGTGGCGGTGACGGCGATGGGGTTCCCGCCGGCGGTGGCGCCCACCCGGTGGGCCCGTGACCCTGAGCAGTTCTTCGGCCACGTCGTGCCGTCGGAGACGGCGTGGCTGACCGTCACCGGCGGCCGGCCCGCCGGCGCCGGCATGACCGGCGCCGCGCTCTTCGCCGGCGCCGAGCTGGTCGGCGTGCTCCTGGCCGGCGCCAGGGCCCTGCCCGTGGGCGCGCTGGCACCCGATCCCGGCTTCGCCGGCCTGGTGGGCGACGACGCCGGCGGCGTGGCGCTCGCCGACGTCAGCACGCCGGCGACCGCCTTCCCCATCTTCTAGCTGACGGTGAAGCTGACGACCCCGGTGGCGGTGGCGCCGGCGGTATGCCGGAAGCAGATCCAGTACGTGCCTGCCGGCGTGCCGGCCGGGATCGTCCCCCGCACCGTGCCGATGAGCCCGTTGCCGCCGGCGGACACCGTCGTCGGGTTGAGGTATGCGACGAGGTCGGCGCAGGCCGGCGTGCGGCTGAGCACCAGCCGGTAGGGCACGCTCGACGCCGCGCCCACCGCGTACAGCGAGACAGTGGAGCCGGCCGGTCCCGACCGGGACTTGGTGCCCGAGCCGTACCAGGTCGAGCCGCCGATGACCGGCTGGCGCAGGGTCCCGGTCTCGATGGCCTTGGGCCACAGGCCGACGAACACGCCGGGGACGACGACGTCGAGCGTCGCCGGGTCGAGGACCGTGACCCGCTCTGCGACCGTGGTCACGTACAGCCGGTCGCCGGCGGGGGAGACGGCCACGGCTTGGGACGAGTCCAAGGCCGCGGTGTCGACCACAGTGTCGGTGGCGGTGTCGATCATGGCCACGAAGGACTGGGTGCCGACGTACACGCGCGTCCCGTCCGGGTGGACGGCCAGGCTCTGCGGGACCCCGCCGATCGCGATGGTCGCCACCACGGTGAGGGTGGTGGCGTCCACGACCCTGACCCCGCCGACCGAGTCGGCCACGTAGATCCTCGAACCGTCGGGCAGGACCTCGACGGCGTGGGGCGAGTGGCCCACCGGCACCGTGGTGATGACGGTCCGGGTCGCGGTGTCGACCACGGCCAGGCTGTCGGTCGCCAGCGTCACGTAGGCGCGGGAGCCGTCGGGGGAGAAGGCGATGGCACTTGGCCCGACGCCCACGGGCACGGTGGCGACCACCGCGTTGGTGGCCGTGTCGATGACGGACACGCCGGACCCGTAGGCGTTCGCCACCCAGACCTCCCTGCCGTCGGGGGTGACCTTCACATCGGTCGGTCCGTTGCCCACCGGCACGGTGGCGACCACTGCGTTGGTGGCGGTGTCGATCACCGACACCGTGTTGCCCATCTCATTGGCGACGTACACGCGCGTGCCGTCGGGGGTCATGGCCAGCGCCACCGGGTTGTCGCCGACGGGCACGGTGGCGATGACCGTGTTGGTGGCGGGATCCATGACCGCCACCGTGTCCGAGAACGAGTTGGCCACGTACACCCGGCCGGCGCCGGTCTGGGCCAGGGCGGCCGGCGTGCCCGGCGCTCCGCTCAGGATGAGCATGGCCAGTGTGGCGATGGCTGCCATCCGCAGTCTCGACATCGGCCCCTCCTAGGTGACGGTCAGGGTGACGACACCGGTGGCGGTGACCCCACCGCTGTGGCGGAAGCACACCGTGTAGTTGCCGGGCGGCGTCTCGGGCGGAATGGTGCCCCGCACCCGGCCGACGAGGCCGTTGGGGCCGGCGACGACCGTCGCGTCGTTGAGCAGGGCCACCCGGTGCAGGCAGGGCCAGTCCGAGGGCCGGCTCAGCGTGAGGACGTACGGGACGCCTTCGAGCGCCCCCACGGCGTACAGGGTCACGGCCGAGCCCGGCGGAGCGGAGAGGGCCTTGGCGCCGTTGGAGTACCAGGTTTGGCCGCTGATCACGGGCGGCGGCACGAACGTCGTCGCCCGGTAGTCCGGCTCGCCCACCGTGGCCGGCACGGTCTCGACGACGGTGTCTGTGACTATGTCGATGATCGAGTGGCTCTGGGACCCCTTGTTGGCCACCGCCAGCTTGGTGCCGGCCACCGGCGCCTCCGAGACGGCGACGGGATCCAAGCCGACCGGAATGGTCTTGACCACCGTCATCGATGAAAGGTCGACCACCGACACGGTGTTCGAGCCCCGGTTGACCACGTAGGCCTTGGTGTGGGAGTTGAAGGGCTGGATGACGGCGACGGGCATGTCTCCCACCGCCACGGTGGCCACCCGGTCACGGTCGTCCTCGTCGATCACGTAGAGGGCGTCGAGGGCCCGCGAGGTCACGAACACGTGCTCGCCGTGGAACGCGAACTTGAGCTCCCAAGGTGCGGGGCCGACCGGCACGGTGTCGATCACCGTGTTGGTCCTGAGGTCGATCACGGTGACGTTGTCCGAGCCCTCGTTGGCTACCCAGAGCTCGCCGTAGGGCTTGGAGAAGTCGCCGCCGGCGGGCCGCAGGCCCACGGGGATAGTGGCGATTACCGCGTTCTTGGCGACGTCGATCACCGACACCGTGCCGCTCAACTCGTTGACGACATACACCCAGGGGGTGCCGACGCTGAGCACACGGGTGGGCCGGTCGCCCACCGCGATGGTGGCCATCACCGCGTTGGTGTCCCCGTCGATGACCGACACCGTGTCGGCCTCCGGGTTCGGGACGTAGATCCGGACGTTGCGCTCATCAAGGGCAGCCGCTGGGCCCATGCCCGCCCCGACTGCGGCCAGCACGAGGACCAGCACCACCGCCATCCGTACCTTCGCCATCGCCGTCCCCCATCCGCGGCCCCCGGTGGAGACCGGTCGCCGTCAGGTACAGAGTACGACGGGTGTGGGCCGCCCGGGGCTCGAACCCGGCCCAGAAGCTTAAAAGGCTCCCGCTCTACCCGATGAGCTAACGGCCCGCCGGCCAGCGTACTCAGCCACTACGCCGGCGAGGTCGCCGTGTCGATGCCGGTGAGGGGGCGGTGCTGGTGACGGTCCAGAGGGCGCCGATACCCACCGGCTCCTTGAGCAAGGGGCCGACAGGCTGCCGACCTGGGAGGTCATGGAGTCGACGATGCCCTTGATCCCCGGGTCCGTGAGCGCGCCGGTGTCGAAGGTCACGTTCGACATCGCGCCCTGCGGTCAACCAACCGACGGCACCGGCGTAGGCTGGACCGGATGGATACGGACCTGGCCCGGCAGCGGTTGGCAGACGAGCGGGCGAGGCTCGAAGGGGTGAAGTCGACCTTCGACGAGGAGGGCCTCACCGAGCAGTCCGAGACCGACAGCGTGGGCGAGCTCAGCTCCTACGACCAGCACCAGGCCGACATGGGCACCGAGACCTTCGAGCGGGAGAAGGACCTGTCGATCCTCGAGCAGGTCGAGGCCGAGCTGGCCGACGTGGAGCACGCCCTGCGCCGGCTCGACGACGGCACCTACGGCACCTGCGAAGTGTGCGGCAAGCCCATCCCCGACGAGCGCCTGGAGGCCATGCCCGCCGCCCGCCTGTGCCTGGAGCACCAAGCCCAGGCCGAGCGCGAGGTCCGCTTCTTCGGTGAGCGGGCCGCGGTCGGCCTTCTGGCCGCCGATGGCGAACCGGGACCTGGGCAGGCACCGGGTCTGGAGTAGGTCCAGAAGTGCGAAGATCTGCGGTGCTGGGGGCCGGCGGCGCGGCGCTGGCCGGCGCCCTCGGGGCCGGCGCCGTCTACCTGTCCGACGAGGACCGCCGGAACCGCCTCGAGCGCCAGGCCCGCGTGTGGCGGCTGTCGTTGCGCCGCAGCGCCCACTGGGCGGTGATCAAGGTGCGCGGCACCCGGGCCGACGAGGCCAAGCGGGCGGAGCTCGAGGAGCAATTCGCCATCCGCACCGCCGAGGACGTGGCCAAGGTGCTGGGCGGCATGAAGGGCGCCATCATGAAGGCCGGCCAGATGGTCTCCTTCATCGCCGACGGGCTGCCGCCCGAGGCCCAGGCCGCCCTGGCCACCTTGCAGGCCGACGTGCCTCCCATGGCGCCGAGCCTGGCCGAGGGCGTCATCCGGTCCGAGCTGGGCGCGGAGCCGGAGAAGCTGTTCCTGGACTGGGACCCGGTGCCGGTGGCGGCGGCGTCGATCGGCCAGGTCCACAAGGCGGTCATGCCCGACGGCCGCCTGGTGGCGGTGAAGGTGCAGTACCCGGGTGTCGACAAGGCCATCCGCTCCGACCTCGACAACGCCGAGTTCCTCTACGGCCTGTTCGCCTCGTTCGCCCTGAAGAACATGGACGTCAAGCCCATGGTCGACGAGCTGCGGGCCCGCATGGGCGACGAGCTCGACTACCGGCTGGAGGCGGTCTGCCAGAAGGAGTTCGCCGACCGCTACCGCGACCACCCCTTCATCCACGTGCCCGACGTGGTCCCCGAGCGCAGCAGCCGGCGGGTCATCACCAGCGACTGGGTCGACGGCATGACCTGGAAGGACTTCCAGGCCACGGCCACGCCAGCCCAGAAGCACACCGCCGCCGAGGTGCTGTTCCGCTTCGCCGAGGGCTCGATCTGGCACCACCGGGTCTTCAACGGCGACCCGCACCCGGGGAACTACCGCTTCCACCCCGAGACCGGAAAGGTGACCTTCCTCGACTTCGGGCTGGTCAAGCGGTGGGGGCCCGGTGAGCTGGAGGGCCTGAGCCCGATCCTCGACGCCATCCTGGCCGAGGACCCCGAGGGCACGCTCAAGGCGGTCGTCCACTCCGGGTTCCTCCCGCCCGATCACGGGCTGGCGGCCCAGCGGCTCTATGAGTACTGCACGCTGCCCTACATCCCCTTCCAGGTGGAGGAGTTCACCTACTCCAGCGAGTTCGTGGGCCAGACCCTCCAGCGCATGCTCGACCTCCAGGGCGAGTACAACGACGTCATCCGCCAGCTGAACATGCCGCCGTCGTACGTCATCCTCGACCGGGTGGTCTGGGGCATGAGCGCGCTGTTCGGGCGGATGGGGGTCACCCACCGCTGGGGTCAGCTCCTGGACGAATACCTCCACCACGCTCCGCCGTCCACGGAGCTCGGAGAGGCCGAGGTCGAATGGCGACGTCGCCGGCAAGCCGCCGCGCCGCACTAACCGGCTACCTGCGCAAGCACGCGTTCGTCCCCCGGTACCGGGACGAGGAGCGCATGGCCGTGTTCACCGACGACGGCGTGCGGCTGGCCGCCGTCCGCCTGCAGGGCCCGCGGGACGCGCCGGGCACCGTCGTGCTGGTCCACGGCTTCTCGCAGTCGTCGCGTATGCCCCGTATCCACGCCTTCGCCCACCAGCTGGCCGAGCGTATGCACGTGATCGTGCCCGACCTCCGGGGCCACGGCCTCTCCGGTGGGCTCAGCAGCATGGGCACCTACGAGCCCCTCGACGTGAAGGCGGCGGTGGAGGCGGCCGACCCATCGGTGCCCGTGGTCACCGTCGGGATCAGCCTGGGGGGCGCCGCCGTGCTGCTCCATGGGGGGACCTACGGGGGGGTGGCCGGCGTGGTGGCCATCTCTGCGCCGGCCTGGTGGGGCGCCTGGGACACGCCGGCCACCAAGCGCATCCAGCGCTACGCCATGACGGCCGCCGGCCGGCGGTTCCTCGCCGTGTTCATGCGGACCCGCATCGCCCTGGTGTGCGAGGGCGTGCCCCACGCCGAGGAGAAGGCGGGGGCCATCGCACCGGCGTTCACCCTGGTGGTCGCCGACCCCAAGGACCACTACTTCGACGAGGCGCATCCCCGCACCATCTACGAGTGGGCGAACGAACCCAAGGACCTGTGGCTCCTCCCCGGCACGGGCCACGGCACCGATCTGCTGGGGCCGGCGTTCACCGACCGTCTGCTCGCCGAGCTGGACCGGCGTCTCCGATAGCGTCCCCCTCCAGGTGGCACTCGCCCTGGAGAAGCTCGGGACCCGGTACGAATCGCGGACGGCGACGATCGAGGCCGATCGCGCGCGGGCCTACGCCGGGGCCACCAACGACCCCAACCCGGTCTACCTGTCCGGGGAGCTCGCTCCACCGGTGTTCGCCGTGGTGCCGACCTGGGACGCCATGATGGTGGCCCTCCACGACGTCGTCCCTGCGGAGGACCAGGTCGCCATGCTGCATGGCGAGCAGGACATGCACTTCCACGCCCCGCTCGTCCCCGGCCGCCAGCTCGTGACCTTCGCCGAGGCGTACAGCTCGCGGAGCGGGCGGATGGGCACCCGGTTCACCATGCGGGTGGTCAGCGCCGACGAAGCGGGCCAGCCCGTGGTCGAGCAGTTCGCCACCATGCTGATCCGGGGGGTGGCGCCCGGCGACGACCGCGGTCCCACGCCTCCGCCGCACGTCTTCCCTTCGGAGGCAAAGACGGCCAAGCTGGCGTCGGTGGCGGGCACGGTGGATGTCGATCAGGCCCTGCGGTACGCCGAGGCCTCGGGCGACCGCAACCCCATCCACGTCGATGACGCCGCGGCCAAGGCGGTCGGGCTCCCCGGGGTCATCCTGCACGGCATGTGCACCATGGCCCTCTGCGCACGCGCCGTGGTCGACGAGCTGGCCGGCGGGGACCCCACCCGCCTGCGCCGGCTGGCCGTGCGCTTCTACCGGCCGGTCTTCCCCGGCAACGACCTGGTGACCACGATGTTCGACGCCGGCACCGAGGGTGATCGTCAGGTCGTGGCCTTCGAAGCGGCGAGCGCCGGCAAGGTGGTCGTGCGCGACGGGCGAGCGGAGCTCACCTCGTAATGGCGGTCCTGCGGTTGTTCGCGTCGGCTCGGGAGGCCGCCGGCCTCACCACGGTCGAGATCCCGGCGTCGACGGTCGGTGAGGTGCTCGAGGAGGCGTGCCGGCGGTTCGGCGACCGGTTCGCGGCCGTGCTGGCATCGTCGAAGGTGTGGCTGAACGGCGAGCCGGCGTCGCCGTCGATGGCCGTGGCCGAGGCCGACGTGGTGGCCGTGCTGCCCCCCGTGTCCGGCGGCGTTGGAGC
>Ga0247704_1000196_pt1 | contig 17199 bp, 17 predicted proteins | sample 41W_NmetaG_FD_189042 | JGI IMG/M metagenome (GOLD analysis project Ga0247704, IMG submission 189042) | Soil microbial communities from hillslope of Landscape Evolution Observatory, University of Arizona, Oracle, AZ, United States - 4-1-W_N | ecosystem: Engineered > Artificial ecosystem >...
CTGTTCTACGAGCTGGTGGGCGCCGCCCTCGACCGGGCCGCCGGCCGCAACCCCCACCTCCCCGATCTTTGATGTCGCAGCCGCTAGCGGAGCTTGCCCGGCGAGGGCGCTTTGGCGGCAGATTCGGGCGCATAGCGCCCCTTTCTGCCGCCGGGAGCACGCCCCCGCCGGGGCGCGGGCGCTCCGACCGCGCGCCGTGAGCGGGTTCCGGAAGGTCGCCGAGCGGGAGGTGTGGCGGGGGTCGCTGGTCATGGCCGGGGTGGGAACCCACGTCGCCCCGGACGGGTCGACGTTCGAGCGCGACGTGGTGCACCACCCCGGGGCAGTGTCGGTGGTGCCGGTGGTCGACGGCGGGGATGCCGTGCTGCTGGTCCGCCAGTACCGCGCCGCCATCGACATTGACCTCCTGGAGATCCCGGCCGGCAAGCGCGACGTGTCGGGCGAGCCACCCGAGGTGACGGCGGGGCGGGAGCTGGAGGAGGAGGTGGGGATGCGGGCGGGCCGCATCGAGAAGCTGGCCGAGTTCTACAACTCGCCCGGGTTCTGCGACGAGCACTCGCACGTGTTCCTGGCCCTCGACCTCGAGCCGTGCGCGACGTCGTCGCAGGGCGTCGAGGAGTCCCACATGACCATCGAGCGCGTCGCCATGTCGGACGTGGTGGGGTTGATCGCCTCGGGGGGGATCGCCGACGCCAAGACGATCATCGGCCTGTGCCTGGCGCGAGAGGCGCTGCGGCGACCGGGTCGCCAGGGCGGCGCCCAGCCCTGAGCGTCGTTCACGCACCGTGCTGGTTCGATGGCGAAAATGCGCTCGTAGCGCGCAACGGGTGCCTCGATGGCGGGAGAGCGACCCGGCGAACACCATCTACTCGAAATGCGCCCTCTGCTTTCTGCGGGACAAGGGTGGTATTCCGCCGGATAACGGCTACCTTCAGGGTGAGTACACCTAACCTCGGTGTCCGCACGGCGACCCCTCGCCCTTCGTGGGCCTGGTTCTCCGCGGACGCGAGGGCGGCGAAGGGGAGCGTGGCCGATGCCCGATACTGGAAATGTCCGAGGAAGCCATTCTGTCGTAGTTGCGCGGCCGCGGCTCGCGCTGGCGGTAGCGGTAGCGCTGCTCGTCGCGCTGGTGCCTGTCCTGCTCGACACCGCGGAAGTCGGCGCCCAGGACGGCGACCAGATCACCGAGCGGCTCGAGGGATGCCGTGCTTCCGCCACCGTCTACCCGGTGACGGGGCCGTTCGTGTGCCCGGACAGCGCCTACACGACCGGGAACCTGGGTTCGGGTTGGAACGAGCTCGACCTCGTCCCCCACCGGCTCACGCTCCAGCGCAGCGCCAACAGCTCGACGCCCTCGTACGAGATCAACATCGTGGCCGACGCCATCGAGGGCGGTACCCCGGGATACGACTTCATCTCCGTCCCCGTGATCAACACCGCCCTCTCCCACACGTCCTGTGCGGTGTCCTCGTCGGGTCTCCAGACGAAGACCCCCGGCGTGGGCGGGACGGACACGTCGATCTACCGGACGCTGACGGTGAGCCATGACCCCGGTACCACGTGCGTCCTCGACTACTACCAGCGCCTCGCGCTGGGCTCGAGCAAGTACGCCGGCTCGTCGCTGCACGCCAACGTGTCGAACAAGGACTTCACCCTCGGCGGTGTGGGCGCCCGTGACGTGTCGATCCCCGTCCGGGAGATCCAGCCGCAGCGGCTCGACAAGACGATGACGGCCACGCAGGGCTCCAGCCATGTGTGGAACGTGACCAAGTCGGCCCAGCCGGCCAACCTCCACTTCGCCGACACCTGCTCGAGCGCCACCGGTTCCCGCACCCAGCAGGTGCAGATCACCATCCGGTGGGAGAAGCTCGCCCCCACGCCGTCCGGTCAGGTCACGATCGTCACGAGCATCTCGGCCACCAATCCGGCCCACCGGCCGCTGGTGGTCAGCGTCACCGACGTGATCCGCTCGGGCACGACCGTGCTCGACACGAAGATCTTCGATCCCGTGACGCTCGCCCCGAACGCAGTCACCCCCATCGGCACGCACACGCTCGTCATCGACGCCAGCCAGGCCGTGAACCTCAACGACATCGCCACCGGCACCTACACCGACCCGGTCCCAGGCCACCCGGCCATCAGCCTCACCACGACGGCGACGGCGACGGCGACCGTGCAGTCGACGGGCACGTCCGAGAACGCCACCGCCGTCATCAGCGACACCGAGTCCATCACTGGTGCGGGTCTCGACTTCGCCGTCACCGGCGTCAGCGGGGCGTCCGGCTCGTTCACCGGCTACACGGCCGGGACCTTCACCACGGGCCCGGTGGTCTGGACGTCGGAACCGCAGTCGGGCAACGGATCGGTCACCTTCACCAAGACCGTCCGGGTCGACCAGCCGCGCATCACGAGCGGGACGCTCTCCGACACCGCCAGCCTGCTCGGCGCCGACGGGTTCGCCACCTCGGCCGGCCCGCTGAACGTCGCCATCACGTCGTCGGCCGTCACCACCCTCACCATCAACAAGACGATCCCGAACATCCTCCAGGGCGCCGAGACGGTCACCTTCGTAATCGACGTGTACGACGCCGACAGGACCACCGTGCTCCGCACCGTGAGCTTCACGTTCACCGCCGGGCAGACCAACAAGAGCACGAGCGTGTCGCTTCCGCCCGGGACCTACGACGTGGTCGAGCAGACCACGCCGGGGTGGTCGCCGCAGCCGGCGGCCGACAACGTGAACCTCAACCTGCCGACCTGCGCCAATGCGGTCACGTTCAACAACCAGTTCGGCCCGGCGAGTGCCCGGGTGGTCAAGGTGACCAACCCGGTCGGAAACCAGGCCGGATGGGTGATGTGCCTGCTCGGGCCGGGGACGCCGGTGGCCCCGGGCGAGTGCCGCACGACGGACGCCGGCGGGAACGCCACCTTCCTCACCCCCCTCGAGGAAGGGAACTACTCCGTCACGGAGACCCCCCGGACCGGTTTCGACCAGACGGGTGCCGTCGGGTGCAGCTTCACGGTGAACTACCCCGCTGATTCCGGCCGGGTCTTCACGTGCACGTTCACCAACACCCAGCGGGCGACGGTGACGGTGGTCAAGACGACCTCGGGACAGGTGCCGCCTCCCGGCGCCTTCACCTTCGACATCCGCACGGGAGCGTCGACCACCAGCCTGGGGACCATCCTGGACTCGGACACCAACGACGCAGCCGGGGTGGTCGACTTCGACGGGGCCAACCCGCTGCAGCCGGGGACCTACCAGGTGTGCGAGACGGGCATGCTGCCCGGCTGGGAGAGCACGCTGTCGGGCATGGCCGGCGCCTTCGTCCCCGGCTCGGACCTGCCCGACCCCGACAACAGCGTGGTGTGCGTGCCGTTCACGCTGGCCCCCGGTGAGAACCGGACGTTCACCGTGAACAACACCCCGCCGCCGGGCGGCGACGCCCGGACCATCGGCTTCTGGCGCAACTGGAGCAGTTGCACCGGGGGCAACCAGGACGACGTGCTGGACGAGACGCTGGCCGAGGCGGGCGGCATCCTGATCGGCGACCTCCTGGTCGACACGTGCGCCGAAGGCGTCAGCATCCTGTCCAAGAGCACCCTGACCGGGAAGAAGATGGCGAGCGACGCGGCGTACGGGCTGGCCGCCCAGCTGCTGGCGGCCCGGCTCAACGTGGTGGCCGACGCCGGCACCTGCGCGGCGGCGATCACGGCCATGAACCAGGGCCAGGCCCTGCTCGACTCCATCAACTTCACCGGTACGGGCGACTACCTCGGCCCCAAGGTCAAGGGCTCCACGCTGACGCTGCGGAACCAGGCGCTGGCCTACGCGGACACGCTCGACCGCTACAACAACAACACCCTCTGCCCATGACGACCCTGCGGTAGGCAACCGCGAGGAAGGGGCGCCCGGGTTGCTCCGGGCGCCCCTTCGCGTGCGCCTAGCGGGTCCGGAAGGGACCGAGGAGGAACTCCCGCAGGCCCGCCACGTCGGCTGGTGCGGCGATGTCCGCGTTCATGTGGGCCGGGCGCTGCGCGACCGCAGCCGGCGACCCGAACAGCAGCCGGTAGTCCTCGGCGACGATCTCTCCACGGCTCCAGCGGTAGCTGGTGTCGAGCCGGTTGTCGCCGGCCAGTCCCCGGGCCTGGAGGTAGGGCGCCCAGTCGCCACCCTCGGCAAGGTAGAGGTGGTGCATGGTCCACGCATGGCCGTACTCGTGGGCGAACTGGGCGTCGGGCAGGAGTGAGAAGGTCGAGTCGATGCCCTTGAGCCACAGCGTGGAGCGGACGCTGGTGTACGCGCCCGGAGAACCGACGGCGGTGGTGGTGGCCGAGTCGACGTACGTGTCCTGGACCCGGATGGTGAGGTTCGGGGCGATGACGGCGAGGTCGCCGGCGGCGGCCGAGTTCTCCAGCAGCAGCCGGTAGACGCCGCGGATCGTGAACGGGCCGGCCGTCGCCACCTCGATGACGGCGCCCTCGGGCGACGTCCACGTGCCCTGGGTGTCGGGCGCCACGGACGGGTCGCCGGACGGCGGCGGGGGAGCCGGCGCCGCCACCTGGACCGACACGCTCACCGGCGGGGAGACGTTGCCGGCGCCGTCGACGCTGCGGGCCTCGACGACGTGGGTACCGGCGGACCACGACGAGGCGTCGAGCGAGCGCTGCCAGGACGTGGTGCCCGAGGCCGTGGCCCAGGCTCCGCCGTCCGAGCGGACGTCGACGCGGGCGACGCCGATGTCGTCCGACGCCGTGCCGCTCACCGTGAACGGCCCGGCGACCTGGCTGCCGGCGGCGGGCGACGTGATGCGCACCGCCGGTGCGACGGTGTCGGCCACGGGGGCCGGCGGCGCGGTCGGGGACGACACGTTCACCGCCACCCGGACCGTGGTGGCGTTGCCGGCGGTGTCGACCGCCCGGGCGTCGATGGTGTGGCTGCCGGCGGCGAGCGAGCCGGTGTCCACCGACGTCGACCAGCTGGTGGTGCCGGTGGCGACCACCCAGGCGCCACCGTCGATGCCGACGTCGACCCGCCGCACGCCGACGGCGTCCGACGCCGACCCGGTGACCCGGACGACACCGGCCACCGTTGCGCCGGAAAGGGGCTCGGCGACGTTGACCACGGGGGCGGTCGTGTCGGCGGTGCAGGCTTTCTTGCCGCGGCACGAGCTCGGCCCCCCGAGCGCCGGCGACGGCAGCGGGCCGGCGGCCGCGATGGCCATCACGGCGAGCACGGCGGCGATCTGGGCTTTGCGCATGGTCTCCCCCTCCGGCGCGCGGCTGCCCGCCGCGACCCACGGATCGGCCCCGCACTCGGGGCCCACCGCGGTATCGGGCCGGCCCGGCGCGCCCTTGAGGCCCAAGATGACCTGCGTCGGCTTCGGCGCGACCGTCACCCGGATGGCGCCGTCGGCCAGCGGCGCCCGCCTACCCTGGCGGCGTGATCGTGGGGGTGCCGGGCGAGGTCAAGACGGGCGAGAACCGGGTGGCCATCACCCCCGACGGGGTCCGCGAGCTGGTCGCCCACGGGCACCGGGTGCTGGTGGAGCGGGGGGCCGGGAACGGGTCGTCCATCCTCGACCAGGACTTCACCGCCGCCGGGGCCCAGACGGTCGAGGCGGCCGAGGCGTGGGGCGCCGACCTGGTCGTGAAGGTGAAGGAGCCGCAGGCCACCGAGATCGGCCACCTGCGCGAGGGCCAGGTCCTGTTCACCTACCTCCACCTGGCCCACTACCCCGACGTCGCCCGCGCCCTGCTCGATGCCGGCACCACCGCCCTCGCCTACGAGACGGTGCAGCTGGCCAGCGGCGCCCTGCCGCTGCTGGCGCCCATGAGCGAGGTGGCCGGCCGCATGGCCACCCAGATCGGCGCCCACTACCTCGAGCGGGGCAACGGCGGACGGGGCGTACTGCTCGGCGGCGCGCCCGGCGTCCGCCCGGCCCGTGTCGTGGTGATCGGTGCCGGCAACGTCGGTTGGAACGCGGCGTGGATCGCCCAGGGCATGGAGGCCGAGGTGTGGCTGCTGGACAAGAACCTCGACCGGCTGCGCTTCGTCGACCAGATCCACAAGGGCCGCATCCTCACCCTCGCCTCCAACCGGGGCGCGGTGGAGCGGGCGGTGGCCGAGGCCGACCTCCTGATCGGCGCCGTGCTGGTCCCCGGCGGGCGGGCGCCGATGGTGGTGACCGAGGACATGGTGCGGGCCATGAAGCCGGGCGCGGTGATCGTGGACATCGCGGTGGACCAGGGCGGCTGCGTGGAGACGACGCGGGAGACCACCCATGCGGCCCCCGTCTACGAGCTCCACGGCGTGCTGCACTACGCCGTGGGCAACGTGCCCGGCGCCGTGCCCCACACGTCCACCTACGCCCTGACGAACGCCACCCTGCCCTACGTGCTCGAGGTGGCGGAAGGAGGCGTGCGGGGCGCGCTGACGGCCGACCCCGCGCTGCTCGGCGGCGTCACCACCGTGGGGGGGCGCGTCACCAACCGGGTCGTGGCGGACGCCCTCGGCCTCCCGGCCGCCGACCCCGTCACCGCTCTCGCCTGAGTGCCCGAGACGCTGAGCGACGAGGCCGAGGCGCTCCTCTCCTCGCTGGCGGCCCAGGACCGGGCGGCCAACACGCTGGCCGCCTACCGCCGCGACCTGGCCTCCTACGAGCGCTACCTGGCGTCGCAGGAGCTGTCGGTGGCGCGGGCCGACGGTGACGACGTGGCCTCCTACGTCGCCGCCCTCGACGCCGCCGGCCGGCGGCCCTCTTCGGTGGCCCGGGCCCTGGTCGCCGTCCGGGCGCTGCACCGGTGGTGCGGCAGTGACGCGGCGCGCGACGTGGACGGTCCGGGGCGCACGCCTCCGGCCGGCAACGTCCTGGGCGAGGACGAGGTCGCTCGGCTGCTCGACGCCTACGACGGCGACGACCCCGTCTCCCTCCGCGACCGTGCCGTTTTGGAGACGCTCTACGCCACCGGGGCCCGCATCTCAGAGGTGGTGGGCCTCGCCACCACCGACGTGGCTGACGGGGTGGCGCGCCTGGGCGGGCGCAGCGCCCGCGCCGTCCCTTACGGCGCCCCGGCGGCGCGGGCGCTCGACGAGTGGCTGGCGAACGGCCGCGCCGCCATGGCCGTGGGGCGCGGGCCCCTCTTCGTCAACCAGCGGGGTGGCCCGCTGTCCCGGCAGTGGGGGTGGGCGATCACGAGGGCGGCGGCCGACCGGGTGGGCCTCGGCGAGCACTTCGGCCCGCACGTCCTGCGCCACTCCTTCGCCGTCCACCTGGCCGCGCGCGGCGCCCCGCCGGGCGCCCTCCAGCAGCTGCTGGTGGGCCAGCCCGTGTTCCTCGGGCCCGACGAGCTGGTCGAGCGCTACCGCCGATGGCACCCGCGGGCGGGGCCCGGACCGGTCCCGGGCACCTCTGCCAGCCACTAGCCTTTCCCCGTGGCCAACGACGCCCCCTCCATCAATCCGCGCGTCCTCCTCGAGGAGGAGCGCGACACCCTCGTGAGCCAGCTCGCCGAGCTCGGCTTCGGGGAGGGCGGTGGCCTCCACTACGACTCCAACTTCGCTGACTCCAGCCAGGTCACCGCCGAGCGGGGCGAGGCCGAGGCCCTGGCGGCGAGCCTGCGCGAGACGCTGGGCGAGGTCGAGCACGCCCTCGAGAAGCTGGAGTCCGGCAGCTACGGCCGGTGCGAGGGCTGCGACCAGCCCATCAACCCGGCCCGCCTGGAGGCCAAGCCGGCGGCCCGGTTGTGCATGGACTGCGCCTCCAAGCGCTGAGCCCCGAGACTCGACGGTGGAGCCCGAGGAGCCCGCGCCCCCGACGCGCCCCGAGCCCGACCGGCGCCGCCGTGCCCTCCTCGTGGTCCTCGGCGTCGTGGCCGTGTGGCTGCTCGTGCGCCGCGGTGTCGTCGGTGCCGACACCGCCCTCCTCCTCGGGGTGCTCTTCGGGTCGGTGATCCTGCACGAGGTGTCGCACGGCGCCATGGCACTGCGCTTCGGGGACGACACCGCGGCCCGGGCGGGCCGCCTCACCCTCAACCCGGCCCGCCACGTGGACCCCTTCGGCACCATCGTGCTGCCGGCCGTCCTCGTCCTCGTCAACGCGCCGCCGTTCGGGTGGGCCAAGCCCGTGCCGGTGAACCCGAGCAGGATGCGCGACCCCCGGAACCACTCGCTCCTGGTCAGCCTGGCCGGGCCGGCGGTGAACGTCGCGCTGGCGCTGGCGGCCGCGGTCGCACTGCGGCCGCTGATCCCCACCGGCGGCTACGGCGGTGACGTGCCCCTCGGTCACGAGGCGCTCTTCGCCCTGGGTGTGGTGAACGTGGTGCTGGCCGTGTTCAACCTGCTCCCGTTGCCGCCCCTGGACGGCTCGGCCGTGGTCGAACGCCTGCTGCCGGCGCGGTGGTGGCCCGGCTACCTGCGGGTCCGCCAGTACTCGCTGCCGATCCTGTTGATCCTCGTGCTGGCCCTGCCCGGGGCGCTGAACCGGGTGTTCGAGCCCGCCATCGACGGCTGGTACGAGCTGCTGGGCTGATTCCCCGAGATGAGCGGAAGGGACTGGGATTGAACCACCTGCTCGGAAGAGGCGACGCCGGTCTGCCATCGAACAGGCCGCAACCGAGTCCTCGCAACGGCTTCTCCACGACGAGCAGGCAGACCGACGTCGCCTCTTCACTCACGTAGTTCAATCCCAATCCCTTGCGGCGAGCCGCCGCCGGCTCAGCCCCGGGGCAGGAGGCCCATGGCGTCGCGGGCCCGGGCGACGGTGGCGGCGGCGACGGGCTGCGCCTTGGCCGCACCGGAGGCGAGCAGGGCGGACGCCGCCGCCGGGTCGGCGGCCAGCTCGTCGTAGCGCTTCCGCAGCGGCCGGAGGAGCTCGACCACGGCGTCGGCCGTGTCGGCCTTCAGCGGCCCGTACTGCGAGTAGTCGCCGGCGACCGTCTCCGGGTCGCGGCCGGTGGCGGCGCCGAGGATGGTGAGCAGGTTGGAGACGCCCGGCTTGGCCTCGACGTCGAAGCGCACCTCCGTCCCGGTGTCGGTGACGGCCCGCTTGATCTTGCGCTCGACGACCTCGGGCGGGTCGAGCACGAGGATGGTGCCCGCCACCGACTCCGAGCTGGCCGACATCTTCCTGGTGGGGTCCTGGAGGTCCTTGACCCGGGCGCCCACCCGGGGCACGGCCGCCTCGGGCACCACGAACACGGCGCCGTGGCGGGCGTTGAAGCGCTGGGCGACGTCACGGGTGAGCTCGAGGTGCTGGCGCTGGTCCTCGCCCACCGGCACCCGGTCGACGTCGTAGAGCAGGATGTCGGCCGCCATCAGGACGGGGTAGGTGAACAGGCCGACGCTGGCCGACTCCTCGCCGCCCTTGGCCGACTTGTCCTTGAACTGGGTCATGCGGCCCAGCTCGCCCATGCGCGCCGTGCACTCGAGCAGCCAGGACAGCTCGGTGTGCTCGGCCACGTGGCTCTGCACGAACACGGTGCAGAGCTCGGGGTCCAGGCCGGCGGCGACCAGGCACAGGCCGCACTCGACGGTGAGCGCCCGCAGGCGCGCCGGGTCGGAGGGGACGGTGAGGGCGTGCAGGTCGGCGACCATGAACAGGGAGTCGGCCTCGTGCTGGTCCTCCACCCAGAACCGCAGGGCGCCCAGGTAATTGCCCAGCGTGACCGGCCCGGTGGGCTTCAGTCCGGAGAGCACCCTGGCCATCGCGGCATGGTATGCCCCCGTCCCCCGGGGCCCGCCGGTATTCTCGGCCGGTGCCCTACGAGGTCTCCACCCCGGTGTTCGAGGGCCCCTTCGACCTCCTCCTGCACCTGATCACCAGGCAGCAGGTCGACCTGTACGAGGTGTCCCTGAGCGCCATCGTGGACGCCTACCTGGCCCACGTGGGCGCCATGGAGCGGCTCGACCTCGACGTGGCGACGGAGTTCCTGCTCATCGCCGCCACCCTCATCGAGCTGAAGACGAGCCGGCTCCTGCCCGACGTCCGCGACGCCGAGCTGGACGAGGAGCTGGCGCGGTGGGAGGAGCGGGACCTGCTGCTGGCCCGCCTGGTGGAGTGCAAGACCTTCAAGGACGCGGCCCGGGCGCTCGACGCCCTGGCCGGTTCCGCCGAGCTGTCGCGGCCGCGCGTGGCGGGCATGGAGGAGCGCTTCTTGTCCCTCGTCCCCGACGTGCTGGCCGGGGTGAGCCCCGACGACCTCCGGTCCGCCCTGCGGCGGGCGCTGGCCCCCAAGCCGCCGCCCCCCCGGGTCGACCTCGGCCACGTGGCCATGATCAAGGCGAGCGTGCGCGACTCGGTCGAGGAGCTGTCCACCGTCCTCCCCGTCACCGGGCCGACCACCTTCCGCCGGCTCACGGCCGGCATCGAGGAGCGCATCGAGGTGATCGTGCGCTTCCTCGCCCTGCTGGAGCTGTACAAGGACGGCCTGGTGGAGCTGGACCAGGCCTCGAACTTCGGCGAGCTGCGGGTGACCTGGACGGGGCCGGTGGCGTCGCCCGTGGCGGCTCGCCCGTGACCACCGCAGCGTCGCGGGCCGAGGACCTGCGGGCCATCGAGGCCGTCCTGATGGTGGCCGCCGAGCCGGTCGAGCCCCCGATGCTGGCCCAGCTGCTCGAGTGCACGCCCGCCCGGGTGGACGAGCTGTGCGCCGAGCTGGCCGCCGCCTACGAGGCGGAGGGCCGCGGCTTCGTGCTGGTGCGGGTGGCCGGCGGCTACCGGTTCCAGAGCGCGCCGGACCTGGCCCCCTACATCGAGCGCTTCGTGCTGGACGGCCAGTCGGCCCGGCTGTCCGCCGCCGCCCTGGAGACCCTCGCCATCGTCGCCTACAAGCAGCCCGTGTCGCGCGCCCAGCTGTCGGCCATCCGGGGGGTGAACGTGGACGGCGTCGTGCGCACGCTCCAGCAGCGCGGGTACGTCGCCGAGGTGGCCCGCGACCCGGGCCCGGGCCAGGCCGTCCTGTACGGCACCACGGCGTCGTTCCTGGAGAAGCTGGGCCTCGACTCCCTGCACGACCTGCCGCCCCTCGGCGAGTTCGTCCCCGGAGGTGACGTGGTGGAGGCGCTCGAGCAGGGGCTGCGGCCCCTGGAGTGACCGCGCCGATGCCCGAGGGCGAGCGCCTCCAGAAGGTGCTGGCCCGAGCCGGCTTCGGCAGCCGGCGCACGTGCGAGGAGCTGATCGCCGAGGGGCGGGTGAGGGTGAACGGCGAGGTCGCCGACCTGGGACGGCGGGTGGACGCCGAGCGCGACCGGGTGGAGGTCGACGGCGCGGCCGTCGGCGTGCGCGCCGGGCAGGTCTACTACCTGCTCAACAAGCCCCGGGGCGTGGTGACCACGGCGGCGGACACGCACGGGCGGCCCACCGTGGTCGACCTGGTGCCGGGCGAGCCCCGGGTATTCCCGGTGGGCCGGCTGGACGCCGACACCGAGGGCCTGCTGCTGCTCACCAACGACGGGGAGCTGACCCATCGGCTCACCCACCCGTCGTTCGGCGTGGAGAAGGAGTACCTGGCCGAGGTGGTGGGCACGCCGTCGCCCGCCGCCGTGCGCCGCCTGCGGGAGGGCGTGGACCTGGAGGACGGGCGGACGGCGCCGGCCAGGGTGGCGGTCGTGCCGCCCCGCGGCCTGCGCATCGTCGTCCACGAAGGCCGCAACCGCCAGGTGCGCCGCATGTGCGAGGCGGTGGGCCATCCCGTCGTCCGCCTCGTCCGCACCCGCATCGGCCCCCTCGCCGACCGCGACCTGGCGCCGGGGGAGTGGCGGGAGCTGTCCATCGCCGAGGTGCGCGGCCTCGACGCGGCAGCCCGTCGGATCCCGAACCTGTAGCGGCAACGACCCGGATCCGAGTCGTTTCCGCCACAGGTTCGGAAGGGGCCCGGGCGAGGGGGCTCCGGCCCCGCCCCCGCTAGATTCCGGGGGTGCCCCCGACGGTCCGAGCGCTGCGCGGCGCCACCCGGGTGGACGCCGACACCAAGGAGCAGGTGACCGAGCGGGTCCAGGCCCTGGTGCGCACGATGCTGGAGCGCAACGACATCTCCCACGACGACCTGGTGAGCATCGTCTTCACCGCCACTCCCGACCTCCACTCCATGTTCCCGGCCGAGGCCGCCCGCGGTCTCGGCCTCGGCGACGTCCCCCTCCTGTGCGCCCAGGAGCTGGACATCGTGGGCGCCCCCGGCCGGACCATCCGGGTCCTCATGCAGATCACCACCGACAAGGCCCGTTCCGACCTCCATGCCGTGTACCTCGAGGGGACGGCCGTGCTGCGCGATGACCTCCCCGGGTAGGGCGCAGGTCGTCGGCACCGGGCTCATCGGGGCGTCCATCGCCCTGGGGTTGCGGGAGCGGGGGTGGCACGTCACCGGGCTGGACACCGACGAGGGCCGGGCCGACGAGGCCCGCCGCCGCGGCGTGCTCTCGGCCGTGGGCGAGGACCCGTCGGCCGAGTTGACGTTCGTGGCCACCCCGGTGTCGACGGTCGCCGCCGCGGCCCGCCGGGCGGTGGCGCACGGCGGCGTCGTCACCGACGTGGGCAGCGTGAAGGCGCCGGTGGTGGCGGCCGTGGGGTCGCCCCGCTTCATCGGCGGCCACCCCATGGCCGGCTCCGAGCAGGAGGGACTGGCGGGCGCCGACGGCTCGCTGTTCGAGGGCGCCACCTGGGTGCTCACGCCCACCGCCCACACCGACCCCGACGCCTACGCCCGGGTCCGCTCGGTGGTGGCGACGCTGGGCGCCTCGGTGGTGGCCGTGCCGCCCGAGCGCCACGACGCCGTGGTGGCGCTGGTGTCTCACGTCCCCCACCTCACGGCGGCGGCCTTGATGCGCCTGGCCGCCGACGGAGCGGTCGAGGACGCCACCCTGCTGCGGCTGGCGGCCGGCGGGTTCCGCGACATGACCCGCATCGCCGCCGGTCATCCCGGGATCTGGCCCGACATCTGCGCCGAGAACCGTCAGGCCATCGTCGAGGCCATGGACCGGCTGGTGGCCGCCCTGGCCGGCGTGCGCGACGTGGTGGCGGCGGGCGACCGGGCGGGGCTGCTCCGCATGCTGGAGTCGGCCCGCACGGCCCGGGTGAACCTACCGGCCCGGGTGGCCCGGGCCGACGACCTGGCCGAGCTGCGGGTCCCGGTGGCCGACCGCCCCGGCGTGCTCGCCGAGGTGACCACGCTGGCCGGCGAGCTGGCCGTCAACATCGCCGATCTCGAGATCGCCCACTCGGCCGAGGGCGAGCGCGGGGTGCTGGTGATCGTGGTGGACGCGGCGGACGCGGCGCGCCTGCGCGCCGCCCTGGTCGGGCGCGGGTACCGGCCGTCGGCCCGGCCGCTGTCGTGACGACCTTCTCGGTCCCCGGCGGGCGGGCGCTGCGGGGGCGGATCCGGGTGCCCGGCGACAAGTCCATCTCCCACCGCGCCCTGCTGCTGGGCGCCCTGGCCGAGGGGACGTCACTGGTCACCGGCCTGTCCGCCGGGGACGACGTGATCCGCACGGCGGCGGCGGTCCGGGCCCTGGGTGCGGAGGTCGTCGCCGAGGCGAGCGACGGTGCCGCCGTCGTCCGGGGCGGGCGGGACCGCCTGGCCGGCGCCGGCGGCGACCTCGACCTCGGCAACTCGGGCACGGGCATGCGCCTCCTGGCCGGCGTGGCCGCCACCCTCCGGTGGACGACCACCCTCACCGGCGACGACTCGTTGAGCCGCCGCCCCATGGACCGCGTGGCCCGGCCGCTCCGCCTCCTGGGCGCCTCCGTGGAGGGCGTGGGGGAGCGGGTGCTCCCGCCGCTGCGCATCACCGGGGGCGGCCTGCGGGGCATCGACTACGAGCTGTCGGAGCCCAGCGCCCAGGTCAAGGGCGCCGTGCTCCTGGCCGGGCTGGCGGCCGACGGCGACACGGTGGTGCGCGAGCGGGTCGTCACCCGGGCGCACACCGAGGAGATGCTGGCCGCGTTCGGCGCCGACGTGGAGGTGAGCGACGACCGGCTCGTCACCCGGGTGCGGGCGTCCAGGCTCGACCCGTTCCGCCTGCGGGTGCCCGGCGACCCGTCCCAGGCGGCGTTCTGGGTGGTGGCGGCCTGCGTCACGCCGGGCAGCGAGGTGGTGGTGGAGGACGTCTACGTCGGCCAGGCCCGCGCCGGGTTCCTCGACGTCCTGGCTCGCATGGGAGCCGACGTCGAGGTGGTGCGCCGGGACGCCACGACGGCGGACGTCGCCGCCCGCTCCGGCCCCCTCCACGCCACCGAGGTGGGCGGAGACGAGGTGCCCGGCCTGATCGACGAGATCCCGGTGCTGGCGGTGGCCGCCGCCTTCGCCGAGGGCACGACCACCTTCGCCGACGCCGCCGAGCTGCGGGTGAAGGAGAGCGACCGGGTGGCCACCATGGTGGCGGCCCTGGGAGCGGTCGGTGGTCTCGTCGAGGCGCGCCCCGACGGCCTGGTGGTCACCGGCGGGGCACCCCTTCGGGGCGGCCACGTGGACCCGGCCGGCGACCATCGAGTCGCCATGGCCCTGGCCGTGGCCGGCCTGGCGTCGCCTGACGGGTCGGTCACGCGGATAGCAGGATGGGGAGCGGTGGGAACGAGCTACCCGGGTTTCGAGGACGCGCTGGAGGGCCTGTGCCGGTGATCGCCATCGACGGGCCGGCCGGTTCGGGCAAGTCGACGGTGGCCCGGGCGGTGGCGTGCCGGCTGGGCGTCGACCACCTCGACACCGGCGCCATGTACCGGTCGGTGGCCTTCGCCGCCCTGCGGGCCGGCATCGACCCGTCGGACGAGCCGTCGGTGTCGGCGCTGGCCCGCCGCCTCGAGATCGTCGTCGACGACCGGGTGCTGGTGGACGGCGACGACGCCACCGAGGCCATCCGCGGGCCGGAGGTGAGCGTGGCGGTGAGCGCGGTGGCCCAGGTCCCGTCGGTGAGGGCCGAGCTGGTGCGCCGCCAGCGGGCGTGGGTGACGGCGCGGGGCGGGGCGGTGGTGGAAGGCCGCGACATCGGCAGCGTCGTGCTGCCCGACGCCGACGTGAAGGTGTACCTCACGGCGTCGGACGAGGAGCGGGCCCGCCGGCGGGCCGGCGAGCCGGGCCAGCCCGGCGGCGCCGAGGTGGCGGCCGACCTGGCCCGCCGCGACCGGCTGGACTCGGGGCGCTCGGCGTCGCCCCTCGTCGTCGCCGACGGCGCCGTGGTGATCGACACCACCGGCCTCTCCGTCGACGAGGTCGTCGACGCCATCGTGGTGCTGCTGTGACGCCCGCCCGCCCTTCTGGCACCAGGAACCGGCGCCATGGCGCCGGTTCCCGGTGCCAGAGCGGAAGGCGACGGTGACGCAGCCCGCGCCGGGAGGGCCCACCCGGGGACAGCTGCTGCTGTACCGGATCTGCCGGAACCTGCTCGTGGCCTTCTGCACCGTGTACTGGCGGCTCAAGGTCGTGGGCCGTGAGCACGTCCCCGCCGGCGCCTTCGTGCTCGCGCCCGTCCACCGGTCCAACATCGACACCCCGCTCGTCGCCGGCGTCACCACCCGCCGGCTGCGGTACATGGGGAAGGACTCGATGTGGAAGTCGAAGGGCCCGGGCTGGCTCTTCAGCGCCCTGGGGGGGTTCCCGGTGAAGCGAGGGACGGCCGACCGGGCGGCCATGCGCCGGTGCCTGGAGGTGCTGGCCGGGGGAGAGCCGCTGGTCGTCTTCCCCGAGGGCGGCCGCCGGTCGGGGCCCGTCGTAGGCGAGATCACCGAGGGCGCCGCCTACCTCGCCATCCGGGCCGGCGTGCCCATCGTGCCGGTGGGCATCGGCGGCTCCGAGCGGGCCATGACCAAGGGGTCGTGGGTGATGCGGCCCGTCCGCTGCACGGTCGTCGTCGGCCCGCCGCTCCATCCCGAGCCGGGCAAGGAGCCGGGGCGGGCGTCGCGGCGCGCCGTGAGGGAGCTGAGCGAGCGGCTCCACATCGAGCTGCAGCGGCTGTTCGACGACGCCCGGGCCCTCGCCGGCTCGTAGCCGGGTTCCGACGGCCCACGCGCCGGTGGCCCTCCCGCTCAGCGCCGACCCGACCACCGTCCGGCTCGGGAGCTACCTGGCCATCGGGTTCACGGCCCAGCTGGTGACCGGCCTGCTCGGCGTCGGCCTGGCCGGCGACGGCGGCGCACGCGTCGAGCTGGTCCACCCGTTCCTGATCGGCCTGGCGGTGGCGCTGGCGTGCGGCGTCCGACAGGCCCGGACCGCCCTGCTGGTCGTCACCTTCGTGTTCCTGGTGCTGGCCAGCTTCGTGGCAGCCGTCGCCTTCACCACCTGGTCGGTGGTCGGCATGGCGGTGTCGGCGCTGCTGCTCGGGCTGGCCGCCGGGCAGATGGCGGCCCTGTCCTTCACCGTGCCCGACGCCGGGCTGCCGGCCGGGGTCCCCGAGCGCTGGCGGGCGTGGGCGACCAGCGAGTGGCTCCACCTGGCCATCCTGCTGGCGGCCCTGGTCGCCGCGTTCACGGCCGTGTGACCGGGCCGGCGGGCCCGCCGACGTCGCCCGGTCCGGTCAGCCCACCCGGGTGATGCGGACGACCACGTCGAGCGACTCGGCCGGGCCGCCGTGGTAGATGCCCTTGAGCGGCGAGACGTCGCCGTAGTCCCGGGCCCGGCCCACCACGACGTGGCGGTCCCCGACGGGCTGGGCGTTGGTGGGGTCGAGGGCGAGCCAGTCGCCCAGCCACGCCTCCACCCAGGCGTGGCTCTGCCCGACGACGGTCTCGCCCACCTCGGCGCCGCTGCTCGGGTGCAGGTAGCCGGACGTGTAGCGGGCGGGGATCCCCATGCCCCGCAGGATGGCGAGGAGGACGTGGGCGAAGTCCTGGCACACGCCCCGTCGCTGGCGCAGCGCCTCGAGCGCGTCGGTCGAGACGGTGGTCGAGCCCTTCTCGTACCGGAGGTTGTCGCACACCCACTCCAGGGCCGCCGTGCACGCCCCTTCGGGCGACCGGCCCCCGGCCAGCTGCCGGGCGATCTGGGTCACCTCGTCGTCGACGGGCACGTACCAGGTCGGTGTGAGCAGCTCGGCGAACTGGTCGGTGACGTCCGACGAGGCGAGGTCGTCCCACGTGCAGGCCGGGGCCGGTCGGGGCGGCGCCGACGTCTCCACCAGCGACGTGGCGGTGACCTCCAGGTGGTCGTGGGCCTCGTCCACGTCGAACGCGTGGACCAGGGTGCCCCAGTAGTCCCAGTAGCGGAACGGGGGGG
>Ga0247704_1000197_pt1 | contig 17162 bp, 14 predicted proteins | sample 41W_NmetaG_FD_189042 | JGI IMG/M metagenome (GOLD analysis project Ga0247704, IMG submission 189042) | Soil microbial communities from hillslope of Landscape Evolution Observatory, University of Arizona, Oracle, AZ, United States - 4-1-W_N | ecosystem: Engineered > Artificial ecosystem >...
TGGTGCATTCGATCACAAAGCTGGCGCGTGCGGTTCGCTCTACAACCTCTGTTGCGATCCCCGGCTCAATCATGAGGTTGAGGTAATTGGTGGAATAGATGCGCCGCGGTGCGCATCGGTGCTGGCAACCTTCTTCGCCGGCCGGCGGAACCGGTAGCATCCGGTTCGGGAGAGATGCCAGAGCGGACGAATGGGGCGGCCTCGAAAGCCGTTGTGGGTTTCGGCTCACCGTGGGTTCGAATCCCACTCTCTCCGCCAACCAAGCTGCTCAGCTCCGAATCCCGCCCCCGGCGAACGTGCTGAAGGAGCACCCATGCGAGCACGATGGATCACCTCGTTCTTGACGGTCGTCTCCCTCGGACTGGCGGCCACTCCGGCGGCAGCGGCTACGGCGAGAGGCATCGACCGTGCCTGCCCGCCGGACGAGGTCCCCGAGGACGGCTTCACCGACGTGCCGCCAACCAATGGGCACGAAGCGGCGGTGGACTGTGTCGTGTGGTGGAAGGTGGCGCTGGGCCGCAGCCCGTCCACCTACGATCCCGGCGCCGCCGTCCAGCGGGGGGAGATGGCGAGTTTCCTGGCGCGGCTGATTCTTGAAGCCGGCGGTGAACTGCCGAGCACCGAGCGCGCCCCGGACGCCTTCACCGACGACAACGGGTCGACGCACGAGACGACGACGAACCAGCTGGCGGCCGCCGGCGTGGTGGCGGGCACGGGCGGCGGCCGGTTCGATCCGGCCGGCAGCGTCACGCGCGCCCAGATGGCGTCGTTCCTGGTGCAGGCGCTCGAGTACCGGACAGGAACCGGCTTGCCGGCCGGGCCGGATGCCTTCGCCGATGACAACGGCACCACGCACGAGGTCAACATCAACAAGGCTGCCGCCGCCGGCCTGACCGGCGGCACTGCTTCCGGCGGCTACGACGGCGACCTGCCGATCCGGCGGGATCAGCTGGCCTCGTTCCTGGCCCGCAGCCTCGATCTGTTGGTCGAGCAAGGTTGGGCCGCCCGCCCAGGCGTTGCGTACATCGAGCCCACGCACGGCGACGTCTGCGACCCCGAAACGGGACAGTGCAGGGCGGTTCCCCTGTAGGACCGCCACATCATCAGGGCGGAGGCACAGGCAGGCGGCGGCGTCGCCGGATCGATGCGCCACCACAGGTGGCGCACGCCCCCGGTCACCCCGTATCATCCATGGCCATCACGCACGTGGCTGCCGCGCCGGCGGTGGCTCCCCCACGCGGAGGAAGGACAGCCGTGACCCGACCCACCTGCTTTCGCCCTCGCCTGAGCCTGGCGCTGACTGCGCTGGCCACCGTCGCCGCGGTGCTGGCCCCGGGGGCCACGTCGGTCGCCCAGGACGAGCCCCGGGTGCTGCGCGTCGGGGTTCACGCCTTCGAGGGCAACTTCAACCCCTTCACCCCTCCGACCGCCCTGCCCTACACCCACGACCTCTACAACCTGGTCTACGACACCCTGTTCTGGTCCCAGGCCCGTCTCGAGCCCGAGCCGTGGCTAGCCACCGGCGCCGAACCCTCGGAGGACAACTCCAGCTGGACGGTGCGCCTGCGAGAGGGCGTGACCTGGCACGACGGTGAGCCCTTCACCGCCGACGACGTGGCGTTCAGCTTCCAGTACTTCAAGGACATCGCCGGGCCCGGTCGCTACGGGCACCACGTGTACGGCTTCCCGGTGCTGGCCGGTACCGAGGTCATCGACGACACCACCGTGCGCATCGACTTCGAGGAGCCGGCGCCGGCCTTCGAGCTCATCCCCGGAGGCGACCTGCCCATCTTGCCCGAGCACATCTGGTCGGGCATCGACGATCCCTCGGCCGACACGACCACCCTGCCCGTGGGCACCGGGCCCTTCCGCATGGTCGAGCTCGAGCCGGACCGCTCGAACCTCCTGGTGGCCAACGACGAGTACTTCAAGGGCGCTCCCCTGGTCGACGAGATCCAGCTGAACCTGGTCCAGGATCCGTCGGCTGCCTTCGGCGGGCTCCAGAGCGGCGAGCTCGACTTCGTCACCCGTACCCTGCCGGCCCAGCTCGTCCCCCAGTTCGAGGCCGACGACGACCTCGGGGTGATCGAGGGCACGCGGTTCCAATCGTTGTCGCTGATGTTCAACACCAAGCGCCCCCCCTTCGACGACGCCGCCGTGCGTAAGGCGCTCAGCGAGGGGATCGACAGCGAGGCGGTGGTGGCCGCCGTGTTCCAGGGGGCGGCCCGTCCCGGCAACGACAGCTGGACCCACCCGGACTCGCCCTGGGCCCACCCCGACGGCGGCCACGACTTCGATCCCGACGCCGCCCGGGACGGGCTCGACGAGGCCGGCTTCGCCGCCGGCCCCGACGGGATGCGCACCGGCCCCGACGGCACGCCGCTGCAGCTCACCATCCTGGCCGACTCCTTCAGCCCGCCGCAGGTGCGCAGCGCCCAGGTGGTGGCCGAGCAGCTCGGCCAGCTCGGCGTGAACGTGACCGTCGAACCGATCGACCCGGCCGCCCTCAGTGCCCGGCGGCGCCCGCCCGGTCCCGGCCAGGCTCCGGACTACGACGCCTACACCACCTTCTTGGAGTCCCACGCCCACGCCGACCCCGATCACCTCTACTTCTTCTTCCACACCCCGGGGCCCAAGGTGATCGGTGGCATCTTCACCGGCTTCTCCGACCCGGAGTTCGACGCCGCCACCGAGCGGGCCCTGAGCCAGGGCCTGGACGAGCGCCGGGACAGCCTGGAGGAGGCCCAGGAGATCTTCGCCGAGGCGGCCCCGGCGGTGATGCTGGCCTACCCCGACGGCCGCTGGGGCTACCGGGAAGCGGCCTACGACCTGTGGGTGGCCGACCCCGGCCACGGCGTGTTCACCAAGCGCTCGTTCCTGGAGGAGTACGCCGGGACCGACCAGGACGAGGCGGCCGACGAGGCGGCTGCCGAGGCCGGGCTCGATGACGTGGCCGCCGGCGGGGACGGCGGCGACGGTGCCGGAGCCCTCGCCCTCGGGGCCGCTGCCGTGGTGGCGGTGGCGGCCATCGCCGCCTACGGCGTCACCCGCCGGCGGCGATCGGCAGACACCATCGAGGAGTGAGGCCCGGCCGGCGGCGGCTGCGCGCCATCGGCCAGTACGTCGTGGTCGTGGCCGGCGCCGTCGTGTTGAACTTCGCCCTGCCCCGGCTGGCGCCGGGCAGCCCCGTCGACTACCTGGTGCCGCCCCAGGCGGGGACCATCAGCGCCGAGGAGCGCGTCGAGCTCCTCGAGCGCTACGGCCTCGACGAGCCGTTGCCCCAGCAGTTCCTCACCTACGTCGGGGGCCTGGTCCAGGGCGACCTGGGGGTCTCCGTGCGCGACGGACGCCCGGTGGCGGACGTCATCACCGAGCGGATCGGCTGGTCCCTGCTGCTGGTCGGCGGGGCGGTGGCCGCCTCGGCCGCTCTGGGGACGGCTCTCGGGTTCGTGGCCGCCTGGCGGCGGGGGCGGGCGGGCGACGTCGCCGCCCTGATCGCCGTGTTGGTGGTCGACGCCCTGCCCGCCTTCTTCGTGGGGCTGCTGCTCCTGCTGGTGTTCTCGGTGCGCCTCGACCTCTTCCCGCTCTACGGCGCCCTTCCCGCCGTCGGGGTCGGCGGCCTCCAGCTGGTGGTGGAGGTGGGGCGCCGCCTGGTCCTTCCCCTCGCCACGCTCACCCTCACCGGGCTGGCGTCGATCTTCGTGGTGGCCCGCTCGGCCCTGCTCTCCGAGCTCGACGAGGACTACGTGTTCATGGCCCGGGCCAAGGGGCTGGATGAGCGAGCGGTACGGGGCCACGCCCAGCGCAACGCCCTGATCCCCATCTCCACCGCCACTTTCCTCGGGTTCTCCACCCTGGTGGGGGCGGCCACGGTGGTCGAGACCGTCTTCTCCTATCCCGGCCTCGGCACCCTCGCCTTCCAAAGCGTGCTCAGCCGCGACTACCCGATGCTCCAGGCCGTCTTCTTGGTCCTGGCCCTGGTCGCCATCGCCGCCAACTTGGTCAACGACCTCATCTACCCGCGACTCGATCCGCGGGTGCGGGCGTCGTGAGCCTGGCCGCCGAGGTGGTCGAACCCCGGTCCGGCGAGCGGGCCCGGCGCCTGTCCGGCACGGCCCGAGCACTCGGCATCGCCGGCGTCGCCCTGCTCGGCGTGGTGGTGCTGGCCGCCTTGGGAGCATCGGTGCTGGCCCAGCACCCGCCGGAGCGCATCGTCGCCGCTCCCTTCCTCAGGCCCTCCGGGCAGCACTGGCTGGGCACCGACGACATCGGCCGTGACCTCTTCGCCCAGCTGGTGCACGGGGCCCGGGTCTCGCTGTCGGTCGGTCTGGGGGCGGCCGTGCTGGCCCTCGGGGCCGGGACCGCCGTCGCCCTGGTGGCGGGGTACCGGGGCGGGTGGTGGGACATGGTGCTCATGCGCCTGGTCGACCTCACCCTCACCCTTCCCCTGCTCGTGCTGGTGCTGGTGCTCACCGCCTTCCTCGGACGGGGGCTGGCGGTGTCCACCGTGCTCATCGCCAGCGTCTTGTGGGCCCGGCCGGCCCGGCTCCTGCGCTCCCAGGTGCTCAAGGTCCGGCGCTTCGGCCACGTGGTGGCGGCCGAGGCCATGGGGGCGTCGGCGCTGCGGGTGAGCCTGACCCATGTGCTGGCCCGCCTCGTCCCGCTCCTATCGTCCCAGCTGGTACGGGCGGCCACCGTTGCCGTGGTGGTCCAGGCGGGCATCGCCTTCTTGGGCCTCGGCGATCCCGACCGGGTGAGCTGGGGCACCATGTTGTTCTTCGCCAACGCCAGCAACGCCGTGTTGACCGAGGCGTGGAAGTGGTGGGTGCTGCCGCCGGGCCTGGCCCTGGCGGCCCTGGTGCTGGGGCTGGCCCTCGCCGGCTACGCCGTGGAGGAGTGGGCCGAGCCCCGGCTGGCCCGCAACGCCCCCCACCGGTCCCGCCGGCGCCGCCGGCCGGTGGAGGAGCCCCGACCCCAGGCGGCGGGCACGGCGCTGGAGATCCGAAGTCTCCGGGTGCGCTTCGGGGGGACCCGCCCGGTCGAGGCGGTGGGTGGCGTCGACCTGACCGTGCGCCGGGGCCGGATCCTGGGCCTGGCGGGGGAGTCGGGGAGCGGCAAGTCCACGCTGGCCCTGGCCGTGATGGGGTTGGTGCCCGAGGCGGGCCGGATCACCGAGGGGGAGATCATGTTCGGCGGCCGGGACCTGCGCCGCATCGGCCGGGCCAACCAGGCCCGGGTGCGGGGGCGGGAGCTGGCCCTGGTCCCCCAGAGCGCCATGAACGCCCTCAACCCCGTGCGCACCGTGCTGGCCCAGGTGGAGGAGGCGGCCCGGCTCACCTGCCCGCCGGCCGAGGCCCGGCGACGGGCCGGGGACCTCCTGGAGCGGGTCGGGATCGACCCTCGGCGCCATGAGGCCTTCCCCCACCACTTCAGCGGGGGGATGCGCCAACGGGTGCTCATCGCCATGGCCCTGGCCAACGAGCCCCGCCTGATCATCGCCGACGAACCCGTGACCGGCCTCGACGTCGTCAACCAGGTCGTGGTCATGGAGCTGCTGGAGAGCCTGGTGGGCGAGCTCGATCTCGACCTCGTGGTCATCAGCCACGAGCTGCCGCTGCTGGCTCGCTGGGCCGACGATCTGGCCATCATGTACGCCGGGCGGGTCGTCGAGCGGGGGCCGGTCGAGCGCCTGGTGCGAGAGCCCCAACATCCCTACACCCGGCTGCTCTTCAGCTCGTTCCCCGACCTGGAAGGTCCCCGGGGCCAGGTCGGCACCGTGCCCGGCGAGCCGCCCGATCCGGCCCGCCTGCCCGCCGGTTGCGCGTTCGAGCCCCGGTGCCCCTGCGCCCTGCCCCGGTGTGCCACCGAGCGTCCCGAGCTGGACGGAGCGGAGGGGACCTGCTCGGCCGCCTGCTGGCTGGCCGGCGACGTTTCGGTCCGCACCCTCTTCGTCGACCCGGCCGGAGTGGCCGACGGCGACCCCGGGTGAGCGAGCCGGCCGCCGGGCAGGCACCAGAGGGTCCGCTGCTCGAGTTGCAGGACGTGGGCGTGTCGTTCGCCGGGAAGGGTGGCTCGGGGCTCACCGCCGCCCTCGACGGCGTCTCGTTGTCGGTGGCCCGCCGGGAGATCGTGGCCGTGGTGGGCCCGAGCGGCGCCGGCAAGAGCACGCTGGCCAGCGTGGTGCTCGGCCTGCACCGTCCCGACACCGGTCGGGCCGTCTTCGACGGCAGCCCCCTGGCCGGCTTGAACCGGCGCCAGTTGCGCCGGCTCCGGCAGCGCATGCACCTGATCTTCCAGGACCCCTACAGCTCGCTCCACCCCGGCCGGCGGGTGGCCTGGCTGGTGGGCGAACCCCTGGCCGTCGCCGGCGCGCCCCGCCCGCAGCGGGGCCCGGCGGTGGCCCGGGCCCTGGCCGAGGTGGGCCTGGCGCCGGTCGAGGCCTTCCTCGACCGCCACCCCCATCAGCTCTCCGGTGGCCAGCGCCAGCGAGTCGCCCTGGCCCGGGCGCTCGTGGGCCGCCCCGACCTGGTGGTGGCCGACGAGCCCGCCTCCATGCTCGACGCCTCGCTGCGGGCCGTCATCCTCGAACTGGTACGCCGCCTCCGGGACCGCCACGGCGCCAGCGTGGTGTTCATCACCCACGATCTCGCCCTGGCTCGTCACATCGCCGATCGTGTGGTCGTGCTCGACCGGGGTCGCATCGTCGAGCAGGGCCCAGCCGACGAGGTCGTGTTGCGGCCCCGCCACCCCGCCACCCTCGCTCTCCTCGAGGCCAGCCGCCGGGCTCGCCGGTCCCTTCACGACGGCCCGGCGCCGGCGTCCTGAGGCTCGGCCGGCGGCGCCGCCCGGCCCGGGCGCCGGCTCAGCCCGGGACGGCCCGTTGCCGCTCCGCCGGGGGATCGTCCCAGGGCAGGCTCGGCTGGTAGGCGGGATCGGGGCCGGCAGCCGCCAGCGCCCGCAGGCGGGCGCTCGGGGAGCGCCACAGCCGGCGCCGGAGCCCCTCCAGCCAGCGGGTGGCCGTCTCGGGCGCGGTGAAGGCCACGTAGCCCACGAACACGGTGGCCGAGAACAGCCCCACCATGATGGCGGCCAGCACCGACAGGTGCAGGGCCACCCCGGCAGCGATGACCCAGGGGCGGGCCCGGCGGTTCCAGATGAACAGGGCCAGCGCCGTCTCGATGGCGAGGGTCCCGTAGGTGGCGACGTTGGAGGCCACCGCCGAGGAGGCGATCCACGCCGGGATCTCGAAGCGGGTCACCTCGGCGACCCGCAGGGAGTAGGAGACGGCCGTACCGTCGCTCCACGTCTCGCCCCGGAGCTTGAGCCACACGGTGAAGAGGTACAGGACGCTGATCTGGATCTGCATGAGGCGCAGGGCCCACGGGGCGCGTGCCGGGAACGACCAGAAGCGGTCGCGGGCCCGGCGCCACCGGTCGACCGACAGGGCGGCGCCGGCCGGGGCCAGCGCCAGGTAGAGCCCGAAGAGGCGGAGCAGGATGTCGGCGGCGTTGAGGGCCAGCACGTTGCGGCGCTCGAAGCTGACCAGCACCACGAAGGCGATGACGGCCGCCAGGCGGGTGCGGTAGCCGACCAGCAGGCAGCAGGCGGCCACCACCAGGACGGCGAAGAGGAGGTAGAGGGCGGCATCGGAGGGGAACACCCGCAGCAGCGACCAGGCGAAGGGCCGGCTGAGGGGTTCAGGCAGGACGCCCGAGGCCGAGAAGAAGGCCCGCAGGTCGAACGAGATCAATACGCACCACGTCACCAGCACCAGCCCGTAGGTGATGCGCACCAGGGCCAGGGTCGAGGTCGGCGTGGGGCGGAACCAGAAATCGTTCCACCAGCCGGCGAGCCCGGTGCGGCGCCCGGCGGCGGGACGGTCGGCGACAACGGGCATCGCACTCACCCGGAGCCGCCGCCGGGGACCTCGTAGGTGTAGAAGCCGTCCTCCCGCCACGGGGGCGGGGACTCGCCACTGCCCGGCGGGGGCAGGTCCCGCTGGCGCAGGATCAGTTCGACCCGCTGCGTCCGGCGCCCGGCGGCGTCGTGGTGCTCGGCGATCCATGCGGCGGTCGAGGTCCACAACCGCCGGCTGCGGTCGGCGCGCACGACGCCGAGCCACTTCCGCCAGCGATCGTTGCGGGGGGAGCGCCACAGGGCCGCACTGCCGTCGGCGTAGTCGATGCGGGCCACCACCTCGTAGGTGCGCTGCGGCGGGTTGGGGGCAAAGAGATTCCACGCCTGGTCGAGCCCGGTGGCGTTGACGAAGGGTTCCACGACCGGCACGGCCAGGTCCCGGATGGCGGACTCGGGCAGGTTCCAGAGCACCACGGAGCCGACGGTGAAGGCCAGCGCCGCGCTCAGGAGCCAGCGGCCGGCCCGGGACGCCTCCAGGCGCTCCTGGAGACCCTCGCCTCCCCGGCGGGCGCCGACGCGGCCGGGCGTGCGCGGCGGTCCCCCCATGGCCGACAGGCTAGGGCCGTCGCCCACCCTGGGGGGCCCGGCGGGATCGCGTCATGAACCGCCCGCCGGGGCGTCTGAGAGGGCAAGCAGGCCAGCAACCGCACCTACGAGCAATGTTCAGCGCACCAGCCGGGACCGGCGGGGGCCGATCCGTGCGTTCCGGGCGGATGGGATCTCAAGTCGGAGCCTGTTCCGGCCGATGCCTGGTCGCGATGGGGGAAATGGCGTCTAGTATCACAGCGTTCGAAATGCGGACTCCGGTCGAGTAGCGTGCCGGAGACGTTTCCCATGGAAGCGTCGGTGTCCTAACCTGCAGTCCCTGAACACCACCGTGGCGCAAGGTCACGAACGAACCTTTGAGGAGTTCAAGCATGAAGAAGGTCCTAGTAGCGACATGCGTCATGGCGATGACGGCGTTCGGGATCACCAACGCGTCGGCCGACACCGTCTCCAGCGCCCGGGGCAACGCCTACGGCGTCGACCTCTCGCTGCTCGGCGAGGGTCTCCTGGAGCGGGAGCCCGAGGTCACGTCCGTCCTCGGCGACGGCCTGGTGAGCGAAGACATCATCACCCCTGAGGTCGACCCCGTGACCCTCACCGGCACCGGGGTGGTCGTGGCCAACACCTCGGCCGAGAGCGACATCGTGCCCTTCACCTTCGACGGCGGCGAAGCCCTCAGCGGCGGCGGCGGCGAGGGCCTGACCGGCGGCATCACCGATGGGGGCGATGGCCTCCTCGGCGGCCTCTTCGACGACCTCCTCGGCGGCCTGCTCGGCGGCGGGGGCGGCGGCGGTGGCACCGTCGGCGGCATCCTCGGCCAGTCGGCCGGCGACGCCAACACCGTCGAGGCCCAGCAGCTCGACGGCCTCACGGGTGGTGACGGCGGTGGCGGCGGCCTCCTCGGCGGCCTGCTCGGCGGCGACCTCCTCGGCGGCCTGCTCGACGGTGGCGACGAGGGCACCGACCAGGTGGGGGCCGACGACGAGATCGTCATCCCCGCCGTCAACGCCCTGGGCTTCTCCCGGGTGGCGGATCTCAACCTGCTGGTCGAGGACAGCACCGACAGCGTGCTCGGCATCGTCGACGCCCTGCCCCTGGAGGTCCAGTCCCTGCTGGTCGACGCCCTGCTCGGCATCGATGCGGTGACGGCCGAGGCGGTCGCCGTGTGCGTCGACAACCAGGTCTTCTTCGACACCTCCTCCAACATCCTGTCGCTGAACAACGAGCCGGTCTCGCTGGTCGACGACCTGCTCGCCACTGTCAGCGACCTGACTGACGACCTCGGCCTGCTCGAAGTCGTCACCAACGAGGTCGGCGTCACCGCCGACGGCAACGGCGTGTTCGTCAACGCCCTGCGCATCACCGTGCTCGACGACATCCTCGGCACCGGCGGCGCTGGCCTCCTCGGCGGCCTCCTCGGTGAGGGCGAGACCCCCGCCGACCTCATCGACGAGACCGGTGATTCGGTCCTCGAGGTGGTCATCGGCCACGCCGAGGTCTCCGGCACCGTGTGCGCCGCTCAGACCCCGACCACCGGTGGGGCTGCCCCGCTGCCGCCCTCCGGTCCTGGCCCGACCCTGCCGGTCACCGGCGGCGGCCTCGGTCTCCTGCCGGCGATCCTCGCCGTCGGCCTCACCGGCGGCGCCCTCGCCGCCGGCCGGGTGGCCCTGCGGGCCCGCCGGGAGAACACCATCTAGTCCCTGCACCACCAGCACGACCTGACGAGGGGATGGGGATCGCTCCCCATCCCCTCGTTGCTTTTTCGCCCGACAGCGCCGACAAGGGAGCGACGTGATGAAGAAGGTCCTGGCGATCGTGGCGGCCACCATGGTGGCGGCCCCGCTGGCGGCGGCCTCGGCGGCCCCGGCGCCCGAAGCCCGCAAGACGGCGCTGATCATCGGCATCGGCGAGTACCAGGGCCGTACCGTGTCGCTCCCGGGCAGTGCCGGCGACGCCGCCCTCCTGCGTGACACCCTCCTGGCCAACGGGTGGGAGGACGCCAACATCAACTACCTGGTGAACGAGACGGCCACCGCCGCCAACATCCGGGGGGCCCTCGGCTGGCTGGTCGACCAGAGCACCGACGACGGCTTCTCGGTGTTCGCCTACTCCGGGCACGTCAAGCAGAAGTCGGGCGATCTCGACGGCGACGGCGAGCTCAACGACGAGTTCCTCTGGCCCCACGACAACTCCTTCATCTCCGATGGGGAGCTGGCCGCCAGCCTCAACGCCTTGCGGGGCGACGCCTGGATCAACATCGCCGGCTGCGAGGCGGCCGGCTTCGACGACGGGGTGAACGGCCCCCGGCGCCTGTTCACGGCAGCATCGCACGAGCCGGAGAAGGGCTACGAGCACCCGGAGTGGCAGCTCTCGGTCCACAACGGCCTCATGGTCCGTGACGCCCTCGCCGGCGGCCAGGGGGACAGTGACGGCAACGGCGCCGTGTCGATCCAAGAGGCGCTGGCCTACACCGCCACCATCGCCCCGGAGCTGACCGCCACCCAGCGCTACGGCCCCCAGCACCCCTACATCAACGGCGGCGACGGCGGGGAGTGGTTCCTGTCGCCCCCGCCCCCGCCGCCGGCGCCGCCGGCTGCCGACGGTGGTGGCCTGCTCAGCCGGCTCCTGGGCCGCTTGCTCGGCTGACATTGCCCGGTCCCCGGGGACGCGGGAGCCGGCGTACCCTTCGGGCGGGGTCCGACGTTCACCCGGGCAGGTGAGCATCCCGCAGCGGAAGGCACCCGACACCAGCCGTGAGCCCACTCCATCCCGACTCGCTGCCGTCGTCGCCCGGCCCGCGGTCCGCCCCCTTCGGTGCCACCTTCCCCCAGGTCCTGGCCGCGGCCCAGGCCGATGCCCCATGGGCCTACCGCCGGCTCTTCGCCTGGCTCGGCCGTCCTGTGGCCGGCTACCTCCGGGGCCAGGGGGCCGACGACCCGGACGGGCTGGCCAACGACGTCTTCCTGCGGGCCTTCACCAACCTCGCCGGCTTCCAGGGCGGCGAGGAGCGCTTCCGGTCGTGGATCTTCACCATCGCCCACCACGTGTTGATCGACGACCGCCGCCGGGCGGCCCGCCGGCCCCCCCGTGCCGGCTGGCCGGTGACCGAACGGCCGGGAGCGGCCAGCACCGAGGGAGACGCCCTGGCCCGCCTCGGCACCCGGCAGGTCGAGGAGCTGCTGGCCGAGCTGACTCCCGACCAGCGGGACGTGCTGCTGCTGCGCATCGTGGCCGACCTCACCGTCGAGCAGGTGGCCGAGACCCTGGGCAAGGCTCCGGGGGCGATCAAGGCCCTCCAGCGGCGCGGGCTGGCCACGCTGCGCCGGCGCCTGGAGGGCACCGCCGCCGCCGGCACCATGCCCTCCGGGCGGGCCCGTACCCTTTCGCCGCTCACCGACGTTCACCCGTGACATGAGTACCAGGGGCGACGTCGACGAGCTGGCGGGCGACGCCGCCCTGGGGCCCCTGTTCGACGACCTCCGGGGCCTGGCCGCCGGACCCCCGCCGCCCGCCGGTCCCGAGCTGTCGGCGGTCCTGGCCCGGGGGTTGCGAGCCGGTGGCGGGGCGATCGCCGGTGTACCCGGCGGTGTCCCTGCCCGGGCGGCGGCCCCGGTGGCATCTGCCCGGCGCCCGTCCCTGCGCCGGCGCCTCGAGGGGCGCCGGGCCCGCCTGGCCCTGGGCGCGGCGGTGGCGACTCTGAGCCTGGCCGGTACCGGTGGCGCCGGAGCCCTGCCCGGGCCTGTGCAGAGCGCCTTCGAGCGCACGGTGGCGGTGGTGGGCCTGGAGGTTCCGGCCCCTGCCCGGCCGGTCGATGAGGAGCCCGCCACCTTCGAGGAGAATGGTCCCCCCGCGGGGGCCGACGGGCCGGCGTCCCCCGACCCGAGTGCGACCGGGGGTTCTCGCTCTGCACCGGCCCCGCCCGGCCGCGGGAGCGGGAGCGGCACCGATGCCGGCGACCGCCCGTCCCCGCCGGGAGCGGGAAGCGAGGATTCGATCGAGGGGCCGAGCGTTCCCGACCCCGATGGCGCCCCTGGGCGCTCCGGCGATGCCCCGGGGCCGCCGGCCGACCGGGGCCCGGGCCCGGCTGGGCCTCCGGGGGGTGCCCCCGCCGACCCGGGCCCGCCCGCCGACCCGGGGCCGCCCGCCGACCCGGGGCCGCCCGCCGACCCGGGGCCGCCACCCGGTGCCGGTCGGCCGGGCGCGGGGCCCTCGACCGCACCCGGGCGGCTGGCCGAGGAGCCCGGGAATGAGCAGGCCACCCTCCGGCGAGGCGAGCCGGCCGCTCCCCGGCCCGCCGGGCCCGGCCCTTCCTCCGCTCGACCGTCCTGATCACTCCCGGGCCGGGCCCAGGGTGGTCGCCGGTCGGGGAACCGGCGCCGGCGAGATTTCTGCCACAAGTAGTACCCCTACGGCCACCACGAGCGTTCACCCCCTCGACCCTGCTCGCCCAGAGCAACCTGACCGAAGGGAAGAACCACCATGATCAACCTGCGAGGAACACTCGGAAGCAAGGCCCTGGTCGTCGGCGTCACCGGCCTCCTGGCCACCGCCGGCATCGGGGTGGCCGCCGCCCAGGTGGGTGACCTGGGCACCGACCCCGTCGACGAGGTCACCGAGGTGACCGAGGACGTGATCGACCTCGACGAGATCGTCGAGGTGCCCGACACCACCCTGCCCGAGGTGCCCGACACCACCCTGCCCGAGGTGCCCGACACCACCCTGCCCGAGGTCCCGGACACCACCCTGCCCGAGGTCCCGGACACGACCCTGCCCGAGGTGCCCGACACCGGTGTCGACGAGGTCGACGACCTGATCGACGACATCGAGGACGGCCTCGGTGACGTCACCGAGGAGCTCGACGAGGGCGAGGACGAGGACGAGGGCGACGACACCGATGAGGGCGAAGACGGCGAGGCCGCCGACAACTTCGGTGCCCGCGTCAGTGCCGATGCCCGGGGGGAGAGCGACGGCCAGCGTGGCGTCGACGGGCGCCAGATCTCGGCCGAGGCCCGGGCCCGCGGGCAGGCCCGCTAGACCGCAGCTGCGGACGCCACCGGCGATACCGGGCCGGCGGAGGGAGGTCCTGGAACCTCCCCCGCCGGCCCCGGCGCGTCAGCGCAGGGCGCGGCGCAGCCCGGCACCGAGGAGGTCGACCACCAAGGTCAGGGCGACGAGGGCGAGCAGGGTGGCGAGCACCCCCTGGTAGTCGAAAGCGGCCAGCTGCAGGGCCAGCAGGGTGCCCAGCCCGCCGGCGCCGACCAGGCCCACCACTACCGTCTCCCGGATGGTGACCTCCCAGCGGTACAGCCCGTAGGCGGCGAAGCGGGGAAGGGCCCGGGGAACGGTTCCGTAGAGGAAGGCCTGGAGGCCAGGGGCGCCCTGGGCCCGCAGGCCCCGTACGGGACGGGGATCGAGGTTCTCCACCACTTCGGCCATGAGTCGGCCGAGGATCCCGAGGTTGTACACGGCCAGGGCCAGCGCCCCGGGCAGCGGCCCGGGGATGAACACGAAGACCAGGATCAACGCCCCCACGGGCGGGGGGATGGCCCGGCAGACCAGGAGCACGGCCCGGGTGAGGAGGGCGGCGGCTGCTCGGCCCCAATGCCGGGGGCGGCGTCCGTCGTGGGCAGTGACGCCCCGGTCGGGCCGGATGAAGGTGGACGCGGCGAGGAAGGCCAGGGCCATGCCACCCACCGAGGCGAGCACGGCGGCGATCACGGACATGGCCAATGTCTCCAGGCTCAGCCGGCCGAGGGTGGCGAGGGTCTGGGCCCCGAGATCGGGCGGCAGGGCCGAACCGGCGAGGTCGGCGGCCAGGCCCTGGGCCCGGGGTGACCACAGGGTCGAGAGGTCCACCTGCAGGTGCACCACCGAGATGCCCACCAGCACCGGGGCGGCGACCGCCGAGAGGAGCAGGCGGCGGTCCCGGCGCAGCCCCAGGCGGTGGGTCCCGGGCGTCGCCTCCGCAACCAGAGCCGGCTCGGACCTGGCGGCCGGGAGGCGGCTCGGGCGGCGCAGGCTGGTGCTCCACCAGTCGGCCAGGCCGCACACGACCACCAGGGCGTAGATGAGCGTCCACATCTCCCGGTAGCGCAGGGACTGGAAGCTGAGGGCGAGCTGGAAGCCCAGCCCCCCCGCACCGATGGTCCCGAGGATGGCGGCGCCCCGGATGGCGCACTCGAAGCGGTAGAAGGCGTAGGCGAGCATGTCGGGAAAGGCCAGGGGGACGACCGAGTAGGCCAGGGCGGCCAGGCGGCCCACGCCGGCCGAGCGCAGGGCGGCGAAGCTCTGGTGCGGTGCCTCGTCGAGCAGCTCGGAGTAGACCTTGGCGGTGACGGCGCCGTAGGGGATGCCGATGCCGAGGACGGCCACCAGGGGGTCGAGACCGAGGATGCTGACCAGCACCAGGGCCCAGACGGCCTCGTGGACCCCCCGCGGCAGTCCCAACACCGCCCGCGCCCCGAGCCACCCGCCCAGCGCCCGCACGCTCCGGCCGGGCCGGCCCGGCCGCCGGGACCTGGTCGGCGACCAGAAGCTCTCGGACGCCAGCACCCCGCCGACCACCCCGATGAGCGTGGCCAGGGCTGTTCCCAGCACGGCATAAGCGACGGTGGTCAGGGTGGCTTCGGCGGTGAGGCGGAGGAATTCGGCATCGAGCACCGGGTCGGTGGCCGCCGCCAGGAACGCCCGGACCTGGGACCAGCCGGCGGCGTTGGTGACCTGGCCCCGCCCGACCCCGGACCGGATCAGGGAGGCGACGAAGGCGACGACGACCACCAGCGCCCACAACCGCCGGCGCCGGGCCCCACCAGGGCGGCCGGCGGGCAGTCGGCTCCCGCCGCCCGGCGCCCCGGGGCGCAGCACCGCCGGCCGTACCGCCTCGACGGCCACGGCCGGTGGCTGGCTCAGGTCGCCTCCCTGGGGCCCACGCCCGAGCACTCCTGCTCGATCCGGTACAGGTCGTCGACCATGGCCCCGCTGACCTCGGCGGAGGGAGCATCGAAGGCGACCCGGCCGGCCCGGAGCCCGACCAGGCGGTCGCAGTGGCGTACGGCGTGGTCGACGGCGTGCAGGCTCACCACCAGGGTGCGGCCCTCCTCCCGGCCCGCCAGCGAGGCCAGCAGGCCCATGATCTCGGCCGCCCGGGCCGGATCCAGGCTGGCGATGGGCTCGTCACCGAGGATGGCCACCGGCTCCTGGACGAGCACCCGGGCCAGGGCGACCCGTTGCTGCTGGCCCCCTGAGAGGGCGTCGGTGCGCTCGTAGATCTTCTCGGGGATGCCGACCCGCGCCAGGGCGGCGGACACCGCCGCCACGTCGCGGGGCCGGACCAGCGAGGCGACGGCCCGGGCCAGCGACCACGATCCCAGGCGACCGGCGTTGACGTTGTGCACCACCCGCAGAGGCCCGACCAGGTCGAACTGCTGGTGGATCGTGCCGATCCGGCCCTGGACCCGGCGCAGCTCGGCCGGGGACATCCGGGTCAGGTCCCGGCCCTGGACCGACACCGTGCCGGTGGAGGGGCAGAGCGACCCGTTGAGCAGGGCCAGCAGGGTGGACTTGCCCGCCCCACTGGGGCCGACGAGGGCGACCCGCTCGCCGGCCACCACGTCGAGGTTGACATCCGCCAGCGCCCAGATGGACCCGTAGCGGACTCCGGCTCCCCGCAGGGAGAAGAGGGGCCCGGCCCCGCTCATTGGGTCACCAAGCCCAGCTGGCGGGCCACCTCCTCGATCTGGTCGTAGTTGCCGTCGTCGGTCTCGATGAAGCGCTCGGCGCCGAACAGCTCCAGGATCTCCGCATCGTCCGGCTCGGCCGGGTCGAGCTCGACCAGGGCGGCGGTGACGTCGTCGGTGAAGCCGTCGCCGAAGCGCTCCCCGACATCGGGACGGATGACCCAGTGGTAGTCGTGGTAGGCCGGCGTGCGGAAGACGACCTGGACTTTGCCCTGGTCGACTTCGCCGGCCTCGGTGCGGGCCGCCCACACCTGCTCGTTGAGGGCACCGGTCTCGAAGGTGCCGGCCTCGACCAGCTCGATGGTGGTGTCGTGCGATCCGGAGAAGCCGGGCGGACCGTCGAAGTCGTCGGTGCTCACGCCGGCCTGGCCGAGGAAGTACTGGGGCATGAGCCGGCCCGACGTCGACGACTCCGAACCGAAGGTGAAGCGGGTGCCGGCCAGGGTGTCGAGCCCGTCGATCTCCTCGAAGGGCTCGACGCCACTGGCCGTGTTGGCGATGAAGACGCTGTGGAAGTTCTCGTCGATGTCACGCTGGACGATGGCCTCGGCCCCCTCCACCTGGAGGCGGGCCTGGACGCCGGTGAGGCCGCCGAACCACACCATGTCGAGGTCTCCGGCGCGGAACAGGCTGACCGAGGCGGCGTAGTCGGTCACCGGCACGTACTCCACGGTGACGCCGAGTTCGGCGGCCAGGTAGTCGGCCACGTCGCCGTAGAGGCGTTGGAGCACCTCGGGATCCTGGTCGGGGATGGCACCGATGGTGAAGGTCTCGCTGCTCGGGTCGGGGCCGGCGTCGGCCTCGCCGGCGGGGTCGTCGTCGCTGCCGCAGGCGGCGGCCACCAGGGCGACGGCGAGGAGAAGCGGGACGAGGCTCCGGTGCGGGCGGCGGGCGCGGGTGGTCCCCGGCTGCTCGGTGTTGCGGGCCTCGAGCACGTCGAGGCTGCGGGAGGTCGCCCAGATG
>Ga0247704_1000198_pt1 | contig 17151 bp, 17 predicted proteins | sample 41W_NmetaG_FD_189042 | JGI IMG/M metagenome (GOLD analysis project Ga0247704, IMG submission 189042) | Soil microbial communities from hillslope of Landscape Evolution Observatory, University of Arizona, Oracle, AZ, United States - 4-1-W_N | ecosystem: Engineered > Artificial ecosystem >...
GCCCGGGCCAGCTCCACCACCAGGCTGTCCCGGGCGAGCCGGCGGGACCGCATGAGGCCGAGGGCGTGGCGGCGGGCGTGGGCCAGCACCTGGTCGGAGAACGAGGTGAAGTAGAGGTAGTTGTCGACGAAGAGCCACTCGGCCGGTACCTCCTCGAGAATCTGCACCAGGGAGCACCGGGGGCAGAAGGCCACCTCTAGGGGGTAGACCTCCTCGATCTCTCCGAGGCCGGCTTCGTCCACCAGAGCGTCGGCCAGTGGGGTCTTCCCCAAGTTGAGGAAGGTGCGCAGCCCGGGAGCGGCGCAGCCGCGGCAGCGGGGCTCAGGCATCGGCACCGGTGACGGCGGGGGACCACCGCAGGGACTCGTCGAGCAGGCCCCGCCTCTTCAGGTCCTGGATGTGGCGGATGCGCTGGAACCGGCTCCCGGTCAGCTGGTCGAGGGTGAGGTGGTAGCGCAGGTAGTCGCCGTAGAGCTGGGCGACCCCGTCGGAAACCGACCAGCGGGGCCGGAAGCCGGGAACGACCGTGGCGATCTTGTTGCAGCTCACCCGGTAGTTGCGCACGTCGGGCCCGGCCCCGTCGGCCAGGACGATGGTGCATCCGGGGACGATGTCGCTGACGATGGCCGCCACCTCGCGGATCCGGTAGTTCTCGGCGGTCTCGCCCACGTTGAAGGCCTCCCCGTGCACGCGCTCTCGTGGCGCCTCCAGCACGGCCAGGACGGCCCGGGAGATGTCCTCGACGTGGACCAGGGGCCGCCACGGAGAGCCGTCGCTCTTGAGCAGCACCTGGCCCGTGGTGAAGGCGTAGCCGGTGAGATTGTTCACCACCAGGTCCCCCCGCAGGCGGGCCGAGCTGCCGTAGGCGGTGCCGTTGCGCAAGAAGGTGGGGCTGAAGGAGTCGTCGGCCAGCTCGGCGATGTCCTGTTCGGCCAGGACCTTCGACCGCCCGTACGGCGTCACCGGGTGGAACTCGGCCCGCTCGTCGATGAGGGTGTCGCCGTGGGCCCCGTAGAGGCTGCAGGACGAGGAGAACACGAACCGGGACACGCCGGCGTCCTTGGCCGCACGGGCCACGCGAACGGCTCCCCGGTGGTTGACGTCGTAGGTCGTCTGCGGGCGGAGGTTCCCCAGTGGGTCGTTGGAGATGCCGGCCAGGTGGACCACGGCGTCGAGTCCGCTCAGGTGCGCGGGCCGGACCTGGCGGATGTCGAGGCGCTGGGACGGGATGTCGTCGATCCCGGGGCCCAAGGTGCACTCGGCGAAGAGGTAGGTGTCGAGCCCCGCCACCTGGTGGCCGGCCTCCACCAGCAGGGGGACGAGCGAGCAGCCGATGTAGCCGTTGTGGCCGGTGACGAGGATGCGCATGGTCAGGTCCAGACCTTCCAGGGTGCGTTGCCGCTCTGCCAGAGATCCTCCAGGAGCTTGCGGTCGCGGAGGGTGTCCATGCACTGCCAGAACGAGTGGTGACGGTAGGCCATGAGTTGGCCGTCCTTGGCCAGGTGCTCGAGAGGGGAGCGCTCCCACTGGGTGCCGTCGCCCTCGATGTAGTCCAGGACCTCCGGTTCGAGGACGAAGAAGGCCCCGTTGATCCAGCCCTCGCCGACCTGGGGCTTCTCCGAGAACTCGGTGATCCGGTCGCCGTCGAGCTCGAGGTGGCCGAAGCGCGCCGGCGGGCGCACGACGGTCATAGTGGCCAGGCGACCGTGGGTGCGATGGAACGCCACCAGGGCGTGCAGGTCGACATCGGCCACGCCGTCCCCCCACGTGAGCATGAAGGTGGTGCCGCCGAGGCGGTCGCCCAGGCGCTTGATGCGCCCCCCGGTGGCTGTCTCCTGGCCGGTGTCCACCAGGTCGACGGTCCAATTGTCGACCGACCGGCGGTGCAACGCCACGGAGCCGTCCCGTGAGCTCACGGTGAGATCGCTGGCCAGGGAGGCGTAGTCGACCATCCAGCGCTTGATGTACTCGCCCTTGTAGCCGAGGGCGATGACGAAGTCTTCGAACCCGGCCGCGGCGTAGTACTTCATGATGTGCCAGAGGATGGGCTGGTTGCCGACCTCCACCATCGGCTTGGGCTTGGTGACCGTCTCCTCGGCCAGCCGGCTGCCCACCCCGCCGGCGAGGATGGCCACCTTCATGGCGTCAGGTCCTCGACATCGAACCGGGAACGGCCGTGAGTGTCGTGCCCGCGCCCGCGTGCCTCGGGCTTCCGTAGGCCACGGCGTTCACGGTGACGCACCAGGCTGAGTCGGTGCTGAAGCCGAGCTGAAGGGTTGCTGAAGCTGAGGACCCGAGGGTCGGGCGGGCGCTACGGTGCTCACTCGCTGAACAGGGGGCGACCGCACCGGCGCCACGAGCAGGAACGGTCGCCGAACCGAGACAGGAGGCATCGTCGTTGCCAGGCCGTGGGGACTACCGATGCACGGCGGCGACAGGGCGATGATGCGGGCACTGGTCTTCGAGGACGAGCCCGAGGTCCGGGAACTCGTGGCCGAGGCCCTCGGTCACGAGGGGTTCGATGTGCGGGCCGAGCCGGGGGGCAGCGATGCCGAGCAGGTGGTTGCCACCTTCCGGCCCGACATCGTCTTGCTCGACATCGGGCTGGGGGAGGGGCCCAACGGATTCGAAGTCGCCCGCCGCCTGCGCAGCGCCAGCGACGTGCCCATGGTCTTCGTCAGCGGCGCCCACGGCATCCGCGAGCGCCTGGCCGGCTTCGCTGCCGGCGGGGACGACTACCTCACCAAGCCCTTCGCCGTCGAGGAGCTGCTCGCCCGGGTTCGGGCCATCATGCAGCGCAGCGGGCGCGCCCCCCGCCGGGTGTGGAGGGTGGGCGACATGGTGGTCGACGAGGATGCCCACACCGTGGCCGTGGGCGATTCCCTGGTCGACCTCACGTCGATCGAGTTCGCCCTGCTCGTCACCCTCTGTCGCAACCCGGGCCGGGTTATGGCCAAGATCCAGCTGCTCAACGAGGTGTGGGGCTTCGACCAGTACTCCCTCAACCTGGTCGAGGTGCACGTGAGTGCCCTGCGGCGCAAGCTCGAAGCTCACGGTCCCCGGATGATCCACACCATCCGCAACGTCGGCTACGTCCTGCGTCCCTGAGCGGCTTCAGCTCAATCGTCAACCGCCGGCAGGGTGCAGGACACCCGCAGACCGCCGTCGATGCCGTCGTCGACCCAGATGCGCCCGCCGTGGCGCTCCACCACCCGCTTGCAGATGGCCAGGCCCATGCCCGAGCCCGGCGGACCGGCCGAGCGATGCAGCCGGTGGAACATGTGGAAGACGTCAGCCCGGTCCTGGGGGGCCACGCCGATGCCGTCATCGGCCACGGAGTAGACGTTCTGGTCTCCGACGCGGACCATGGAGACCTCGATGTGGACCCGTCAACCGGGCCGCCGGACCTTCAAGGCGTTGGCGATCAGGTTCTGGAAGAGCTGCACCAGCTGGGTCCGTTCCCCGGCCACCTTGCCCATCGACGGCAGGCTCAGGCTGGCCCGGGCATCGAAGATGTCCGGCGCCAGGTGCTCGAGCACCTCGCCGATCACGTCGTTGCAGTCGACGATCTGGCGTGCCTGGTCGTCGCTCCCGGCCCGGCAGAAGGCGAGGATGTCGTCGATCATGCGCCCCATCGTTCCCACCTTGGCCAGTACCGCAGCCAGGTGGCGTTGCGACTCGTGGCTCAGCTCCGACCCGCTGCGCCGGGCCAGGAGCTCGGCACTTCCGGCCAGGGCGGCCAGAGGTGCCCGTAGGTCGTGGGCGGCGATGTAGGCGAACTCGGAGAGCTCGCGGTTGGAGCCCTCGAGCTGCTCGGCCCGCAGCTCGGCCTCGGCCAGGGCGACCCACTGGGGATCACCCCGGGCATCGACCACCTTCGCCGGGCCGTCCGGGTCGTCGGTGGCCGGGTCGGCGCCGGCAGCGGTGGCGGGAGTGGCCTGACCGGCCAGCTCGAGCACCTGGCGGACGAACAGCGCCGAGAGGCCGGTGGCGTCGGAGCCGGAGGGGGCAAGATCGAGGCGCGAGCCCCGGACCAGCACCGTTGCCCCCTCGCCGGAGGGCCCGGGCCAGCGCTGTTCCAGCTCGTAGTGGGGGCGGGCCGGGCCGAGTCCCTTCATGGCCAGGTGCTCGAGGCGCAGCTCGTCCGGGTCCAGCCACTCGCCCAGGTGGTGCCCGGCCGAAGAGGTGGTGGCGCCGAGCAGCCGCTCGGTGGCACCGTCGCCCCACAGCACTCGCTGATCGGCGTCGACGATGGATATCGCTCCGTCCCAGGGCTCCCGGAAGACCGGGCGCCGGGGCTTCGAGCACGCCACCGGCTGGCGCCGGTATCCGCTTCTGGCTCCTCCCATGGCCAATCCCTCCCGCCTCTCCGGCTCCGTGTTCGGTTCGGTCTGCGAACCTGGATGAGACGTGCTGGCCCGCTCCTCACAGCACTGTGACTGATCTTCCAACTCTTTCTACCAGAACCTCGGGCAAGTCCGTACGTATTAGACCACCCGCGTCCTAGGTCCCAAGTTCGCCAGTTTACGATCCTGTGTCGAACGCATGGCGCCGTCGACCTGTCCACCGCGACCGTGCCCGCCTTTGGCCTGGCCCGAGCCGTGTCACTAGTCTGAGCGAGAGTGTCCGAGTTCCTCCGTGCGTACCTGACCGTGGCCGTCTTCGCGGGAGCGGCGGGCTTGCTCGTGGCGTTGCTCTCCGGCGTCGGGTGGGTCCTGCGCCCTTCTCGGCCCAGTCCCCAGAAGGCCATCGCCTACGAGAGCGGCGTCGATCCGGTGGGCCCCGGGTTCGGCCAGAGCCAGATCCGCTACTACATCTTCGCCCTCCTCTTCGTGCTCTTCGACGTCGAGGCGGTCTACATCTTTCCGTGGGCTCTGCGCCTGGAAGAGTACGGGGTCTTCGGCCTGGTGGAGATGGGCGTGTTCATCGTCATCCTCGCCCTCGGGCTGGTCTACGCCTGGCGCAAGGGGGTGCTGCGGTGGGTCTAGTGGAGCGAGGGCGTTTACCCAAGCCGCTCACCCAGCTCCTCAACCTGAGCCGCAGCTACTCGCTGTGGGTCTACCAGTGGGGCCTGGCCTGCTGCGCCATCGAGATGGGGGCGTGCTTCGGATCTCCGCGCTACGACGTCATGCGCCTCGGGGTCATCCCCTTCCCGGCCAGTCCCCGCCAGGCCGACCTGGTGGTCATCTCCGGCACCGTGACCGACAAGATGGCGCCGGCCATCCGCCGGCTCTACGAGCAGATGCCCGACCCCAAGTACGTGATCTCCATGGGCAGCTGTGCCAACTGCGGCGGCCCCTACTGGGATTCCTACTCGGTGACCAAGGGGGTGGACCAGATCGTGCCGGTGGATGTCTACGTGCCGGGCTGCCCCCCCCGCCCCGAAGCGCTGCTCGAAGGCATCCTGTTGCTCCAGGAACGGATCCGGAACGAGGACATGGCCGAGCGGTGGCGAGGTGATCCCATTGTCGTCGCCTGACGCCGGGGGCGGCGGGGCCGAGGACGATCGCCACCCGCCGGCGGAGGCCGTCACCGATCCCGATCTGGCGGCAGAGGTCGACAACCCCGCCGACGCCAACCCGCCGACGGGTGAGCAGGCGGGACCGGCCAGCCCGGCGGCGGCCGACCAGGGGCCCATCGCCGCTCCCGGTGCCCCGGGGGAGCTGACCAGCGAGGTCACCCCGTCCCAGGGCGAGGAGCGGGGCGAGGCGACACCCGCCGGCGACGTGGGAGAGGTCCCCGGGGGCGATGCCGGTGCTCCCGAGTCCGGTGCCGGGCCGGCGGCGGCGCCCCCGGCGCCCGGGGGGGGACCGCCGGCGCCCAGCAGCGGCGGGTCCGGGCCCAGCGCCCTGGATCCCGAGCAGGAGGGCGCAGGGGGAGCGAGCCCGGCGGCCGTTGCCGTGCAGCGGGCCGCCGAGGACAAGGCGGCCCAGGCCGCGGCCGCCCGGGAGGCGGCGGCGGCGGCCGCTCCGGCGCCCAGCGTCGAGCCCGACGCCGAACCGGCCGCCCTCGACGAGGCCCGCCAGGAGCTGCTGGCCCGCCTGGGCACCGTCCTCGGGGCCGGGTTGGTCGAGTCCCACGTGGTGGCGGGCGTCGACGTCTGGGCCCGGGTGTCGGTCGAGGCTTGGCGCCTGGCGGCCGAGGCATGCCGTGACCAGCTCGGCCTCAGCTACTTCGACTACCTCTCGGCCATCGATTGGCTCCCCTCCCCCTACGGCCGCAGCGAGGACCCTCCGCCGGCCGACGACCCCGAGGGGGGCGAGGCGGCCACGGGCGACGCCGGCGGCGGTTCCGAGGCTCCGGCGGTGCTCGAGCACGGCTACGCCGGCGGCGAGACCCGCCTGCAGCTCCTGGCCCGGCTGGTGTCCCCGACCACCCATCTGGGAATGACCCTCAAGGCCGACATCGACGACGAGGCCCCGGTCGCCCCGTCGTGGGTCGAGGTCTACCCCGGTGCCGACTGGCACGAGCGCGAGGTCTGGGAGATGTACGGGATCGACTTCCGCGGTCATCCCAACCTGGTGCACCTGTACCTGCCGGGTGACTTCGAGGGCCACCCGCTGCGCAAGGACTTCCCGCTCCTGGCTCGCGAGGTCAAGCCGTGGCCCGGCCTGGTCGACGTGGAGGCCATGCCCGGCGAGGGGGACGGGGAGGGCTGATGCCGGTCACCGAGCACCAGCAGCGGGCCTACATCGGGGGTCAGGCCGCCGACGCCCGGGTCAACGTCGAGCTCGAATCCGACGGCATGACCCTCAACATCGGCCCCCAGCACCCGGCCACCCACGGCACCCTGCGCATCATCACCCGCCTCGACGGGGAGCAGGTGATCTCGGCCGAACCGATGATGGGCTACATGCACCGGGGCTACGAGAAGCTGGCCGAGGTCCGTACCTACCCCCAGGTCACCACCCTGATCAACCGCATCGACTGGCTGGGCAGCTTCGCCAACGAGGTGCCCTTCATCCTGGCTGCCGAGCGGCTCATGGAGATCGAGGCCCCACCCCGGGCCCAGTGGATCCGCACCATCCTCTTCGAGCTCTCCCGCATCGCCAACATCACCCTGTTCCTCGGCGACATGGGCGTGCAACTGGGGGCCATCACCGCCGTGTTCTACGCCTTCCGGGACCGTGAGCACGTGCTCAACCAGATCGAGGCGGCCACCGGGGGGCGCTTCCACCCCAACTTCGACCGCATCGGCGGCCTGAAGGAGGATCTGCCCAAGGGCTGGGTGGCCGAGACCAAGGCGACCATGGCCAAGGTGCGGGAGTTCTGCGACGAGATGGAAACCCTGCTCATGGGCAACGAGATCTTCGAGACCCGCACGCGGGGCATCGGGGTGATCCCCGCCGACGTCGCCCTCGGCTACGGCCTCTCGGGGGCCAACCTGCGGGCCGCGGGAGTGGACTGGGATTTGCGCCGGGACGCACCCGGGCCGCTGGCGTGGTCCGAGGTGGACTGGAAGGTCTGGACCCACCCCGACGGCGACAGCTACGCCCGCTACTGGGTCCGGCTCCAAGAGACCAGGGAGGCGGCGGACATCGTCGACCAGCTCTGCGACGGGCTGCCCAGCGGCCCGATCATGGCCAAGGTGCCCCGCATCATCAAGGTGCCGGCCGGCGAGGCCTGGGTGGCCACCGAGAACCCGCTCGGCGAGATGGGCTACTACGTGGTCAGCAAGGGCGACCTGGGGCCGTTCCGGGTCAAGATCCGCACCCCGTCCTTCTCCAACATCTCCGTGGTCCCCTGGGTCCTCAAAGGCGTCTACGTCCCCGACGTCATCACCATCCTCGCCTCCCTCTACTTCATCCTCGGAGACATCGACCGATGAGGAGAGAACCTGCGCCGAAGGCGCACCTTCAGCCCTCTCTCCCCTCCTTCACAACTTGGGGTGAGCTGCTGCCGGTGGGGGTAGCCAGGGGGGTGCCGAGCGGGTGGCGGCGCGTAGCCGCACGGGTGGCACCGAGGGGAGGGGCCCACCCGCCCGCAGCGCAGCGAGGACGGGTGGGAGGGAACCTCCTCGGTGACAGGACCCGTGCGGCGGGAGAGGTCGCGCCGTGCTGACCCTCGCTCTCGAGCTGGCTTACTGGCAACAGCTCACCATCAAGGTCCTCGCCATCCTGATCATCGTCCCCACGGCGACCGTCGTCATCGTGCAGACCTTCTTGTTCAAGACCATGGCCCACATGCAGAGCCGCCTCGGGCCCATGGAGGCCGGCCCCCACGGCCTGCTCCAGCTGGTGGCCGACGGGGCCAAGTTCGTCCAAAAGGAGCTGCTGGCGCCGGCTCAAGCCGACCGCCGGGTCTTCGCCCTGGCCCCGGTGGTGGTCTTGCTGTCGACCTTCCTGCTCTTCGTGGTCATCCCCGCCGGGCCCAGCGCCGTGGCCGAGGATCTCGACATCGGCATCTTCTTCGCCCTGGCCGTCTCTTCGATCTCCGTCCTCGGCATCCTCATGGCCGGCTGGTCGTCGGCCAACAAGTACGCCCTCATGGGCGGCCTGCGGGCCGCCGGCCAGCTCATCGCCTACGAGCTGCCGCTGGTGCTGGCCGTGGTGGGGGTGGTCATCCAGGCCGGGACGCTCAGCCTGCAGGGCATCGTGGCCGCCCAGGCCGAGGGCGAGATCTTCGGCGTGGGTCTGATCGGGCTGCCCTTCATCTTCACCCAGTTCGTGGGCTTCGCCCTCTTCCTGGTGGCGACCCAGGCCGAGCTCACCCAGCCGCCCTTCGACATGCCGATCGCCGAGTCCGAGCTGGTGGCCGGCTACCAGGTGGAGTACAGCGGCCTGCGGTTCCTGTTCTTCTACCTGGGCGAGTTCGGCGCCGCCTTCGCCTTCTCGGCCCTGGCCGCCACCATGTTCCTCGGGGGTTGGTATGTTCCGGGCCTGGACCTGGACGGGGGGCTGGTGTCCAACCTGGTGGGCCCAGGCGTGCTCTTCGCCAAGACCATGGTGGTGGCCTTCCTGATCTTTTGGATCCGCTTCACCTACCCTCGCCTGCGTGAGGACCAGCTGCAGACCTTCGCGTGGAAGTACCTGATCCCCCTGTCGCTGGCGAACATCCTGCTCACCGGCGTCTTCAAGGTCGCCTTCTAATGTGCCGCCCATGAGAGGAGGTCTTGTCCCGTGCCAGCGCTACCCGGTCTGATCAAGGGCCTGGGCGTCACCCTGGGCACCATGCTGCGCCCGGCGGTCACCACCCAGTACCCCCACGTCAAGGAGGCCCCGCCGGCCCGCGCTCGGGGGGTCATCGCCCTCAAGGAGGAGAACTGCACCGTCTGCATGCTCTGCGCCCGGCAGTGCCCGGACTGGTGCATCTACATCGAGGGCTACAAGACCAAAGCGCCGCCCCGGCGCGAGGGGGGTCGGCCCCGGACGGTGCAGCTCCTCGACCGTTTCGACATCGACTACTCGCTGTGCATGTACTGCGGGATCTGCGTGGAGGTCTGCCCCTTCGACGCCCTGTTCTGGAGCCCCGACTACGAGTACTCCGAGCCTCGCATCGCCGACCTGCTCCACGACAAGGACCGCTTGGGTGAGTGGATGGAAGGCGTGCCCGAGCCCCTCCCCCTCGAAGCCGGCGCCGTCGCCGGGAAGAAGTAGCCCTGCGGTGCTGGCCCAGAACCTCTCCTTCGCCGTCCTGGCCACCGTGGCCACCGTCGCCGCCTTGCGGGTGGTGAGCACGCGCAACGTGGTCCATGCGGCGCTGTACCTGGTGGTGGTGCTGGCCAGCGTGGGCGCCCTCTACGTGCTGTTGGCGGCCGAGTTCGTGGCTGCCGTGCAGATCCTCATCTACATCGGGGCCATCGTCGTGCTGTTCCTCTTCGGGATCATGCTCACCCGACCCACGATCGGCAGCGAGCACGGTCTGGACAACGACCAGCGCTGGATGGCCGGGGTCACGGGCCTCTTGTTGTTGGGACTGCTCTCCTTCGTGCTGGTCGACGGCTTCGGGGACCGCCAGCTTCCCCGTCTCGACGGGATGAGCCGGGAGGCCCTGACCGCCGAGCGGGGAACGGCGGCGGTGGCCGACTCCATCTTCTCCACCTACCTCGTCCCCTTCGAAGCCGTCTCCATCCTGTTGCTGGCCGCCCTCGTCGGGGCCATCGTGTTGGCCCGGCGCGACTGATGGCTGGCACTGCCCTTCTGGCCCCACAAGTGGTCGCGATAGCGACCACTTGTGGGGCCAGAACACCGGGGTGGGCCCGCCGCGGCGGGGGAGGGCATCCATGCTGGTGAACCAGTTCCTGATCCTCGGTGCCGTGCTGTTCTGCATCGGGGTCTACGGGGTGCTGGCTCGGCGCAACGGAGTGCTGGTGCTCATGTCCATCGAGCTCATCCTCAACGCCGTGAACATCAACCTCATCGCCCTGGGCGCCCTGCAGGGACCCGAGGCTGCCGTCACCGGGCAAGTCTTCTCCCTGTTCGTCATCACCATCGCCGCTGCCGAGGTGGGGGTGGGCCTGGCCATCGTGCTGCTCATCTACCGCAACCGGACCACCGTCGACCTCGACGAGGTCGACCTCATGAAGGGATAGGGGAGCGCACCGGTGCTCGAGAACATCTGGGTGGTCCCTGGCCTCACCTTCGCCTCCTTCTGGCTGATCCTGTTCTTCGGCAAGCGCCTGCCCAAGGGCGGTGCCGAGATCGGCATCGCTGCCGTGGGCCTGGCCTTCGTGCTCTCCAGCGTGGCGGTCGTCGAGTGGAACGACCGGCCGGCCACCGAGGAGGTCGAGGCGGTGAGCACCGGCGAGCACGGCGAAGCCGAGGCCCACGGCTCGGAGCCCGATGCCCACGAAGAGGCCGAAGACGAGCACTCCTTCGGCGAGGTGCGGGCGCTGGCGGTCGATCTGGCCGCCGCCGAGGCGGGTGAGGGGGAGGCCGGCGAGCACGAGGCCGAGCCCATCCGCAGCGCCGTGGAGCGCAACCTCACCTGGTTCTCCTTCGGCGGGGTGGACATCACCGTGGGCACCGCCGTCGACGGGCTGACGGTGATCCTGCTGTTCACCGTCACCCTGATCTCGCTTTTGGTGCACGTCTTTTCCACCAACTACATGCACGGTGACGTGCGCTTCACCTACTTCTTCGCCGCCCTGTCCCTCTTCACCACCGGGATGCTGCTGCTGGTGGTGTCGTCGAGCCTGCTCCAGGCCCTCTTCGGCTGGGAGCTGATGGGGTTGTGCAGCTTCATGCTGATCGGCCACTGGTGGGAGAAGAAGCCGAACTCCGACGCCGCCATGAAGGCGTTCCTCACCACTCGCACCGGTGACATCGGACTGCTCGTGGGCCTGGTCATCATGTTCTTCGCCGCCGGCCAGACCTTCGACATCGCCGCCGTCAACGAGGCCGCCCTCACCGGTGCCATGGGGGAGACCGTCCTGCTGGTGGGCGCCTCGGCCCTGTTCGTCGGGGTCATCGGCAAGTCGGCCCAGTTCCCCCTCCACACCTGGCTGCCCGACGCCATGGCCGGTCCCACCCCGGTGTCCGCCCTCATCCACGCCGCCACCATGGTGGTCGCCGGTGTCTACCTGGTGGCCCGGCTCTACGGGGTCTTCTGGACGGCCTTCGACATCGAGGCGGGCGGGGTCAACCCCATCGCCGTCATCGGCGGGATCACCGTGCTGATCGCCGCCGCCCTGGCCTTCGTGCAGACCGACATCAAGAAGGTGCTGGCCTACTCCACCGTCAGCCAGCTGGGGTACATGGTCATGGCCCTCGGCGTGGGGGCCTGGACGGCGGCCATCTTCCATCTCTTCACCCATGCCTTCTTCAAGGGCCTGCTGTTCCTGGGTGCCGGCTCGGTGAGCCACGCCGTGCACAGTTTCGAGATGCGAGACGACATGGGGGGCCTACGCAAGTTCATGCCCACCACGTTCGTGACCTTCATGATCGGATCGCTGGCGCTCGCCGGAGTCTTCCCGCTGGCCGGATTCTGGTCCAAGGACGAGATCCTCCTGGGGGCGGCCGAGAACGGCTACCGCCTCTTCGAGGTGGTCGGGCTCATCGGCGCCTTCATGACCGCCGCCTACATGACCCGCTGCGTGTACCTCACCTTCTTCGGCAGCTACCGGGGGCACGGCCACCCCCACGAGTCGCCCCCACCCATCACCGTTCCCCTGATCATCCTGGCCGTCTTCTCGGTGGGCGCCGGCCTGCTCAACGCCCCGGGGTTCGAGAAGTTCTTCGAGTTGACCGAGAACCGGGTGTTCCTCCTGGCCGGGATCGAGCATCACAGCTTCGAGATCGTTCCCGCCGTGGTCTCGAGCGTGGTGGTGCTGGCTGCCCTCGCCCTGGGAGGCCTGCTGTTCTTCGCCGGCCGGCTGCCCCGGGGCGTGACCGCCCGCAGCCGGGCCGCCCGGGCCGGCTACCGGCTGCTGGCCAACAAGTACTACCTGGACCACCTCTACACCGGGGTGGTGGTGGGATCGATCAAGGGCCCCATCGCCCGGGCCGCCTACTGGGCCAACCAGAAGGTGATCGACGGGGTGGTCAACGGGGTGGGCGTGGCGTCCACGCGGGCCGGACTGTGGGTCTACCGCCACATCGACCAGCGGGTGGTCGACGGTGCCGTCAACGGTGCCGGCTTCGGGGCGGAGGGCTTCGGCGGGATTTTGCGCACCATCCAGACCGGGCGCGTCCAGCAGTACGGGGCCCTGCTCTTCGGAGCCACCGCCGTGCTTGCCCTCGGCCTCGTCATCTTCGTCTAGCCAGGAAAAAAGGAGACACACCGACCTCATGGACGGCCTCGACGACATCGCCCTGACCGCTGCGGTCTTCCTGCCCCTGGTCGGCGTGTTGGCCATGATGTTCACGCCTCGCCAGCACGAGGCCGACCACAAGGTCATGGCGCTCATCGCCACGCTGGCCACATTCGGAGTGGGCGTCTACCTCCTGTTGCGCTTCGACTACGCCAGAGCCGACGCTCTGCAGTTCGACGTCGACGCCTCGTGGATCGAGGTCATCAACAGTCGCTACATCCTCGGCGTCGACGGCATCTCCCTGCCGCTGCTGGTGCTGTCGATGTTCGTCTGCGTGCTGGTCGTCGTCTACTCCTGGAACCACTTCCCGGAGCCGCACAACCCCAAGGCCTTCCTCATCTTGATCCTCATCCTCGAGACCGGGATGAACGGCACCTTCGTAGCCCAGGATCTCATCTTGTTCTTCGTGTTCTTCGAGGTCGTGCTCCTGCCCATGTACTTCATGATCGGCGTCTGGGGTGGCGAGCAGCGCCAGTACGCGGCCATCAAGTTCTTCCTCTTCACCCTCTTCGGCTCGGCACTGATGATCCTCAGTTTCCTGGCCCTGTTCTTCCAGGGGGGCCAGACGTTCGCCATCGCCGAGCTGGTGGCGGTGGCCTCCGACAACATCCCCCGGTCCACCCAGATCCTGATCTTCGGCGGGCTGTTCATGGGCTTCGCCATCAAGGTGCCGATGTTCCCCTTCCACACCTGGCTTCCCGACGCCCACACCCAGGCCCCGACCCAAGGATCGGTGATCCTGGCCGCCATCCTCCTCAAGCTGGGCACCTACGGCTTCGTGCGCATCGCCATTCCCATCCTGCCGGAGGCGGCCCAAGCCTGGGCCCCCTGGATCGGCGGCCTGGCGGTGATCGGCATCATCTACGGCGCCCTGGGCTGCCTGGCCCAGTCGGACATGAAGCGCCTCATCGCCTTCTCGTCGGTGGCCCACATGGGCTACGTCATGCTCGGCATCGCTACCCTCACCGACTTCGGCATCAACGCCGCCGTGTTCGGCATGGTGGCGCACGGCCTCATCACCGGGATGTTGTTCTTCGTGGCCGGCTCGGTGAAGGACCGCTTCCACACCCTGGAGCTCTCCCGTCTCGGCGGCCTGCTCATCCAGTCGCCCCGGATGGGCTGGATCCTCGGGTTCTGTGCCATGGCCTCCCTCGGCCTGCCCGGCCTGGCCGGCTTCTGGGGGGAGTTCCCGGTCATCCTGGCCGCCTACAACCCGGCCGAGGGCCTGTCGGTCGGGCTGTTCCGCGGCTACATGGTGGTGGCGGCGGTGGGGACCGTCTTCGCCGCCGGCTACCTGCTGTGGATGTTCCAGCGAGCCGCCTTCGGTACCCCCAAAGAGGAGTTCGCCGACACCCCCATCCCGGGCATGCACTGGCCCGAGTACGTGGCCTGGACCCCGATGCTGGTGCTGATCGTGGTCCTCGGGCTGTTTCCCAACCTGCTCTTCGGGCTCACTGACGGCGCCGTGGGCACGGCGCTGGCCGCCTTCGGAGGGGGAGGGAACTAAGCATGCCCTTCGACTCTCCATCGCTCGACTACCACGCCTTCGCCCCGGAGATCGTCCTCGTCGCCACCCTGGTCGTCCTGCTCTTCGTCGATCTGGTCTTCGAGGAGCGGGCCCGGTGGGCCACCTCCACCGTCGCCGGCGTGGGGCTGCTGGCCAGCGTGGTGCCCGTGCTCACCCTGGCCGTCGACGGGGCCGACCGCGGGCTCTTCGACGGCGCCTACGTCGTCGACAATTTCGCCCTCGTGCTCAAGGCCCTGTTCCTGGCCGCGGGGTACGTGACCGTGCTCATCAGCACCGACTACATCGGCGACGGCGACTACTACGAGGGCGAGTACTACTTCATGCTGGTGTCGTCGCTGCTGGGCATGACCTTGATGGCGTCGTCGCGCGACCTCATCAGCATCTTCGTCTCCCTCGAGCTCCTCTCCATCCCCGCCTACCTGCTGGCCGGCTGGCGCAAGCGGGACCTGCGGGGCAACGAGGCGTCGCTCAAGTACTACCTGCTCGGGGTCTTCGCCTCGGCGGTGATGCTCTACGGGATGTCGCTGGTCTTCGGGGTGACCGGGTCCACCGTGCTCGTCGAGATCGGTGACGTCCTGGCCGGTGGCATCGGCGCGGCACCGCTGGTGACGGTGGGGATCGTCTTCATCGTCGTCGGCTTCGCCTTCAAGGTGTCGGCCGTCCCCTTCCACGCCTGGGCCCCCGACACCTACGAGGGGGCCCCGACCCCCATCACCGCCTTCCTGTCGGTTGCCTCCAAAGCGGCCGGCTTCGTCGCCCTGGTGCAGCTCGTCTTCATCGCCTTCCTCGGGCGCGACGACGTGTGGGCCCCGATGTTCTGGCTGCTGGCCGCCGTCACCATGACGGTCGGCAACCTCATCGCCCTGCGCCAGACCAACGTGGTGCGCCTGCTCGCCTACTCCTCGGTCGCCCAGGCCGGCTTCATGCTGGCGCCCTTCGCCGTGGCCGCAGACATCCCGGTCGATCGGGGCGGTGTCGCGGCCGCCACCGGCGCTGTGATCACCTACCTGCTCATCTACGCCGCCATGAACCTGGGTGCCTTCGCCGTGGTCATGGCCGTGGCCCGCCGGACCCGCTCGGCCGAGCTCGGCTCGCTGGCCGGGCTGTTCTCCTACGCGCCCGGCCTGGCCGTGCTCATGTCCGTCTTCTTCTTCGCCCTGGCCGGCATCCCCCCGCTGGCTGGCTGGTACGCCAAGTTCGTGGTGTTCAAGGTCCTGCTCGACGCCGGCAACGCCGCCGCCGTCACCCTCGGGGTCATCGCCGCCGTCAACTCGGTGATCGCCCTGTTCTACTACGCCTCGGTGGCCCGGCACATGCTGCTCGACCCGGCCGCGGGCACGGACACCAGCCGGGTGCGCGTCCCCGCTTCGCTGGGAGCGGCCCTCGGCCTGTGCGCCCTGGCCACCCTGGCTTTCGGGGTCCTCCCCGGCCTCATCGCCGAGCTGGGCGACGTCGCCCTCTTCGGCCTCCTCCCCTGAGCGACACCCCCGCCTCCCCCCTTTCGTTCTTTGTCGGATGAGCAGTGCGACGCCCGAGCGAGCCGACAAGGAACGGGAGGGGGTGCCGGTCGACGAGTTCCTGGACGAGGCGCTGTACGGGCCGGCGGGCTTCTACACCAGGGGCGGCGGTGCCGGCCGCCGGGGTGACTTCCTGACCAGTCCCGAAATCGGCGGCCTGTTCGGCGCGGTAGTGGCCCGCGCCCTCGACGCCACCTGGGACGACCTGGGCCGTCCCGACCCCTTCACGGTGGTCGAAGCAGGAGCCGGGCGGGGGGCCCTGGCCCGGTCGGTCCTGGACAGCGCCCCGGCGTGCGCCGGGGCGCTGCGGTACTGGTGCGTCGAACGTTCGCCGGTGCTGCGCCGCCTGGCCGGGGAGGTGGCGGGCACCCGGGCCGCCGGCCGCTTCCCGGCCGGGCCCCTCACCGGCGTGGTGGTGGCCAACGAGCTGCTGGACAACCTGGGCTTCCGCCTCCTCGAACGCCGGCCCGGCGGCTGGGCCGAGGTGCTGGTCGCCGGAGGCGGCTCCGAGGTGGTGGTTCCGGCCCTGCCCGAGGCCGCCGAGCGGGCCGCGGTCCTGGCCCCCGAGGCCGACGCCGGGGCCCGGATTCCGCTCCAGGACCGGGCCGCCTCCTGGCTGGCCGCGGCCCTGGCCGCCCTCCAGCGGGGGAAGCTGGTGGTCGTGGACTACGCCGACGTGACCCCCTCGCTGGCCCGGCGCCCGTGGCGGGACTGGGTGCGGACCTACCGGGGCCAGCAGCGGGGCGGCCACCCCTGGGCCGACCCGGGGAGCCACGACGTCACCTGCGAGGTGGCGGTCGACCAGTTGGCCGCCGTGCGCCCACCGGACCGGGACCGCAGCCAGGCCGAGTGGCTGGCCGCCCACGGTGTGGACGACCTGGTGGCCGAGGCCCGGGCCACCTGGCACGAGCGGGCCCAGGTCGGCGACCTGGCCGCCCTGGCCGCCCGCAGCCGGGTGGGGGAGGCGGCCGCCCTCTGCGACCCGGCCGGCCTGGGCGCCTTCCGCGTCCTCGAGTGGGACGTCCCCGCCCCGGCATCCCTGCGAACTGGTGGTAGAAGCGGGGCCGGTTCGGCCCCGCATCTACCACCAATTGGCCCGCGGGGGGAGGGGGCCACCGGGGCGAACGCCCCGGCATCCCTGCGAACTGGTGGTAGAAGCGGGGCCGGTTCGGCCCCGCATCTACCACCAATTGGCCGAAGGGGGGAGGGAGCGAGGTGAGTACGCGGGGGGCGGCGGTGCTGGTGTTCTGCACCTCGGCGGCGGTGCTGGTGATCGAGATCCTGGCCGGGCGCCTGGTGGCGCCCTACGTCGGGGTGTCGATCGAGACCTTCACCGGGGTCATCGGCACCATCCT
>Ga0247704_1000200_pt1 | contig 17123 bp, 13 predicted proteins | sample 41W_NmetaG_FD_189042 | JGI IMG/M metagenome (GOLD analysis project Ga0247704, IMG submission 189042) | Soil microbial communities from hillslope of Landscape Evolution Observatory, University of Arizona, Oracle, AZ, United States - 4-1-W_N | ecosystem: Engineered > Artificial ecosystem >...
AGGTGGACCAGGACCCGTGGGCCACCTGTCCCAGGGCGGCCGGGTCGACGTGGAGTCGCCGCCCAAGAGCACCCGGCCCAAGTTCGGCGTCGTGCGGTTCCTCTTCGACGGCCGGCCCTCGGTGCTCGTCAAGGAGTTCGGCACCGAGAAGAAGGCGGGCTGGTGGGTGCTGGCCGAGGGCGACGAAGGACCGCTGGCCGGGCTGGGCCTCGACCCGTTCTCCGACGAGTTCGCCGAGCTGATCCACGAGGGCGACGACGGCCGGCGGGTGCACACCCTGCTGCGCCGGCAGTCCACCGTCGCCGGCATCGGCCGGGGCTACACCGACGACAGCCTGCACCGGGCCCGGGTCTCCCCCTACGCGTCGTTGAGGTCGCTGTCGGGTGAGGAGCGGGCACGGCTGGTGGAGTCGATCCGGGCCGTGCTCACCGAGGGGCTGGAGGTCGAGCGCCGGCGTACGGGCGGGCTGCCGACCAAGGTGGGCGACCACTGGGTCGTGCACAATCGCCACGGCACGCCGTGCCCGGTGTGCGGCGACGGCCTGCGGCGGGTGTCGTACGAGTCCTACGAGGTCACGTACTGCCCGGCGTGCCAGACCGGCGGGAAGATCCTCGCCGACCGGCGGATGTCACGCCTGGTTCGCTGAGGCGCCGGCGCCCTCGAAGACGGCGGCCTTGACGCCCCGGTCGGCGAGGGCGGCCAGGAACGGGCCGGGGTCGGCCAGCGACGCCAGCCCGCCGGCGCCGGTGCGGGACAGGCGCCCGTCGACGACCCACCGGGCGGCGAGCGCGGTCACCGCGCCGGCGGCCACCGCGGGCCGGTCGACGGCCCCCAGAACCCGGTCGCTGCGGACCTCGCCGTGGCGGCCGCGGACCTCGACCCGCACCGCGCCGAGGGTGCCCTCGGGATGGGGCCGGCGAAGCATGGGGAGGTGGGCGGTGGCCCGGTCCCGCCGGTTGGCGCCCACGCGGGCGGTGATGCGGTCGGCGTTCGGGAAGGCGGGGGCGAGCACGATGGGCTCCGGCAAGGCGGCGCGGTAGCAGTCCACCCCACACACCGGGTCGGGGAACCACATGAGGGCCCGGCCCGAACTGCCCCGGTGCCGGCGCCAGATGCCGGGGCCGGCCTCGATGGCGGGGCCCTGCAGCGCCACGTGGTGCTGGCGGGCGCACGCCGGCCCCCCCGTGCCCACCTTGGCCACGTGGATCTCCTCGACCGCCTCGAAGCTGCGGGCGGCGTGGGCGGCGAGCAGGCATGACAGCCCGGGCGAAAAGCCGGCGCCGACGACCACGTGAAGGCCGCGCTCGACGGCTTCGGCGTCGAGGGCGAGCAGGGCACGGACGTCGTCGACGTCGTCGGAGACCGACACCACCGAGGCGCCGGCGTCGAGGGCCGCCTCGGCGTACTCCCGGTGGCCCCGCGGGCCGGTCAGCAGGACGACGTCGGCGCCGGCCGGGCTCACCACAGGCGCGGCCGGCGCCCCGAGGGACGCCACCACCGCCTCCAGCCGAGCCTGCTGTGGCTCCACGATGCCCAGCCCGTCGACCTGTCCGAGGAACAGCAACTGGCGGGCAGCGCGCACACCGACCGCTCCCGCCCCCACCACCACGGCGCGCACGGCTACTTCAGTTCCGGGCCGCTGAGCTCGCGCCACCCGCCCTGCTGGAGTGGCACTGGACCGCCGCGCTTGAACCGCACGCCGGCGGCGGCGATGCCGGCCAGCACGAGGGCGAGGGCACCCCGTCGGAGTGCCTTCACCGGCGCCGGCCCGGCCGTGGGGCTAGCTGGAATCGAACCAGCGACCTCACCCTTATCAGGGGTGCGCTCTAACCGACTGAGCTATAGCCCCAGCATTTGTGCTGGTCAGAGGCCATTTCATGCTGAATCCTCGTGACGGATGGTCCTGCGTACAGCGCAGCCCTATGAGGGGAAGCCAGCCGCAGAAGTGCCCACGGACAGTACACCCGCGTAGGGGTTCGCTGTACCGAGGCGGGTCCGGCCGGGGCAGATGCGCAGGTAACAGCGTTTGGTGAGCGCTGGGCGGCCAGCACAGCGTTCGGACAGCACCGGTGCCAGCCCCAGCGCCCGGCGCCGTTCCTTCCGCTTCCAGCCAAATTCCAGTGGCCCTCAAGGCCTCGCCGTCATCGTGACGTCCTTCCATTCAATCGAGAGGAGAACATCGGATGAAACGCACAGCAGCGGTAGGCGCCGCCGGTGCCGCTTTCATGTCGCTCGCCGCGTGGACCGTGCAGTCGACCGCCGCGGAGCGGAAGGCCAACATGAACCTCGATCTTCGCCAGACCGCCGAACACGTCGTCGACCAAGCACCTGCAGGGCCACCTCGGAAAACCGGGCGCAGATGTGGCCGTCCGGGTCGACGTGAGACATGTCCGGCCTGACACAATCAAATCGCCCGTGAACCGCGATGAAGCAGGGAGGGTGACCGTGAGGGCGCCGGTCCACAGAGGCTCAACCATCCACCTCTGAGGCCAGGGACCTCGTGATTCTTGGAGCTGTCTAGAACACCGAGAATCGAGGAGGCCCCTGGTGGGATTCGAGCGTAGCGACAGCGCGGTTGCCCTTCTGGGCATGGAGGGCTTCGTGCTGCTGGCCGCGGCCGAGGTGGACGGCGAGCTGCACCAGCTCGTGGAGACCCAGGCCGCCGTCGTGGGCTGTCGAGGGTGTGGGACCAGGGCGGTGTCGAAGGGCCGGCGACGCACGAAGGTCCGTGACCTTTCCAGCGGCGGGCGTCCCGTCGTGGTGGTGTGGGCCAAGCGCATCTGGCGCTGTCCCGACGCCGACTGCGACGTGAAGACGTGGTCGGGAGGCCAGTCCCCTCATCGCCCCCGGCCTCGCTGACCGAGCGGGCCGGGCCGAGGCGTCCGGCGGGTGGGCCAGGACAACCACGCCGTGGCCCGGGTGGGCCGCTCGCTGGGCGTGGGGTGGGCGGCGGTGATGGCGGCAGTGCGCGACTACGGCAGGCCCTGGTCGAGGACCCCGGCCGCATCGGTGCGGTCGGTGGCCTGGGCCTCGACGAGACCGCGTTCCTGCGGGCCAACGCCCGCCGCCACACCGTCTTCGTCACCGGGTTCGTGGACATCATCGCCGGGCCGGCTGCTCGACATCGTGGCCGGTCGCAGCGCCAAGGTGGTGAGACATGGCTGGCCGGCCGGTCTGAGTCGTGGCTGGCCGGCGCGCACCCCGTGGCCATCGACCCTCACCGGGGCTACGCCAACGGCGTGGCCGAGAAACTGGCGCATGCCACCCTGGTCATCGATCCGTTTCACGCCCTACGCCTCGCCAACGTGGCCATCGACGACGTGCGCCGGCGGGACCAGAACGACACCCTGGGCCACCGGGGTCGCAAGGGCGAACCCGCTCTACGGCATCCGCCGGCTGCTGCTGCGGGCCAACGAGCGCCTGGCCGAGTCGCCCATGGCTTCCGCGATCTCGACAACTACAGGCTGAGGCTCCTGCTCCACTGTGGGGTGAAGTGGCAACTCCTCCGCGACGAGATCAGAGGGCGCTCTACCCGGTTGGTCGCGTACACCTCGTCGAGGTGTCGCTGTGCTGTGGCGCCGCTTGCCTGCCGAAAACTGCAGGTCACGACGTGGCGGCGGTGTCATGTCAGGTGGCAAGCGCAGCGGACGTACAGCACACCTTTTCAAAGGATGTCGCGCCGGTACCTCTCCATCCAGCGCCGCTTCCGAGTGACGGCCAACGGTTCTCGCACCTCCGTGCTCGCACTCAGGACGTGCGGGGCGCGGCCAGGGGCGCCGGTCCCGAACCAGCAGACCGGCCTGACCCCCGACTGCACCTCGATCATCGCGAGCTGGGCCCACGAGCCTTTCGACAGTCCCGCCACCCGCAGCTCGTGGAACGCCTTGCGTGCGGCCTCTTCAGAATCGAACGTTCCCACGAGGTCTCCCAGCCCACCCAGCGGCGGGAGGTGCGCCACTCCTGCGAACAGGAGGAAACAAGGGGCGTCGGTACTTCTGTCGTTGCGTCGGACGTGCGGCGCGGTGCCAGTGTGGGGGTAGTGCGCGGCTCGGCTGGCGGGCATGGTGCTGCTCACGAGGCCAACGCTGCGAGGACGGTCGGCACGGGAGTCTCGTCCCAAAGCCGAATGTCGGCGGGCGGTGCGACCTGACGGGGCGGTGCGACCTGACGGAGCATTGCCGCCAAACGCTCCCCCTCGAGCGTCTCGGTCATAATCAGCTCCTCCGCCAGAGCGGTCAGCACCGCCCGGTTGGCGAGCAGCACACTGTTCGCCGCGGTCCAGGCGTCGCGGACGATGCGTTGGGTCTCCGTGTCGATCTTGGCCGCCGTGGACTCAGACCAGCCCCTGCCGAGGTCCTCGGTGGCGGCCGGCGTAAAGGCGAGCGGGCCGAGGTCCTCGCTCATCCCGCACTCGGTGATCATGCGTCGGGCCAGCTCGGTGGCCTTGGCCAGGTCGTCGTTGGACCCGGTCGAGGGCTGGCCCAGCACGAGCTCCTCGGCGGCGCGGCCCGCGAGCAGGATAGCGATGCGATCGTACAGCTCACTGCGGGTGGCCAGGATTCGGTCGCCTTCACCAGAGGAAGTCATCGAGCCCTGGCCGTGGCCCCGGGCGACGAGGGAGACCTTGGCCACCTGGCTCGACCCCGGCTGGGAGGCGGCGACCACGGCATGGCCGGCCTCATGGAAGGCCACCCGGCGCTTGTCGGCCGACGACAGGATGCGGCTGCGGCGCTGGGGCCCGGCCACCACCCGCTCGACCGCCTCGCCGAAGTCGGCGGCCTCGATCACGGCGGCGGATCGCCGGGTGGCCAGGAGGGCCGCTTCATTGACCACGTTGGCCAGGTCGGCTCCGGAGAAACCTGCGGTCTGGCGGGCGATGGCCGGCAGGTCGACGTCGTCGGCCAGCGGCTTGCCGCCGGCGTGGATGGCCAGGATGGCCGCCCGGCCCTTGAGGTCGGGGGGATCGAGGGTGATGCGACGGTCGAAGCGACCGGGGCGCAGGAGAGCGGCGTCGAGGATGTCGGGTCGGTTCGTGGCGGCCATGACGACCACCCCCGCCTCGGCGGCGAAGCCGTCCATCTCCACCAGCAACTGATTCAGAGTGGCCTCCCGCTCGTCGTTGCCCCCGATGGCGGAGGTCGAGCGGGCCCGGCCCACGGCGTCGATCTCGTCGATGAAGACGATGGCCGGGGCTGAAGCCTTGGCCGTGGCGAAGAGGTCGCGGATGCGGGCTGCGCCCACGCCCACGTACATCTCCACGAAGTCCGAGCCGGAGATGGAGAAGAACGGAACGGCCGATTCCCCGGCCAGGGCCCGGGCCAGGCGGGTCTTGCCACAGCCTGGCGGGCCCGAAAGCAGCACACCCTTGGGGACGGCGGCGCCCATGGCCGCGAACCGGCTGGGGTCGGCGAGGTAGTCACGGATCTCGGCCAGCTCCTCGACAGCCTCGTCGGCCCCGGCCAGGTCGGCGAAGGTGGTGGGCTCACCTTCGCCGACCTGGCGGGCCCCAGCCCGGCCGAAGCCCCCGAGCTGGGCGCCTCCCTTGGCGACCAGGGCCAGAACCACCATCACGTCGGCCAGGATCAGCATCGGGAGCAACATGCTGACCGGCTGGACGAGTGACTTGAGGGGCTGAGACTGGATCGTCGTGGGCACCCCGCCCTGCTCGAGGGCACCGGTGATGCGGGCGAACAGGCTCTCGTGGTCGCCGGCGATGTCGACCCAGTACCGGTTCCCTCCGTCGTAGGAGCCGATGACCCGGTCGTCGGCGGCCAGGATGGTGGCGCTGCCCACCCGGTTCTTGGCCACCGCCTGGAGGAACTGGTCGAGGCGGAGCTGGCGCCCCGAGGTCTGGGGCCGGGCCCAGTAGCCCAGCACCAGGGCGTACACGCCGATCAGGAACGGGAGCGCCAGGGTGGCGAACAGCAGAGCCTGACGGCGGCCGCCGTCGCGGGTGCCTGTCTTGTCGGTGTGGCGGCGGGTGGTCATGACTTCACGCTCCTGCGGTCGAGGCGTCCTTGAGAGGAACAGACTGAGGGAGGCCGCTGAAAGCCGGCTGGAAGCGCGCTGAAGGCAGCGCACTGGGCATGGTTTCGAGAGGGTGGGCTGGGCTGTAGCGGGGTCCGGGCCACACGGGACATACGTCGCCGGAGGGCAGGGCCGGAGCGCCGGCCCTGCCCTCGAGTTCACCGCATGTGCGTGCGCCTACCGGCGAGCGAAGGGGGCGGTCGTGACCGTGGCCGAGTTGTCAGCCGGGTCCGCGTCGGTCCACCGGCTACCGACCGCCGCCGTGTTCGTAACGGTGCTGCCACCCTAGGCAACCACCTTCACCGAGAGCTGGATCGTCGCCAGGGCGCCCTTGGGCAGGGCGGCAGTGTGGCAACAGACGTCACTCGAGATGTCAGTGGGGACGGCTGCGGCTCCCACCGGTTCATACTGCGTGCCGCCTCGCAGCAGCTCTTCACTTCGGCACCGGCGGACTGCCGGCGAGCATCGCCGCACGCCAAGCCAGCAGTGGACGTCGCACATTGCCTCCTCCTCGGTCATGACTTGACCCTCACGTCGAGTGCTCTTCGGGCCGGTCGGTGGCCGCCATGACCACGAGGCCGGCCTCGGCGGCGAAGCGGTTCGAGTCCGCCCGTCACATCGCCATCCCACTGGTGTGCCGACCGACCACCGACGCCAGCCGGATCGGTCCCGGACGGCTGCACGTGAGTTGTTCGGCGGCGATACCGGCCTCGACCTCGGCGGCGCTGGTGAACGGGAAGTCGGCGGAGGAGAAGTTCGGTCCGGGCCCGCAACCGCGAATCCTCACTGCGGGCTGGTAGCCGGGGTCACCGGGGACCGCGGTCAGGACCATGTCGTGCATGCGCGTACCGTCCGGGCACGACATCTGGGTGGCACCAGGGACGAACAGCGTGTACATGATCGGCACGTCGCCCAGGCGGGACGTGTCCGCCATGTCCGGGCCAAGGCCGAAACACTCCCGGAGGTTGGTGCGGGTTCTGGCTGTTGCAGCTCGGCCCCATCAGGAAGGAGACGACGGTGTCTTCGTAGTAGGCGGGGAAGATCTCCGGTCCGCCGTGGTGCGCGTGAGACGCGGTGGGCGCGGCGACGGCCAGGGCGGCGAAAATGAGGGCGGATCGGACGGTTCGGTGCTTGATGTATGCCATGGCCGCACTCTGGACGCCGGCGCTTGAGGCGCGCTGGAGGGCCGAATCGGTCTGGCGCTCGGTCAGCTCTGCGGGGTGAGCGCCCGGCGCCGGCGGTATCCCGCGAGGCCGGCGACGAGAAGCACGATTCCTACCGTGCCGGCGCCGGCGAGGCCGGCCAAGCCGTAGGCGACGAGGCGCTGGGAGCCACCAGTGTCGAGGTCCTCGAACTGCACGGCGGCGGCCCGCAGGTCCTGGCCGCCATCGACGGCGTCGGCGTGGCGGGTGTCGTCCCACACGACGACGGCCAACTCATTGGCCGACGCCAGCCCCGGCGGTTGGCGGGTGTCGCTGTTGTTGGTCCAGATCCCGAGCTTCCGGTCGATCGACCGGTCGCTCACCCGCAGGTTCGGCGACCAGGTGGCGCCGGCGTCATCCGAGTAGCTGTAGTAGACGTCATTGGCGTAGTGCAGCGCCCCGTCGCGCATGTCCCACCAGGCGACGTCCACCCGTCCGTTGGGCGCCACAGCCACGTTCGGCAGGAACTGCCCCAGGAGCTGCCGGGGGTCGTCGTCGTTGATCACCTTGACGTCGCTCCACGTCCGGTTGCCGTCGACCGAACGCTGGTACTGCACGTCGCGGTCCCCCTGTGCAGGGGCAGTCCGGCTTTCATAGACGAGGTGCAGGGAGCCCTCTGGGCCGCCGCGGGGGCTCCACTCGAGCATGGGCCCGATCAACCCGACGCCGTCGGTGGTCATGGTGCGGACGAGGGTGTGCTCCGTGAAGGTCCTCCCTTGGTCCGACGAGCGGGAGACGAACATGCGCCGCCACCTGACCGGCGAGTGGAACGGGTCGCCGACCACCAGCTCCATCCACACGACGTAGAGGTTGCCGCGCCCGTCGATGGCCAGGTTGGGTTGGAGGGCGCCGACCTGCTTCTGCGCTCTCCGTTCGGGCGACACGCCCGGGGCAAGGTTGGCCGGATCCCTGAAGAAGCTGTCGGCCACATCGACGGGCTGGGCGAAGGTCCTGCCGCCGTCGAACGACACTGTGACCAGGCCCTGGCGCGTCGGCGGCGGTGTTCCGAGCAGCGGGCCGCCCATCGAGCTGACGTACACGACGTCGCCGGTCTCTCGCGTGGTGTCCACCGCAAGGTCCATCAGGATGTTCCGCTCGACGGCGAGGCCCCGCTTCCCACGCGCATCGAGTACGGGGGCGGTGGTCCAGCTCTCGCCGAAGTCGTCCGACCGGGCGAGGAACACGCTGAAGTTGGGACTGTCCTCGATGCTCGAGGACATGAACGCCCAATACAGCGTCTTGTCGCGGCCCATGGCCAGGAACCCCACGGGAACCTGACCGAGATTGTGAATGCACCGGGGTGCGTCGGGGACCGACGGCGGCCGATCAACCTCGCGCCATGTCGCCCCGCCGTCCGTCGAGCGCTGGAAGGCGCACCTGCCTGTGCGGAACTCCACGCCGGCGGCAAAGACGTTGCGCGGGTCGTCGCGGTCCACGACCACCCCTGGAGAGCCGTAGGCGCGCACGACCCGGTCAGCCGGTGTCGCCTGGGTCGAGGCGGTGATCATCGGTGACCGACCCTCGGCGGGTGATACGGCAAGGGCGGCGAGGGCCATGGCGGCCATCAGTGCGGCGCCGAGCCGGGACCTCACGGCGCCACCCTGCGCCTGCGCACCAGCACGGCGAGTCCGACGAGGATGCCGGCGGCCGCAGCCCCGACCGCTCCGGCGGCGACGAGGGCAGGACCGTCGGGCACGGTCTGCACCGACAGGGCGCGCGGACGGCGAAGTGTTTCCAGGCCGGTCTGGACCGAGGCGTCGCCGACGTGGATCTGCGTCCGGACCGGAACTCCCCAGGTGATCTTCCCGGGAGGAGCGAAGTCCTGGGTAGCCAGGAGCACGTGGGCGCCGGGTTGAGCGTCGGGAGGGATCGTCAGCGTCCCGGCGATGGAACGGAAGTGGTTGTGGACCGCGCCGAAGGTGTCGGGTGCCACTGTTGCCAGCACCGGGCCGTCCAGGGCGTTCCAGCGGATGATCACCGGCTTGACATCGTTGTAGTACCAGCCTGTGAACGACACCTCCTCCCCGGGCCTGACGCGGTCCGTCGAGACCTCGAGTGTCGCCAGGGTCGAGGCCGACACCGACGACGTGACGGCGAGGAGGCCGGCGACCAGGAACGAGACCAGAGCGGTCCGTCTGGCCCGCCGGCCGGTGGTCGGCACGGTTACTCCGAGCGGACGCGGCTCGGGGTGACCCCCGCGCCGGGCGACAGCAGGCGAACGAAGGCGACGAAGCCGGCCACGAAGAGGGTTCCCCCCAATGCGCCCAGCACCACGAGCGCCAGAGGCAGACCCGAGGCGCCGGCCCGGGCGGACGGCTCGGCCGAAGCGACGGCCGGTGGCGGAGCCGGTCGCCCGTCCGGCGTCAGCACCTCATAGGCGATCCGAGCCGGAGTTCCGTACATGTGGTAGCCGTCGGCGTCCTGCTGCACGGCGAAGATGACGTAGTGGCCCGGTGCCGCCTGCGGCGGGATGGTGACGCTGGCCGAGATGTTCCCGGCGGAGTCGGGGAGGACCTCGGCCAGCATCTCGCCATCCGTGCCGTTCCAACGGACGCGCACAGGCAACGGTGTGGACGTCCGCCGGCCGGTCGGCGAGCTGTTGCCGAAGGAGGTGCCGGTGATCACCACCGTCGAGCCCGGCCGTCCGGACGAGTCGCTGATGTTGAGGGTGGAGATGTTGGTGCAGGCGAATGCCCCTGCGGTCGTGATGACAAGTGCCGCGACGACCATGACGATGATCCGCCTCATCTATCCGCCTCCAGCCGTGCTTCGTTCCACCGTCTCTCCTCCACTATATGTTTCCGCCCTCTGCTGTCCAGCGTGATCAGCGACACGATGGGCGCCGCACCTTGAAGTAGCCTGAAAGTGCGCTTGAGCGGGGTATTTGTCGTCGGGTCCGCTCGGGTTGGGGCGAACGATGGAGTTCCGAATCCTTGGTCCGCTCGAGGTCGTCGATGGAGACGCGACGATCGAGATCGCAGGGGCGAAGGTCCGGGCCCTCTTGGCCCTTCTCCTTCTGCAACCCGGCCAGATCGTGTCCACCGACCGCCTCGTGGAGGGGCTCTGGGGGGATTCGCCGCCGGCGACGGCCCCCAACACGCTGCAGACGCACGTGTCCCATCTGCGCAAGGCGCTCTCTAGGGAGTCGGCGGAGGACAATGGCCAGGTCTTGGTGACAAGGGCTCCCGGGTACGTGCTGGCCGTCGACCGGGCCCAGACCGACGTCGGCCGCTTCGAGCAGCTGGCGGAGGAGGGCCGGCGGGCGCTGGCAGGCTCGCCCGGGCGGGCCGCCGACGTACTGACCGAGGCTCTCTCGCTGTGGCGGGGGCCGGCGCTCGTCGACTTCACCTTCGAACCATTCGCGTCCTCGGTGATCGCCCGACTCGACGAGCTCCGGATGACCGCGGTGTCGAACCTGATCGAGGCCCGGCTGGCTCTGGGGCACCACGCCGAGGTGTCGGGAGAGCTGCGACAGCTGGTCGAGGAGCACCCCCTGCGCGAGCAGCTGTGGGGTTACCTCATGCTGGCGCTGTACCGGTGCGGGCGCCAGGCCGACGCGCTGCGGGCGTTCTCCGAGCTGCGAGTAGTCCTCGGCGAGGAGCTGGGCATCGACCCGAACCAGGAACTCCAGCGCCTGGAGGAGGCGATCCTTCTCCAGAAGCCGGAGCTGGACTGGCGTCCGCCGGCCGTCGTTCCCGATTTGGAGCGGCCGGTCGACGCGGCGGCGCACAACCTCCCCCTGGACCTGACGAGCTTCGTCGGCCGCGAGGAGGAGCTCGACCGCATCGACCGTGCCCTCTCCCGCGAGCGCTTCGTCACCCTGAGCGGTCCGGGAGGCGTGGGCAAGACCCGGCTAGCGCTCGCAGCGGCGCGCCGGCGCGTCGAAGCTCATGGCGACAGCGTGTTCCTCGTCGAGCTGGCTCCCCTGTCGGATCCCGGCCTTGTCGCCCGGCAGGCGTTGCGCGCGGTCGGCCTCACCGAGGAGACCCGCCCGCCGCTGGAGACGCTGATCGACCACCTGGACGGGCGCAGGGTCGTCCTCGTCCTCGACAATTGCGAGCACGTCCTGGCGGCATGCGCCGCCTTCGTCGATGCGCTACTGCGAAAGTGCCGGGGCGTTCGGGTCCTGGCCACGTCCCGGGAACCGCTGCGTGCGCCGGCGGAGACAACCGTCGCCATCCCGCCCCTTCCGGTGCCGGCGGCGGACGGCCCTCAGACGGCCGAGGCAGCCCTCCGATCCGAGGCCGTGCAACTGTTCCTGGCCCGGGCCCGCGCCGTCCGTCCCGACTTCGAAGTCGGCGACGCCAACGCCGGCGGGGTGGCTCGCGTCTGTCAACGCTTGGACGGCATGCCGTTGGCGCTCGAGCTGGCCGCGGCCCGGCTGCGAGCGATGTCGCCGGAGGAGATCGCCGATCGCCTCGACGACCGGTTCAGGCTCCTCACCCGGGGAACGACCACCGCTCCCGTGAGACACCAGACGCTGCGGGCGACCGTCGACTGGACCTACGACGCCTTGTCCGAGCGGGAGCGGCTGCTCTTCGACCGCCTCTCGGTGTTCGCCGGCGGTTTCGACGTGGACGACGCCGAGGAGGTGTGCGGATTCGCCCCCCTCGAGCGACCGGCGGTCCTCGAGGTGCTGTTCGCCCTCGTGGACAAGTCCCTCGTGCTCGCCGACTCCCGGTCCGCCCGGACCCGGTATCGGATGCTTGAGACGCTCCGCCACTACGGCGGCGAGCGTCTCGCCGACACGGGGCTCGAGGTCGACGTCCGGGCCCGGCTGCTGCAGTGGGCAGTCGCCGTCGCCGAAACGGCGGAGCCCGCCCTGGAAGGTCGCGAGCAGGCCGTGTGGCTCGAGCGGCTGGAGCTGGAGCACGACAATCTGCGCGCCGCCCTGACGTGGGCCCTGACGACGGGGGCGGGGGTGGCCGGCCTCCGGCTGGCTGCTGCGCTGTGGCGGTTCTGGGAGGTCCGCGGCTACCTGACGGAGGGACGGTTCTGGCTGGAGCGGCTGCTCGATCTGCCGGGCGACGTGCCCTCCGATCTTCGCGCCAAGGCGCTGACCTCCGCCGGCGTCCTGGCCCAACGGCAGAGCGCGTACGAGGCGGCCGAGGCGTTCTACGAGGCGAGCCTTGTCATCCGCAGGGAAAGCGGTGATCGACGAGGGACGGCCGCAGCCCTGCTCGGCCTGGGCAACCTGGCCGGCCTCCGAGGAGAGCACGCTCGCGGGCGCGCCCTTTTCGAGGAGAGCCTGTCCATAGGGCGCTCCGTCGGAGAGCCGCGTGTCGTTGCCGCGTCGCTGACGAATCTCGGCTGGCTGGCCCACGAACAAGGAGACCTCGCCACCGCCCGCACGCTCTTGGCCGAGAGCCTCGAGATCCAAACGACGCTCCGCGACGGCCATGGAATCGCCAACTCGCTCCACCGCCTCGGGGCCCTGGCCCAGTCCGAGGGCGACTGGGCGTCGGCGCGGTCGTTCTACAACGAGGCACTGGGCGTCCAACGAGAGGTGGGCGAGCGATATGGCGTGGTGTGGTCGCTCTCGTCCCTTGCAGACGTGCACGAGGCCGAGGGCGACCTGGACGCTGCGGGCCAGCTGCTCACCGATGTGCTGGCCCTGTCGCGGGAGCTGGGCAACAAGTACTGCGAGACGATCACCCTGACGCGCCTGGCCAAACGAGCATGGCGGGCGGGTGACCGAGTCCTGGCGGAGGAGTTCTTCGGGCGGGGGCTCGCGTTGGCCGCACGCCTGGGGGACAGCCGAACCGCGGCCGAATGCCTGGAAGGCTTGTCCGGCCTGGCCGCGGCCGACCGGCCGGAACGGGCCACGACGCTGCTGGCCGCCGCTCGATCCGTCACGCACCAAGGTGAGAGCCACGTCGCCTGGCCGGGCCGTGAAGAGGATGACGATGTCGTGGCCCTCCGGGCCGCGCTCGGCGAGGCCAGGTTCATCACCGCGTGGATGCGCGGCAGCGCGCTCAGCGCGGAGGACGCCGTCCGCTACGCCGCGGAGCCGAACAATTGACGGTTGCAGAGCCGACGTGCTGGACCGAGCGCCTTCAGCTTCGGATCTGACCGGTCTCCTCCGGTCCGTCGGCGATTGGCTCTACCTCAGGGAGATCTGGACGGTATGGATCGTGCCGTCGTCGAGCGACGCCGTGAGTCTCCACGTACCCGCCGACAGGGGTTTGGTCCCGAGGTTGAACACGTACTGCTGGGCCTCAGGGTCGTAGCGGAACTGGCTCCCGCTGGTGGCCGCTGCGGTCGAGGTCGCTTGCAGGGAGTTGCCCTCGACGTTGTCGGTCAGCTTCGAGACCTGCAGCGTGGCGACAGCTCCAGCGACCGGCGTGCCGTTCACGTCGGTCAGCACGATCTTCGTCGCCACCGTGCTCCCCAGCTTGAAGACGCTCGAGCCATCCGGGTTGATCGGCTGCTGGAACCCGCCGAACCTGTAGACGACCTGTGTGGTGCACGACTCCTTCGTCGTGTTGCCGGCGTTGTCGGTCGCCGTTACCACCAAGGTGCTAGGCCCTACCGTGCTCGTGTCCATCGCCACCGTCCCGCTCGGGTCGCTGCGCAGCCCCGAACCGGCGTCGGAGGCCACGATCCTCGCCACGGCACTGGCGTTCAGGTAGACGCGCGCCGGGCAGGTGACGGACAGGGACGGGGGCGTGACGTCAGCCGCGGGGTTGACGGTCAGCGTCCCGGTGCTGCTGAACGCGAAGTCGTAGCCGGTGGCACTGGCCAGCGATCCCTGCGATATCTCGATGAGGTAGGGACCGCCTTCCGGCGTGGCGGACGCGGGCGCCCCGGCAGAGGTCAGCGACGGCGTGCCGCTGAAGGCGGTGGTCGCGGTGTCGTCGTGGAAGGCTCCGGGAACACCCTCCTGGTAGCCGGCCACTGAGTAGGAAAGGGCGGCGGTCGCGCCCTCACCGAACGTCTTCTCGGCGTCCAGTGAGGTGAACGTCAGCGTCGCCGGGGAGCGGAACACATAGCGGTTGCCGCTGATCGCACCGGGGGCGCGGCTCTCGATGCCTGCTCCCCACAGCGCGGTATTCCCACTGTCGAGGCCGCCGTAGATGTTGCCGGTCGGAGTGGCTGCATACACGACCCAATGGCTGGCGCTGATCGCGTCGGGGCCCCGGTTGTTGAGGAAGCGGGCGCCTGTCGAAAGGGCGACGGTTCCGCTCCCGGCCACGGTCGGGGCGCTTCCCTGCGGTGCTGCCGCCAACTGGAGGTCGCCGACCGCCGACATCACCACGTCGTTGGAGACCGAGGTCACCGGCCCCAGCACGTCGATCTTGCCGGTTGCCATCGCATGCACGGAACCCATCGCGGCCCTTACGTCGCTCAACCGGAGATCCTGGGCCGCCGCGCTTGGCGACGCCACCGCCCGCATCCGGTTGGCGCCGTCCCGCGCCAGGCCACCACCAGCGGAGATCACGACATCGCCGTTGCCGGAAGCCGGCGTACCGTCGGTTCGAATCCCGTCGACGATGATCGATCCGACCGCTGAGGCCACCGAGGCCACATACAGGCTGCGCCCGGTGGCCCCCAGGAGGTGGACGTGGCCGCTGGAGGGGCCGCGAATGTCGAGCCTGTTCAGGGCTCCGCCCGGGGCAAAGGTGAGCTCATAGGTCTCGCCCGATCCATAGACCACATCAGCACCAGTGACGGTGCCGGCACTCGACACGTCTCGGGCGATGAAGGTGAAGACGCGGTCACCCCGCATCCTGGAACCCTCGGCGATGGTGATGGTAGAGCCCACGGTAGCCCCGGAGAATGTCGAGACGTCAGCAAAGAAGTCATCGTTGGTGACCTGAGCCGTCGTCGCCAAAAATCCGCCTGCGTTGACTTCTGAGTACGAGCCGAACGCCACTCCGCCAGGGTTGACGATCCATACGCTGCCACCGATGTTGGTCCCGTCAGCGTTGCGGGTCCCGATGGTGGCGTTCACGATCCCGTCGATCGTGGAGCCCGACGAAGTCCGAATGACAACTATCCAGTCCGCACTGGCGAACTCGAAGTTCAGCGTGTCCTCCGCGGCGATATTGAAACTCTGCATATCGAGAACGGTCCGGGGACTCTGCAGGGTGATCCTGCCGGTGTCGGGAGCTCCAGCAGTGTTGGACGTGCTCCCGGAATACGTCGGCCCCGCGCCACCAACGACCATCGTCGCCGTGCTGACCGTTCCCGCAGGAGTCGAGAAAGGTACCTGCGTCGGGGTCTGGGCGGCGGAGGGCAAAACGAGCCCGAGAACGGCCGCGGCCCCCCCTCCAATGACGGCGAACGTCATCAGCACGGCGCGCCTCATGGATCTTTCAACAGGAAGTCGCTGCATCCCCCCCGGGGGTATCTCTCCCCCGTATCCGCCATGGGGCCGAAACGTGATCCTGCCCGACATATCAACCTCCCACCGAGCGGAGACCGCTCGCAGCGTTTCGCTCGTTGGCCGAGACCCCTGGTTCCAGGAGGCGCAGTAGCTCCAGCCAGCCACAGAAGTGCACGGCCTGGCCGAGTCCGTCACGCCGCACTGTCCCCTCCACCCGCTCGTCCTCCGCCGGGAGAACCTCGACAATGAAGCGCACGCGTTCCTCCCAGTGACTGCGCGGTGATGCCGAGTCAATGTACGGGGACGGTGAGGAGCTTCGCCCCCGGGAAAATCCCTAGTCGTTGGGTGTCTCGGCGCCGGGAGCGCTCCCCTGGGAAGGGGCCGGACGCGACGCGTCGGTCGCTCCGAGACGTGCAGCGAGCTCGGTGCGAGAGCGAACGCCCACCTTGGCGTATACGTGGTCCGTAGTTCAGGAAGGGCCGACGGTCCAACTCACATGAATCTCCGTGGCCTCCTTGACGCAGGCACCGGAAGGTGCTTTCGCCGACCCGGTGGCCAGGTTGCCGGCGAGCACGGGGGCGGTGATGAGCTCGTACCGCCGGTCCCGGAGCGCTTGTTCGGCGGCGACGATTTGATGCAGCTCGGCGAACGTCTCGTGGGGGATGCCCATGGCGTCGGCCCCCCGCTGTAGGCGATCGAGCTCCTCGCCCGTCAGAGGACCATCGGACGCACAGGCACGGAGCGCCTCGTAGAGGAAGCCCCGACACGTGGCCGGCACGCCCGGCAGCTGCATCAGGCCCTCGATCGTGTCGGAGTCGTCGTACATCTTGATGAACTCGATCACACGGTCCGAAGTGCCGGCCGCGGTGTGGTAGCCGATGAACCACTCCCGTTCTCGCGGCGTGAGCAGGCTGGTGCCTCCTGCGCACAGCAGGACCGCCTTCACGTCCAGGAGGTTGTCCTCGTCGGTGATCTGCTCGTAGAGCTCGCCGGGCGCTTCCCAGTTCTCCCAGCCGATCCACCTGAGTGCGGTCAACCGCCGGCGTTCGACGTCCACGTCGGGTGGCACCGTGAGCGGGATGTCGGCGGACACGGTCGTCCCGCCACCGGCCTCGCTCTCGATGAGGAGCTGACCGCCGAGAGCGGTGACGCGGTCGGCCAGACCTTCGAGCCCGGAGCCGGGAGCACCGCCGGCCCCGCCGATCCCGTCGTCGGACACGGCCACGCGCAGCGTTCCGTCGGCCACGGTGGCGCGCACCGTGGCCCGGCGGGCTTTGGCGTGCTTGTTGACGTTGGTGAGCGCTTCGGCGACGAGGTAGTAGGCCCCGACCTCGACTGCGTTCGGCAGCCGCCCGGGGACGTCGAGGTGGAGGTCGACCGGAACGCCGGGCCGTTCGGCGAGCGCCTCGAGCGCACCCACGAGGCCGGCGTCCTCGACGATGGCCGGGTGGATGCCCCGGGCCAGTTCGCGCAGCTCGGCGAGCGCATCGTCGAGCTCCCTCGTGGCGTCGGCGATGAGCTCGGTCATGACGCGGTTGCCCACGGCCTCGCGGCTGGCCCTGATG
>Ga0247704_1000202_pt1 | contig 16980 bp, 22 predicted proteins | sample 41W_NmetaG_FD_189042 | JGI IMG/M metagenome (GOLD analysis project Ga0247704, IMG submission 189042) | Soil microbial communities from hillslope of Landscape Evolution Observatory, University of Arizona, Oracle, AZ, United States - 4-1-W_N | ecosystem: Engineered > Artificial ecosystem >...
GCGCGCGGGCCCGGCTGGAGCAGCAGGGCCGGCGGCCGTGCTGGGGCTCGTGCTGCTGCTCGCGCTGCTGCTACGCGCGGCGCACGGGCCCAGACCACGGCCCGGAGGCACCGCGGCGGCGCCGGCACGGGCCGGCGCGCCGGCGCGGCCCGGCACGTCTGCGCAGCCCGGCGCGACGGGTCCTGACGAGCTCGGCACCCGGCGGGCGCTCCGCGGGCGACCGAGCGGCGAGCCGGGCGCCGGTCGCGACGCCGCGGCGTGAGGCCTCGGTCGGTCGGTCAGTCGCGCTGGTCGGCGAGCTTGCCGCGCAGCTGAAGCACGGCCTTGGTGTGCATCTGGCAGATCCGGCTCTCGGTGACGCCGAGGACCTGGCCGATCTCGGCGAGCGTGAGCCCCTCGTAGTAGTAGAGGGTCACGACGATCTTCTCGCGCTCGGGCAGCGTGTTGATCGCCTTGGCCAGCAGGTGCTTGGTCTCCTCGGTCTCGAACGCCGAGACCGGGTCCTCGGCCTTGGTGTCCTCGAGGGTGTCGACCAGCGAGAGCTTGTCGCCCTTCTCACCGCCGCTCGACAGCAGCTCGTCGAGCGCGACGACGTTGACGAAGCTGACCTGGCTGAAGATCTGGTGCAGGTCCTCCAGCGCGATGCCCAGCTCCTGCGCGACCTCGGCCTCGGTGGGCGTGCGGTGCAGCCGCGCCTCCAGCGCGGCGTAGGCCTTCTCGACCTCGCGGGCCTTGTAGCGCACCGACCGCGGGATCCAGTCGATCGAGCGCAGCTCGTCGATGATCGCGCCCTTGATGCGGCTGATCGCGTAGGTCTCGAACTTGATCGCGCGCTCGAGGTCGAACTTCTCGATCGCGTCGATGAGGCCGAAGATGCCGTAGGAGACCAGGTCGGCCTGCTCGATGTTCGGCGGCAGGCCGACGCCGACGCGGCCGGCGACGTACTTGACCAGCGGCGAGTAGTGCAGGATCAGCCGCTCGCGCAGCCGCTCGTCGCCGCTGGCCTTGTACTCCCGCCACAGCTCGGCGATGGCCGACTCGATCTCGGCCTTCTCGTCCTCGGTCATGCCGGCGTACCGCCCGCGCGTGCGCACCGGCGCTGCGGCCGGCGCCTCGGCGGCGTCGTCCACGTCGCTCGAGTCCACGTCGCTCGGCGCCGTCGCGACCCGGCCCGCGCGCTCAGGCTCGGGGGTGCGCGCGCTCATAGGTCGTCCTCAGCCTCTCGACGCTGACGTGCGTGTAGATCTGGGTGCTGGCGAGCGTAGCGTGGCCCAACATCTCCTGGACGGCCCTCAGGTCAGCTCCTCCCTCCAGCAGGTGCGTGCCGGCGCTGTGCCGCAGCCCGTGCGGGCCCACGTCGGGAGCACCGGGCACGGCGGCCAGCCGCCGGTGCACCACGGCACGTGCGGCGCGGGGGTCGAGCCGGCCGCCGCGACGGCCGAGCAGCAGCGCCGGGCCGCTGCGCGCTGTCGCCCACCGGGGTCGCCCGTGGGCGAGCCAGACCTCCAGCGCCTGCTCGGCCGGCACACCGAAGGGCACGGACCGCTCCTTCGCGCCCTTGCCGAGCACCCGCACCACGCGCCGCTCGCGGTCGACGTCGTCGACGTCGAGCCCGCACAGCTCCCCGACGCGGATGCCGGTGGCGTAGAGCAGCTCGAGCACGAGCCGGTCGCGCAGGTCCTCGGGCGAGCTGCCGTCGACGGCGTCGAGCAGCCGGGCGGCCTCGTCCTGGCGCAGCACGTCGGGCAGCGCCCGGACGGCCCGCGGCGTCCCGAGCATCGGTCCGGGGTCGCTCGCGACCAGGCCGGTGCGGCTGGCCCACGCCGTGAAGGTGCGTGCGGCTGCACCCCTTCGGGCGAGCGTCGCTCGGGCCGCGCCCGCCGCCCGCTGCGCGGCGAGCCAGCCGCGCAGCACGGCCAGGTCGAGGTCCGCGGGGTCCGCGACACCCGACGCCGCGGCGTGGCCGAGCAGGGAGGAGACGTCGCCCACGTACGCGCGGACGGTGTGCGCGGAGCGGTCGAGCTCGAGCCGCAGGTGGTCGGCGAAGCGCTCCAGGGCGTCCGCGAGGGCGGGCGGGAGCCCTGACCGGTCGCGGTCGGCACCGCGGCCGGCACGACGCGCGGCGGGCCCGGTCACGCCGGCACACGCTTCGGGACACGGCCCGCACGGTCAAGGGGGCTCGCCGGGGTGGAGCGCGCGCACGGGCAGGAATCGGTGCAGCTCCGGCGAAGTGGACGACACCCAGCACCTCGGAGGAGCCGATGTCCGTGCGCACCCGTCCCCTCGTCGCGGCGGCCGCCGCGCTCGCCGTCGCCGTCCCGGTCGCCGTCTCGGCAGCCGCCTCTGCCGCCGAGCCGCCGCCGCCCGGTCCCGCGGTCCAGCAGGTCAGCGGCGCGGTCGCCGTCCCGAACCCGACCAAGGCCGCGCTCAACGTCACCCGGCACGGCCGGTCCGCCGGGCTGCTCGGCCCGGAGACCAACGGCGTGGTCGGCTGGTTCTTTCAGGTCGACCCCGCGACCTGGGGCGGCTCGTTCACGCTGACGACGGCGACGGCGGGCGCCGACTACGACCTGCTGTTCTACAGCGACCCCGGCACGTTGAACGCCGCGCCCGCGGCCACCGGCGAGTTCGTGGGCAGTGCCGGCGACGGTGAGGCGGGGCTCGTGCCGGCCGGCACCACGCACGCTCTCCTCTACCCCGCCGGCGCGCCGAACGCCGACTTCGCCTACGTCGGCCACGCCCCGGTGACGGTGCAGATCGGCGTCGACGCGCTCGACGTCGCCGTCCCGGCCGGCGGAGCCGTGACGTGGGTGAACCGCACCGGGGACTACACGTTCGTCGACGGCGGGTCGGTGTTCTCCTCCGGCACCGGCCCGGGCACCGGCATCCCGGTCGGCAAGAGCTTCACCGCGACCTTCCCGCGTCCAGGCACCTACGCCTACAGCACGTCGGTGGGCACCGGCACCGTGACGGTCGTGCGCTAGCCCGACCGCGGGCGCCGCGCCGGGCGACCGGCGCCCAGCGGCGTGAGCCGGAACCCGTCGTCGGTCTGCTCGACCAGGCCGTGCAGCACCAGCGGCGGCAGCACCTGCTGCACCACCAGCGGGGTGACGCCGGCGGCCCGCGCGATGCCGGCGATGCCCGCCGAGGCGCGCACCGGCACGGCGTCGAGCACCGAGCGCGCGGCCGCCGACAGGTCGTCGCGGACCCGGTGCTCGCGCTCGGGCTCCACCTCGTTGGTGGCGTCGACGGCGCCGACCTCCGCCAGCACGTCGGCGGCGCAGGTGACGCAGCGCGAGCCGTCGCGCAGCAGCTGGTTGGTGCCCGCGGACGTCGTGGAGGTGATCGGGCCGGGGACGGCCATCGTCGGCCGTGTCAGGTCCACCGCCCGCTGCACCGTCGCGAGCGAGCCGCTGCGGCCGGCGGCCTCGACGGCGACGGTGCCCACCGACAGGGCGGCGATGAGGCGGTTGCGGACCAGGAAGCGCCCGCGGCTCGGGGCGCTGCCGACCGGCAGCTCGCTGACGACCAGGCCGGTCTCGGCGATGCGCCGGAGCAGCCCGGTGTGCCCCTCCGGGTAGCTGCGGTCGAGACCGCACGCGAGCACGGCGACGGTCGGCGCCGCGCCGGAGGCCAGGGCGCCGGTGTGGGCGGCGCCGTCGATGCCGTGGGCCGCGCCGCTCACGACGCCCCAGCCGCGCTCGGTGAGCGCGAACGACAGCTCGCGCGCCACCAGCAGGCCGTACGCGGAGGCCGCCCGCGCCCCGACCACGGCGACCGAGCGCAGGCAGGCGTCGGACAGCCGCACCGCCCCGCGCACGTGCAGCGACAGCGGCGGCGCGTCCTCGAGCGTCGGCGGCTCCCAGCTCAGGCGGGCGGCCGGCCACTCGTCGTCGCCCGGGCAGAGCTGACGGGCGCCGAGGCGGGCCAGCGCGTCGAGGTCGCGACGCGGGTCGTAGCCGGCCATCCGGTGCCGCGCGCCGGCGAGGGCGCGGGGCAGCAGGTCGGGCGCCGGGCCGCCGGACCGCACGGCCCGCCAGACCGCCTCGGCGCCGTACCGGCCGACGGCGGCGTGCACGTCGTGCCGGCCCGGCTCGAACAGCCGGGCCAGTGCCGCGCGGGCGTGGCGCTCGGCGTCGTCGACGCTCATGCCGCGCTCCACGCCGGGCGCGGCGTGACGCCGCGCAGCAGCAGCGCCTGCCCGACCTGCTCCTCGCCGGGGGCGGACACCTGGGCGAGGTCGGCGAGGGTCCAGGCGATCCGCAGCACCCGGTCGTAGCCGCGGGCGGTCAGCGCACCGCTGTCGAGCGCCTCGTCGGCGTGCAGCGTGACGCTGCGCGGCAGCGGCCACCGGCGCCGCAGCTCCACCGGGGGGACATCGGCGTTCGCGCGCCAGGGCGTGCCCGCGTAGCGGTGCAGCGCCCGCTGCCGCGCCTGCGCCACCCGCGCCGCGACGTCGGCGGACGGCTCGCCCCGCCCGCCCTCGGCGAGCACCTCGGCCCGGGTGACCCGCGGCAGGGTCACCTGCAGGTCGATGCGGTCCATCAGGGGGCCCGACAGCCGCGCCAGGTAGGCGCGCCGCGCGCGCGGCGAGCAGGTGCACCCCTCGCCGTCGACCGCGCAGGGGCAGGGGTTGGCGGCGAGGACCAGCGTGAACCGGGCGGGATACGTCGCGGTGCCGCCGACCCGGCGGATGCTGAGCGAGCCGCGCTCGAGCGGCTGGCGCAGCGCGTCGAGCACTCCGCGGGGGAACTCCGGAGCCTCGTCCAGGAACAGGACCCCCCGGTGCGCCAGCGATGCCGCTCCCGGTCGCGCGATGCCCGACCCGCCGCCCACGATCGAGGTGACCGTGGCGCCGTGGTGCGGGTCCTGGAACGGCGGGTGCTCCACCAGCGGCGACGCCCTCGGCAGGGCGCCGGCGACCGAGTGCACCGAGGTGACCTCGAGCGCCTCCTCGCGGCTGAGCGGCGGCAGCAGGCCGGGCAGCCGTTCGGCCAGCATGGTCTTGCCGCTGCCGGGCGGGCCGAGCAGGAACAGGTGGTGGCCGCCCGCCGCGGCCACCTCGACCGCCGAGCGGCCCAGGGGCTGGCCCGCGACGTCGACGAGGTCGAGAGCCGGCTGGTCGGACCCGCCTGACGGCCGGACGTCCTGCTCCGGCTCGTCGTACTCGCCGTGACGCACCAGCCGGACCAGGTCGGTCAGCCGGCGCAGACCGTAGCTCTCGACGCCGTCGACGAGCCGCGCCTCGGCGAGGTTGCCGGCGGGCACGACGACGCGGCGGAACCCGGCGTCCCTCGCACCTCGGACGGCGGGCAGCACGCCGCGGACCGGTCGTATGCCGCCGTCGAGCGCGAGCTCGCCGAGGAGCACCAGGTCGGTGAGGGCCGCCGCCGGCAGCTCCTCGTCGCCCGCCGCCACGATCGCCGCAGCGATGGCGAGGTCGAACGCGCTCCCCCGCTTGGGCAGCGAGGCCGGCGAGAGCCCGAGCGTGATGCGCCGCAGGGGCCACTGCAGGCCGCTGTTCTGCACGGCCGCCCGCACCCGGTCGCGCGACTCGGCCACCGCGGCGTCGGGCAGGCCGACGAGGGTGAGCCCGGGCAGGCCCTGGCCGAGGTCGGCCTCGACCTCGACGACGTGCGCCTCGAGACCGACCAGGGCGACGGAGAAGGCGCGCGCGAGCGCCATCAGAACGCTCCCCGCAGGTGCCACACGGCCGGAGGCGCGCCCGGCGCCCGCACCACCGACACGACGTCGAAGCGCAGCGCGGCGCCCCGCGCCGGGTTCTCCTGCAGCCACCGGCACGCCAGCTGACGGATGCGCGCCGCCTTGACCCGCGACACCGCCTCCGACGGCTGGCCGAACGCCGCGGTGCTGCGGGTCTTGACCTCGACGAACACGACGGTGCCGTCGGCGTCGCGGGCGACGACGTCGAGCTCGCCCTCGCGGCAGCGCCAGTTGCGGTCGAGCACCTCGTGCCCGGCCGCGGCCAGGTGCTGCACCGCGAGGTCCTCGCCCCAGCGGCCGAGGACGTCCTTGGCCCGGGGGCTCCCGGGCGCCCTGTCTGCGCGCGGCTCCGGCACGGCGACCACCTCCGGCCGTGACCCTGCCGGGCGGGAGCCGGCAGGTGCGCCTCGCCGGTCAGGCTGTGGACGGCGGTGCTGACATCCACAGCAGGCGGGCGCCGGACGCCGCCGGGTCGGCGCGGGAGCGCGCCGGTCAGCCGGTCAGCTGCGGTCCTGCTCGGGCGGGATGCGGGCGCCCTGCACGACACCGTGCTCCTCGCTCGTGCCGCCGGACGGCGTGGTCCCGACCGAGGGAACGCCCCGGGGGTCGCCCGGGCCGGCCGGACGGCCGGTGTCGCGGGCCATGGCGCCGGCGCTCCGCTCGACGTCGGTGTCGACCCGCTCGGCGGGCGACGCCGCACCCTGCAGCCCCGGTGCCCGGTGCGACTCGCCCGGCGTCGACGACAGCGGCACCTCCGGTCCGCGGTCGGTGCCGGTGGGTGAGGTCCCGTCGGCCTGCGGACGCGACGCGTACGGCGCGGCGCCGGGACCGGACAGGTGGTCGGGCGCCGAGACGGCGCCGGCGGTCGGTGCGGACCCGCCGAACGACGGGCGCTGGGGGTCGTCCGCCCCGACGGTCATCTCGTCCAGCGTGGGCGGCGTCAACGGCGCGTTCGGGTCGCGGTGACCGGGCGTGGACGGCATCGGCTCGGTCTTGCCCTGGTTGCCGGTCGGCGAGCCCGAGTAGCCCGTGCCCGAAGCGCCGGGGGCGGTCCGGTCGCCGAGGTCGACCGGACCGTCGCTGCCCGGCCCGTCGCTGCCCCGCTCGGCCGGTGGCCGCTCGTCCGGGCCGTCGGGCCCGTCGGGCGCACTGCTGGCCGGCGTCTGCTCGCTCATGGGCTCCTCCTCGCACCGCGGACGCCGGTGCCCTACCCGGCTGCGCGGCCGCTACTGCTCGCTCGACCGGGGCAGCTCGAGGTCGGGCTTGTCGAGCTTCTCCACGTTGACGTCCTTGAAGGTCAGCACCCGCACGCTCTTGACGAAGCGGGCCGGCCGGTACATGTCCCAGACCCAGGCGTCGCCGAGCGTCAGCTCGAACCAGACCTCGCCGTCGGCGCTGCGCGGCTGCACGTCGACCGTGTTGGCCAGGTAGAAGCGGCGCTCGGTCTCGACGACGTAGTCGAACTGCCGGACGATGTCGCGGTACTCCCGGTAGAGCTGGAGCTCCATCTCGGTCTCGTACTTCTCGAGGTCCTCGGCACTCATGGCGCGGTGCTCATGCGCTGGCCTCCAGCAGCTCGGGATCGGGCTCGTCGTCAGTCTGCCGCAGCGGGCCGCCTGAGCCGGCCGCCGCGCCCTGCGCCGCGCGCACGTTCACGTACGAGAAGCGATGCTCCGGGCACGGCCCGTGCGCGGCGAGCGCCGTGCCGTGCTCCGGCGTCGAGTAGCCCTTGTGGCGGTCGAACTCGTACGCCGGGTACCGCTCGTGCAGCTCGACCATGATCGCGTCCCGGGTGACCTTCGCCAGCACGGAAGCCGCCGCGACGCTGGCGGCGACGCGGTCGCCCTTCCACACCGCGAGCGCCGGCACCGGGAGCCCCGCCACGGGGAAGCCGTCGGTCAGCACGTACGACGGGCACGGCCTCAGCCGCGCCACCGCCTGCCGCATCGCCCGCACGTTCATGACGTGCAGCCCGCAGCGGTCGATCTCCCCGGGTGGGACGACGACGACCGACCAGGCCAGCGCCCGCCGGCGCACCTGCTCGCACGCCGCCTCACGCGCCGCCGGCGTGAGCAGCTTGCTGTCGGCCAGCCCGGGCACCTCGCCGCGCCGGCCCTCGGGCAGGACGACGGCCGCGACGACGAGCGGGCCGGCGCAGGCCCCGCGGCCTGCCTCGTCGACACCGGCGACGAGGGGGAAGCCGCTGCGCTGCAGCACGCGGTCGTAGGCCCACAGGCCGTTCTCGGACCGGACGACCGGTCGCGGCGCGCGCATCACGCCAGCGCCCGCTCGACCAGGTCGGCCAGCTCCGGCGGGTAGACCCGCTCGGCCGTCCCCCGCAGCTCGCCGGCAGTCCACCACCGGTGTCCCAGCACGCAGCTGGTCTCGAGCTCGCTGAAGCCGGAGGTGTCGACGTCGTGCGCGTCGACGCGCAGGGCGAAGAAGTCCTCGCTCTGCCGGTACGCGCCGCCGGCGAACCGGAACTCGGCGACCCGCTCGTGCACGGCGACGCCGAGCTGCTCCGGCGCGACGACCAGGCCGGTCTCCTCGGCGAGCTCGCGCGCGGCGCCCTGCGCCGGCGTCTCGCCGGGGTCGAGCCCGCCTCCCGGCGTGAACCACCACGAGCCGGCGCTCGCGTCGGCCGGGTCGCAGCCGTGGAACAGCAGCACCCGGCCGCTGCCGTCCACGAGCAGCACTCTGGCGGCCCGCCGCTCGACGACCTCGTCGGCGGCGTCGGCGGGCAGGGACGTCACGCCCGGCGATGGTAGGTCAGGCGCCGGGCCGGCGGGTCCTGCTCAGGCGGCGTGCCGGCCGCGGCGGCGCCACCGCCGGCGGAGCGGGAGCAGCGGCAGCGCGCCGGCCAGGCCGAGCGCGTACGGGGTCGCCACGACGGCGGCGACCGGCAGCGCGCCGAGGGGGCCGTCGAAGGTCTCGGGCACCCGCAGCACCTTCGCGTGGTCGACCGGCCAGACGACGACGAACGCGCGGCCGATGACCTGGTCGACGGGCACCGTGCCGCTGTCGGCGTTGTCGATGTACGAGCGGGAGTCGCGCGACTGCAGGCGGTGGTCGCCCATCACCCACAGCCGGCCCTCCGGCACCAGCACGCCGGGCGAGCCGGGCGGGCAGGCGTCGGCCGTGGCGCCGCCCTCGCAGAACGGCCGCTGGTCGTCGTCCAGGAGGTAGTCCTCCTCCAGCTCGACCGGCCGGTCGGAGCCGGCCGGCTGCACCGTCACCCGACCGTTCGTGCAGCACGCCACGCGGTCGCCCTCGACACCGATGACCCGCTTGATGAAGTCCTTCTCCCCCGGCACCCCGAGGCCGAGGAAACCGGCGACCTTGCGCAGCCCCCGCTGCACCGCGTTCGTCGGCTCCGGGATCACGGACTCCGGCTCGGTGAAGCTGCCGTCGCCGTCGAACACGACGATCTCGCCGCGGTGGATCTCGCGGAAGTCGTAGACGAGCTTGTTCACCAGCACCCGGTCGCGGATCTGGAGGGTGTTCTCCATCGACCCGGACGGGATGTAGAAGGCCTGCACCAGGAAGGCCTTGATCAGCAGCGCCAGCACGAGCGCCACGGCCAGCAGCACGGGCAGCTCGCGCAGGAACGAGCCCTTGCGCGGGGCGGCGTGCACGCCGGCCGGGGCCGGGGCATCGCGCTCGACGTCAGTCACGAGGCTCCCAACGAAGCGGTCAGCGCGTCCGTGCCGGACAGCGCCCGACGGGCACCTGCCCCGACGCGCCGGCGGTCACGCCTCGGCGGGAGCGGCGGGCGCGGCGGTCGTCGGCTCGGCGGGCGCGGCGGTCGTCGGCTCGGCGGGAGCGGCCGGGTCGGCCGCAGCGGTGCCGGCCGAGCCCTTGGTGGCCGGCACGGCCGTCTCGCGGCGCTCCTTGATCTTGGCCTTCTTGCCGCGCAGCTCGCGCAGGTAGTACAGCTTGGCCCGGCGGACGTCGCCGCGGGTGACCACCTTGATGTCCTCGATGACCGGCGTGTGCACGGGGAAGGTGCGCTCGACGCCGACGCCGAAGCTCACCTTGCGCACCGTGAACGTCTCGCGGACGCCGCCGCCCTGGCGGCGCAGGACGACCCCCTGGAAGCGCTGCACGCGCGAGCGGTTGCCCTCCACGACCCGCACGCCGACGTCGACGGTGTCGCCGGGCCGGAACTCCGGCACGTCGGTGCGCAGCTGCGCGGCGTCGAGCTCGTCCAGGACGTTCATGGGGCTTCGCTTCCTCGTGCGGCGCAGCGCGCACGGGCGCGCGAGCCGGGTCGGTCGGGGTGGCGGGCAGGCCCGTCTCGCGGGCCGCGACAGCCCTCTACTCTGCCACAGCACCGCGCGGGGGGTCCGCCGCGCGGCCGCTCGTCGCCCGCTCTCGCCCTGCGTCCTCGCCGGCCTCTGCTCCCGGTCCGCCCCCGGCCAGCAGCTCCGGCCGCCGCTCGCGCGTCCGCTCGACGGCGCGCTCGCGCCGCCACCGGGCGATCGCCGCGTGGTCCCCCGAGAGCAGCACGTCGGGGACCGCCCGCCCGCGCCATACCGGCGGCCGGGTGTAGACGGGCCCCTCGAGCAACGCCGCCATCTCGCCGGCGGCGAAGGAGTCGTCGCGTACCGACTCGGCGTTGCCGAGCACGCCGGGCAGCAGCCGCGCCACCGCCTCGACGACGACGAGCACGGCCGCCTCGCCGCCGGCCAGCACGTAGTCGCCCAGCGAGAGCTCGACCACGCGCACCCGGTCGGCGGCGTCCTCCAGCACCCGCGCGTCGATGCCCTCGTACCGGCCGCAGGCGAACACCAGCCAGGGCTCGGCGGCGAGCTCGGCCGCGGTGGCCTGGGTGAACAGGCGCCCGCTCGGCGTCGGCACGACGAGCACCGGCGCCGAGCCCGGACCACCGGCGTCGAGGACCGCGTCGAGCGCCCGGCCCCACGGCTCCGGCGTCATGACCATGCCCGGGCCGCCGCCGTACGGGGTGTCGTCGACGGTGCGGTGCACGCCGGTCGCCCACCGCCGCAGGTCGTGCACGCGCACCTCGAGCAGCCCGCGCTGCTGGGCCTTGCCGAGCAGCGAGACCCCCAGCGGGGCCAGGTACTCGGGGAAGATCGTGACGACGTCGACGAGCATCAGGCGCGGTACAGGCCCTCGGCGTAGGCCTGTCCGTAGTACTCCTCGATCTGCTCGACCGGCTCCTCGAGCCGCAGGAACCGCTTGGCCAGCACGGCGGTGGACGGGAGGGCGTCCGGCCGCCAGGTCTCGGGCTCCCACAGCCGCGACCGCAGGAACGCCTTGGCGCAGTGGTGGAAGACCTCCTCGACGTCGAGCACCAGCGCGAGCCTCGGGGGGTGACCCTCGACCACGAGATCGTCGAACCACGGGGCGTCGCTGACCAGGTGCGCGCGGCCGTTCACGCGCAGCGTGTCGCCCCGACCGGGGAGCAGGAACAGCACTCCCGCGTGCGGGTTCTCCAGGACGTTGCGGAAGCCGTCCACGCGCCGGTTGCCCGGCCGGTCCGGCAGCACGAGCGTGCGGTCGTCCAGGACGTGCGCGACGCCCGACGGGTCGCCCTTGGGCGAGACGTCGCACCGGCCGCGCGCGTCGGAGGTCGCGACCAGGCAGAACGGGGACGCCGCGATCCACTTCCGGTCGAGGTCGGCGAGCGCGGGCCGGACCTTGTCGGCGACGCGCTGGTGCGGCACGCCGACCAGCTCGACGAGCTGCTCGAGCGTCGTCACGGCTGTCGACCCGTCTGGGGTCACGGCTCCATCAGCCCCTCCGGCGGCGTCAGGACGACGCGCCCGGCGGCGACGTCGACCACCGGCACGATGTCACGCACGAACGGCACGAGCACCTCCCGACCGTCGGTCCCGTCCTCGACACGGACCACGAGCACGTCCCCGTGCGGCAGGTGCAGCACGTCGGCGACGACACCGGCGGGCCGGCCGTCACCGGTCTCGGCGCGCAGCCCGCGCAGCTGCCAGTCGTGGAACTCGTCCGGGTCCTCGAGCGGCGCGAGCGTGCGCACGTCGACGAGCAGGAGCGTGTCGCGCAACGCCTCCGCGGCGGTGCGGTCACCGACGCCCTCGAAGCGGACGACGAGCCGGCCGGAGTGGTCGCGGGCCCGGTCCACGGTCAGCGGGCCCCGGTCTGCCGGCTCGGTGAGCAGCACAGCGCCGGGCGCGAAGCGCTCGTCCGGCGCGTCGGTGCGCACCTCCACGGTCACCTCGCCGCGCACGCCCTGCGGTCGGCCGACCCGGCCCACGACGACGAGGTCGTCGGGGGCGGGCGGCACGGTGCCGGGCTCGCTCAGCCGGTGCTCAGACCAGGTCGGTGTCGACGACGTCGACGCGCACGCCGCGGCCACCCAGCGCCGTCATCACGGTGCGCAGCGCCTTCGCCGTCCGCCCGTTGCGCCCGATGACCTTGCCGAGGTCGTCCGGGTGGACACGGACCTCCAGCGTCCGCCCGCGCCGGCCGGAGACGAGGTCGACGGTGACGTCGTCGGGGTTGTCGACGATGCCCTTGACCAGGTGCTCGAGGGCCTGCTCGAGCACGCCTACGACTCGCTCGTCGCGCTGTCGGCGGCGTCGGCTGCGGCGGAGGCGTCGGCTGCGCCGCCGGCCTCCTGGGTCGAGCCGGTGCCGCCCTGCTCGGCGCGGGCGTCCGGGTCGGGAGCGGCGTCGCCCTCCGGAGAGGCGGCGGCGGTGCCGGCAGCGGCGCTGTCGCCCTCGCCATCGGCGTCGGCCGGGGCGGCCGTCGTCGGCTCGGCCGCCTTCGGCGCGGCGTGGCCGGCGGGCGCGGTGTCGTCGTCGGCCTTCTTGCCTGCGGCGGCCTTCTTCTTCGGCGTGGTGGCGGCGCCGGCGCTCTCCAGGCCCTGCTTGGCGGCGGCCTCGAACACCGCCTTCTTGTCCGCCTTCGGCTCGGCGACCTTCATCGGCGGAGGGGCCGGCTCGCCCTTGAACTTCTGCCAGTCGCCGGTGACGCGGAAGATCGCGGCGACGGGCTCGGTCGGCTGCGCGCCGACACCGAGCCAGTACTGCGCGCGGTCGCTGTCGACCTCGATGAAGGAGGGCTCCTCCTTCGGGTGGTACTTGCCGATCGTCTCGATGACGCGGCCGTCGCGCTTGGTACGGGCGTCGGCGACGACGATGCGGTAGTGCGGGGCGCGCATCTTGCCCAGGCGCATGAGCTTGATCTTGGTTGCCACGGGGTGTTCGTGCTCCAGTCGTACGGCGTGGGGAAGCGACCCGGCTGGCGCGTGGGGTGCGCCGGGGTCGCGTTCGTGCGGGCACGCCGGCGACGGGTAGAGGGCCGTCGGACGGCGGTGGCTCGCCGGACAGTGTGCCAGACCGGCCGGCAGCACCACCGCGGCCGGGCGGTGCGCCCTGGGTCGGGCGGCACGATCTGGGCGGGGCGACACGACCTGGGTCTGGCGGCGCGACGGGGTCGGGCGGCGCCGACCGGCTCGGGTGAGCGATCCCACAGGGCCACGGCGGCGGCTACCGGCCGGTACTGGCCGACCATGTCTGTGTGCGAGCAACGACCATCACCCCGGAGCGCGGCGAGCTCGCCACGGGTGGCGCCGCCGCGCTGCCGCCGGGGCTGTGGCGCTCCTCGGGTCTGCGTCGGCTCTTCACGGCGAGCACCCTGGCCCGGCTCGCCAACGAGGCCGCACGCGTCGCCGTGGTCCTGCTGGTGCTCGAGCGGACCGGCTCCCCGGCGCTGGCGGGGGCCGTGGTCGGTGCGCTCACCCTGCCGGCGCTGGTGACCGGTCCGGTCCTCGGCGCCTGGCTGGACCGGACGACCCGGCGACGCCGGGCGTTCGTCGCCAACCAGGTGCTGCTGCTGGGCGGCCTGCTCGGGCTGCTCGCCGCGACCGGCTCCGCGCCGGCGGCGGTCGTGCTCGGGCTCGCGCTGCTGTCCGGCGTGACCGCGCCGGTCCTCACCGGCGGGTTCACCGGACTCATCGCTCCGCTGGTGCCGGCGCCGCTGCTGCGGCGCGCGTACGGCGCCGAGGCCACGTCGTACAACGTGGCGGCGGTGACCGGCCCGGCGCTGGTGGGGACGCTCGCCGGCCTGCTGGGCGCCGGCGTCGCCGTGGCGGTGACCGCCGGGCTGTCGGCAATCGCCCTCGCCGCGGTGCTGCGCGTGCCGATGCCGGTGCCCGCTCTGCCGGCCGGCAGCCGCGGTCTGTGGCGCACCGTCCGCGACGGCCTCGAGCTGCTGGTGCGGACGCCCGCGCTGCGATCGGTCACCACGGCGACGACCGTCGCCTTCGCCGGCATGGGCGCCATGCCGGTGGCCTTCCCGCTGCTCGCGCGCGAACTCGGCGCCGGTGCCGCGGCGGCCGGCCTGCTGTTCTCGACCTTCGCCCTCGGCGCCCTCGCCGGGTCGCTGCTGGTCGCGGTCCGCACGCCGCGGACGGGGCCCATGCGCCTGACCTACCTCGGCATCACCGGTCTCGGGCTCGCGTGGGCGGCGCTGGTGTTCGCGCCGTCGCTGCCCGTCGCCGTCGCCGTCATCGCCGTGGCCGGGGGGCTCGAGGGGCCGGTGCTCGCCTCGACGCTGGCGGTGCGCGAGCTGTGGTCGCCGGCGTCGATGCGCACGCAGGTCGTCACGACCGCCGCGTCGCTGAAGTTCGGCGGCTTCGCCGTCGGCAGTGCGGTGGCCGGCGCGGCGGCCGCGGCGCACGGAGTGACGGGGGCGCTCGCGGTCGCGGCCACGGCTCAGGCGCTCGCCGTCGTCAGCGGGCTGCTGGTCGGAGGGCCGTCGCTGCGGCGGGCGCGCCGGGCCTGATCCGCTGCCGGTGCCAGCGGCAGAGCACCGTCCCGCAGAGCAGGACGGCGTCGTCGAGCTCGGTGCCGCCGGTGTCGCGGAACAGGCCGGCGTGGCGCGGGATGAGCCGGTGACCGGTGGCGGGCTGGGCGATAAACCTCATTCTCGGACTCCACCCGTTCGTCGCTCCGGTCTGGTTCGCCTTGGCCGTCGTGCTGCTGCTCGTGGCGACGAGCCGCGGCGTCAGCGCTGACGTCGGCGCCGCGATCTCGCTGCTCTTCGCTGCAGCGCTCGCGCCGCGCCGTTGACGCGAGGGTTCCGCACTACAGTCGGCCGCGATGGCCGGGGAGCAGACGCACTCGCGCTGGCGACGCCGCGTCCTCCTGGCAACCGCGTCCGCGATGACCCTCGTCGTCGGCTACGCCGTACTCGTCGGCGCCCTCTACCTCATGGGTGTCGGTGGCGTCCTCGTGACGCTCGGACTCGCCGTCGTCGCGGCTGGGCTGCTCTTGCCCCGCGACCGGCTCGTCGCCGTCGTCGTCGGGATCACCGGGGTCATCACGGTGTTCCTCGCACTGGCCTGGCTGTGGTTCCTGCGAATACCGGCCGACTTCTGAGCCCCAGGCGGGCGCCGCATGACACGACCGCAGTGCCTCGGCAGCACGCTCGCAGGCACGAGCCGCCAGCCGCTGTGTCGCTAGAACGGATCGGCGTCGGGGAACCGCGGCTGGAAGACGAGCTCGACCACGACCAGGAGCAGCACCAGCAGCCCGACGGCGACGACGAAGGCCACGAGACAGCCTCGGGGGGCCTTGGCCGGCAGTCGCTTCGGATCATGCTCGTACGGCACCGCCGGAAAGGTAGCTGGCCCGGCAGCTGACCGCACCACCAGCCGCTGTGCGGCAGCGGGCGGCGCGCAGCAGGCGCCGACACCTCGCGGTCCCGGCTCAGCCGGCTTGCCGCCACGTCTCGGCCTGCCGCCGCACCACCTCGACGAGGTCGCCGAGCGCGATCGTGACGTCGACGGCGTGCAGCCCCCACGCCGACCCCGATCGCCGGTCAGTGCTCGGCAGCGGCGCGCCGGGCACCGGCGTCACCTGCAGCCAGCTCGCGCCGTCCTCGACGCGGCACGTGGCTGTTCCGGCGCCTGGGTAGGCGACGAACGCGGCCTCGCCGTCCGGCGCCGGCAGGGTCTGCGCCAGGCCGCCCGCCGGCCCGAGCCGGTCGGTCGGGAAGTAGGGGTGCAGCGTCCCGTCGCCGCCGGACAGCCGGGTGGGATCGGTGCACACCACCTCGCGCCCGGGCACCGTCCGGCCGAACAGGGCGTCCTGCGGCGGCGGCTCGGCGAAAGCGCTGTAGGCGACGACGCACTGCACCTGACCGACCTGCCGGCACGCCGGGAGGTCGCCGGCGCGATCGACGACGTCGGAGCCCGCAGCCGTCGTCAGGTTCCCGCCGATCAGCAGCGCCGACACGATCCGGTTCCGGACGTCGGGCTCAGCGAGCACCTCGTCGTCGAGGAGCCGGGCCAGCACCATCGCGCCCTGCGAGTGGCCGATCAGCACCACGCCGCGGTCCCGGCCACGCTCCGCGAGCCATGTCCGCCACGCGTCCCGGACGTCGGCGTAGGCCCTGTCCTGCAGCTCGGGGGCCAGGAACCGTCCGCGCGACAGCGCACCGACCGTGACCTGCCGGTAGGCCGGCACGAACAGCTCGCACACCTCGCCGAACCGGGCCGCCTGCGCGCGCACCGCCGCCACCACCGCCGGTTCCCGCTCGCGGGGGGCGCTGTCGCTCGGCGCGCGCGACACCGTCGGGTAGACGTAGAAGCAGTCGACGGCCGGAGCGCCAGCGGGGTCGAACGGGTCCGCGGCCTGGCCGGAGGCCGTGACGGCGACCGCGTCCAGACTCCCCTCGCACACCGAGCCGTCGAGGTCCGGGTGGCACAGCCACACCGGCGGTGCTGCGACCTGCGCCGACGGCGCGGACGTCGGCGCGGGCGGCCGCGTGTCGTCGGCCGTGCAGGCGGGCAGCAGCAGCGCCCCGGCCAGCACCGCCGCCGCTCTGCTCACGCCATCGGCTCCGCCCTGCGCAGCGCGGCGGTCTGCAGGTCGGCGGCCGCGGGACGGACGCGTCGCTCTGCCGGACGAGAGCGAGCCAGGTGGCGGTCGTCCACTACCGCGGGCGGCGCAGCCCGAGCGGGTCCGGGCCGTTCTTCGGCGCGCCACCCAGGCCAGGCGGCAGCGAGAACCCCTGCGGCAGCTGCGGGAGTCCCTGCGGCAGAGCCGGTCCGCCACCGCCGGCGCCGTCGGCCACCGGCGACTTCTTCGGGCCGCCGGCGCGTCCCGGCCCCCGCTTGCCCTTCTTCCCGCTCTTCTGCTGCTGGCGCTTGGCCTTGCGACCGCCACCCATCCCGGGCAGCCCGGCCATGCCGCCCATCTGCTTCATCATCTTCTGCGCCTCGTAGAACCGGTCGACCAGGTTGTTCAC
>Ga0247704_1000203_pt1 | contig 16865 bp, 19 predicted proteins | sample 41W_NmetaG_FD_189042 | JGI IMG/M metagenome (GOLD analysis project Ga0247704, IMG submission 189042) | Soil microbial communities from hillslope of Landscape Evolution Observatory, University of Arizona, Oracle, AZ, United States - 4-1-W_N | ecosystem: Engineered > Artificial ecosystem >...
GTGGCGGTCTCGTCAGCCGTCGCCGCCGTGCGGGCCGTCCCTCCGGCCACGGCCGAGGGCGAGGCCGGTGCCCGGGTGGCCCTAGCCCCCGCCCCCGAGGCGCCGGTGCTCACCCCCCGGCGCCTCCCGGCGCTGCTGGCCCGCCCGGTGGGCGAAGCCCGCCTGGTGCAGGGCCTCGACGCCCTGGTGGCATCGAGCCCGGGGGAGAGCTGCCTGGTGGTGACCGAGCGGGGACGACCGCTCTACGAGCACCAGGCGCTGGCCCCGCTGGCCCCGGCGTCGGGCATGAAGCTGGTGACGGCGGCGGCCGTCCTGGCCGGCATCGGCCCGGGTGAACGGCTGCGGACCTCGGTCGTGGCCGCCCAGGAGCCGGCCGCCGGGGTGGTGGAGGGCGATCTGTGGCTGGTGGGAGGCGGGGATCCGGTGCTGGGCACGGCGGCCTGGGCTGCCCACTTCGAACGCCAGCCGGTGCTCTACACCCCGCTGGAGGAGCTGGCCGATGCCGTGGCCGGCGCCGGGGTGCGGGAGGTGCGCGGCCGCGTCCTCGGCGACGGCGGCCGCTACGACGAGGTCCGCTACGTGCCCGGCTGGCCCGCCCGCTACGTCGAGGACGACGAGATCGGCCCCCTGTCCGGCCTGTGGGTCAACGACGGGTTCAGCGCCTGGGAACCCGAGGACGTGCCCTTCGCCGATCCCGCCGCCGGGGCCGCCGGGGTCTTCGCCGAACTGCTGCGCCAGCGGGGCATCCTCGTGCAGGGCGACGCCGCTTCAGGCCCCGCCCCCGTGCCGGCCGCAGCTGTCGCCTCCCTCGACTCGCCGACCATGGCCGAGCTGGCGGGGGCGATGGTGCGCGAGAGCGACAACGGCACCGCCGAGCTGCTGGTCAAGGAGCTGGGCCTGCGGGCGGGGGGGAACGGTTCGACCGAGGCCGGCCGGGCGGCGGTCGTGGCCCGCCTGGAGGATCTGGGCCTGTCCACCGAGGGCCTGGTGGTGGCCGACGGGTCGGGCCTCGACCCCGCCAACCGGGTCACCTGCCGCCTGCTGCACGACGTCCTGGCCGCCGCCGACCCGGGTGGGGCCCTCGACCAGGGCCTGGCCGTCGCCGGGTCCACCGGCACGCTGGCTCGCCGCTTCGTCGACACCCCGGTCAGCGGGCTGCTCCGGGCCAAGACCGGCTCGATCCGGGGCGTGGCATCGCTCTCGGGCTACGTGGCCACCAGGGACGGCGGCCAGATCGTCTTCTCGGCCATCCAGAACGGCATTGACCGCTTCGACGACGGGCTCCCCTTCCAGGACGCCCTGGCCGATGCCCTGGTGGCCTACCCGGCCCTGCCCAGCCTCGACGAGATCGGCCCCGACGGCTATCCCGACGCCGCCTGAGCCGGCGATGGCGACCATGGCCATGTTCCCCCTGGGCTCGGTGCTCTTCCCCGGGGCCGATCTGGCCCTGCGCGTCTTCGAGCCCCGCTACCGGGCCCTCGTCGACGCCTGCCTGGAGGGGGCCCAGGAATTCGGGGTCACCCTCATCGAACGGGGCAGCGAGGTCGGCGGCGGCGACAGCCGCTTCGATGTCGGCTGCGTGGCCAGACTGGTGGCGGCGGCCCGCTTCGACGACGGGCGCTGGGCCATCGCCGCCGCCGGGACCCGTCGGGTGCGGGTACGCCGCTGGCTCCCGGAGGATCCCTATCCCCGGGCCGAGGTGGAGGACTGGATCGATGTCCCGGCGGGCGACGGCCCGCCGCCCTCGGAGGTGGCGACCCGCCTGCGACGGGTGCTGGCCCTGGCCGCCGAGCTGGGCGACACCGCCGCCGCCGTCATGCCGGAGCCGGCCGGCGACTTGGTGACGGCCAGCTACGAGCTGTCGAGGCTGGCACCCGTCGGGCCCCTCGACCAGCAGGCCCTGCTGGCCGCCGAGACGCCCGGGCGCCGCCTCGTCCTGCTGGCCCGGTTGCTGGCCGAGGAGGAGGATGTGCTTGCCAGACGCCTGGCTGGGGGATAGGAAGGTCGTCTTCGCCCGGGGACGGCTTCCGGGTCGCAGTTCATGTCAACGAGCGCAGGAGTGTGCGGTGGGCAAGCCCGGTGACGATACGTCGCTCCCCAATTTGGCGACCGATCTCTGGAGCCTGGTGCGGGCCTACGCCAAGCAGGAGACGGTCGAGCCCATCAAGGGGATCGGTCGCTGGGTCGCCTTCGGGCTGGCCGGGTCGCTGCTCCTCGGAGCGGGGACCGTCCTGCTCTCGCTGACCATCCTGCGGGTGCTCCAGGCCGAGACCGGTTCGCTCTTCGACGGGAACCTGTCCTTCGCCCCCTACCTCCTGACCCTGCTGGTGTGCGCCGGCGTGATCGGCGCGGCGGTGGCAGCCATCAAGCGGAAGGGGACCAGCGCGTGAGCAAGGGCGACACCATCCCCGGGAACGGCCCGGTGACGCGCGACGACATCGAGCGCAAGCTGCGGGAGATCAAGGGCGAGGCCGGAGAGGTCGCCGAGTCCGGTCGCAGCTACGCGGTGATCGCCGCCGTGGCCACGGCGGTGGCGGTGGTGGCCGCGGCCTACCTCCTCGGCCGCCGCAAGGGCAAGAAGCGCTCCACCGTCGTCGAGGTGCGGCGGGTGTGAGTGATCTTCGCCCGGTTGCCGGGGTGAGGTGATGCTGCGCTACCTCTACCGCCGCAGCCAGTTCAAGGGCCTGCTCGGCGGTTCCCGGGCGTGGACCGCGCTGTGGGCCGCCATCTTCACCGCCCGCATGGCCAAGAAGGCGGCGACGCGAGAGGCGAGGGTCGTCTACGCCGAGGAGCTGCAGCCCGGGGAGACCATCGTCATCCGCCACGAGGCGGCAGCGCCGAAGAGAAAGCGGAGATGAGCGGGCGCCTGCGCAGCGGTGACCAGGTCCTGCTCGTCGACAGCAAGGGTCGCCAGTATCTCGCCGTGCTCCGCCCCGGCGGGGAGTTCCACTCCCACACCGGGATCATGGCCCACGACGACGTGCTGGGTGCTGAGGAGGGCGTCACCGTGCGCTCGACCACCGGGGCCCGCTACACCGTCATGCGCCCGAGCCTCTCGGACTTCGTCCTGCGCATGCCGCGGGGAGCCCAGGTCATCTACCCCAAGGATCTCGGTGCCATCCTGGTGCTGGCCGACATCCACCCCGGCGTTCGGGTGCTCGAGGCCGGCGTGGGCTCGGGGGCGCTGTCGATGACGCTCGTGCGGGCCGGCGCCCGGGTGGTGGGCTACGAGCTGCGCCCCGACTTCGCCGAGCGGGCCCGGGAGAACGTGGCCGCCCTCGTCGGTGCCGAGGCCGCCGAGCGCTACCGGGTCGAGGAGCGCGACGTCTACGACGGCATCGCCGAGGACAGTCTGGACGCCGTCCTGCTCGACCTCCCGGAACCGTGGCGAGTGGTGAAACCGGCCGAGGAGGCGCTCCGACCCGGGGGGACCCTGGTGGCCTACACCCCGTCGATCGTCCAGGCCGCCCAGCTGCGCCAGGCCTTCGACGGCAGCGGCTTCGAGCTGGCCCAGACGGTCGAGCACCTGGAGCGGACCTGGCACATCGAGGGTCAGGCGGTGCGACCGGATCACCGCATGGTCGCCCATACCGGGTTCCTCACCTCGGCCCGCCTCCTCGGGTCCATCCCCGGCGGGGTCAAGGCCCCGCGCACCCCACGGTGAACCTCTTCGACGGGTTCGTCCTGTTGATGGTGGTCACGGCTGCCGCCGGTGGCTACCGCCTGGGGTTCCTGGCCCGCGCCCTGTCCTGGGTGGGCCTGGCCATCGGGCTGTACGCCACCACCCGGTTCCTGCCCGACCTGCTGGAGCTCGTCCCCCTGCCGTCAGGGGACCCTGGTGGCCGCCTGGTGGTGGCCATCGGCATCTTGTTGATCGGGGCCTTCCTCGGCCAGGGCCTCGGGCTGCTGGCCGGCACCAAGGCCCACTTCGCCATCCCCGCCGCCGGTCGCCCCCTCGACCGGGCCGGTGGGGCGGTGGCCGGCGGGTTCGGCGTGCTCGTCGCCGTCTGGCTGCTGCTGCCCACGCTGGCCGAGGTGCCGGGGACGGTCTCCAGCCAGGCCCGGAACTCCTACATCGCCCGTTCGGTCGACTCGGTGGCGCCCGACCCGCCCGACACGCTCAATGCCCTGCGCCGCCTGGTCGGCGACACCCGCTTCCCGGATGTCTTCGCCGCCCTGCGCCCGGCCCCCGACGTGGGGCCCCCGCCAGGCCAGTCGGGCCTGTCGGCGGCCGTGGCCGAGCAGGTGGCGGCGTCCACCTTCCGGGTGGAGGGCGAAGCCTGTGGTCGCCTGCAGGAGGGGAGCGGCTTCGCCGTCGGCCCCGGAGTGGTGGTCACCAACGCCCACGTGGTTGCCGGCCAGGACCAGACCGACCTGATTGCCGTCGGGGGCACCCGCACCGCCGCCACCGTGGTCTACTTCGATCCCGGGACCGATCTCGCCATCCTCGAGGCCCCGGGCCTCGGTGCCCCTGCCCTCGTCGTCGAGGATGCCCAGGTCGGCACAAGCGGGGGCGTCTTCGGCTACCCCGGTGGCGGGAGCCTGGAGATCTCCCCCTTCGAGGTGCGAGAGGCCGTCGAGGCCGTGGGTCGTGACCTCTACGGCGACGGCCCGACCCGCCGCCAGGTCCTCATCCTGGCCAGCGAGCTCGCTCCCGGCGACTCCGGAGCGGCTCTGGTCTCCCCGTCGGGGACGGTGGTGGGGGCGGCCTTCGCCATCGCCCCCGACCGCTCAGGTACCGCCTACGCCCTCGACGCCGAAGAGCTCGGCGAGGCCCTGGCGGCCCCCCGGGCCCCCACCGACACCGGCCGCTGCCTCTAGCCCCCCGTTCTCGCCGGCAGGGCGGTGGGGTGGTGGAGCCGGCTGGCCGGCGGCAACAGGTCGATTGCCGGTGCCGGTGCGCCGTTCTCAGGTTGCCGGCCGCACCCGCGCCGCCAGGGTGTCGCTGAGCCGGGTGAGCACCGGGCCCCCGATGGCCATGAACAGGACATAGGCCGCCGCCACCGGACCGAGCTCGGGCTCGATGCCGGTGGCCACGCCGAGGCCGGCGATGACGACGGAGAACTCGCCTCGGGCGATCAGGGCGGTGCCGGCCCGCAACCGTCCGGGGCGGGCGATGCCGGCCCGGGCCGCGGCCCACCACCCGGTGGCCACCTTGGTGGCGGCCGTCACCACGGCCAGGGCACCGGCGACGGCGGCGACCGGCACCAGGTTGGCCGGATCCACTTGAAGCCCGAAGAACAGGAAGAAGGTGGCGGCGAAGAGATCGCGTAGCGGGCTGACCAGGCGGGAGGCCCGCTCCTGGGTCGGTCCGCTGAGGGCGATGCCCACCAGGAAGGCCCCGACGGCGGCCGATACCTGCAGCCGGGATGCCAGCCCGGCGACCAGCAGGGTGGTGCCGAGCACCCCGAGGAGCAGGGCCTCGTCGGTGCGGGTGAGCACGGCCCGGCTGATGAGGGGGCCGTGGCGGAGGGCGACGAACAACACGACGGCCACAGCCAGCAGGGCGGCACCGACCGAGACCAGGCCGGCCAGGAAGGTTCCCCCGGTGAGGAGCACGGCCACCACGGGGAGGTACACGGCCATGGCCAGGTCCTCGAGCACCAAGATGGAGAGGATGGACGGGGTCTCCCGGTTCCCCAGGCGGTCGAGGTCGCGCAGGACCTTGGAGATGACCCCCGACGAGGAGATGTAGGTCACGCCACCGAGGAGGATGGCAGCCCGGATCTCCCACCCGAGGGCGAGACCGAACAACACCCCGGGCACGGCGTTGGCGACCAGGTCGGCCAGGCCAGCCGGCAGGCCCGAGCGCAGGCTGGCGCCCAGCTCGTCTCCGCTGTACTCGAGGCCCAGGGCCAGCAGCAACAGCACGACCCCGACCTCCGAGCCCACGGCCACCATCCCCTCCCCGAGGCGCAGGAGGTCGAGCCCGCCTTCGCCGGCCACCAGGCCGGCGATGAGGTACAGGGGGATGGGGCTGATCCCCACCCGGTCGGCCCCCCGGGCCAGGACGGCCAGGACGAGGACGACGACACCCAGTTCGATGAGCACCGGCGCCACCGCGTCGGGCGCGGCGGCGCCGAGGAACACTAGTTCGCCCTACCCCTGCTGCAACAGGCGGAAGAGCTCCTTGATGCCCTCGGCCGTTCCCACGGCCACCGCGGTGTCGCCCCGGGCCAGGGCGAAGTCGCCGCCAGGTGCGGGGATCGTCTCGTCGCCGCGCACCACGGCCACGATGGAGACGCCAGTCTCGCTGCGCAGGGCCGACTCCCGCAGCGTGCGGCCCACACAGGCGGAGTCGGCTCCCACGGGGAGCCAGTCGATGGTCAACCCCTCGATGTCCTGCTGGAGGGCGTTGAGGCGCTCGCTCACGTGCGACGTCCCCAAGAGCTCGGCCAGGGTGTGGGTGTCGTCCGGGTCGAGGCGCACCACGTCGCGGCAGGCATCCGGGTCGTCGGTGCCGTAGACGAGGAGCTCCCGGCGCCCGGTGCGGTGGGCCAGCACGCCGATGCGGTCGCCCTCGGTGGTGATGAAGTCGTAGCGCACCCCCACCCCCGGCAACGGGGTCTCCTGGACCTCAGCCACGGCTCCCGCCCCGAGCGGCGAGTGCAGCGTTGAACCGGCGAGCGCGGGAAACTGGGACCGACGAGCGCAGCGAGCAAGGTCCCACCGACCGGGCGCCGAGCGCAGCGAGGCTTGCCCGGCCGGAACCAGGAGTCAGTGCCGCCGAAGGCGGCACCATGCCCTTCTCGGCGAGCGTAGCGAGCCGGCTAGGGCTCGATGAAGATGCACTCACCGGGGCACTCCTCGGCCGACTCGACCACGGCGTCGACCTGGCTGTCGGGGAAGCTGGCCAGCCCCTCGGAGCCGCCCGGATCGCTGAAGACCTTGCCCCCCTCCTTGACGTAGGCCAGACCGTCGTCGAGCAGGGTGAACACGTCGGGGGCGATCTCCTCGCACAACCCGTCGCCGGTGCAGAGATCCTGGTCGATCCAGACCTTCATGGGCAGCCTCCGCTCGTCGGGGAACTCCTCGGTACGGAACCCAATTTACACGGTTGGGCCGGGGAAACTGACGCCGGTCATCCCCGTACCCCGTGTACCCTGCCGACGATGGCGGGCCGTGATCGAACCGAGCTCCAGGAGCTGCGAGAGCAGGCGGCGAACCTCGAGGAGGAGGTCGCCGTCCTGCGCCGAAAGCTGGCCGACGCTCCCCGCCGGGTGCGCACCCTCGAAGAGCGGCTGCTCGAGACCAAGGGCCAGCTGGCCCAGGCCGTCTCCCAGAACGAGAAGCTCAGCTACACCTTGCGTGAGGCCCGGGAGCACATCGCCGCCCTGCGGGAGGAGGTCGAGAAGCTCACCCAGCCCCCGTCGGCCTACGGCACCCTCCTCGGCCACAACGAAGACGGCACCGTCGACGTCTACTCCGGGGGACGCAAGATGCGGGTCGCCCTGCACCCCGATCTGGCCGAGGACGAGCTGGTCCGGGGGGCCGAGGTGGTGCTCAACGAGTCGCTCAACGTGGTGATGGCCCGCGACGGCGAGGTCTCCGGCGAGGTGGTGACGCTCAAGGAGGTGCTCGAGGACAACCGGGCGCTCATCGTCGGGCGGGCCGACGAGGAGCGGGTGGTGGAGCTCTCGGGGGCGCTCGCCGGCGTCCACCTGCGGGCGGGCGACAGCGTGCTGATCGACTCCCGATCCGGCCTGATCCTCGAGCGCCTGCCCCGGCCCGAGGTCGAGGAGCTGGTCCTCGAGGAGGTCCCCGACATCTCCTACGCCGACGTGGGTGGCCTCGACGCCCAGATCGAGCAGATCACCGACGCCGTCGAACTGCCCTTTCTCCACCGGAGCCTGTTCGAGACCTACCGGCTCCCCGCCCCCAAGGGGATCCTGCTGTACGGCCCCCCGGGATGCGGCAAGACCCTCATCGCCAAGGCGGTGGCCAACTCGCTGTCCAAGAAGGTCAGCGAGGTCACGGGCAAGCCGGCCGCCCGGAGCTACTTCCTCAACATCAAGGGTCCGGAGCTGTTGAACAAGTACGTCGGCGAGACCGAGCGCCAGATCCGCCTCGTCTTCCAGCGGGCCCGGGAGAAGTCCGAGGAAGGGGTCCCGGTGATCGTCTTCTTCGACGAGATGGACAGCCTCTTTCGCACCCGGGGCAGCGGCATCAGCTCCGACATGGAGTCCACCATCGTCCCCCAGCTGCTGGCTGAGATCGACGGCGTGGAGGCGCTGCGCAACGTGATCGTCATCGGCGCCTCCAACCGGGAGGACCTCATCGACCCGGCCATCCTGCGCCCCGGTCGCCTGGACGTGAAGATCAAGATCGAACGGCCCGACGAGGAGGCGGCGGCCCAGATCTTCAACCGCTACCTGGAGGCCGACCTACCCCTGGCGGCCGACGAGGTCGCCACCCTGGGCGGCGGTGATCCGGCCAAGGCGGTGCAGGCCATGATCGAGCACACCGTCGAGGTCATGTACCGCGACGACGACGCCAACCGCTTCCTCGAGGTCACCTACCAGAACGGTGACAAGGAGGTCATGTACTTCAAGGACTTCGCCTCGGGGGCGATGATCGAGAACATCGTGCGGCGGGCCAAGAAGCTGGCCATCAAGCGCCTCATCGCCGGGGGCGAGCCGGGCATCGCCACCGCCGACCTGGTGGCCTCCATTGCCCAGGAGTACAAGGAGCACGAGGATCTGCCCAACACCACCAACCCCGACGACTGGGCCAAGATCTCCGGCAAGAAGGGGGAGCGGATCGTCTACGTGCGGACCCTCGTCACCGGAGACGCCGAGGAGAGCAAGGGTGGCCGTTCGATCGAGCGGGTGGCCACCGGCCAGTACCTGTAGCCGCCCGACCACGGGCTGGCGCCGATTCACTTCGGTGCGGGGGTAGGGTCGGCGCGTGGCCATCCGGAAGGTCTGCGGGATCGAGACCGAGTACGGCATCGTGCTGCGGGGCACGGCCGACGCCAACCCGATGGCGGCGTCGTCGATGTTGATCAACGCCTACGTGGCCTCGCTGCAGCGCAAGGTGGACTGGGACTTCGAGGACGAGACGCCCGGTAACGACGCCCGGGGCTACCGCCTCGAGGGGCCGGCGGCGCCCGAGGTGGAGACCCATCTGGTCAACGCGGTGCTGACCAACGGGGCCCGCTACTACGTCGACCACGCCCACCCCGAGCTGTCGACCCCCGAGTGCTCCGATGCCCGCCAGGCGGTGGTGTGGGACAAGGCGGCGGAGCGCATCCTGGTGGCGTCGATGCGGGCGGCCAACGCCACCTTGCCCGAAGGCCAGGAGGTGGTCGTCTACAAGAACAACAGCGACCGCAAGGCCAACAGCTACGGCTGCCACGAGAACTACCTGGTGGCCCGCTCGGTGCCCTTCGGTCGCATCGTGGCCGGGATCACCCCCTTCTTCGTCACCCGCCAGCTCTTCACCGGCGCCGGCAAGGTGGGTTCGGAGGTGCCCGGCGTCTCCACCGCCGAGGTGCCGTTCCAGCTCTCCCAGCGGGCCGACTTCTTCGAAGAGGAGGTGGGCCTGGAGACCACCTTGAAGCGCCCCATCGTCAACACCCGCGACGAGCCCCACTGCGACGCCCAGCGCTACCGGCGCCTGCACGTCATCGTGGGTGACGCCAACTGCTCCGAGGTCGCCACCTTCCTCAAGGTGGGCACGACCGCTCTGGTGCTGTCAATGATCGAGGACGGGGAGCTGGGGCGGGACTTGACCCTGGCCGCCCCGGTGGCCGCCCTGCGCCAGGTGTCCTACGACCTCGAGCTCACCCGGGTGCTGGCGCTGGCCGGCGGGGGCACCATCAGCGCCCTCGACCTCCAGTGGGAGTACCTCACCTGGGCCCGCAAGTACGCCGACGCCGGGGGCCTCGACTCGGTGGGCGAGGAGGTCGGCGCCGAGGTGCTGCGCCGCTGGGAGGCGGTCCTGACGGCGCTGGAGACCGACCCCATGGCGCTGGCCACGACGCTGGACTGGGTGGCCAAGTACCAGCTGCTGTCCGCCTACCGGGAGCGCGACGGGCTCTCCTGGGACGCCCCCCGCCTGGCCGCCATGGACCTGCAGTACCACGATCTGCGGCCCGGTCGCTCGCTGGCCGAGCGCCTCCACCTGGAGCGCTTGACCACCGAGGAAGAGGTGGTGTCGGCCATGACCGAACCGCCGCCCACCACCCGGGCCTGGTTCCGGGGGAAGTGCCTGCAGCGCTGGGCACCCCAGATCGTGGCTGCGAACTGGGATTCCATGGTGTTCGATGTGGGGAGCGATCCACTCCGGCGGGTCCCGATGATGGAACCGCTCAAGGGTTCGGCTGACATGGTCGATGGGCTCTTGGAGGAATGCACCAATCCAGCCGAGTTGCTCCGGCGGCTCGGTACCTAGGCGAGAGGAGGAGCCATGGCTGAACGGGAGCAACGGCGGCGGCCGGCACCACGCCGCGACGACGAGGTCGTCGAAGAGGAGACGCCGCCCCGCTCGGAGCGGGGTGAGGAGATCAAGGCCGAACTCGACGATCTCCTCGACGAGATCGACGCCGTTCTGGAGGTGAACTCGGAAGAGTTCGTCAAGAGCTACGTGCAAAAGGGCGGCCAGTAGCAGAGAGCTTCGCCGCCGTCACTGGCCGGCGGGCACGCCTGGAGGCTGCGCGCTGCTCTACGGCGCCCAGCCTCCAGACGAGGGTGGTGAGCACCTACCGGGCCTGCCCGGCTGCGCTGGGCGGAGAGACGTCGCCCCGCTGCGCTCGGCGTGCGGTCCGGTAGCCTGCGCTGGCGTGTCCCTTCCCATCTTCGCGCCGGGCGACGACCCCGGTCCCAGCTTCGCCGACCTGTTGCGCCGGACCGGTGGTGCACCCCCGGTGCCGGGCGGGCCGGTTCCCGATGTGACGCACGCCACCACGGTGGTGGCGTTGCGCTTCGCCGACGGGGTGATCATGGCCGGTGACCGGCGGGCCACGTCGGGCAACCTCATCAGCCACCGCACCATGGAGAAGGTGTTCCCGGCCGACCGCCACTCGGGAGTGGCCATCGCCGGGGCGGCGGGGCCGGCGGTGGAGATGGTGGAGCTGTTCCAGCTCCAACTCGAGCACTACGAGAAGGTCGAGGGGGTGGAGCTCAGCTTGGAGGGCAAGGCCAACCAGCTGAGCCTCATGGTGCGCAACAACCTGCCCGCGGCCATGCAGGGCCTTGTGGTGGTACCCGTCTTCGCCGGCTACGACCTGCGCCGGGGCACCGGTCGGCTCTTCCAGTACGACGTCACCGGGGGTCGCTACGAGGAGAGCGACTTCGCCACCACCGGGTCGGGCCGCCTGCACGCCGGCACGGTGGTCAAGCTCGGCTACCGCGAGGGCATCGAGCGGGGCGAGGCCGTGGATCTCGCCATCTCGGCCCTGTTCCAGGCGGCCGATGAGGACTCGGCCACCGGTGGTCCCGACCTGGTGCGGGGGATCTTCCCCACCATGGCGGCCATCACCGCCGAGGGCTTCCAGCGCATCGAGGAGGGCGAGGTGGCTGAACGCTTCCGGCAGCTCGTCGACCGGCTCTCGACCCCCGAGGGCACGGCCAGCGTGGGGACGGCTCCGACCATGGGCGGAGGTGGGCGCCCGTGACCATGCCGTTCTACGTCTCACCCGAGCAGGTGATGAAGGATCGGGCCGACTACGCCCGCAAGGGCATCGCCCGGGGCCGCAGCCTGGTGGCCGCCACCTACGCCGGGGGGATCCTGCTGTGCGCCGAGAACCCGTCGGTGCGCCTGCGCAAGATCAGCGAGATCTACGACCGCATCGCCTTCGCCGGGGTGGGCAAGTACAGCGAGTTCGACCAGCTGCGCATCCTGGGGATCCGGGCGGCCGACCTCAAGGGCTACGCCTATAGCCGGGAGGACGTCGACGCCCGGAGCCTGGCCAACAACTACGCCCAGATCCTCAACCAGGTCTTCACCCACGAGATGAAGCCCATGGAGGTGGAGATCCTGGTGGCCGAGGTGGGGGAGAGCCAGAGCGGTGACCGGCTGTTCCACCTGCTCTACGACGGCACGGTGATCGACGAGGGCCGCTTCACCGTGCTCGGGGGCGAAGCCGACGCCATCGTGGAGCGCCTGCGGGCGAACTACGAGGAGGGACTCGATCGCCACGCCGCCCTGCAGGTGTGCGTCGACGCACTGTCCGAGCCCGGGCACCGCCTCGAACCGGGCGACCTCGAGGTGGCCGTGCTGGCCAGGGGCGACGGGCGCCGGGCCTTCCAGCGCCTGGCCGAGAGCGACCTAGCCGCCCTGCTCGGATCCTGAGGGGGGTTCGGGCCGCTCCGGAGGCGACTGGTAGCCGATGGTGTTGACGTAGGCGAAGAGCACCAGGCCCACCAGCACCGCCAGCACGATCCAGCGGGCCCGGGGCGAGGGACCGGCCGGCCCGTCGGGGTCGGCCACGTCGGCCAGGGCGTCGTCGTCGAAGGCCGACTCGACGTCGTCGGCCAGGAGGAGCTCCCGGGCGGTGCCGAGGTCCTCGGCGCTGACGAGGACCTCGACGTGGCCCACGGGGTAGAGGCCGTCCACGCCACCACCCCGCAGCTGGGTGACGATCCCGTCGGATCCGAGGCGGGCGGCCAGGACCCGGGCCTCGAAGGCACCGGCCGTCCGGGCCACCGGGATCATCCGCAGCCGCTGCACCCGCCCAGGCTACCCCTCGGTGGTGTCGTGGCGCCGTGAACGGGGAGGCGGTGCCCTGCCCCGCTACCGTGACGCCGTGGACCGGCGCATCTTCGGCCTGGAGAACGAGTACGGGGTGACCTGCACGCTCCGGGGCCAGCGCCGCCTCAGCCCCGACGAGGTGGCCCGGTACCTCTTCCGGCGGGTGGTGTCGTGGGGGCGCTCCAGCAACGTGTTCCTCGAGAACGGGGCCCGGCTCTACCTCGACGTGGGCAGCCATCCCGAGTACGCCACGCCCGAGTGCGACTCGATCCACGATCTGGTGGTCCATGACAAGGCGGGCGAGCGCATCCTCGAGCAACTCCTGTCCTTCGCCGAGCAGCGCCTGCGGGAAGAGGGCATCCGGGGGATCATCTACCTGTTCAAGAACAACACCGACTCGGCCGGCAACTCCTACGGCTGCCACGAGAACTACCTCACCAGCCGCCGGGACGACTTCGGTCACTACGCCGAGGTGCTCATCCCCTTCCTCGTGTCCCGCCAGATCTACGCCGGGGCCGGCAAGGTGCTCCAGACCGCCCGGGGGGCGATGTACTGCATCTCCCAGCGGGCCGAGCACATCTGGGAGAGCGTGTCGAGCGCCACCACCCGCAGCCGCCCCATCATCAACACCCGGGACGAGCCCCACGCCGACGCCGAGCGCTACCGGCGCCTCCACGTGATCGTGGGCGACTCCAACATGAGCGAGTACGCCACCTTTTTGAAAGTGGGTGCCACCTCGGTACTCCTGCGCATGCTGGAGGATCCCTCGGTGGTGCTGCGGGACATGACCTTGGAGAACCCCATCCGGGCCATCCGCGAGATCAGCCACGACATCACCTGCCGGAAGCGGGTGCGCCTGGCCCACGGGCGCGAGGTCAGCGCCATCGACATCCAGAGCGAGTACCTGAGCCGGGCCCTGCGCTACGCCGAGAACCAGGGGGTCAGCCCCCTCGAGGAGCAGGCCCTCGGCATGTGGGAGCACTGCCTGACGGGGTTGGCCAAGGACCCGCTGTCGCTGGACCGGGAGTGCGACTGGGTGGTCAAGCACAAGCTGATCGAGGCCTACCGGGACCGCCACGACCTGCCCCTCATGCACCCCCGGATCGCCCTCATGGACCTGCAGTACCACGACGTGAACCGGGAGCGGGGCCTGTACTACCGCCTGGAGGAGCGGGGCATGGTCGATCGTATGTGCACCGAGGAGGAGGTCGACCGGGCCGGCCCCGGTGCCCTGGAACCGCCCCAGACCACCCGGGCCCGCCTGCGCGGCGAGTTCATCCGCCGGGCCAAGGAGCGCAAGCGGGACTACACCGTCGACTGGGTCCACCTCAAGCTCAACGACCAGGCCCAGCGCACGGTGCTGTGCAAGGATCCGTTCAAGGCCCGCGACGAGCGGGTCGAGCGCCTGATCGCGTCGCTCTGAGCACCGGCCCACCTCGGCCCCGTGCCCTCGTTCCGTACCGCAGCCGTCGTCGCCCTGCTCGACGAGCGCCCCGGCCTGCAGCGCTGCGAGGTGGCCTTCACCGGGGAGGGATCGGGGGCGGGCGTGGCTCGCTCCCGGGCCTACGTGCTCGTCGAGGTGGTCGGCCCGGTGGCTGTCGGCGACGAGGTGGTGCTCAACACCACGGCCATCGAGTTGGGCCTGGGCAGCGGAGGGTGGCACGTCGTGCACTGGAACCTGTCCCGCCGCAGCTGGCAGTCCCCCGGTCCGGGACACCTGATGAAGCTCCGGTACACGTCGCTCCAGAGCGACACCGGATCGGCCGAGGAGCTGCACGCCGGCCAGCTGGCCGAGGCCGACGACCTCGAGAGCATGCCCGTGGTGGTGTGCTCGCTGCACAGCCAGGTCCCGTGCGTGGCGGCCGCCTGCAAAGAGGCCCGCCCGGAGCTGCGCCTGGCCTACGTGATGACCGACGGGGGCGCGCTGCCCATGGCCACCTCGGAGCTGGTGCCCGCCATGAAGGCGGCCGGCCTGGTCGACGTCACCATCACCGCCGGGCACGCCTTCGGTGGCGACCACGAGGCCATCAACGTGCCCGCCGCCCTCACCGTGGCCAGGGTGGTGGAGGGAGCCGGCGTCACCGTGGTGGGCATGGGCCCCGGGTCGGCGGGCACGGCCACCCGCCTGGGTATGTCCGCCCTCGAGGTGGCCCCCGCCCTCGACGCCGCCGAGTCACTCGGGGGGCGGCCGGTCGCCGCCGTGCGCTTCTCCCTGGCCGACCCCCGGCTGCGCCACCAGGGAGCCAGCCACCACAGCCGCACGGCGCTGGGCCTGCTCACCCGGGCCCGGGCCACCATCGGCGTGCCCCGGGGGCCCTACGCCGAGCGGCTGCGGGCCGATCTCGAGCGCAGCGGCATCGCCGAGCGCCACCGCCTGCTCTCCGTCGACGACGCCGACGTGCCCACCCTGCTGGCCCAGCGGCGCCTGCGGGTCACCTCCATGCGGCGGGGACCCGAGGACGACCCGGCCTTCTACGCCGTGGCCGGGGCGGGCGGGACGGTGGCCGCCCTGCTGGCCCGCTGAGGGCCGAGCCGGATCAGGAACCGGGAGGCGACGGGCGGTCCCGGCCCAGGGCTTCGGCCTGGGCGTCGGTCTGGGCCTTGAGGGCGGCCAGGCGGGCCTCGAGGTCCTTGGCTGCCTGCAGGGCCCCCACCGCCGCCCGCTTCAGGCGCACCATGGAGCGGAACACGATGGCCCCGCCCACCACGACCAAGGCGAGCAGCACGAGGGGAAAGGCGTCCACGGGCCCCGACGGTACCGCTCCTGCGTTCTCGGCGCGGTCCGGCCCCCAAGAGGGGGCTAAAACGCGCCGAGAACGATGGGATGGGGGTCGGCTCAGCGCCAGCGGCGCCACCAGGCCCGGGATCGCTCGCCCAGAGCGGTGCCGGGGCGGTCGGGAGGGCCTCGGCCATCGCCGGAGCGGAACGCCATCACGGCCACGGCTAGGGCGATGAGGACGGTCACGCCGTAGCCGGCGAAGACGGCCACATCGACGAGCTCGACGCTCAATCTGGGCCCAGGGAAGGAAGTCCGCCGATGTTGTCCTACACTATGCCGGGTCCCGTGCCGTCGGAGGAAGGGTGAGCAGCGCATGGCAAAGCAGCGCGCCGAGCGCGCCGACGAGGATCTCGTCCGGCTGTACCTGAGTGACATCGGCAAGCACGCCCTGCTCACCAAGGCCGACGAGGCTCGCCTGGCCCAGGCCATCGAGGACGGCATCGCCGCCCGTAAGGAGATGGCCCGGGCCGAGGAGGCCGGGGAGCGGCTGTCGGTCGCCCGGCGGCGGGAGCTGCGCCAGGCGGCCCAGGCCGGCGACGACGCCACCCAGACCTTCATCAAGGCCAACCTGCGACTGGTCGTCTCCATCGCCAAGAAGTACCAGGCGTCGGAGCTGCCCCTGTTGGACCTGGTCCAAGAGGGCAACCTCGGCCTCATCCACGCCGTGGAGAAGTTCGACTGGCGCAAGGGCTTCAAGTTCTCGACCTACGCCACCTGGTGGATCCGCCAGGCCATCACCCGGGGCATCGCCAACACCGGGCGCACCATCCGCCTGCCCGTCCATGCCGGCGACCAGCTCACCCGGCTGCGCAAGGCCCAGGGCGTGCTCGAGATCAAGTTCGGTCGGCCGCCTACCCTGGCCGAGCTGGCCACCGAGCTCGACCTGCCCATCGACAAGCTCATCGAGATCTTCCGCTACGCCGGCGGCACCCTGTCGCTCTCCGACCCCCTGCGCGAGGACGGCGACGCCGAGCTGGGCGACGTGGTGGCCGACCCCAACGCCACCTGCCCCTTCAGTGCCGCCGCCGATGCCCTGCTGCCGGCCGAGGTGGCCCGGCTGCTGGCCCCCCTCGACGAGCGGGAGCGCACGGTGATCAGCCTGCGCTACGGGCTCGACCGGGGCGAGGCCCGCACCCTCGAGGAGGTGGGGGAGAGCTTCAACCTCACCCGGGAGCGCATCCGCCAGATCGAGGCCCGGGCCATGTCCAAGTTGCGCCACCCCTCGGTCGACACCGGCGCCCACGAGCTGCTGAGCGTCTGAGCCGCCGTTCTGGTGGTCCGCTCTGGCCGCCGACGCGTCCGTCTGACCACCAGAACAGGAGATGCGGGGCAACGGGGGACGGCGGGCATCCCGGAGGGGCCGGCGTGAACCGACCGGCGGGTCAGCGGGGGC
>Ga0247704_1000206_pt1 | contig 16686 bp, 15 predicted proteins | sample 41W_NmetaG_FD_189042 | JGI IMG/M metagenome (GOLD analysis project Ga0247704, IMG submission 189042) | Soil microbial communities from hillslope of Landscape Evolution Observatory, University of Arizona, Oracle, AZ, United States - 4-1-W_N | ecosystem: Engineered > Artificial ecosystem >...
GCCACATCGCCGGCCCAGCCGGCGACCACGGCGTCGATGGCCTTGCTGCGGTCGCGCGCCACCACGACGCGGTTGCTGCGTGCATACCAGGCAACAGCTTTGGCAACATCGCCGGCGCGCAGCGCGGCGAGTGCAGCACGTTCGGCAACGTCGCGCTGGCGCACGTTCTCGTCCAGGACGTGCACTGCGGCGCCGTAGCGCTCGACCAGGTTCTCAAAGCCGCCGCCGGGGCCCACGGCGCCCAGCTGGCGGTGGTCGCCGACGAGCACCACCTTGGCCCGGGCCGCTGCCGCGGCGGAAAGCACCCGCAGCAGGGCCCGGTCGTCAGCCATGGCTGCCTCGTCGAGGATGACGACGTGGCGGTCGGTGAGGCGCAGCTGGCCGTGGTCGAGGCGCCACGTGAGCGACGCCAGCGTCCGGGACTCCTCGATGCCGGCCTGGCGCTTGAGGGTTCTGGCCGCCTGGCCGGAGGTCGAGGTGCCGATGACGGTGAAGCCCTCTGCCTCGAACGCGTCACGCACCGCGGCCAGGGCGGTGGTCTTTCCCGAGCCGGCGACGCCGACGACCAGCTCCATTCCCCGCCCCGAGCTGGTGATGCCCATGACCGCAGCCCGCTGGCCGGCGGTGAGGGGCTTGCCCAGCTCCTGTTCCCTACGGGCCAAGGCCTGGTACCTGGCGAACTCGTCGACGGTCGGAGCGTCGGAGCGCTGCACCTCGATGTCGACGGCGGCGGCGATGGAGGACTCGGTGGCGATGGTGGTGGCGGTGGCATAGGCCCGTCCCCGGGCGAAGGGGGTCCGCAGGAGGGGCACGGTCTCGGGATCGGCCAGGGTGCGGCCCACCACCCGGGGCAACTCGGTGGGGTCGAGGCCGAACAGCGCCGGCGCCACCGCCACCACCACGTCACGACGGGAAAAGACCTTGCGGGCGGCCAGCGAGCCGTCGGGCGAGAGGGCTTGGGCGATGACCTCCCGCTCCTGGGCCGTAGTCAGCACGCTGCGCCGGCGGGGGGTGCGAGCCTCGGCCACGCAGCGCTGCAGGCGCTCGACCGGCCAGCCCACCGATTCCAGCTCGGCCTGCCAGCGGGGCATGAGCTCACCGACGGGGGTGCGGCGCTTCTGGGCCCGGTTGTCGCGGGCGATGATGCCCTTGGCCCGGTAGCTGTCATAGCCCCGGCGCTCGGCTTCGGCGGCGATCTCCGCCGCTCGCTTGGAGTGGACCTCCATCACCTCTTCGGGGATGCCGGCGATGGTCCAGTGCCCAAGGCGCCCGGAGGGGCCGTCGTCTCGCACGATGCCGTAGCCCAGGTTCACCGCTTCGCGGGCGGCGGCCATGCGGCCGAACATGGTGGCGGCGTGGATGTGCTCCCGCCACAAAGACGTGGTGGCCGCCTTCCAGCCGCCCTTGTCGTCGGCCATGCGCACCACGTTGGCCAGCAGCACGTGGTCATGGGGTGCGGGGTCGCCGGCCCGAGAGGTGGCGTGGCGGGTCACCGCGTAGATGAGGCCCTCGGTAGGAGCGGACACGCAGGCCCGGCCCCGGCGGCCGCCCTGGTGCGCGGTCAGCGCGTCGAGGTAGGCCAGGGTGGCGTCTCGCTCGGCGTCGAGGATGCGGTGCATGTCCTCGGCCCGGCCGATGACGCCCAGCTCGGCCACCGACTTGTGGGCGGCGATGACCAGCTCCATGCCCGGGCGGCGGGTGACGACCAGCCGCTCGCCGGTGATGGGGTCGAGTGCGCCGCCGGGGCCGTAGATGGCCTGGTACTGATCCTCGGTGACGTTGCCCACCAGGCCGAGGTCCCGGGCGCCGGCGCCTCCCCAGCGCAGCGGCGTCTCACCTCTCGACGCGTAGTAGTCGAGCGCCTGGCCGGGATGGTCGTCGCCGCGGTTCATGACGGTGGCGCGGTGGTAGTCAACCGAGTCGGCTCCCATCATCCGCATCCACGCCACCGCCAGCTCCCAACGGAACGTTGGAACCGTGTTTCGGCTCCTTCGTTGGTACTACTGGCGCGCTTTGCAGCGAAACGCGACGGATTGCAACGCCGGCTCGGTGACAAAGGTGCAAATGACCTACTGACAACTGTGCCCTGAATCGTCACCCTGACCGGCGTGCTGATCGATCAGCGGCGGAGCGATCACCGTGCTGGCATTGGTGCTCGTCGGGTAGCGGCCGACCGGACCTGGGTGGCCATGCGCCGGCCTCGTGTCTGGCTCGGCGGAATGGCAGCGATGGCAGCAGCCGTCGGGGTCGTTCTGGGCACGGCGTCGGTGCAGGAGGCCGTGACCGGCCGCCCGATGGCCTCGTGGTTCGTCCCATTCGTGCTGGGCGCGGCACTCGCCTCGTTCCCTTGCCTGGCATGGATCGCGATCACCTCTGTCGACGGGTCGGCAACATGGCGGATCGGTGCCGACGCCGAAGGGTGGACCGCGGACGTCCTGCGGGACTTGGGACCGGACTGGCGGATTGAGCACACCGTGCCGTTTCCCGACCGTCGGCACGTCGTCGACGTCGATCACATTGCTGTCGGCCCCTACGGCGTTCTTGTCGTCGAGACGAAGTGGACCGGTCAGGCGGTTGACCTCTCCCGGAAGCGCCTGGCTCCGCACGTCGTGGAAGCGATGGAGCAGGTCGAAGGCAATGCCGGGCGCGTCCAGGGTCTTCTCCGCCGAGTGAACACCGGCGTTCCGATCATCCCTGTCGTCGTCTACTGGGGCCCGAACGTCGTCCCGCCGGCCGGTGCCGTACGTCGGGAGGGCAACGTCCGCGTGGTCGCCGGCCGGAGGGGTGGCGACTGGGGCTCGCTGCTCAGCCGCGACCGGATTGACGCCCGCACGATCGACAGCGTCGCCGAACGAGTACGCAGCTGGCGGGTCGAACAGGAGCAGAAGACACTCGGTGTCGCTGTCGCAGCGCGGCTACGTAGAGCGCGTTGGTTCAACCAAGCGTGCCTTGTCCTTGTCGGGCTGATGATCACCCTCCCCGCGATGACCGAGACGTCGAGTTCGGTTGGACGAGCCGTGGACTCGATGTTCCGAGCGGGCGGTGTGCCGTCGGTTGCCGCGCTGCTCTTCCTGCCGCTTGCTCTCGGTTTGGCTGGCCTCGCTCACGTCTGGTTGGCCCAGCGCCTCAACCCGGAGGTGTCCTGGCGCCCGCACCTGCTGCCGCTCGGTCTTTGGGCGGTCGGCTTCGCCGGACTGATGCTCGCACTGTGACGCGCGCTTTTGGCAACACCTGTGGCAACACCCCCCGTTCAGGGTGCGGCCCATGGACAAGCTCGTTCTCACCGTGCAGGAGACCGCCGAGGTGCTCGGCGTCTCCGATGACCTGGTCTATGAACTCGCGGCCCAGGGTGCACTCCCCTGTCTCCACCTCGGCCGCCGGCGCATGATCCCCCGGCGAGCCGTGGACTTACTGATCGAGCAGTGCGTCGGTGACTTCGACGCCGCCGCCGTCCTTCCCCGACTCCGCCGGCCGGAGTGAGTCGCCCAGCGAGAGAATCCGACCCATCGCATCGGCAGCCAATCGGTCGGTGGCGGGGACGAAGTGGGCGTAGATGTTCAGGGTCGTCGCCGGCCTGGCGTGGCCGAGCCGGCCGCTCACGGTCTTGACGGGCACGCCGGCGTCGAGCAGCCGGGTGGCGGTGAAGTGCCGCAGGTCGTGCAGACGCACCGACTTGTCGATGCCGACCCGGTCTCGGAGCCGCCGCCAGGCGCTGGTCCACCGGTAGGGGCGCCACGGCAGCGAGCCGTCAGGTTGAGGGCTGAAGACGTACCCGTCCGGCAGCACGCTCGCGCCGCACAAAGCCGCCCGGCGTTCGCACTCGTCACGCCACGCTCGCAACGCGGCCACCGTGCCGGCGTCCAGCGCGATCCGGCGGGCCTGGTGCGTCTTGGTGTCCTTCTCCAGGATGGCGCCGGTCTTGCTCTCGATCAGGCCTTTCGATATGACCAGCTCGCCGGCGTCGAGGTCGACGGCCGGCCACCGCAGCGCCGCCACCTCGCCACGCCGGCTCCCGACCGCCGCCGCGACCCGGACGAACACCGCGAACTCGGGGTCGGCGCCCTCGATGGCTGCCATCACCTCGGCCGGCGCCGGCGGGCGTACCTCGGCTTGGCGGGCGGGCGGCAACGTCGCCCACCGGGCCGGGTTGTCTTTCCGCCAGCCCCACCGCACCGCCTGGTCGAGCGACCCGGCGAGGATGTTGTGGATCTGGCGGATGGTGGATGCGGCCAGCTTCTTCTCGCGCAGCGAGCGATAGAAGACGTCTATGTCCCGGACCGTGAGCTTGCGGACGGGGATTGAACCCAGACCGGGGATGAGCCTGTACCGGGCCTTGCCGAGGTAGGCCTCGTAGGTCGTCAGCGACAGGGTCTCCCGCCGCAGCTCCAGCCACTGCTCGACCAGCTCGCCGACGGTGGCGTCGCTGCCCTTGTGCCCTCCGTCGCCGGCGCCCACCTCGGTCACGAGAGCGGCGAGGGCGGCAACCGCCGCCTTCCGGCTGCCCCGGACCGACCGGCTCACGTAGCGCAGCCGCTGGGTCGCAGGGTCCCGGCCGGCGAAGACCCTCAGCTCCCAGCGGTTCTCGCCTCGCTGCCGGATGGAACCACCGCCGTACTCGCCTCTCGCCATGCCCAGATCGTACGCAGCGGGTGGGACAAGATATGGGACGAATATGGGATGCGCCCGAACGCAGAAGGGGCCATCCCTCTCAGGATGGCCCCTGACCTGCTGCTTTTCTTGAGGCGGCGACCGGAATCGAACCGGTGTACAGGGCTTTGCAGGCCCTTGCCTAAACCACTCGGCCACGCCGCCGCCGGCGCCCAGTCTACTGGCACCCGGCGGTCGCTGTGGCCAGCATGGACCAGTAGGGGGTTCGGGCCCGATGCGTTGCCTTGGTCGTGGTTGCCGTGGAGTGCGTGACCCCGGCGTAGGGGTTTCGCGTGGAAAGCACGGGATGGTCTTGGACGGTCCGGGCGGGCTGTAGCCGGGCTCGACGTGGCCGGTTGACGATGGACGCGACCGTCGAGCCGCCGGGCGACTGAACCGGGTAGGCCACTTGCGCACGGTCTGCCTGGGTCACGCCCCGCCGCTCGACAACGTTGTAGTTTGGGTAGGCCGCCGGCGCAGGCTGGCTCGCCAGGGCCTGGTGCTGTCCGGCCGGAGTGCCTGCCTCTCGAGCGTTTCCTCGCCGAACCCTATGAGCGTTAACTCCGCCTTTGAGCGACCACGAGCTCCGATAGGCGCAGCTTTACGTCGGTGGTCTAGAAAGCGCAAGATTCCTGGTCAGGACCCCAGAGCAACGCTGTCCTCCGGTCCGCCTGCTGGATGCACTCATAAGCGCAGACTGATCTTAGATAACCAAATCCTCGCTTTACTCCGCGGCTACGGGAGCGTAGGGTCGAACGAAAGTCATCGAGGACAAGCGTCCGACTCCGTAGTGGGAGTCTGAGACCGGGCCCAGATCGGGCTTCAGCCGAGGAGAACGCGTGGCACAGAACAACGGCCAGAGTAACGGCAGCGGCTACCAGGCCGGCGTGAAGAATTACGCCGACACCTACTGGACCCCGGATTACGTGCCGTTGGACACCGACCTCCTGGCCGTCTTCAAGGTGATGCCCCAGGAGGGCGTGCCGCGCGAGGAAGCGGCCGCCGCGGTGGCCGCCGAGTCATCCACCGGCACCTGGACCACGGTGTGGACCGACTACCTCACCGACCTCGAGTACTACAAGGGTCGGGCCTACCGGATCGACCCGGTGCAGGACGGCTCCGGCGCCTTCTTCGCCTTCGTCGCCTACCCGATCGACCTGTTCGAGGAAGGCTCGGTCGTCAACGTCCTGACCTCGCTCGTGGGCAACGTCTTCGGCTTCAAGGCAATCCGCAGCCTGCGCCTCGAAGATATTCGCTTCCCGATCGCGTACGTGAAGACCTGCGGCGGCCCCCCCAACGGCATCCAGGTTGAGCGCGACCGCCTCAACAAGTACGGGCGCCCCCTGCTGGGCTGCACGATCAAGCCCAAGCTGGGCCTGTCGGCCAAGAACTACGGGCGCGCGGTGTACGAGTGCCTCCGAGGCGGGCTCGACTTCACCAAGGACGACGAGAACATCAACAGCCAGCCGTTCATGCGCTGGAACCACCGCTACGAGTTCGTCATGGAAGCGGTGCACAAGGCCACGGCCGAGACGGGCGAGAAGAAGGGCCACTACCTCAACGTCACCTCGGCCACGCCCGAGGAGATGTACAAGCGGGCCGAGTTCGCCAAGTCGCTCGGCGCCCCGATCATCATGCACGACTTCTTCACCGCCGGCTTCACCGCCAACACCGGTCTGGCGAACTGGTGCCGCGAGAACGGCATCCTGCTCCACATCCACCGCGCCATGCACGCGGTGGTCGACCGCAACCCCATGCACGGCATCCACTTCCGGGTGCTCGCCAAGTGCCTGCGACTGTCCGGCGGCGACCACCTCCACGCCGGCACCGTGGTCGGCAAGCTGGAAGGCGATCGCGAGGCCACGATGGGCTGGATCGACACGCTGCGGGAGTCCTACATCCCCGAGAACCGCAAGCGCGGCATCTTCTTCGACCAGGACTGGGGCTCGATGCCCGGCGTCATTCCCGTTGCCTCCGGCGGCATCCATGTCTGGCACATGCCCGCACTGGTGGCGATCTTCGGCGACGACGCCTGCCTGCAGTTCGGCGGCGGGACGCTCGGCCACCCGTGGGGCAACGCACCCGGCGCCCACGCCAACCGGGTGGCGCTCGAGGCCTGCGTGGAAGCGCGGAACCAGGGCCGGGCGGTCGAACGCGAGGGTCGGGAGATCCTGACCGAGGCGGCCCGCAACAGCCCCGAGCTCGCCATCGCCATGGAGACCTGGAAGGAAATCAAGTTCGAGTTCGACACGGTGGACAAGATCACCGCCTGATCGCGGCCTGGTCGCCGGTCCACCCTCGCGGCCCTCACGCCCCGGCCCCTGCAGGAGAGGGCCCCGAAAGGAGAGATTTGCTATGACAAACATCCAACCCTACGGGCCCACCCCGCGCCATGTGGAGACCTTTTCGTACCTGCCACAGCTGACGCCCGAGCGGCTCCGCTATCAGATCGCGTACCTCATCGAGTCCGGCTGGAGCCCGGCCATCGAACACACCGAGCCCGAAAAGTCCATGTCGAACTTCTGGTACCTGTGGGAGCTCCCGTACTTTGGTGAGCGGTCCGTGGACAGGGTCCTGGCCAAGCTCGACGAGTGCCACCGGGCCAATCCCGGTCACCACGTGCGCCTCCTCGGCTACGACAACTACCAGCAGTCTCAGGGCACGGCCTTCATCGTCCACCGGGCTGGAGCCCGCTGAAAATGGGGCGCCAGAGCCCGCTGAGGACCGGGATCTACAAGGTCGAGACCGCCGACACCGGTGACCGTCTCGGGCGCCGAGATGCCGCCCGTGACGGCCGCGCCGCGGCGATGCTGCGACGCCGCCAGCTGGCCCAGGGCAAGCAGGCGCTGAACGGCGGCGGTGACCGGGCGACGGCTGCAGCCGGCGCCGGCGCGCCGGCCTTCATCGTCCTTCGCGGAGGTGCTCGCTGAGATGGGAATGTACGCGGTCGACACGGCCGACCCCGCTGAGCTCGCCAAACTGGGAGATGCTGCCCGTAACGGCCGCGCCGCAGCGGCGTTACGGCGCCGGGCGCTGTCCCAGGGCAAGCAGGCCCTGAACGGGGGCGGCAATGGGGCGACGGCTGTCAACGGCGCCGGGGCGCCGCCCGCGGCAGAGAACCTGCAGGCCAACGGTGCGGGAGCGCCCCCTGTCGCTTCCAACGGCCCCGACGCTTCGAACGGCACGCCAGAGGTTCCGCGTGAGACGGCCGGCGCCGGCGACAGCGTGGCCGCCGCCCACTTCGGCCGCAACGTCTCCAAGGAGCGCCGCCGCCAGCTGTCCCAGGGCAAGCAGGCGCTGAAGGGCGCCGACGCGCCCCCCGTCGCTTCCAACGGTCACGGCGCGTCGAACGGCACGCCAGAGGTTCCGCGTGAGACGGCCGGCGCCGGCGACAGCGTGGCCGCCGCCCACTTCGGCCGCAACGTCTCCAAGGAGCGCCGCCGCCAGCTGTCCCAGGGCAAGCAGGCGCTGAGCGCCGGCACTGACCGGACGGCGGCTGCCGCCGGCGCCGGCACCGGCGCGCCGGCGCCCGACCCGGAGAAGCTGAACGTCGACGTTGCCCGCTCCGGTCGTGAGCAGGCCCGGGCTCGGCGCGCCGAGGCGAGCCGCGTGGGCAGCGCAGGGATCAGGCACGTGCCCAAGGTCATCGCGTCGCCCACCCACGGCGATCAGCAGGTCACCGGGCTGCGGATCGGTCAGGGCGAGCAGGTCACGGGCGACGAGCCCGGCGCCGCGCTCCCGGTGACCGGGACGCAGTACGTCGCGGCCGACGGACCGCCCCCCGCATGGGGCGCCGGGACGAAGGTCGGGCGCGTGCGCACGCCGCAGGGCCTCGTCGTCTCGGGCACCACGGTTCGCGGCAAGGTGGCCATCACCGGTGACGAGGCCGGAGAGCACCTCCGCATCACCGGCGAGGCCGACCAGAAATTGGGCGACGACCTGACCCCGCGCGGGGACGGCTCCTTCCGTCCGGCGCAGTTCCCCCGCCGGGCCGACCCGCACGGCGCGACCGCGGTCGGCACCACGCTGGGGGTGCAGTCTCGAGTCGCTGAGCCGTCGCTCCCACTGGAGAACACCACCCTCGGGCTGCCCGTCACCGGCACAGCCGTCGGCCGCAGCGGGCGCGTCACCGGGAACGAGGCCGGCGCCTGCCGCCCGATCACCGGCGACCAGTACCAGCACCTCTCCTCTTCCGCCAGCGAGTGCGGCGGCATCGGTGGCGGTACCGCGCCGGCGGCGCACCTCAACCGGGGCCGCCTGGACCCGGTGACCGGCGGCAAGGTGAGCATGGCGGAGACCTGGCAGGGCCAGCGCGTCACGGGTCCGAGCCTGGAGTACCGCCCCAACACGACCGGCGACGAGCCGGGATCCTGTCGCGCGGTGACGGGCACGCCCTACCAGGGGCCGTCCACCGTGCTTGGCTGGTGCGAGCCCGAGGAGGGTCAGCCGGCGGCCCAGCGCCTCGAGTCCAGGCCGCAAGGTGTGGCCGTGACCGGCGACCTTCCACTGAACGTCGAGAATGTCACCGGCACCGAGCGCGGCCACCGGAACGACATCACGGGATCGTCCTACTACGGCGAGATGCGTCCCGCCGAGCCGGTTGGCGACGACGCGGCCACCTGGCAGGGCTTCTCGGTGCCGGTGGCCCAGGCTCGGCGCCTGACAGGCAGGAAGAGCGGTGACGCCAGGAAGGAGACCGAGGACGCGCCGCCCGCTTCCTGCACGCCTGGCAGCATCACCGGGTCCTTCGCCGTCGGCGACGGCATGGTCACCGGCAACAACGAGTTCCTGTTCCGGCCCCGTTCGAACGTTGACCGCAGGCCGCCCACCGCGGTCACGGGCGAAGGCGAGGTCGCGGGTCGTCCCATCACCGGTTCCGCCGCTGCTTGGACCCCCCACGACTTGGTCACCGGCACCGAGGGCTACATCGCCGCCGGGCGCAACCCCACCGAGCGCGGCGGCGGAACCCAGGGCTGGGCCGGCGCCACCAGGTTCAAGAACCTGGCCACGCCCGGGGCACCGCCAGGTGAGGAGAAGGTCACCGGCCGCGTCGGCGGGAGCCCGAAGGCGGGGGCCAGGGTCACCGTCTCCGGCGGAGCCCAAGGATGAAGTCCGTGGTCCAGCCCGACGGGCGCTGGCTTGCTCCCTGGGACCAGGCTGCGGCCTGGTCGGGCCCGGGCGCGGTGGCCACCGTCACGTCGCCACTGGGCCGGCCGACCCGGAACGGCGGGCTCGGCTTCAGCCTGCCGGCCGGTGGGCATCCCCTGGCCGAGCCCGCGCTCAGCGCAGCCCTCAAGCAGCGCGCCGAGCAGATCACGGCCGCCTTCGCGCACATCGAACCGGTCCTGCGCCGGCTGGCACCGCGCCAGTTCGAGGCCGGCTTCCCCGAGGAGGCGCATCGCGAGATCGCCAACTCGCTCGGGGTCGATATCCCGGCGGCCGACCTCGAGTCGTCGTGGAACGCACCGCTCGACCTCGGTCGCATCCACGCCCGCTGCGTGCTCGGGACGTTCCGAAAGCTGGTTGAACGCGGGTTCGACCGCGACCTCGCGCTGCTCGACGAGGGCGAGAGCACTGAGGCGTTGATCCGGCGTTTTGGCTTCCACGCCGTCGACATCACCTCCTGCTCCGACGGGCGACTCCTGGGTGCAGTGGATTTCATCCTGCGAGTGCCGCCCCCGGTGGTGGTGTGGCACGACGCGTTTGCCGGCGCCATGTTCGACGTCGAGGTCGCGCTGCACCGTTGGGAATCGGTGGAGCTGCGACGCTGGCGCGAGAGCTGGCCGAACGACGCGAGCGAGCCCACGTGCTACCTCAAGATCGGGCTGTACCACTTCAGCAGCGTCGACCCCCGCAACCAGGGCTGCGCCGCCCACGCCAGTGACGAGGTGCGCGCCGCCACCGCCCTCCTGTCGCGGCTCCAGCAGTTCGCCGGAGCCGTCGAGTCCACCCAGTGCCTCGGGGCGAAGGCGGCCACGCTGCTCGTCGGAGTGGACACCGACACCGACGCCATCCGCGTCCACGTGCCCGACGCCGCCGGCAAGATGGCCGTCGACCGGTTCGTCTCCAGCGCAACGCTCTACGAGCAGACTGCGGGCCTCGAGCGTGGGGCAGCCAAGGAGTTCATCCGCCAGGCCGTGGCCGACTGCACCGGCGTGGACGCGGCCGACGCCGACACCGAGGGTATGCGCTGGCTCTGCGGCTACCTGCTGAAGAACAACATCGGCCAGGTCGACGCCGTCCGCAGCTGGAACGGCGGACCGTACGCGGATCCCGGCCACGCCGAGAGGCTGGTCGTGGCCGGCGACGCGATCGACGACGTGCAGCTCCGCAATCTCGCCTTTCAGGCCCAGATGAACACGCTTGAAGAAGGTGCCGTCGACCTCGACGTCGGCATCAAGGTCATCCGGAAGACGAACGGGCCGCTCGGCCTTGCCGTGCCGGTGCTTGTGCACGTCGCCTACGACGAGCGCATCCCTGGCGCCTGCACCAGGGCGCAAGAACGCGCCCACCGGTTGGCGGCGGCGATCGAAACCCGGTATGCGGCCGCGGCCGGCCCTGCTGGCCTCGTCATCGAACGAGTCGTGCGGGCGCGGGGGCAGTCGCGCCTCGAGGTTGTCGACGCTCCCAGGGAAGAGGCACAGCGATGAAGATCTTCTGCGTCGAAGGCACGCTGGTCGCTACCGCCCGCATCCGCGGCCTCGAGCTCCACCGGCTGCTGGTCGTCCGGGACCGGAAGGGAAGCAAGCAGGTGGCGGTCGACCCCGTCGGCTGCAAGCCCGGCGACTGGGTGATCGCATGTGGCAGCTCGGCGGCCCGCGAAGCCGCCGGCCACAAGGACTACCCGAGCGACCTGACCATCGTCGGCATCATCGACTACTGGGACGAGGAGACCGAAGAAGAGGAGCAGCCCAGCGAAGAGCCGGAGCTGTTGGTCGTGGAGTCGGCCGCCGTGTCTACGGACGGCAAGGCGCGACGATGAACATCCAACGCGTCGTCCGCGACCTCGTCGCCACCAGTCGAGCCCCCACGCTCCACAGCAAGTCGCTGCGGGTGGTCGAGGACGAGAGCGGCGACCTGGAAGTGGCGGTCGACCCGGTCGGCTGTAGGCCGGGCGACTTCGTGATCACCATCAGCACCTCGGCGGCCCGCCACGCCACCGGCGATTACAGCATCACAACCGACCTCACCATCGGCGGGATCATCGACCACTGGAGCGAGGACCGATGGCGCGACTGACTCGGTCCAACCCCGTCCTGTAACACCCGATCTCAACTAACCCACGGAGGAATGCAGAGCAGATGGCAAACAATGGAAGAGATGGAGACATTCCGGGCATTGCCCTGGGCATGATCGAGACCCGGGGCCTCGTCCCGGCCATCGAGGCTGCCGACGCCATGACCAAGGCGTCCGAGGTGCGGCTGATCGGCCGCCAGTTCGTCGGCGGCGGCTACGTCACCGTGCTGGTCCGGGGCGAGACGGGCGCCGTCAACGCCGCCGTCCGTGCCGGTGCTGACGCGTGTGAGCGGGTGGGCGACGGCCTCGCCGCCGCGCACATCATCGCCCGGCCTCACAGCGAGGTCGAGGCCATCCTGCCCGACAGCCCCCGTGAAACCCAGGTGGCACCGGTCTAGGCGTCCCCTCAGATGGGCTATTCACTCCGCCGCGGGACTCCGGGGCGCCGAGCTGAGCGCATGCGCCAGCTCGGCGGAACGGGGATCCTCAACGCGGAGTCAGCCCGGCTGGCATTGAGGATCCCCACTTGACCTACGAGGAGAACACGATGAACACCGAACCCCGATGGCCGGAGGGCTGGACGGAGGTCGAGAGACCGCCGTCGCTGTACCGCCGCTTCGAGTTCGCCGCCTACCCCGAAACGCGGGCCTTCCTCGACCGGCTCGCGAGCCTCTCGAAGGAGACCGGGCTTTATCCGGACCTGAGCTTCGCCCGGACATACGTCAACGTCACGGTGCATGGCTCGAGCGGAGCGGCCGTCGGGGCTGAGGAACGGGAGTTCGCGGCCCGCGCCGAGGCAGCCGCCCCTGTGGGGGCAGCCTGACATGACCCCCGCCAAACGGCGCCCGGCCACCCCCGCGGGCCAGGGGCCGACGAGGACGGCCCCGGACGTGCCCATCGTGGCGACCCCCTCAGCGGTGGCCCCGACGGAGACGAAGGACGGCGCCCAACTGCTCGGCCCCGAGGGCGAGCCCATCGACCAAGACGCTCCGAGGCGGGATTCCAGTAGGGACTCCGCCCCTCCCATGGACGCCGGGGAAGTAGCCGCCGAGGACAGGGCGACGACCCAGTCGTCACGGCGACCTGGTGGGCTGTACCCGCTACCCGTCTGGCCGGACTGATGCTGCCGGGCCGCCGTGTACCCCTCGTCGGTCGTCCCGTGGTCGACGTGGCAGTCGGGGTTCTCCGCGCGCCCGATGGGAGCGTGTTGGTGGCCGAGCGCAAGGCCGGCAAGGACGCCGCCGGCTTCTGGGAGCTGCCCGGGGGCCAGGTCGAACCGGGTGAAAGCCCGGCCCAGGCCGCGGCCCGTGAGCTGCTCGAGGAGGTCGGCGTCCGCGCCGACGAGCTGGCGCCCTGGCGGGTCTACGAGCACGACTTCCCGGCCAAGCGGTTGCGGTTGCACTGGTTCCACGTCCGCCAGTGGTCGGGCGAGCCGAAGGGCAGGGAAGGCCAGCGGCTGGCATGGGTCGACCCCGCCAGTCCGGCGGTCGGGCCCCTGATGCCCAGCAACGAGCTGATTTTTACGACGCTGGCCCTCCCTCAGTTGGTGGCCGTCGCCCGGGTGAACCGCACGCCGGGCGCTCCTGATGAGCTGCTGGCGAGGATCCCCTCATTGGTGGCCGACGGCGTCAAGCTCCTGATCGTGCGAGCACTGGAGCTCGCTCCTGGTCAGCGCGTCCAGCTCACCCGCCGGCTGCGCGAGATGAGGCGGGGGACGGGGCTGCGGCTGATCCTGTCGGGGACGGCACTCGAAGCACGCCAGGCCGGCGCCTGCGGGCTGCACAGCAGCGCCGCCGCGCTGGCCGGCCTGATAGAGCGACCGCCGACGCGTCTGTGGGCGGTGTCAGCTCACAACGCGCGAGACCTCGAACGCGCCAGTGCCCTGGGCGCCGACTTCGTCATCGTCTCGCCAGTTCTCCCCACGGATGCGCATCCCGGAGACCAGGCGCTGGGTTGGGACGGCCTGAAGGCGCTCGTGGCAGCCAGCCCGTTGCCCGTCTACGCGCAGGGGGGGCTTGAGCCTGGTGACATCGGCACCGCTCGCGCTGCGGGCGCGCTGGGCGTCGCTGTCGACATCTCCCGCCTCTCGAGGTCGGGCGGCAACGGGACCACGCGGTGATCGAGCGGCCATCACACGTAGCTATCGTCGACGCACGACTGACTGACCGATCGAGATAGCACCTGACGATCGAATGACAGTCCGTAGTACTGCTGTGTGGGGGCCTCGGCCGAGATGACGCCGTCCGACACGTTGGTGATCGTCGTCCCCGCGCTACCCATGCTGGCCGCCGCGGCGATCGCCGTGGCGCGCCCGGACGGAGAGCGAGCCTCTCGGTGGGGGATACGCGCGGCCGCTGCTGCGTTCACCGCCGCGGTCGTCGTGGCGGTCCTCGTGGCCATGGACGGCCAGGTGGCCGCCGTGGTCGAGCAAAGCGACGGCCATGCGCTCTTTGGCCTGTATGCAAGTCGCGTCACCGCCCTGTTGGGCTTGCTCACCACCGGGGTCGGCCTGGTCGTGCAGTCCTTCGCCAGCCGGAACCTGCAGGGGGATCTCTTCGCCCGCCGCTTCTTCATGCTGGCCTCGCTGCTGACCTCGGCTACGACGTCGGTGGCCTTCGCCGCCACCCTCGGTCTGCTGTGCGCCTCCTGGATCGTGGCCGGCCTGGCATTGGCTGCGCTGGTGACCCACAGGGCCACCTGGCAACCGGCGCGGCGCTCGTCCCGGCGGACCCTGCGCAGCCTCTGGGTCGGAGACGGCGCCCTTCTGGTGGCCACACTGCTCACCATCGTCGCCGTCGGCGAGATCGACCTCCGCTCGCCGGCCGACGCCGCCAGGGAGCTCGCCGACGCGTCGCTCCCGGTGCTCGGTGAGCACGTGTTGGCGGTGGTCGCCGTGCTCCTGACCGTCGCCGGCATCTCCCGGTCCGCGCTGGTACCCGTGCACCAGTGGCTGCCGTCGACGATCGCCGCGCCCACGCCGGTATCGGCGCTGCTCCACGCAGGCGTGGTCAACGGCGCCGGCATGCTGTTGATACGGCTCGCTCCGGTGTTCGGGTCGTCGGCCACAGCGACGCACGTCGCTTTCGCCGCCGGTGCCGTCACCGCCTGTTACGCGACGACCGTGATGCTGGTGCGCTGCGACGTCAAGGGGAACCTGGCCTGGTCCACGGCGGGCCAGATGGGGTTCATGACGGTGCAGGTGGCCATAGGGGCGCTCCCCGCGGCGTTGCTCCACATCGTCGGCCACGGCATGTTCAAGGCCGCGCTGTTCCTCGGGGCCGGCGGCTCGGTGACGGCCCATCACCGCCACCACCTACGCCCTGCCCCGCAGGTCGTCGCCCGGAGCGTCCGGCTGGGGGTCGCCCTGCTCGTGCCCGCCGCCGCCCTCTGGGCCGCGTACCAGGTCTTCCACCCACACCTGTCCTCGGCGGCGGGCGTGCTCGTGACGGTGTTCGCATGGGCGACGGCTGCCCGCGCCGTCGGTGGGTGGCTGCGCGCCGCGCCGTTCCGGCCCGGCCCCGCGGTCGCGGCTGCGGCTGCCGGTGCCACCGCCGGAGTGTTCGCCTACGTCGGCGGGCTCACCGTCGTGGAGACCTTCGTGGCTGACGCGCTTCCTGCGGAGATCGCCCAACCGGTCAGCTCCGCTCTCCTCGTCGCGACGCTCGCGGCGATCGCCTTGGGGGTCGCCGTCGTCTGGTTCACTCCGGGGGAGCGGATGCGCAACGTACGCACCCGTGTGTACGCCTTCGCGCTCACGTCGGCGCCCGTCGCTTCGGAGTTGACGACCCGAGGCAGTTCGACCGGGGTCGCGCCCGTCCCAGAAACCCGCCACCTACCGCCGCGCGTGGAGCTGGCCCGATCGACACGATCGACATGAGCAACGGCACCGACGGCCACCGCGAACGATCTGCCCTCCACACCGAGCTCCTCGCCGAGATCTCCGAGGCGGCGGAGATCATCGCTCCCCTCTGGCCGCTGAGCAGCTTCGTGGCCGTCAATCCGCTTCTCGGCCTGCAGCACCTGCCCTTCGACGACGCCACCGCCGTCGCCCGACGCTGGTTGCGGGCACGCACCCACCTGACCCTGGCCGCGTTCCGCGAGGCCCATGGGCGCGGGGTCACCACCGATGCCGATCTCCGGCGCGCCATCCTCGAAGTCGACCCGAAGCTCGCGTCGCAGCCCACCATCGAAGTCGGGGGGCGAACGGTCGATGCGGTGGAGATCGTCCGATTGGACCTCCTCGTCGGACCGGACGACAAGCCCCGGGAGACCGCCGGCGATCGGGTCGGCCGTACGGATGTGGCGACCGTCCGGGCGGTCAGCCAGCTCGTGGCTGCATGGTGTGCGGTCTTCGTCGACGAGACCGGCGCTCCATGGCCCATGCCCGGCCGCGAGCGCGGGTTCTTCCATGCGTGGCGAGACCTGGTGCCACACGATCGGCGGCTCCGGCGCCTGGCGGGCCCGACCGGCATGCAGTGGCTGGCGCGGCTCCCTGATCGTCCAGTCGAGGCACTCGCCGCTTCCCTCGATGCGCTGGACATCGACGGCAATCGCGTCGACGCACTTCGCGAGCACCTCGGCCGGCTCCCCGGCTGGGCCGGGTACGCCCGCTGGCACGACGAGTGGGCTCCTCCTGATCACCATCGTCCGTCGTTGCGCCTCGTGGACCTGCTCGCCGTGCAGGTGGCGGCGACGGCCGCGGCGGCCCATGGCACGGTTCCCCAGCAGCCCCGCGAGGACCAGGATCAGGAGGTCGAGAAGCTCCTCGAGCACCGGGTGACGGCGGTGCTCGCCTCTCTGGGC
>Ga0247704_1000210_pt1 | contig 16532 bp, 8 predicted proteins | sample 41W_NmetaG_FD_189042 | JGI IMG/M metagenome (GOLD analysis project Ga0247704, IMG submission 189042) | Soil microbial communities from hillslope of Landscape Evolution Observatory, University of Arizona, Oracle, AZ, United States - 4-1-W_N | ecosystem: Engineered > Artificial ecosystem > Mesocosm...
GTCCTGGGCCACGAGAGCGCAGGCCCGCAGCGCGATCGTCGACTACATCGAGGTCTTCTTCAACCGGCGGCGCCTGCACTCCTCGCTGGGCTACCTCAGCCCGGCCGACTACGAAGCCCGCCGTCGCTCCCAGGTGACGGAGGAGGGGGCCGAGGCGGGGGCGCCCGGCGGTGGGCTGGCCGTGCAGGTCCCCGCCGTGACGCCGGCCCTTCGGGCCGCCTGTCACACTACGGCGGGGACCATGCCCGTCCACCCCACCGCCGGAGTGGTCGGTACATAACCAACCTGTCCGTCGAACCGGGTCAACTCCACGGACTCGGCCTGTCACCCGGAGCCGGCGTTCTCGGGTCGACCGTCAGGGAACCGCTAAGACGACGGTTCGTGAGACTCAGGAAGCCCTGCCCGCAGATGCCCTACCAACGGACCGTGTCAAAGCGTAAGAGCGGACCTGAGCGGCGTTAGCCGATGCGTCCACGGTCGCTGGCTGGCCTCAAGCAAGAATGGGAAGCATGAGCCAATCCTCCCCACGTACGTTGCCTATCTCGGCGTTCGAAGTGAGTGGGTATCGCCAGCTGTCGCACGTTTCCCTCGAGTGCAGTGGCCGCTTCACCGTAGTCTGTGGTCCAAACAACTCAGGGAAGTCAACCTTTTTGGATGCGCTGAGTCGATTTCCAGCATGTGTTCAGGCCGCCTCCGGCGTCCGGACGACAGCGAAGCCGAGCACGTTTGGGCAGCCTGGCGCACGCGCTGCAGTAGGAATTCCGCTCTTTGGTGGCGCCCTAGAGCAACGCTTTATAGCAAACCATGGTTCATACCAAGACTATTCTGAAGCCGTCGAGCTGTTTTCGGCGAGCATCGGTTCGCAGGTAATCTGGGCACCCGTCATTGAGGAGGCTGCACTCCGGCTGGATCCCAAGAGCGATCGGCTTCAAGCGCTCGATTCTGCTGTTGTAGAGTTGTGGGGGCGTCGACAGCACCGACCATTCGTTCAGGCCCTGCTCCAAGTAGCCGAGGTTGGAGCGACAAATCCGCCGCGTCTCGGAGCCAAAGGACTGTCTGGCTTGGCCAAGACACTACCGGTACCACAAATCCGGCATATCCCGGACGTCCGCCGCGCAGCCGACCGACCTCTAACCGATGTTGACCTCTGGAAGTTAGCTCAAGCAGCTGCACGCAAGACGGACCGCACTCGCAGCCAGGAGTGGGCGCACACTCTTGAGCTTATCCTAATGGACGTATTCGGTGGAGACGTGGCTTATGAGGTTCAGCCAAGAGAGAGCAGCGGCCAATTCCTGTTGCGACTCGACGGCGAGACGGACATCGACCTCAACCATGTTGGCGCCGGGGTACGTGAAGCTGTAGCGATAGCCTACACAGCGTTGAGTGGTGGCGAGGCAGATGTGCTCTGTATCGAGGAGCCCGAAAATTGCCTGCACCCTACTGCTGTTCGTCGACTTTTGAGTAGCCTGCTTCGCCGTACCGGCGTGCAGCTCGTAGTCACTACACACGCCGCGGCCGTTCTGAATTCGAATCCCGACACGGTTGTTCGTATCGCACGGGCAGCCGAAGGTGGAAAGAGTACGGTAGTTGATAGAGCATCCCAGCGCTTCGAGGCAATCAGGTCACTGGGCTACTCGCTCGCCGATCTTGTTCTAGCGCCATGTGCCGTCTGGGTTGAAGGGCCAAGCGATCGTCTCTACGTCAAGCATTGGTTGTCTAGTGAAGGCCTCCATGAGGGAATCGACTACCAGATCATGTTCTTCGGTGGAGCGCTCGGCACACACATAACAACGCATGCAGATCCTGATCCAAGCGAACAGCTCGCCGCAATCCGACGACTGGGCCGGCGGTGTGTAGTCATCGTGGATAGTGACAAGGACGGACCTCGGGCTAGATTGAAGCGTCATGTTGAGCGGTTCAAGGCGGAGCTGGACGCCGATCCGCACGCCCTATTAGAGATCACGAGGGGGCGGGAGATCGAGAACTATCTTCCTATTGAGGTTGTGAATTCTCTGAGACGTTCCTACGGGCTACCTGGCATTGATGTGGCGCCTGCGCTGTACCGCGTCGGACGAGTGATTGACGCTGACGTTGCGCGTCGGGCTTCAAAGGTCGAATTCGCCAGACGGGCAGTAGAGATCAGCGGCGACGTGCCACCTCTTGCCAAGGCGTTCGTTCGTAGGATGTCTACATTTATTCGTGCAAGTCAGGAGCGAATTGAGGGCGCGGAGTAACTCGCCAGTTCGCAGCTTCGAGGTTAGGGCTGCAGGATAGTGCTGATTCTCCATACGCAGCGTCACGGCGTGCGGCGGCGGCAATGGGCAATCTCCGAACCACGATAGGCCGTTCATGTGGTTCCCGCCTGCAAACCACTACTGCCTGGCCGTCGCATCATGCGGAGCAGCCGATGATATGGCCATGTCAACTTTCGCCGCATAACCGGCGAAGCCGGGCGGCCGCGGCGCCCGATAATCGTCGCTACCCGCAGTACAGCGGATCCGGCGTAGATGCGACCCAAGCCCTGCCCGAGGATGGCCTCGTAGAGACGCCGCCCGAACCCCCTCGTCCAGCCGCACCCAGCCCAGGCGGCCGGCTCAGATGTCGTAGTACAGGTAAAACTCCCACGGGTGGGGGCGCAGGCGCACCTCGTCGATCTCACGCAGCCTCTTGAACGTGAGCCACGTCTCGATCAAATCCGGCGTGAAGACGCCCCCGGCCAGGAGGTAGTCCTGGTCGGCCTCCAGCGCGGCCAGCGCCTCCTCCAGTGACCCGGGGACCTGGGGGACCTGGGCCAGCTCCTCGGGCGGGAGGTCGTAGAGGTCCTTGTCGACCGGGTCGGGGGGCTCGATGCGGTTCTGCACGCCGTCCAGACCGGCCATGAGCATGGCCGCGAAGGCCAGGTAGGGGTTGCACGAGGGGTCCGGGCAGCGGAACTCCAGCCGCTTGGCCTTGGGGCTCTTGGAGTACAGCGGGATGCGCACAGAGGCCGAGCGGTTGCGCTGGGAGTAGACCAGGTTCACCGGCGCCTCGTAGCCGGGCACGAGCCGCTTGTACGAGTTGGTCGTGGGCGCGGCGAAGGCCAGGACCGACTTGGCATGGGCCAGCAGGCCCCCGATGTACCAGCGGGCCATGTCGGAGATGCCCGCATATCCGGTCTCCGAGAAGAACAGCGGCTCACCCCCGCGCCACAGCGACTGGTGGGTGTGCATGCCCGACCCGTTGTCCTGGAACAGGGGCTTGGGCATGAACGTGGCGGTCAGCCCGTGGTCGCGGGCCACGTTCTTGACCACGTACTTGTAGAGCATGAGCTTGTCGGCCATGCGCAGCAGCGTGTCGAAGCGCATGTCGATCTCGGCCTGGCCGGCGGTGCCCACCTCGTGGTGCTGGATCTCGATCTCGATCCCCAGCCGCTCCATGGTGAGGATCATCTCGGAGCGCAGATCCTGGAAGTGGTCCATGGGCGGGACCGGGAAGTAGCCCTCCTTGTACCGGGGCTTGAAGCCCAGGTTGGGGTTCTCGTCGCGGGCGGAGTTCCAGATGCCCTCGATGGAGTCCACCGAGTACATGGCCGAGTGCTGGTCTTGCATGAACCGCACGTCGTTGAAGATGTAGAACTCGGCCTCGGGGCCGAAGTAGGCCGTGTCGGCCAGGCCGGTGGTGCTGAGGTAGTCCTCGGCCTTCTTGGCGACGTAGCGGGGGTCGCGGGTGTACGGCTCGCCGGTCAACGGGTCGCGCACGAAGCAGTTGAGGTTGAGCGTCTTGTGCTGGCGGAAGGGGTCGATGACCGCGGTGTTGGGGTCGGGGACCAGGATCATGTCGGACTCCTGGATCTCCTGGAACCCCCGGATCGACGACCCGTCGAACCCGTACCCGTCCTCGAAGCCCTCCTCGGTGAGCTGGTGGACGGGGGCCGAGAAGTGCTGCATGAGCCCCGGCAGGTCACAGAAGCGGAAGTCGACGATCTCCACCCCCTCGTCCTGGCACAGGCGTACGACCTCGGCCGGGCTGCGTTCCTCCACGGTCCCTCCTCGCCTCTCATGACCGGCGGCGCCCACAGTGCGGCCAGGCCGTTTCCCAGCCGTTGCGCCTCGATGAACTACGTGTGAACCAGGCGGCTCCCGCCGAACCGCCTGCCAAGATTGTCACATGGAACGTCAGCAGGACTATGTGCTCCGGTCGGTCGAGGAACGGGGGATCCGCTTCATCCGCCTCTGGTTCACCGACGTCCTCGGCCAGCTCAAGTCCATCGCCATCGTCCCCGGCGAGCTGGAGAACGCCTTCGAGGAGGGCATGACCTTCGACGGCAGCTCGATCGACGGGTTCAGCAGGGTGCAGGAAAGCGACATGCTCCTCCACCCCGACCCGAACTCCTTCGAGCTGCTCCCGTGGCGGGGCGACGACGCCCCGGTGGCCCGCATGTTCTGCGACGTCACCAACCTCGACGGCACCCCCTTCGCCGGCGACCCCCGCCACGTGCTGCGCCGCCAGCTCGACATCGCCCGGGAGAAGGGCTTCTCGTTCTACGTCGGCCCCGACATGGAGTTCTTCTACTTCGCCCAGGGCAAGGGCGGGAAGCCCACCAACAAGCCGCTGGACGCCGGCGGCTACTTCGACCTGACGACGGTGGACGTGGCCACCGACCTGCGCCGGCGCACGATCCTGGCCCTGGAGTCGATCGGGATCCCCGTGCGCTACAGCCACCACGAGGACAGTCCCAGCCAGCACGAGATCGACCTGCGCTACACCGACGCCCTGACCATGGCCGACAACGTGATGACGTTCAAGCTGGTGGTCAAGGAGATCGCCTTGGAACGGGGCGTGCACGCCACGTTCATGCCCAAGCCGATGGCCGGCGTGCAGGGCTCGGGCATGCACACCCACTGCTCGCTGTTCGAGGGCGACGTCAACGCCTTCCACGACCCGGGCGACGACGCCCACCTGTCGAAGGTGGCCAAGGGCTTCGTGGCCGGCCTGCTGCGCCACGCGGCCGAGATCACCGCCGTCACCAACCAGTGGGTCAACTCCTACAAGCGCCTGGTCGTGGGCTTCGAGGCGCCGGTGTACGTGGCCTGGGCCCGCAACAACAGCTCGGCCCTGCTGCGGGTGCCGGGGTCGAAGCGCAACAAGCCGGCCTCGACCCGCATCGAGTTCCGCTCCCCCGACCCGGCGTGCAACCCCTACCTGGCCTTCGCCGTGATCCTGGCCGCAGGGCTCAAGGGCATCGAGGAGTCCTACGAGCTGCCGCCGGAGCTCACCGCCAACCTCTACGAGATGACCCCGGAGGAGCGCCTGGCCGAGGGGGTGGAGGCCCTGCCCGGCAGCCTGGCCGAGGCGGTGGCGGCCATGGAGAGCTCCGAGCTGCTGCCCGACGCCCTGGGCGAGCACGTCTTCGAGTGGTTCATCCGCAACAAGAAGGCGGAGTGGGACCGCTACCGGACCCAGGTCACCCCGTTCGAGCTGGACAACTACCTCAACCTGTAGACGCCGATGGAACCTCTTCTCGTCTTTCCCGACCCGGCCCCGGTGGCGCTGGCCCAGGCCCTCGGCGAGGCCGGCTACCCGTTCCGGCCGGCCACCACGTCGGACGAGGCCAACCGCCTGGAGCCCGACGACGGCTGGGCCGGCGCCATCGTCTGCTTCGACGAGGACCCCGAAGGCGGGGCGGCCATGTGCCGGCACCTGCGCAAGCGCGACATACCGCTCGAACCCCTCATGCTCATCGTCCAGCCGAGCCAGCTGCGCAGCCTGGAGCCCCGCGAGGACCTGTTCGACGACTTCTGCCTGCTCCCCCTGCAGCCGGGCGAGCTGGAGGCCCGGCTCAAGCACCTCTTCTGGCGGACGGGCCGGGGCACCCGGCCGGAGCTGATCGAGTACGGGCCGCTCGTCCTCAACCTCGAGACCTACCAGGCCGCCATCGACGGCCGGCCCCTGGACCTCACCTATATGGAGTACGAGCTGCTGCGCTTCCTCGCCACCCACCCGGGCAAGGTCTTCACCCGGGAGATGCTCCTCTCACGGGTGTGGGGCTATGAGTATTACGGCGGGGCCCGCACGGTGGACGTCCACATCCGGCGGCTCCGGGCCAAGCTCAGCGAGGAGCACGCGGGGCTAATCCAGACGGTCCGCTCCGTGGGCTACCGCTTCGGGCAGTCCCGGTGGGGGCTGTGATGTTCGAGCGCGCTCAGCAGGCTGCCATGTCGAATGCCCGTCCGTCGTGGCTGCTCTCGAAAGTCGCGGCACCCCGGCATTCGACACGGCAACCTCGCTGTGCCAACAACAGCAGACCACGACGAGCGCCGGCGCCACATGAGTAGTTCCTACTCAGTGGACAGGCCGCGGTGACCGAATCTTGACCAGGGTGACAGACTTCTAGCAGTGCTCAACCCATGGCCCCTGGTAGGCAGGAGTCGCGAGCTGGAGACCGTCGGTGACCTGCTGGCCAGCGGCGGGCGATCAGCGGTCGTATTGTCCGGATTGCCCGGCGTCGGCAAGTCACGGGTGGCGTCGGAGTGCCTGACCCTCGCCCACTCCCGGGGGCTGGCCACGGCGAGGGTGCTGGCCAGCCAGGCCGCGAGCCGGCTGCCGTTCGGCGCCCTCGCTCCCCTGCTGCCGGGGACGCCGGTGCCGACCCGGGAACCGGCCGGCATGCTGCGGGCGGCGCGGGAGTCCATCGTCGAGCTGGGAGGGGGCCGGCCGCTGGTCCTGCTGGTCGACGACGCCCACCTCCTGGACGAGGCGTCGGCCACGCTCGTCCACCAGCTGGCCGCCAACCGCTCGGCGTTCGTCATCGCCACCCTCCGGACCAAGGAGCCGGCGCCCGACCCCATCGTCGCCCTCTGGAAGGACGACCTGGCCGAACGCATCGAGGTGCAGGCGCTGGGCGGGGAGACCATCGAGACCCTGCTCTCGGGGGTGCTCGGGGGGCCGGTGAGCGCGGCCACCCTCCACCAACTGGTCGACCGCAGCGCCGGCAACGCCCTGTACCTGCGGGAGCTGGTGCTGGCCGGCGTGGAGGCGGGCAGCCTCCACGACGAGGACGGGATCTGGCGGCTGACCGGGTCGCCGGTGGTCTCCAGCCGGCTGGTGGAGCTGATCGAGGCCCGGCTGGCCGGCGTGCACGACCCGGAGCGCAAGGTGCTCGACGCCCTGGCCTTCGGCGAGCGCCTCGGCGTCCACTGCCTCCAGACGGTGACCACCGCCGAGAAGCTGGAGGAGCTGGAGGAGCGGGGGCTGATCGTCACCGCCTACGACGGCCGGCGGCTCGAGGCCACCCTCGCCCACCCCCTCTACGGCGAGGTGATCCGGGCCCGCATCCCCGCCCTGCGGTCCCAGGTCGTCCTCCAGAACCTGGCCAACCGGGTGCAGCTGGTCGGGGCCCGGCGCCGGGAGGACGCCCTGCGCTTCGCCACCTGGCGGCTCGACGCCGGCGGCGACATGGCGCCCGACCTGATGGTGTCGGCCGCCATCACCGCCCGCAACCGGTGGGACCTGACCCTGGCCGCCCGGCTGGCGGACGCCGCGGTCCGCGCCGGGGGTGGCTTCGACGCCGCCTTGCTGCGGGCCGAGGTCGCCGTCCTCCAAGGGTCGGGGCGGGCGGCCGAGGAGCAGCTGGCCGCCCTGCTGCCCATGGCGTCCGACGACGACCAGCGGGTGCGGGTGGTGGAGTCGCGCGTCGACAACCTCGTCAGCCGCCTCGGCCGCAGCGAGGAGGCACTCCGGGTCACCGAGGAGGCCGAGTCGCTCATCACCGGCGAGACCGCCCTCGACCAGCTGCTGGCCAAGCGGGCCTTCGCCCTGCACATGGCCGGCCGCCTCCACGAGGCGCTCGAGATCCTCGAGCCGGTCCTGGCCCGGTCGGAGGGGCCGGCGTTCAGCTTCGCCTGGTACACCGGTGGGGCCTGCCTGACCCGCACCGGCCGGTTCGCCGAGGCCATGGTGCTCTGCGAGAAGAGCGAGCGGCTCCAGGCCGGCTTCGACCCGGGCCAGCCGGCGTTCAAGCCGCACCTCGCAGCCGTCGTCCGCTGCAGCGTGCTGACCGGGTCCGGCCGGCTGGCCGAGGCCGCCCAGGTGGGGGCCGAGCAGTACGCGGTCGGCGCGGCCACCGAGTCGCGCACGATCCAGGCCCTGTTCTCGCTCCACCTGGCCCGGGTGAAGCTGGTGATGGGCGCGGTCACCGCCGCCGCCTACCACGCCCTCGAGGCCCGCAACCTCTTCCGGGAGAAGCAGTGGCTCAACCTCGGCCGCAGCGCCCTCACCCAGCTGGCCCTGGCCCACGCCCTCGGCGGCTCAGCCGACCTGGCTGCCGCCGCGCTCGACGAGATCGAGGCCCTGGACCTGCCCGAGGAGGACCTCAACGCGGTCGAGCTGGGGCGGGCCCGGGCGTGGACGGCCGTCGCCCGCGGCGACCTGAGCGGGGCCTACGGGCACCTCACCGAGGCGGCGGCGCTGGCCAACTCGCGCGGAGACCTGGTGTGGGAGTCCGAGGTCCTCCACGATCTGGCCCGCCTCGGATGGGCCCGGGAGGCGGCGCCCCGCCTCAAGGAGCTGGCCGGCCTGGTGGAGGGCGACCTGGCGCCGGCGCGCGCCGAGCATGCCGCGGCCCTGGCCGGGGAGGATCCGGCCCGGCTCCTCCAGGTGTCCGCGACCTTCGAGGCCATGCAGGCCTGGCTGGCCGGCGCCGAGGCCGCGGCGGCAGCGGCCGTCGCCCTGCGACGGGCCGGCGACCCACGCAAGGCGGCCGCGGCCGAGGTGCGGGCCGCGAACCTGGCCCGGCGCTGCCAGGGTGCGCTCACCCCCGCGGTGCGCACCATCCAGACCCAGGCGCTGCTCAGCCTCCGGGAGATCGAGGTGGCGGCCCTGGCCGCCGCGGGGCTGGCCAACAAGGACATCGCCGGGCGCCTGTTGGTCTCGGTCCGCACGGTCGAGAACCACCTCCAGCGGGTCTACGAGAAGCTGGGCGTGGCCCGGCGGGCCGACCTGGCCCAGGCCCTGGCCTCCGTTTGACGGCACGGTGGTGGTCACTCGCGAGCAGGCATGAGTAGTCGGTACTCATGCGCTTGGTACGGTCCCCTGGTCTGCTGAGTACGACAATCTGGTTGGGGTCAGGGCAGGAGACGGACATGGCGTGTTACCTACTTGACCCGGCTACCGAGGACGGCACGGAACAGGCCGGTCGCCTGCAACGCCTGGCCGCCGAGCTCCAGGCCCTGCGTCGCTGGGCCGAGGCCGAGGCGGTGGCGGCGCGGGCCTCGTCGCTCCTGGCCGGCGAGCCCGACGCGCCGGCGCTGGGTCGCACCTGCCAGGCCCTGGCCGGCACGCTCGACGACCTGGGCGACCTGGCGAGGGCCGAGGCCCTCTACCGGCGGGCCGCCGTCATCTACGCCGGCCTGCCCACCGGCGGGGCCGACGACATCCTGCGCATCCGTTGCGCCCGGGGCCTGGCCGCCAACCTGCGCCGCCAGCATCGCAGCGAGGAGGCCAACGCCATCCTGGTCGCCGCCCTCGCCCTCGCCGAGCAGCTGCTCGGGCCCTCCGACGTGGACACCCTGGCCACCATGGCCGGCCTCGGGCTCCTCTGGGAGGGGCTGGGCCGCCTGGACGAGGCCGAGGACCTGTACCGCCAGGCCCTGGTTCGGGCCGAGGCTGCGGTCGGCTCGGACCCCTACGAGGTCGCCGGCATCGCCGCCGCCCTGGCCGGCCTCCTCCAGCGCCGGTCGCACCTGCGCTCGACCGCCTGAGCTGCGCTCGGCCAGGGGCTCCGGCGCCCCGGCTCAGGCGGGGATGTCGGCGGCCTCCAGGGTGACCAGGACCTCGTCGGACACCTCGCCCAGCTCCACGACCCGGCTGGCCTGGGCCGAGACTGCGGCCTCGAAGAGGTTCCGCACCAGGCGGGCGTTGCCGAAACCCCGGTCGCGGGGCTTGGCCGCCACGTGGTCGAAGACCTTCTGGCGGGCCTCCTCGGTGGGCTTGTAGTGGTTCTTGGCCGCCATCCCGTCGAAGATGCGCTGGAGCTCCTCGTTGGTGTAGTCGTCGAAGAAGATCGTCTTCGGGAAGCGGGAGCGCAGGCCGGGGTTGGCGTCGAGGAAGGTGGCCATCTCGTCCGGGTAGCCGGCGACGATGAGGACGACCTCGTCGCGGTGGTCCTCCATGAGCTTGACGATCATGTCGATGGCCTCGTGGCCGAAGTCCCGGTGCTCGCCCCGGGCCAGGGCGTGGGCCTCGTCGATCAACAGGACCCCGCCCAGGGCCTTGGTGAACACCTCCTTGACCTTGATGGCCGTCTGGCCCACGTAGCCGGCGACCAGGCCCGACCGGTCGGTCTCCACCAGCTGGCCCCGGTCGACCACGCCCAGGGTCCGGTAGATCTGGGCCAGGAGGCGGGCGACGGTGGTCTTGCCCGTACCCGGGTTGCCGGTGAACACCAGGTGGCGGCTGTGCTCGACGACCGGCAGGCCCCGCTCGGCCCGCAGCTTCTCGATGCGCAGCAGGTTGGTGACCAACCTGACCTCGGCCTTGACCGCGGCCAGGCCGACCAGCCCGTCGAGCTCGGCCAGCAGCTCCTCGAGGGGGCGGGCCGGCTCGAGCGGCTCCTCGGGCTCGCCCACGGTCGCGGGCTCGCCGGCGGCCGCCGGCTCCTGGCCGGGCTCGGGCGCCGGCTGGGTCGAGCCGCCCGGGCGGGGCACGCCGGCCCGGTCCATGGCCCGCAGGAGCATCGACCGGAACCGCTCCAGGGCGGTGAGCTCCGCGTGGGACGGGTGGTCGTCGAGGGAGAACACGGCGTGGGCGATGTCGATGGAGGTCAGGTAGTACCGCCACGCATGGGTCGACCGGCGGCTGGCGTCGGCCCGGATGAGCACCTCGAACAGGGGCGACGTGGTGTCGAGGAACGTCCGCTTGCCGGCCAGGAGGCCGGCGGCCCGCAGCGCCGAGGGGCTGGCGGCCCGGGCGACGGTGTCGAACCGGGCGGCGAAGACGTGGACGAACGCCCACAGCTCCTCGTCGGTGTGGCGGCCGTCGGCGTCGATGAAGGCGGCGGCCAGGTTGAAGGCCTCGAGGGCGACATCGCCGGGCAGCTTGTCGGCCCTGGCCATCGGCAGGCCGCCGACCAGGTCGACCAGGACGGGCGCGAAGTCCCGCACGAACGTCTCCACCGGCCGGGCGAGGGGGCTGTCCACCGGCGACAGTCTGGCCGAGGACGAATCAGCCGTTGCACGCGTGCGAGGCGGGCGCGAGGTTGAGGGGATGGCGGACGTGCCGCAGCTCCGATCCGATCTCCTCCCCGTGCCGGTCGCCCCGCCGGGGCAGCTGTTCGGCCACGCCCACAGCTTCGGCGTGGCCCACGACCTGGAGCTGCTGCGCCAGGGCTTCACCCCACCGCCGCGGACGCCTCGGGTGCGACCCCGCCGGACCCGCCCCCGCCGGCCGTCGGGGCCGCTGCGGCGGTGGTGGGCGGGCAGCGGACCGGTCGACCTGTGGCACCGCGTCCGGTGCCACGCCGGCCACCACGACCTGCGCTTCGCCGGCGACGGACGCCGCTGCCGCTGGTGCGACGCCGTCCCGCCGGCCTAGGTCTTCTTGGCCGCGGCCGCGCTGGCCTTCACCTTGGGCTTGATCTTGAACACGCTGATCCGCTTCAGCTTGAGGCCCTTGGGCCCGATGCCCACCTCGATGGAGTAGAACTCGTCGAGGATCCGGGCGAACTTCGTGACGTGGCCCTCGGTGCCCTTGTCGTCGAGCTTGGTGCCGAACCACTTGGCGAACTTCGGGTGGTTCTTCTCGAAGTCCTTGCGCCTGGTGAGGGTGCGCTCCACGCCGAAGGGGAGCGGGGCGTCGCCGGCCACGAAGCTGTCCAGCGCCTCCAGAGGCGACCTGCCCGAGCGGTCCACCAGCCGAGCGGGGTTGTCGAAGGCGTAGGTGTAGGCCCCCAGGAGCCGGGGCTCGACGACCGTCGCCCCCGGGCTGCCGGTGAGCAGCGGGTCCGGTGAGAGCAGCATCGCCTCCCGGGGCTCGTACCAGCGGGCGCCGGTGCGGTAGAGACCACGGAACTCGTCGTGGTACATGCCGGCGTAGAGCTGGGGCTGGCGGTAGATCTCGCTCTTCTCCCGCACCCAGATCTGGCCGCCGGGGAAGTACTCGAGGTGCTCGAAGAGCTGGCCCTTGGCGTCGGTGACCAGGGTCACCGAGCCGATCAGGTCGCCGGTGAGGAAGTAGCGCTTGTCCTCGGCGGCGTTGGCCTTGACCTCCTTGGTGGCCACCTGGAGGTCGCCGGCGAAGACGTGCTTCCAGGCCACCCCGCCGCTGAGCGCGGTGTACCAGCGGTTGACGTACTCGACCTCGCTCTGCGGCCCCCGCTCGATGCCCAGCACGCCGTCGGCGTCGTACCGGTAGGCCGTGGTGCTCCCCTGGTCGGCGATCGACGAGGCCCGGTCCTCCTCGTCCCAGGTGATCGTCCGGCTCTGGCCGCCCACGTCCTCCTTCCAGCCGGTGTTGTTGCCGTCGGCGTCCCAGGAGTAGGACCGGCTGCCCACGTGGCTCGGCGCGTGGGCGGCGCCGGCCTGGTACTCGTAGGCCAGGTCGAAGGTGGTGGCCTTCTCGTCCCTCCCCTCGATCCGGTCGGTCTGCGTCTTCCGAACGACCTTGCCGGCGTCGTCGTAAGCCATGTCGAGGGTGTAGGCCCGCTGCTTCTTGGGCGGGAAGGTGTAGGTGCCCTTGGCATGGGTCAGGCGGTGCAAGCCGTCGTAGGTGAACTCCTGGGTGCTCGGGCCGCCCATCTCGTTGGCCTTGGGCACGGGCACCGCGTCGACCCGTTGCCGGGGGTTGCCCACCTTGTCGTAGACGTAGCTGAGGATCTGGAGGTCCTTGCTGCCCTTGGTGACGTGCTGGCCGGTGAGCCACGTGGTCGGCGCGTGGTACGTGTCCTCCGTGCGCACGCCGTTGCCGTAGGCCATGACCCGCCGGAACCCGAACTTGTCGTAGTCGAGGCCGTCGACGTAGGGGTACGTGGTCGAGCCCTTGACCCCCTTGACCGTGCGCACCAGGCCGCCCGAGTCGTAGGTGTTGGTCACCACCTCGCCGTCGGGGTAGGTCATGGTCAGGATTCGGCCGAAGGTGTCGCGCCGGAACTTGGTGGTGTAGGTGTGGGCGGGCGCCGTGGTCGGGCTGAGGCTGTGCACCTTCATCACGTCGCGCTGCTCGACCAGGTTGCCGGCCTTGTCGTACGTGCGGTCCTGGGTGCGCGTCCCGTCGACCACGGTGGCGATGCGCCCCGCGGTGTTGCCGGGCGCCCCGCCCCGGCCGTGGCGGTAGGTCACGTCGTTGCTGGGGTTGTTGGGGTAGCGCACGGCGACCAGGTGGTTGAACTCGTACTCGTAGCCGATCTGCTTGCCGGCGTTGCGTAGGTTGGGCGTGGCGCGCGAGACCATGTTGCCGGCGGGGTCGAAGGCCATCTCGACCTTGCCGGCGTCGGGCGTTTCCACCATCACCTGGCGGCCGAGGAGGTCGTAGGCCATGGAGCTGGCCTTCTGTCCCGCGTCGGTGATGCTCACCAGCTGCTGGAGCGGGTCGTAGCCGAACCTGGTGAAGACCGACTTCTCGGTGTCGCCCTGCTTGTAGAACCGCTCGACGCCGACCTCGTTGCCCCGCACGTCGGTGAAGGTGCGGGTGCGCCAGCCCTCGGGGTCGACCACGTCGGTGGTGGCCATCACCGCCCCGAACGGCCCGGCGGCGAACCCGAAGGTGGTCTCGGTGATGCGGTCGGGCGGCGCGTCGACCTTGGTGACCCGGTCGCGGGCGTCGTAGGTGGTGAACACCTCGCGCACGGCGTCGTCGTTGAAGTTGAAGACGTCGATGCCGATGGAGCGGGCCTCGGTGATCGGGAAGAACTGGCGGACGGGTCGCCCGAGGAAGTCGAAGTACGTGGAGCCGGACACCACCCGGACGTCGGCCGGCTTCTTGGCCTTCTCGTCGTAGACGGTGGCGTCGTGCTTGGTCTGGATCTCCTTGCCCACGCCGTCGATGAAGCGGATGGTCTCCATGCGGTCGCCGGGGTTGGCCGCGTCGAAATGGTCGGCCCGGGCCCAGGGGTCGGGGGCGTCGGTGCGGCTGTAGCTGTAGACGATCGTCGGCACCGGCGGCTGCAGGCCCTGCTCCAGCGGCTCGGTGACGGTGGCCAGCCGGCCCTGGGCGTCGTAGGTGAACGACGTGACCGCGTTGTTGGGGTCGGTGACCGAGGCCACCCGGCCGAAACGGTTGTCCCAGGTGATCCTCGTCTCCAGGCCCAGGCCCTTCTCGGTGACGGCGACGACCTGCCCGGTGACGCGGTCGTAGCGGTACCCGAGCTCCTCGCGGTCGCCCTTGGCGTTCTCCGGCCCGACGACCAGGTCCACCTGGCCGCCGGGGTCGGCGTAGCCCACCTCCGAGTGGGCCGACGGGCCGGAGTCGGCGGCGGTCAGCCGCTCGTCGAGGGAGACGATGGCCGCGTAGTCGCACGGCGTGTCGCCGTCGCGCCGGCGCAGGACCTGGCCGCCGGCGTTGACCACGGTCAGGGCCTGCGGCACCTGGGTCCACGGGAAGAGGGCGTGGGCGTCGCACTTGGTGTAGGTGGTCCGGGCCACCGCGTCGTCCGCCGCCCCCGGGCCGCCCAGGTCGTGGATCTCGACGGCGTTGCCCCTGGCGTCGTAGGTCGTACGGGTCTCGGCCTGGGTGACCGGCGCGCCGGCGGCGTCGTGCCAGCGCTCGAGCACCACCGTCTTGCGGGGGAAGTAGCTGGCCTCGGTGCTCTTGGGGTTGACCGGCCGGTCCGGCGACGTGCTGTCGACCAGCTGGTAGGTGTTGACGGTGGAGACCATGGCCGGGCCGGTGGCCGCGCCGTTGTGCAGGGTCTCGCTCTCCAGCAGGCCCCGCTCGTAGTAGTTGCCGTTGCGGTACACGCGCACGAACGAGCGGTACGTGCGGTCCTGGTCGTCGAGGTTGCGCTCGACGATCGTGCGGTAGCCGAGCATCTCCCGCTCGGAGAAGTCGAAGTAGTTGCTCCCGTCGTAGTCGTACCGGGTGTCGACCTCGTCGATGCCGTCGTTCTGGTGGCCGTCGTTGACCGTCACCCGGGTGAGGTTCCAGATCGAGAACGGCTGGTCGAGGGTGTTGCCCGCCCGCGTGTAGTCGAGGGTGATGGCGGCCCCCAGCGGGCGGCTCACGCTCTTGAGCAGGTTGGTGCGGCCGGTGCGGTTGCGGGACACGTGCAGCGCCGAGTCGTCGGAGCTGGTGACGCTGTCCGGCAGGCCGTCGCCGTCGACGTCGACCAGGGCGTTGCGGGGCGAGCTGACGCTGCGCTGGCCGTGCCCACCCGGGTTCAGGATGATGTAGCAGAGGCGGACGGGCCAGCACAACGGGCCGATGCCGATGGTGAAGTCGGCCCCGCCGCCCACGCCGAAGCTCTCGCTGCGGGCGATGTCGTTGTCCTGGAAGGCGCCGAAGTCCACCGGCCCGGTGAGGCCGGCGCCGGTGTTGAAGCGGACAGTGACCCGCGTCCGGTTGACGATCGGCGTGCCCTCGTACTCGCTCTCCAGGCGGTCGGGCAGGCCGTCGCCGTTCACGTCGATCCAGGCGATGTCGGCGTGCTCGACCTCCCGCTGGACGCTGACCCCGCCGGAGAAGTCGAACCGCCCGGCGTTGAAGCCCAGGCTGGCGCCGACGCCGAAGCCGTCGCCCTGGCCCGCCTCCAGGGCGCCGCCCGGGAAGGTGGTCTCCTCGGAGAACCGGTAGCCGAGGTTCCAGCGGACCCTGATCTCGCCGTCGTCGACGGTGACCCGGTCGGGCAGGCCGTCGCCGTTCAGGTCGGCCAGGTCGGTCTCGACCGGCCGGGTGGGGTCGTAGGGGAGGACCTCGTTGAAGCCCTCCGTGTGGTTCGACTCCGAGTGGCTGAACGAGCCCGAGAACCCGAGGTTAATGCCGGCCGAGGTGTCGCTGGCGTCCTCGCCGCCGGCCGGGCCGGCGTCGCCGTCGCCCCCACCGCCGCCCGGGGAGGGCGCCTCCGCGCTGGAGCCCTGGTTCTTCTTTGGCGCGGCCTTGCCCTTGCCCTTCTTGGCCGCCGGCGAGCTCTCCGACTCGCTCTTGCCGCCGCCGTTGCCGGCGATGCCCCCACCGTCGTCGGAGTTGGCCGCCGTGGTGTCGCCGGTGGCCCCGCTCTTGATCGACGGGGTCGCCCCCGAGCCGCCGACGCTCCCGGTGTAGCTCCGGTCCATCCGCACCTGGGAGTCGTCGAGGGGGCGGAGGACGGGGTCGAGGCCGCCGACCTCGTTGGTGTACTGGACGACCTTGCCGACCACGTCGGGGTAGCCGTCGCCGTTCATGTCCTGGAAGTCGCGGACGCCCCGGCTGAAGCCGAAGGCCACCCCGCCGCCGAAGCCGACCGGCCCCACGGCCAGCCCCCCGCCGAAGGTGTCCTCGGTGGCCCGGCCGCTGATGGCCGGCGCCCGGCCGGTGCTCCCGTCGCCGCCCGGCGCCTTGACCGAGTCGGGCCCCACGCGGGACGCGCT
>Ga0247704_1000211_pt1 | contig 16520 bp, 13 predicted proteins | sample 41W_NmetaG_FD_189042 | JGI IMG/M metagenome (GOLD analysis project Ga0247704, IMG submission 189042) | Soil microbial communities from hillslope of Landscape Evolution Observatory, University of Arizona, Oracle, AZ, United States - 4-1-W_N | ecosystem: Engineered > Artificial ecosystem >...
AACGGCGGCTGGTACCGCCCCGGCCAGGCCACGGTGTACTTCGGGCGGTCGGGCGACGCCCCCCTGCCCCTGCCCCACGCCATCCGCCAGGCGTTCTTCGGCCCGTCGCCGTAGGACGCTCCTGCCATCTAGAGACACGCACACCGTGTCGTCACCGGACGCGGCACGGCGGTGTCGAGTCCAAAGGTGACGATTGTCTGGATCTGACCTCGCCGACCCCGACGGGTAGTTCACCTACGCCCGCTGCCGCAACTTCACCAGCACCGGCACCTCGCACCGTCATCGGCACCACCTAGAGCCGCCGACCTGGCCACCGTCCCTGGTGCGGCCTTGTTCGGATTGGTAGGAGCCACGTCATCGAGGCGAGGACGCCGAAGGTTCCAGTGAGCACCTGTCGCGGCCAGCGCCTGTCCCGGTCTTCGTGTCCTGCAGGCTGAAGGACGAAACCAAAAAAACGCGCGCTTTTGGCCGATGTTGCCAGGAGGCGGCGGATGGACAGTGTCACGAAGGCAGATGGACCAGGCGAGCCTTCGAGGAACTGAACGAAGATGTCGACAACGAACGGCATTGGGCGGCCGGTGGGCCATGGACCGTTGGCGCGTGCGGTTCGGCGACGAGAGCGCATCTATGGGCCGCGGTGGCCCCACGCTCAGATTGGCGCCTTCGTGGGTCCTTCGTTGCAGCGTGCGTGCGCCGGTACGGCTGTTCCGCCGAGAGCGACCCGGCCGACAAGACAACGCGGAGGAGAACGCTCACACGATGCGGCCAGTAGGTGGCCAAACCACCGATGGCGATTTTTGATGGTCATCACATGAATACAGCGGTTTGGCCCGTCGGGAATCAGGGCGGTGGCCGCAACGTCGCGTTCGACCGGTGGCTGGTGTCCGAGGGGCAACCAGGGCTGTCCTGCGACCTGTCGGACTTCGTGGGGAGAGCGCACGAGATCGCCGAGGTGGCGAAGCTGATGAAGGCGTCGCCGGTGGTGACCCTCACCGGGCCGTCCGGCATCGGCAAGACGCGCTTGGCTTTGGAGGTGGCCCGGAGGCTGCAGGGCGACTACCCCGAGGGCGTCTGGTTCGTCGACCTGGCCCCGATCACCGACCCCCAACTCGTCCCCCAGGCCGTGGCCTCCGCCATCGGGCTCGAGTCCGAACCCGGCCGCGACCCCCTCGACTGGGTATGCAACCGCCTTCGGGCCCGCAGTGCGCTGGTCGTCGTCGACAACTGCGAGCACCTGGTCGAGGCCTGCGCCGAGCTGGCCGAGCGGGTCATCGAGGACTGCAACGGGATCTCGCTGCTGGCCACCAGCCAACGGGCGCTCGAGATCGAGGCAGAGCGCATTGCGACGGTGCCCGCCCTGTCGCTACCCAAAGGCAACCGTGTGCCGTCGCGTGAGTTGGCTCTGGAGTCCGACGCGATCAGGCTGTTCTGCACCCGGGCCGCAGCCAGCCATCGCGGATTCAGGCTGACCGACGAGGTCCTCCCACTCGTCGCCCAGATCTGCCAGCGTCTTGACGGCATCCCGTTGGCCATCGAGTTGGCCGCGTCTCGCGTGGCCGTGCTGGGACCGGCCGAGATCGCCGAGCGCCTCGGAGAGCGATTCCGCCTGCTGACCCAGGGCTGGGCGGGTGCTCCGGCCCGCCACCAGACGCTGCGTGGCGCCCTCGACTGGAGCCACGACCTGTTGAGCGAGCGGGAGGCGGTGTTGTTCCGGCGCCTGTCGGTGTTCACCGGTGGCATGGGCCTGCACGCGGTGGAAAAGGTGTGCTCGGGCGACGATCTGCACAGCGATCACGTCGTCGATCTGCTCACCTCGCTGGTGGCCAAGTCGCTGCTCGTGGCCGACACCACCCGGCCCCGGGCCCGCTACCACATGCTCGAGACCATCCGGGCCTACGCCCGCTACCGTCTCGGCGAGGCCGGGGAGGGCCATGCGCTGTCGTGCCGTCACGCCACCTGGTGCGTAGCGCTCGCCGAGGGTGAGTGGGGCCGCATCGTGGCGGGTGACCCCGCCGCCTCGCTGGACACCTTGGAGGCCGAACACGACAACCTGCGCGCCGCCATGGAATGGGCCATCGGCGCCGATCCCGGGACCGGCCTCAGGCTGGTGACCGCCCTGACCCCGTTCTGGGAGAGCCGCGGTTACTTCGCCGAAGGTCGCCAGTGGCTGCAACGAGCCGTCGATGTCTCGGAGGTGGCTGCCCGGAGCAGTACCAGCGCCGCTTCGCCGCCCTTCCTGCACGCCCGCGCCCTGTGGGGGCTGGGGCTGATGGCCACCCTCGTCGGCGATTTTGTTTTCGCGCGCCCGGTCGTTGAGCAGAGCCTGAAGCTCGCGCGACACGCCGGCGCGGAACAGGCTCAGGCGCACGCCCTCAACCTGTTGGGGTTGATCTCGATCTTGACCCAGGATCCTCTTGCGGGCATACCGCTGCTGGAGGAGAGCGTGGCCCTGGCCCGCTCTGCTGGCGACGCCTCCTTGACGGCGACGGCGCTGATCGGGTTGGGTCGGGCCCGGCTGTTTCTCAGCGAGATCGATCTGGCCCGGGCCGCGTTCGACGAATGTGTGGCGCTGGGCGTCGAGGCGCCCATCGGGGCGTTGATCGGACTGGCCCGGACCGCGCTGGCCGCGGGCGAAGAGGACCGGGCGCGACAGCTGTTCGACGAGGTCCTGCCCAAGCTCAGCGAGGCTGGCGACCGCTTCGAGACGGCGCTGGTGTTGAGCTTCGTCGGCGAGTTGGCCTGGACGGCGGGGGACCCGGCCACGGCCAGAGCTCGCCTGGAGGAGGGCCTGGAGCTGTCTGTGGCCATGGGGGCGCCGTTCCCCAGGGTGCGCTGTCTGTACGGGCTGGCCCGGGTGGCCCACACCGACGGTGATGGCGATGCCGCCGTCGGGCTCGTCAACGAGGCGTGCGTCGTAGCCACATCGACGCGACTGCCCTACGCCCTCGTGCGCAGTCTGCATGCGCGCGCCGGGATGAGATTGGCGTCGGGCGACCACGCGGGGGCCGAGAAGGACTACGACGACGCTGTTGGTGTGGCCCAGGCCAACAGCGACCGGGCCGGGGCGGCCCGGTCGCTGTATGGGTTGGCTGGTGTGGCCAGGGCCAGGGGTGCATGCGACGAGGCCATGGCCCTGCTCTACGACGCCCTGACCATCCAGGCCGACATCGGCAGCGCCGGGATCCCCAGTTCGCTCGAGGCCATGGCCGGGATGGGCGCGGACCAGGGCCGCCCTGCCCGCGCCGCCCGGCTGTTCGGGGCGGCAGAGGCGCTCAGGCAGGCGCACGGTGAGCGGCGGGCGCCGGACGAGGCGGCCGCCTACGCGGCCGACGTGGCGCACCTGCGCTCAGTGCTCGACTCCAGCGAACTGGACGAGGCGTGGGCCCAGGGAGGGGCGCTGTCTCGCCCGGAGGCCGTGGCGTTGGCCCTTCGGGGCCCGGGCGCCAGAGATCGGGGCCGTCCCTCCTATGGTTGGGCCAGCCTCACTCCCGCTGAGCGCCAGATCGCGGATCTGGTGGCCGAGGGTCTGAGCAACCGCGAGATCGGCACCCGACTGTTCATCTCCCATCGCACCGTGCAGGGCCACTTGGCCCGGGTGTTCGCCAAGCTCGGCGTGAGGTCGCGGCGCGAGGTGCGAGAGGCCATCCGGAATCGCTCCCCCCAGGGCAGGCCGGCCTGATGTGTCATGAGAGGACAGGAACCTCAGGTCCAGAAGTAAGGGCCTCCCGGCATGAATGCCTGGGCCGACTTCGTCGGAAAGAACAGGCGGCTGACATCAGCGCTCAACACCCTCCAGACCCGAACAGCGAAAGTTGCGCGTATATGGCGGATGTTCCGACCGTCCGGTGGAGGCACAGTCGCGTCACAGGCGACGAAGGCACACCGGAGACAAGACGCGATGAAGGCAAGATCACGGATGGCACACTGCAATGGGGGCGGCGACAGGCCTCCGCGGTGGACCCGGAGCCGGCGCTCGGCGGAGGGAATCGCATGAAGATGGGTGGAACACGACGTCGGGCCGCCGCGCTGGTGGTGGTCATGGCCCTGGCCCTGGTGGCGGTGCCGACCGGGCGCCCGCTCGGTGCGGGCGTCACGGGGCCCACGGCGGCGCGCTGATCGGCGTCGTCGGCGCGGCGGAGCTGCGGCCTTCTCAGACCTCAGACGCCCGAGAGGGCAATTGCTAGGACCACGGAGTACCCCGCCTGCCATGCTGGTTTGCGTGACACTCACCGGGATCCATCACGCCGCGCTGTCGGTGAGGGATGTCGATGTCAGCAGTGACTGGTACCGCCGGGTGCTCGGACTCGATGAGACCTTCCGCCGGGAGTCCGAGTCCCGACGGATCGTCGTCATGCGCTTCCCAGGGCTGCGGGCGACGGTGGGTCTGGTCCAGCACTGCGACGTCGGCTCCGAGTTCAACCCTCACAACCGAGGCCTCGACCACCTGGCGTTCAGCGTCGAATCGGCCGACGAGCTGTGGGGGTGGCCCGGTCGACTCGACGAGCATGGTGTGTCCTACTCGGGCCCGGACGAGACGCCCTTTGGCGGCATGCTCCACTTCCAGGACCCCGACGGCATCGCACTGGCATTGTTCTGGGAGCGATCCTGAACACCGGTGGGTCCCTCGCCGGCACGTACGACGGCGGCGGGGGCGGGAGCGAGTTCGGGTTCCCGAACGGCCGCAGCGAGTGACACACCGCCGGTGCGGCATTCCCGCGGTACCAATCAACGGTCGGCCCCCGTGAGGAGGCAGCCGCTCCCCGAACGCGCGGTGCGGAGGTCAGCGCGTCGGGCTGAGGCCAAACGAGCACCTCCTGCGACGGCTTGCGGCGAGCTGTCCGCCGGGTTCACCACCGGCCGAGCGACGCCCCGCCGGATCGGGGCGACGTCGTCCCCGGTACCGTTCTGACGTGGGTCGGGCGTTCGCCGTCGTCGTGGAGGATCTCGTGAAGCGATACCGCGGGGCAACCGCGAATGCGGTCGACGGCTGCTCGTTCGCCGTGGAGGAAGGCGAGGTCTTCGGGCTCCTCGGTCCCAACGGCGCCGGCAAGACCACCACCATCGGCGTCCTGACCACTCGGGTCCTCCCAACCAGCGGGACGGCCACGGTCGCCGGTGTCGATGTCGTCGCCGATCCGGTGGCGGCGCGTCGGCGCCTCGCCGTCGTCCCCCAGCGGAGCAATCTCGACCGCTCCCTGTCCGTGCGGGACAACCTCGTGTTCCACGCCGCCTACCACGGCGTCCCGGCCCGGGACCGGCGCCCGCTGGCCGAGGAGTGGCTCGGCCAGTTCGGGATGGCCGACCGCGCCACCGCGAAGCCCGACGTCTTGTCGGGGGGCCAGGCACAGCGGGTGATGATCGCCCGAGCCCTCATGCATGCGCCGGACGTCCTCTTCCTCGACGAGCCGACCACCGGGTTGGATCCGGCGGCCCGGCTCTTCCTGTGGGACCGCCTCCGCCAGCTCCAGCATCGTGGCGTCACCATCCTGCTCACGACGCACGACATGGACGAGGCGGCCGCCCTGGCGACCCGCGTCGGGATCGTGGACCACGGCAGGCTCCTGGCCCTCGACACCCCGGAGGCGCTCATGCGCTCGCTGCCGGGGCTCACGGCGCTCGAGTTGACCATCGAGCCGCCGCTCGCCGGCGTCGACGGCCTCCTCGCCCGTCTCGGCGCCCTGTCGGGTGTGGCACGCACCGAGCACCTGCCCGATGCTGCACGGGGTGAGACCACCGACGGGCTGCGTGGACACGACCGTGTCCGCCTCTACGCGACGGGGCCGGCGCCGAGCCTCGTCGCGCCGGCGGCGTCTGTGGTCGCCGGCGCCGGCCACACGGTGACCAACGTCCGGCTGAGCAGCCCCACCCTGGAGGACGTCTTCCTGGAGCTGACCGGGAGGACGCTCCGGTGAACCCGGTCGACGCCCCGGTGCGCGCCACGCCGCCATGGCGGACGTTCCTCGCCGTGCTGCACCGCGACGTGTACGTCACCTGGAGCGAGCTGCCGATCGTGCTGTCGCAGGTGCTGCTCCAGCCGCTGTTCCTGCTCTTCGTGTTCGGGAAGGTTCTCGGTGCCCTCGGCTACACCCGGCCGGGCTACGAGGACCTGCTGTTCCCGGGTCTCCTCGCGCTCACGGCGGTCGTCACCGGGATGATGACGCTGGCGTTCCCCCTCGTGCGGGACTTCGGGTGGACCAAGGAGATCGAGGACCGGTTGCTGGCACCCATCTCGACGTCGATGGTCGCCGTCGAGAAGGTCGTCTTCGCGGTCGCACGCGCCTTGGCGGCCTCTCTGGCCATGATGCCGCTCGGTGTGGTCGTCCTCGGCTCGATCCCGTGGGAGTGGCGCAACCTTCCGCTCTTCACGACGATGATCGTCGGCGGCAGCCTGCTCGGGGCCGGGCTGGGACTGGTCCTCGGGACGCTGTTTCCGCCGGAGCGGATCAACATCTTCTTCTCGTTGGTGTTCACTCCGCTGCTCTTCACCGGCGCCAGCCAGTACCCCTGGCCCTCCCTCGCTCCGCTGCGCTGGTTCCAGGTGCTCACCGCCCTCAACCCGATGACCTACGTGAGCGAAGGGCTCCGGGCCGCGATGGTGCCGGGTGTCCCTCACATCCCCGCATGGGTCTGCGTCGTCGTGCTGCTCGGATGGATCGGCGTCCTGCTCCCAGTCGGCATGTGGGGCTTCCACCGTCGGGCCGTCGACTGATGTGGAACGGCTTGTCGGGTGGTCGCGATGGGTCCGTTGGTAGCGCCCAAAAGGAGGCGCGTTGAAGTAGCGCCAGGGCGGTCAAGGCCGGCCGCGGTCGCCCGTAGGGGAAGCCTTGACGGCCCTGGATCGGTGGGCAAGCACCATGGATGAGGAAGCCCGCCAGGGCTTCTTCGGAGCCTCAGGCTCACTGAAGACGCGGGTGGGGGCCCGCTCGAGCTCTCCGACGTCATCCCGCATGGCGGACCTGGCGCCGACGAGCGGGGCGACCCGGAGCTCCAACGAGCGCGGCTCCAGACAGGACGCGAACTCGTTGAGTTGATCACCGAGTACCGGTCGGTGATGTTCCCCGACAACGCTGCCGCGTCCTGAAAGCGATCTCATCGTCGGTCCACAAGTTCGTTCGCCAGGCGCGCGGCCAAGTCCTCCGGCTAACCCTGAGCACGGGTTCCCAGACGTGGAGTGCTCGATGCTGGAGACAGGGGAGCGGCCCGTCGGTGTCCCGCGTCGACGCCGAGGGCGTCCGGATCTTCGGCGACACGTCCCGAGTCGGTTACCACCCGGAGTTGCGCCCGGCGCCGCCGGCACAGCCGACACAGGTGCGGACGGTCCACTCATAGGGCAACGACGTGCAGGCGCACCTGGCGCGGCTCCGCGTCCTCGCGGTCGGTGCCGGCAGCGTCGGCCAACTGATCCTCGAGATGCTCGCCCGAACCGGACTGGAGTTCCTCGGCGTCATGGACTTCGATACCGTGGCACTCGTCAACCTCGACCGACTCCATGGAGCGACTTCTCTCGACGCCCACCTCGGAACCTCGAAGGGAGAGGTCGGCTACCGCGTCATAAAGCGCGCAGCGACGCAGCGCGGTTCACGCCGCGCTTGCACGAAGCGAGCGTCTGCGAACCGGCCGGGCTTTGCGCTGCGCTGGACTACGACGTCATCTTCTGCTGCGTCGACCGGCCATGGCCTCCCCACGTCCTCAACACCATCGCGTACGCCGATGCGATTCCTGTGATCGACGGCGGTGTCCGTCTCGAGCCTGGGCCCGGCGGGCTCCGGAACGCCTACTGGCGCTCGCACATCCCGGGTGCCGGCCGGTCTTGCATCCGATACGTCGGCCAATAAGACGTCGCTGATGTCCTGGAACGAGATGGCAGCCTCGACAACCCCAGCTACGTCGCCAACCTGCCTCATGGCAGCCCCCTCCATGTACGGCAGAACGTCTACGCCGCATCGCTGGCGGGCAACAGCGTCTGCCCTGACGAACCAGTTCCTGTAACCCGTCGGCGCGCCAAGCGGGTTTCGGCGAGCCTGGTCCGTTGCGCTACGACCCGCGGCAGCACCGGGTCGAGTCGGTCAGTGCGGCGTGCCCAGCCAGATGCGCCTACATGTCACGCAGCAACTCGACGGGGGCGACACCCGTGTCGATCCGACGGGTGATCACGTCGCTGCCCGCGACGCGATCGAGGCACGCCGAGACATGCGAACCCGGCACCGGGTCAGCCTCGCCCGGCGACTGGTCGGTTTCGTCGATGGGTTCCAGGACCGCATCCCGCGGTGACTAACCCGACGCCGTAGCCGGACGGCGTCGGACGACGGCGGACGTGTCAAACAACGTGACAAACACACGACGACGGACGATCCGACCTGGGCTGGACCCGACGACATCGCCGAAGCCGCTGACCTGCACTAGCAGACACCACCCGGACGGACCGACCGCGCCGGACCCACCTTCCTGCGCTCATGACCCGAAGGGCAGGGGGGTGCCTGTCGCCCCGACGGTGAGGGTCGAACTGGCCCAGTGGTCCCGACCTACGGGCCGGTGGTTTCAGCAGCAGCCGCCACGAGTTCTTCGAGCGCCCGGCGCGGCACAACGATCCGGCGGCCAAGCTGAAGACGCGGCAGGTCGCCGCGGCGGACGAGCTTGTAGACCAGCGCACGCCAAGTGCCGAGCATCTGCGCCGCTTCCTCGACCGACAGGGTCAGCCGCTCAACGTCGGAGGAGACGACCTGAGCCATGTCAGGGCCTCCCGTCCGGCCTCGGGCCAGCAAGGAGCTTCTCAATGTGCCAAGCGGTCGCCTCGGGCAGCCAGTGGTCGGCGAAGGGGTTGGGATGGCCGGGCGGGGCGAAGGTGTGGATCCACCCCGCCCGCGGGTGCAGTCGGGCGATACCGAAGGCGGATTCCACGCGCCAAGTCCCGGCGCATCTCGTCGGTGAAGGGTTTGCACCTCGCCACCGCTTCGAGGTCGTCGCGAACCGCTGTGGGAGCGGTCGGCCCATCACAGCCAGGGTCTCCAGATCCTCCACCATCATCACCTCGTCCGGTCCCGGCTTCTCCGTGAACGGGCTATCAGCGCCCTTCGCGTCGGGCTCCGGGAACCACCGCTCGGCCAGTAGCAACCGGCGTCCTGTAACCACGAGATCTCCCACTCGCTGCCGTCCTCAAGACACGGTGAACTCGTCTCCCATGTTCTCCTCTTCGATTCTCATGTTCATGCGGCCGGCTCCTACCGGCGACGGGAACGGCTCCGGACTGCCCGATGGGCAGGAGGCAGGTCCGACAAGGAGTCGGGAGCTTCGGGCCCGGCACGTCCGACGGCGACGTTTGCCGCTACAACGGGACTCGACTCGACGTCAGCGGCGGCCGGCGCCCGGTTCGCGACCTCGCCTGCGACGGCCTCGGCGTACGCGTCCAACAGCCCCACTAGGCGGGCACGCTCCTCGTGCGCCCGGTCGTCGGGCACCGGAGCGCCGAGCCCCCAGCCCCACTCCGCCTCATCCGCAGCCGGCTGCCATGCGGCCCGGTAGGACAGAACTTCGGCCTTCAGCGCCGCCCACCGGCGGCGGAGGTGGACCGGGCGGTCGAAGGGTGCGGGAAGCCGCTCGTCCCATGCGACCGCCAGGGCCGGATCGACCGGAGGCTGGACGACGACGAGGCCGAACTCAAGGGCGGCGCGCTCGGGGCCCGACCGCCGCAACCGCTCGGCGACCGAGTCGTCGAGCTTCGGAGGCGGCGCCTCGGGTAGTCGCTCGCCGTTGAGCGCGCTGGCAGCCCGGGTGAGAAACAGGTGGTTGCCCTGCCTGCCCCGGGTGATGTCGACGTACGCCTCTGAACGCGTGGCCCCCTCGTCGATCCGGCTGGTCGACTGCTCGAACGTCGCGCCCTGGACGGCGTGGCTCGTCACGGCGTAGGCGTGGTCGATGCCGACGTCGACCCGCCCGTGACCGGGGGCATGCTCGTCGAAGAAGCTCCGGGGCAGCTCGATGACGCCCACGTCGTCGAACTCCACCGAGATCCGCTCTGCCGCCCGCCGGCGCGCCGGATGGACGGCCACGACGGTTCCTGACGCCCCGGTACGCACATAGGCGGAGGGCATGCCGGCGACATGCAGGTCGCGGTTCCCCGTCCTCGCCACCACGCGGTCGCCGACTGAGAAGCGCCGCCCGCCGCTGGCGTGGATCTCCTCGTCGCCGAGCTCGCCGTTGGCTCGGCGCATCTGCCTCGCCAGGCGGTTGAGCACGTGGCGGGTGGCGTGGCGCCGGTCCACCATGGGATGGGACGACCCGTCCTGGTGGGCCGACCACCAGCGCCTGAGCATTCCGACGTAGAGATCGAGCTCGTCCTCGGCCAGGTGAAGGTGCCCGGCCTCGCCCAGCTGCGCCAGGGCGTCGCGGGTTTGGCCCTCGCGGAGCAGGCGGGCCGCTTCCCGGTCGGCGGGATCCCGCACCCGGTGGGTGGTGGCCAACTCGGGGGTGGCGTCGGGGTGCGAGACGCACAACTGTCGGAACATGCCGCCGGCCGCCACCGCTCCGTGCTGGTCCGGGTCGCCCACGAGCCGGACGGCGGCACCGGCGCGGCCTGCCAGGTGGAGCAGGGCGTCCAGGTCGCGATCCGACAGCGTGGATGCCTCGTCGACCAGCAGGACGCTCCGGGCATGCAGGGGCGGGCGGTCGGCGCGAGCCAGGTACCAGGCCACCGTCTCAGTGGGGACGCCGGCGCCGACCGACAGGAGCCTGGCCGCCTCGGCCTGCACGGCGGTGCCGACGACCTCGAAGCCGGCGGCCCGCCAGGCGTCGGCCGCCGCCCGCAGGGTGGTGGTCTTGCCGGCGCCGGCCCGGCCGATGGCGCACTGCACCGCGCGGCCGCTGCCGCACAGCGACTCCACGAGGTGGCGCTGTTCGGCGGTCAGGGCGGGGTGCGCGTCGAGCGCCGCCGCCACCGCGTCCTCCGGCACGACGGCGAGCCGAGCGCCGGCGCCCTCGGCGACGACCCGGGCGATGCGGCGCTGGACGCTCAGGATCTCCCTCGTGGTGTACACGGGCACGCGGGCGAGGGCCCCGGTCTCGGCCGTGGTGTCGAGGCCGACGACGAGGTCGCTGTCCAGGAAGTCGTCGGCCAGCCGCTCAAGCTCCTCGGGTCGGACGAGCAGCGGCCCGCCGCCGTAGTCCAGGTCCACAAGGGCGACCAGCACGTCGGAGCGCGTGAACAGCGAGTGGCCGGCGCACACACCGGAGGTCGGCGAGGCCAGGGCGTCGAAGACCCGGGCCCGGTCGAACTCAGCCGTGACCGTGCCCCCGCCGGTGCAGGCGGCCAGCCCCTTCGGGGTGAGGCCGTGGCGGCGGGCCCGCTCCCACCAGTCTCCGACGAGGTCGGCGACGTCGACGTTCTCCTTGGCCGGCCGGGTGCCTGTGACCACGGCTTGGACCTCGTCGATGCTGGCCCGCCGGCCGATGGCCTCCTCCAGCTCCGCCAGGGCGTCCTCGATCTCGTTGCGGCGCCGGGAGAACTCCCGCAGCACCTCCTCGGAGATGCCGGCGATCTCCCAGCCCCCCGACGGCCGCCGGTGCCAGCGCACCCCGAGGGTCGAGGTGAGCTGGTGGCGCATCCTGGCGGTGGCCAACGCCGAGGCGGCCTGGGCGTGGGTGTACAGGCCGCGGGCGTCGAGGGCCCGGCGGGTGCCGTGCTCGTCGACGATGGCGTTGGCCACCACGTTGTGGTGGTGCGGGAACGGATCGAGCGCTCGGCTGGTGAGGTGCCGGAACGAGGCGATGGTGAGGCCACGGGCCAGAACCTCATGGCCTCGGGAGCGTCCGGCGCTGGCGTGGTACTCGAGGTAGGCCAGGCCGGCGTCGTTGCCGGCCTGGATGGCATCCAGCACCGCCCGGCGGATCTCGTCGCCTCCGAGCCCGGCCAGCACGCCGAGGGACTTCTCGGTGGTGAGGGTGAGGTCGTAGCCGACCCGGACGGCGGGGGCGACCCGGCGCTCCAGGAACGCCACCAGGTTGGTGCGGGTGACGATCCACTGGCCCTTGGTGCCGCGATGGGCGACCACCCAGGCTTGCCCCGGGTCCTTGCCCTCGGCCAAGGCGGCGGTGATCGACTCACGGTGCTGCTCCCATCGCCGGCACAGTCCCCGCAGGTACCGCGCCGTCACCCCGGACAGGCGAGCCGCCTCGACGAGGGACAGCTGGTCGGTGCCCTCGCCGGCGGCGGCGACCGTCGTGGGGTCGGCGCCGAGGGCCCGAGCGTCCTCGCAGCGGTCGAGCTCGGTGGCGGTCACCCATCGCTGGCCGTGCTCGTCGGACTCCGAGATGAGGTAGCTGCCCTCGGGCTCGGTCCCGCGTGTGATTCCCGCGGCCGCGTCCCGCCACCGGCGATCGCCGGCGTCGAGGAGGGCCTCGGCCTCCCGACGGGTGATTCTGAGGGCGGCGGCGACGTCAGCGGTGTCGTAGAGCGGTTCGCCGTCGGCCCCGATCCGGGTGGCCTGGCCGGCGCCCAGTGTGGGGCGACGGCCGGCCGAGCCGGTGGCGGTGAGCAGCCGTTCCCCGGTGCCGGGGTCGCGCCCGGCCAGCACCCGGGCGAAGTCCTTCGTGTCTACGGCGCCCACCAGGCCGGCCTCGCCGGCGCTGTAGCCGAGCCAGCGGCCCGGCTCGCTGCCCCGGTCGGCGTAGTAGCTGGCCGGTCCTTCGCCTCCGGGCACCGGCGGGGCGCCGACGGCCGGTCCGGCGACCGCCGCAGGACGGGGTTCGAGGTAGCGGACGAGGTCTGTGACCACCTGGCCGACGGTGCGGCCGCCGGCGGAGCCGAGGGCGGTGACGGTGAACCTCACGAGCCCGTCCCGCACCGCACAGGCGCGTCCCGCAGGTTCCCCGGAGGGGAACCTGCAAGGGTGTGTCCGGGAGAGGGGTGAGTTTCGAGGCGGTCCCGGGATGGGGGGACGGGGGTTTGCCGGGAACTCTCCCGGGATCCGGGACAGGTTCCCGGGAAGCGCTGGAGGCGTCCCGGGAAGAGCTCGAAGACCACGGGACGGGCGTTCATCGGCCGAGGCTCGCGGGACCGGCGCGGTGGGCGCCCAGCTGGTCGAGCCGGCGCGTCATGCGCACGTCCGCGGGCTCCGCACCGGCGGCCGGCGGACCCACCCGCTCGAATCGGCGGCCCCCGGGGATCGGGCGGCGATGCGCTCGGCGAGGGCCGGATGGGCGGCGAGCAGGGCGTCGGCCTCGGCCGGCGCGAGCACTCCCCACTGGGCCCGCAGGTCCTCGGTCGCCACCTGCTCGAGGTGTGCCGCCAGCAACTGGCCGTGCCGCTGTCGGCTCCAGGCCGGGAGGCGGTGCACCACGTGCCCGGGCACGGCGGCGATCGACGTGTAGACGGCCAGCCGGGCGTGGTCCTCGCTGGACCTGGCGAAGCTGAAGCGCACCAGGCGGTCGACCGTGTGCCACAGCGGGCTGTGGGCGCCCCGGGCCGGCTTGCGCCCCAGTTGGGCGGCCAGGTCGGCCGTCGAGACCCGCACCGGTCCGCCGGCCTCGGCCAGGCGGGCGGCGCAGTGGCGCAGCAGGGCGACTGAGCTCGGGCCGATCAGCGGCCCCCAGCACTGCTCCAGATAGGGGTGGTCGAGGGCGAACCCGCTCCGGCGCAGGGCCGGCACCGGGTGGGGTGTGGCGTGGAGCTCGATCAGCTCGGGTCGAAGTGTCATGCCCCCAAAGGCCCGGCAGCCGACCCGGATCTCGCGCCCTTCTCCGAGCAGCCCGCCGGGCGGCGGGCGTTCCCCGGCCCCGGTCCACTGCTCGACGCCGGACCGCTCCTGGCCACGGCACGCCGACCGCCCCGGGATCCCGGACGCCCTTCCCGGGGTGCCGACGGACCGCTCCCGGGGTGCCGACGGACCCCTCCCGGGATCCCACGGGACGGTTCCCGGGAACTCCCGCACTCGAATGCCATGAGGTGACGTTCACGGGAACGTTGCCGGGATACCTGCCGGGAAGGTTGCCGGGATACCCGTGGTGTTCGATCGGTCCCGTGACTGGACCCACGCCGATTCCCGGGAACCGTCCCGGGGCCGTCCCGGCAAGAAATTTCGCTCCCGGGACGCATGCGGGAGCCCCGGCGGGAACGTTGCCGGGATACGCACCCTCGATCCTCCTCGGGCACCCGAGCACCGAGGAGGACGAGATGAACCCGACCCTGGCCCGGCTGAACGCCGAGTGGGATCGCATGGCCACCGGCTCCGCCGCCACCGCCGCCCTGGCCCGATGGGCCGCCCGGGAGCCCGCGCTCTCCGCCTACGCCGACCCGGCGGCCGCCATCGCTCCCGGCCCCGGCCGCCGCGGCACCGACCGAGCGGCGCTGGCCGCCCTGGCCCGGCTCGCCCCCGGCGACGACTTCGCCGCCCGCGCCGTGCTCCAGGCCGTGCTGCCCGGGCTGATGCGCCTGGCCGCCGTCCGCTGCGCCGACGACCCGGTGTCGTTCGAGGAGCTGGTGTCGTTCGCCTGGGAGCGCATCCGGACCTACCCGTGCACCCGCCAGAGCTCGGTGGCGGCCAACGTCATCCTGGACGTGCGCAAGCGCTACCGCCGCCACCGCCGCATCGAGGCGCCCCGCAGTGCCGAGGTGTGCGAGGAGTCCCTGGAGCCGGTGCGCTCGGCCGAGGACCTCGCCATGGCGCGGTCGGGTCTTGACGACGTGGTGGCGGCCCAGCGCTGCGGGCTGATCGACGAGGTGGCGCTGCACCTGGTCCTGCGCACCCGGGGCGACGACGTGCCCCTCGCCACCGCTGCGGCCGAACGCCACACCACCGCCGCCCACGCCAACTGCCTGCGCTGGCGGGCCGAGCGGCGGCTGCGGCCCTACCTGGCGGCGGCCGGGTAACCATGGCGAATCACCGGGAAGGCGGGGATCGTCGACTGCGGCGACAGGAGGCGCTATTCTCCCGGCCCGGAGCCCGCGGGTTCCAGGGTCTCGCCGGCCTGACCCCTTCGAGGCCGACCTCCAGCAACCGGACCTCGGCCTGCCCTTCGGTGACGCGGCCATGTGCCGAATCACCGCGGGCAGGCCGGGCCCCGGCGCCGTGGCGACGCCGGGGTGCGACACGAGGTAGCCCATGACCCGCATCAGACCCCCGGGGCCGGCCAGGGCGATGACCTGCCGCGCCCCGGCCGCACTCGCCCTGTTCGCCCTCCTCACCCTGGTGGCATGTCGCGACGACGACGAGCCGATCACCGCTTCGACCACCACGACGGAGCCGACGTCGACCACGAGCGGGCCGGCGACCACGTCGACGACCCTCGACCCCCAGGCCGACGTGGTGGCCCGCTACCGCATGTTCTGGCAGGTGCGCTTCGAGGCGAACCGCGAGCCGGTGAACCCCGACGACCCCCGCTTCGCCGAGTACGCCACCGGCCAGCAGCTCGCCAACGTCGTCAAGGAGACCAGGGAGCGTCGTGACAATGGCCTCGCCATCCGCCGCCCCGAGCCGTCGATCACGGAGCGCCGGGTCAAGGTCACGCAGATCGACGGAGACACGGCGACCCTCCAGGACTGCTCTACCAACGACGGCATCGTCTACCGGGTCGCCGGTGGTGAGGTCGTCGACAACGCGGTCGTCACCTACAGCGTCCTCGCCACAATGCGCCGCGTCGACGGCACCTGGAAGCTCGACCACACGAACATCATCCAGAAGTGGGAGGGGGTGGCGGGGTGCGCTCTCTCGCCCGAGTTCTCGTCGTAATTGCAGCGGTGATCCTCACCGGCGTCCCAGCAATAGCCTCGGCTGACGAGGAGGGCACCGCCGGTGGCGTGACCTCGGGCGCCTACATCGATGAGTCGGGCAACCCGACGGCGGAGGCGTCCGAGCTGGCCGACAGGCCCGATCGGCCTGCGGCACAGCCTTCGAACTGCACGTGGCAGGTGCTCGGCGAGGGCCAGCGCGTCTACGTGTTCGACGACGACGGTGCGCCGATCGCCTCGCCGACGGGCAGGTGGCTGCAGAAGGTGTGCAACGGCTCGCCGGTGCCGGTCGGCGGCGTGTTCGCCGTCCCCGCCCGCCCGCGGGTCGACGCGGTCGACGTCGCCCGCCGGGCGCGCCGGTCGGTGGCCATCCCCGACCCGGTGATCGCCACCGCGCCGCCGGCCGACGGAAAGTTGTTCGTTCGAATCCCGACGTGGCTGTGGGTCGACGAGACGTGGTGGAAGCCGTACTCCGCCACCGCCTCGGTGGGCGGCGTGTCGGCCACCGTGGTCGCCACCCCGGTGCGGGCCACCTGGAGCACCGGCGACGGCGAGCGCGTGGTGTGCGACGGGCCCGGGGTGGCGTGGCGACGGGGCCTGCCGGAGTTGGCCAGCCGCTGCACCCACGAGTACACCCGCTCGTCGGCCGCCCGCCCGGGCGGTACCTTCGACCTCGCGGTCAGCGTCAGCTTCGAGGTCACCTGGTCGTCCAGCACCGGGGCCGGCGGGCGCCTGCTGCCCCTCACCCGCACCGCCACCCGCCCCGTGCAGGTGGGCGAGATCCAAGCCGTCATCACCCGGT
>Ga0247704_1000212_pt1 | contig 16488 bp, 16 predicted proteins | sample 41W_NmetaG_FD_189042 | JGI IMG/M metagenome (GOLD analysis project Ga0247704, IMG submission 189042) | Soil microbial communities from hillslope of Landscape Evolution Observatory, University of Arizona, Oracle, AZ, United States - 4-1-W_N | ecosystem: Engineered > Artificial ecosystem >...
CGGCAGCGCAGCCCGGTCCCCCGGGGGGAACGGACCGGGCGCGGCCCCCTCACCGCAGCGCCACCGGCGTCGCCCGCAGGACGGCGCCCGTGCGCACCAGGTCCTCCACCGCGGCCAGGTCCGGGGCCAGGAACCGGTCCACCTCCATGCGGGGCACCGACTCCCGCAGGCGGGCGAGCACGGGGGCGGTCCCCGGCCCCGGCGGGATGCCCCGGAGCTCGACGGCCTCGGCCGCGCACACCAGCTCGATGGCCACCACCCGCATGACGTCGGCCACCGCCGAGCGCAGCTGCCGGCAGGCGTTCCAGCCCATGGAGACGTGGTCCTCCTGGCCGGCGCTGGTGGAGATGGTGTCGCACGACGACGGGGCGGCCGTCGCCCGCAGGCGGTTCACGGCGGCCGCCGCCGTGTAGTGGGCCAGCATGAAGCCCGAGTTGACCCCGGCGTCGACGGCCAGGAAGGGCGGGAGCCCGTCGGAGCGGGCCGGGTCCATGAGGCGGTCGGTGCGGCGCTCGGAGATGGCGGCCAGGTCGGCCAGGGCGATGGCGGCGAAGTCGGCGGCGTACGCCAGGGGCTGGCCGTGGAAGTTGCCGGTGGACACCACGTCGCCCGTCCCGGGGAACACCACCGGGTTGTCGGTGACCGAGGCCAGCTCGACGTCGGCGACCGCGCGCACCCAGCCGATCACGTCCCGGCACGCCCCGTGGACCTGGGGCGCGCAGCGCAGCGAGTAGGCGTCCTGCACCGCGTGGGGCAGGTCGCGGTGCGACGCCAGGACGGGCGACCCCTCCAGGAGCGCCCGCAGGTTGGCGGCAGCCGCCGCCTGGCCGGCGTGGGGGCGGAGCTCCTGGATCCGGGCCGCGTAGGCGGCGTCGGTGGCCCGCAGCGCCTCCACGCTGAGGGCGCAGGCGATGTCGGCGGTGGGCAGCAGGACCCCGAGGTCGGCGATCGCCAGGCACAGGTGGGCCAGCATCCCCTCCGTCCCGTTGAGCAGGGCCAGGCCCTCCTTGGCGGTGAGGGCGAGGGGCTCCAACCCCGCCGCCTCCAGGGCCGCTCCGGCGTCGGCCCGCCCGCCGGCAGAGTCGAGCACCCATCCCCGGCCGCACAGGACGAGGGCGGCGTGGGCCAGGGGCGCCAGGTCGCCCGAGGCGCCCAGGGAGCCCAGCTCGGGGACGGCCGGGGTGATCCCGGCGTTGAGCAGCGCCACCACCGCCCGCACCAGGTCGGGCCGGACGCCCGAGTGGCCGGCCGCCAGGGCCCGGGCCTTGAGCAGCTGCATGGCCCGCACCACCTCGGGCTCCACGTCGGCCCCCATGCCGGCGGCGTGGCTCTGCACCAGGGCGTACTGGACCTGGTCGACCTGCCCGGGCGGGATGCGGGTGCCTGCCAGGGCGCCGAAGCCGGTCGTCACGCCGTACACGACCCGCCGCTCGGCGATCGCCCGCTCGACGGCGAGGCGGGACGGCGCCATGCCGTCGTCGAGGTCGTCGGCCACCTCCACCGCCTCGCCGTGGCGGGCCACGGCGACGACCTCGGCGATGGACAGGGGACGGCGGCCGAGGACGACCATCCCGGCATCTTGTCGCGAAGTGCCGCGAGGGCGCCGGTAGCCTGGAGGAGTCGGCGGAGCGCCGGGACGCTTCCAGCGTGAGAGCCGGCCTCCGGAGGAGCGCCGATGAGCGACATCACCGAGACGCCGTCACCTGACCTCCACACCGTGGTCATCCGCTTCGCGGGCGACTCCGGGGACGGGATGCAGCTGACCGGCGACCGCTTCACCATCGCCAGCGCCGTGTTCGGCAACGACCTGGTGAGCGTGCCCGACTACCCGGCCGAGATCCGGGCGCCGGCGGGCACGGTGGCCGGCGTGTCGGCGTTCCAGATCCACATCTCCGACCACGACATCACCACACCCGGCGACGCCCCCAACGTGCTGGTGGCCATGAACCCGGCCGCCCTCAAGGCCAACGTCGGCGACCTGGCCCCGGGCAGCACGGTCATCGTCAACTCCGACTCCTTCGACGAGCGCAGCCTGGCCAAGGCGGAGTACGGCTCCGACCCGCTCACCGACGGGTCGCTCTCGGGCTTCACCGTCTACGAGGTCCCCATGACCTCGCTGACCCTGGAGGCGGCGAAACCCAGCGGCGCCAAGTCGCGGGACGCCGAGCGCTCCAAGAACTTCTTCGCCCTCGGGCTGATCTCGTGGATGTACACCCGCCCCGTCGAGCTCACCCTCAACTGGATCGAGCAGCGCTTCCGGTCCAAGCCGGAGGTGATGGCGGCCAACACCCTGGCCTTCAAGGCGGGCTACAACTTCGGCGAGACGGCCGAGCTGTTCGGGGCTCCCTACCAGGTCAAGCCCACCGTCTTCGCCCCCGGCCTCTACACCAACGTCAGCGGCAACACGGCGCTGGCGTGGGGGCTCATCGCCGCGTCGCAACTGGCCCGGTTGCCCCTGTTCCTCGCCTCGTACCCCATCACCCCGGCGTCCGACATCCTCCACGAGCTGTCCCGGCACAAGCACTTCGGCGTCCGCACGGTCCAGGCCGAGGACGAGATCGCGGCGGCCGGCATGGCCCTCGGCGCCGCCTTCGGCGGGCACCTCGGCGTCACCACCACCAGCGGCCCCGGCATGGACCTCAAGGCGGAGACGCTCGGCCTGGCCGTCAGCCTGGAGCTGCCCCTCCTGGTGGTGGACGTCCAGCGGGCCGGCCCGTCCACCGGGCTGCCGACCAAGACCGAGCAGTCCGACCTGCTGATGGCGATGTTCGGCCGCCACGGCGAGGCGCCGCTGCCCATCGTGGCGGCCAAGGCACCCGCCCACTGCTTCGATGCCGCCCTCGAGGCGGCCCGCATCGCCCTCAAGTACCGCACGCCGGTGATCCTGCTCACCGACGGCTCGCTGGCCAACGGGGCGGAGCCGTGGCTCCTCCCGGCCGTCGAGGACCTGCCCGACATCGGCGTGGACTTCGCCACCGAGCCCAACTGGACCGCACCCGACGGGTCGCCCCAGTTCCTCCCCTACCTCCGGGACCCCGAGACGCTGGCCCGCCCGTGGGCCGTGCCCGGCACCCCGGGCCTCGAGCACCGCATCGGCGGCCTGGAGAAGGCCGACGGGACCGGCGCGGTCAACTACGAGGCGGTGAACCACGAGCACATGGTCCGCACCCGGGCGGCCAAGGTGGCCGGCATCGCCCGCGACATCCCGCCCCTGGAGGTCGACGACCCCACGGGCGACGCCCCCGTGCTGGTGCTCGGCTGGGGGTCCAGCTACGGCTCCATCGGCGCCGCCGTGGAGCGGGTGCGCCGGCGGGGCCGGCCCGTCGCCCACGCCCACCTGGTCCACCTGAACCCGTTCCCGGCCAACCTGGGCGAGGTCCTGGGCCGCTACCCGAAGGTGCTCATCCCCGAGATGAACCTCGGGCACCTCGCCCTGCTGGTGCGCGCCGAGTTCCTCTGCGACGCCCGCTCCATCACCAAGGTCCAGGGCCAGCGCTTCCTGTTCGCCGAGGTGGAGTCGGCCATCCTCGCCCTGATGGAGGACAGATGACGGCGCCGGCCGGGGCTGGGGCCCCCGGCTTCGGCGAGGAGGCGGGGTTGGGGCCCCGCCGGGAGGACGGAGCATCGACGGCGCCGGCCGGGGCTGGGGCCCCCGGCTTCGGCGAGGAGGCGGGGTTGGGGCCCCGCCGGGAGGAGGACAGATGACGGTCGTGAACGGTGACGGAGCGCCCGTCACCACCAAGAAGGACTGGGCCAGCGACCAGGAGGTGCGCTGGTGCCCCGGGTGCGGCGACTACTCGATCCTCACCGCCGTCCAGATGCTGATGCCGGAGCTCGGGGTGCGCCGGGAGAACACGGTGTTCGTGTCGGGGATCGGGTGCTCCAGCCGCTTCCCGTACTACATGAGCACCTACGGCATGCACGGCATCCACGGCCGGGCCCTGCCCCTCGCCACCGGGTTGGCGGTCAGCCGGCCCGACCTCGACGTGTGGGTCGTCACCGGTGACGGCGACGGGCTGTCCATCGGCGGCAACCACCTCATCCACGCCCTGCGGCGGAACGTCAACCTCACCATCCTGTTGTTCAACAACCAGATCTACGGGCTCACCAAGGGCCAGTACTCGCCCACCAGCGAGCTCGGGAAGGTCACCAAGTCGACGCCGTTCGGGTCGATCGACCACCCGTTCAACCCGATCAGCATCGCCCTGGCCGCCGAGGCGACGTTCGTCGCCCGCACCCACGACCTGGACCGCAAGCACATGATGGAGACCTTCCGGCGGGCCCACGACCACCGGGGCGCGGCGTTCGTCGAGATCTACCAGAACTGCAACGTGTTCAACGACGGGGCGTTCCAGCAGATCACCGCCCGCGAGTCGCGGCCCACCATGCTGATCCCACTCGTGCACGGGCAGCCGGTCCGCTTCGGCGCCGGGAGCGAGCTGGGGGTCACGGTGGACAACCAGGGGCGGGCCCGGATCGTGACGGTGGCCGACGTCGGCGAGGAGGCGATCCTCGTCCACGACGAGCGCCGCCCCGAGCCCGGGCTGGCCTTCCTGTTGTCCCGGCTGGCCCGCGGGCCGTTCGAGCCGACCCCCATCGGGGTGTTCCGGGCCGTGGAGCGCCCGGACTACGGCACCCTGGTGCAGCAGCAGCTGGTCAAGGCGCAGGAGGGCCAGGGCCCGGGGGACCTGGCGGCCCTCCTCGCTTCCGGCACGACCTGGCAGGTCTGAGCGGAGCGGTCCCCGCTCGGCCTCGCAGGACAGGCCCGACGGCCCCGTCCTGCGAGGCGAACGGGATCGAGGTCAGCCGGCGGCGACGGGATCGTCGGCGGTGACGCCGAAGATCGTGGTGAGCCCGGCGATCTCGAGGATGCGCAGGGTGCTCGGCCGGCAGTTCGCCAGCGTGAGGTCGCCGCCCTTCTGGCGGACGGACCGGAGCGCCCGTACCATGACGCCGATTCCGGTGCTGTCGATGAACGACAGCTTCTCGAGGTCGAGCCGCACGAACAGGTTCCCCTGGCCGTCGATCAGCTCGACGAGTGCCTCCCGCAGGACGGGCGCCGAAGCGAGGTCGACCTCGCCCACGATGCGGACCACGAGCCTTCCGTCCTGCCGGAGGTATTCCAGCCGGAGCGGCTGGAAGATGTCAGTCGTCACGAACAGGAACTCCTTCCTCGCTACGGAGCCCTGCGTGTTGAAGGCGTTGAGGCGAATCCTACCGCACGGTCAGAGCGGCGGAAACGCCCGGCCGAGGAGCCCCGGCGTGTGCCCCTACCGCACGGTCACACCACCGGGAACGCCCGGCGGAGGAGCCGGGGCGTGTGCCGCCGGCCGAGCCGCGGGAACGCCCGGCGAAGGAGGCCGGGGCGGCTGGTGTGCGACCAGCCGCCCCGGCGTTCGCCGACCGGGCGGCGCGTGGCCACCTCCCGGTCGGCAGACGTGGGAGGGGCTATTCGCGAACAGCCTTCGTGGGCTTCTCGCGGTGCTGAGCCGGGATGTCGTCGGTGGCCCCGGCACCCGTGTCGGCGTCGCCACCGACGACGGCGTCGTCGGGCTCACCGCCGTCGTCACGGGGACCGGTGGAGGGCGGCCCCGTCCGGACGGCACCCCGGGGGGCGGCGTCGGGCGACGACGGCGGGGCGTGGTCGGCGGCCGGCGTCGGCGGCCGGCGATCGGTGCCCGCGCCGCCGGGGTCGTCGGGCCGGCCGGCGTCTCCGGCCGGGTCCGCCCGGTCGGACCCGCCGTTGCGCTTGGCGTCCTCGCCGACGACCTTGCCGTCGACACCGCCGTCCCTGGCGTCCGTGCTCATCCGCTCCCCGAAGTTCGCACGCTCGGTGGCGTCATCGGCACCGTCGTCCGAGTCGGGGAGGTCGAAGGGGGTGACCGCCTCGATGCCGGTGGCGACCACGTTCTGGACGGGCCCGGGAAGGGCGCCGGCCGCACCGACCGCGGTGACGCTCGCCATCGCCACGCCTGCGCCGAGGCCGGCCTTGGCGGCGGCGCTCAGACCGGCGACGAACCCGGCCAGCCTCGATCTCCCCTTCCCCGGTGCGGCGGCGCCCGGCATGGCGCCCGGGACATCGAGGGCCGTCGCCGGCAGGTCGCCCTCCTCCGCCGAGAAACCGTTGGCCAGCAACGCCGCCAGTTGCGGCGTGGGCTCGGGTAGGGGCCCGACCGCCAGCTCGCGCAGCTCGTCGGCGATCGCAGCCAGCGAGGCAGGGAGCTCGTCCCCGGCCCCATTGCCGGAGAAGAAGGCCTCGATGGCTGCGTCGCCGATGTCCCGCCGGTGCATCTCAACGGGGATATCGACGCGCCGCCTCACAGGGGTACGCCCTGGCGATCGAGATTTCTGCGAACGGCGCATAGGGCGCGCCGCTGCAGGGCCTTGACCGCTCCCTCGGACCTGCGCACGGTGTGCGCCACCTCCTCGACGGTCAAGCCGGCGACGAGGCGCAGGAGGAGGACGTCGCGCTGGTCGGGCACCAGCTGGTCGCACAGGTCGCGCACCCGCTCGGTGCCGACGCGCCGCAGCGCCTCCTGCTCGGCGCTGCGACCCGGGGACCGGTCCACGTCGCCCGGCGAGAGCTCCGACGGCGGAGGCCGGCGGCGGGCACGCCGGCGATCGTCCACCAGCCGGCGATGGGCGATGGTGAAGACCCAGGACCGGAAGCCCGGCTCGTCGCCCGAGAACGTCCCGATGGCCCGGAACACGCCCAGGAAGACCTCACTGGTGAGGTCCTCCGGCTCCGAGGCGCCCTGGGCCCGCAGGTAACCGGCCACCGCCGGCGCCAGCGAACGCCACAACCGCTCCGCCGCCCAGCCCTCGCCCGTCCGGGCGGCGGCCAGCACAGGCTCGAACGCGTCCCCGAGGTGGTTCGCGGCTGGCCGGACCGAGCGGCTCACCCCGGCGTCATCGGCATCCGCCGCCGTCGACTGAACGACGGCAACCTCGTCGCCGCCCGTAGGATCGCGGCCTTGCGCCCGCCGGCCGAGATCGACGTGGACGAGGCGCTGGTCCGGTCGCTGCTCGCCGACCAGCACCCGGACCTGGCCGGTCTCCCGCTGGCGGAGGTCGGGGCCGGCTGGGACAACCTGCTGTGGCGCCTTGGCGACGAGCTGCTGGTCCGTCTCCCGCGACGCGCCGCGGCCGCCGCCCTCGCCGCCAACGAGCAGCGGTGGCTCCCCGCCCTTGCTCCCGCGCTCCCGCTCACCGTTCCCGTTCCCGTGCGGACCGGCCGCCCGGGCGATGGGTACCCGTGGCCATGGGCCGTCGTCCGCTGGCTGGACGGGACTTCCGCCGACCGCACCGAGGTCACCGCCGCGGCCGACGCCGCCCGCCGGCTCGGCCGGTTCCTCCGGACGCTCCACACCCCGGCGCCCGGTGACGCCCCCTACAACCCCTTCCGGAGCGTGCCGCTGGCCGACCGGGCCGACACGTTCGAGCACCGGCTGGAGCTGGCGGCGCCCGAGGTCGACGCGCGCGCCGTCCGCCGGGTGTGGGACGACGCCTGTGCGGCGCCGCCGGCGCCCGGCCCGCCCGTGTGGGTCCACGGCGACCTGCACCCCGGCAACGTGCTGGTGGCCGGCGGCACCCTGGCCGGCGTCCTCGACTGGGGCGACCTGTGCGCGGGCGACGCCGCCACCGACCTGGCGGCCGCCTGGCTGCTCCTCCCCTCGTGGGCCCGCGGCACGTTCGTCGCCGCCTACGCCGACGACGACCCGGCGGCAGCGGCGCGGGCGCGGGGCTGGGCGGTCCTGTTCGCCCTGATGCAGCTCGCCGACACGGGGCCGCCCACCGCCCGGGACGGCGCCCTCGCCGCCCTCGATCGGGTGACGGCACGGGGCGACTAGCGGGAGGGGGCGCCCGTCGACTGGAGCCGGTCGCCGTCGCCGCCGGCGAGGGGTGTCGTGGGAGGCGGCGGCGCCGCGACGTCCACCACCGAACCAGGGTCGGTGCCGCCGGCGTCCAGCCGGAAGGGCGGGTACTCGTCGCGCAGGAGGGCGGCGTACGCACACACCCGGTACGACCAGCGGTACATCCCTGCGACGAAGTCGAACACCGAGGGCAGGTAGCGCCCGGTGAAGGCCAGGGCCACGGCCGCCACCAGGACCAGGACGCCGATGAGCCCGGCGCCGAAGGCCGCCCCGCCGCGGCCCGCCCACCACCACCAGGTGAACCCGCCGCCGAACACGGCCACCACCAGGTAGTGCGGCAGGGCGAGCAGCCACCACTTCACCACCACCAGCCCCCGCGACAGCCGCTCCGGGTAGTCCACCGCCAGGCCCGCCGGGTAGCCGGCGTCGGGGTGGATGCTGAACGGCGGGTACCGGTCGGTCCCCAGGGCGAAGGCGTAGAACGTGACCCGCCACGTCCAGCGCAGGACGCCGACGTTGAAGTCGAAGATCCCTCGCGGGTACCGGCCGGTGAAGAGGACGGCGAAGCCCGCCATCACCGTCAGCACGGCGAACGCCACCCAGAGGAACGCCAGCACGACGAGGTGCGGTAGGGCGAGGAGCCACTTGACCAGCCACAGCCAGCGGCTCAGCGGCTCGTCGAGGCGGCCGTCGAGCCGTACCGGGTAGGCGGCGGCACCGGTGGGCGACGTGGGCGCCGTCGGCGGCGCGGCCGGCGGCGGGGTCGGCGGCGGGCTGGCGGCCGCGGACGGGGAACCGGCGGCGGGCTGCGGCTGCGTGCCGGTGCCCCGCAGCCCGACGACGAAGAGCACGACGGCGATGGCGGCCGAGGACACCGAGCCCACCAGCAGCCCGATGCCGAGCGGGAGCACGAGGCCGGTGTCCACGCCGAGGGCGGCGTCCACCGACACGCCACGCGATGCGTCGGCGTTCATCACGACCACGTCCCACTCCCCGCCGTCGGGGTCGAAGGTGGCGGCCTGGCGGCCCGGACCGCTCGCCGACGCCGCCCAGAACGCCTGCTCCGCGGGCGGAGCGGGGGCCCGCTCCCCCGGGTGGCGCTCGAGGGTCGCCCCGAAGGGTGCGTAGTCCACGTCGGTGAGCTCGTCCCTGGCCACGCCGGCGAGGTAGCGGCCCACGTCGGCCGAGCGGCCGATGCCGACGAACACCGGCCGGCCGTCGCTCGACCGGGCCGAGATCTGCGCGCCGTCCACCGGGTCGAAGGGCACGCCGCCGGCGCCGAGGTCGACCCGCTCCGACGTCAGCGCGTACGTCGGCGTCTCGAAGCGCTCCCACGACGTGGTGTAGAAGCCGTCGTCCCGCTCGGAGGCGTGGAAGGACAGCAGCGCCACTCCCCCCGCCGCCAGCCCCAGGGCGAGCAGGGCGGCGAGCGACCCGACAACGACGGACACGACCTTGGCTGGGCGCATGGCTGATCCACCTCCACGAGGTCCGCTCCCAGTCGAACCGCCGCGACGGGGACGGTGCCCGGGCCGGAGGTCCTTCCTGGCAGGGCCGTTGGTCCCATCTTCGCGCCCGCCGGGCGGAACATCCACGATCATATGAAGTGTTCGTGTCGGCCTCGCTGTGGCGGTGCTGCTCGGAAAGCCGACTTGTCCGCCAGAGCGAATAAGGGACCCCTGACCAGGGTGTTCTTAACGTTGGAGGGGGGGCTTCAACTCATACCTCGAAGCCGGGCTGAGCGTAGGCTGGAGGCGCTCCCGGCGGAGGTACCCGGCACTACCGCTTCGACGGCATCTCAATCTCACCCCGGCCCCCTCTTGGCCGTTTATTCTCCCGGCGGGTGCTCGTGGAGGCGGGGCGTGTCGCCGACATCAGACGGCGCCGCCGTGACCGGTCCCAGCAGGGATGATCCAGCGAGCCGAAAGACCGGTGACCTCAGCGATGAGATCGAAGTCCCGGTCGTAGTGGAGCAGCATCGCGTCGTGTTCGAGGGCGGTGGCGGCGACAAGGAGATCGGGGATCGGTCGGCGGTGCTGTCCCCGCCCGGCCAGCTCGTGCTGGACCGTGAGCGCACGTGCTGCCACCGCCTGGGTCAGGTGGAACCAGGGAAGGCTCAACAGGTCCTCGCGGCGTACGTCGTAGTCGTCCGAGCTGCGGGCGGAGTACAGCAGCTCCAGGGCGACGATCTCCGTCATGAAGAGTGCGCCGTCGGCGGCGAGGGCCGAGAGCAACCCGGCAGCGGCCTCGCTGTGGCGCTGCTGCTCGAATGCCGACTTGTCCGCCAGGTAGCGGCCTAGCGCCATGCTCCCCGCATGATCTCCGCGTCGCCCAGGTCGTCAGCGGTGGTGCGGAGCCGCTCCAGCGCGGCGAGCCGTCGGGGCCTGGCCGCGATCTCGGCGAGCGCCCGGTTGACGGTGTCCACCTTCGTCGTGGTCCCGAGCTCCGCCGCCGCAGCGGCCAGCGCCTCTTCGTTGATGTCCACCAAGGTTCGTGCCACCGACTCCTCCGTCTGATATCACGACGGCTCTCGTAGGATATCAGGGGGCGGCCGCGGCGGTCAGGAGAAACCTTCGCTCGGGTCGAGCTCCTCGATGCCGCTGTAGATCGAACGCAGTCCGTACAGGTTGGTGAGAGCGCCCCAAGCTGCGTCCGCCGCCCACTCGGGGTCGGCGTAGGCATCGTGGCCGGGTTCGACCTCGAAAGTGAGAACGAACCGGTAGACGCGGCTCGCGGGTTCCATGCCTCGAGCCAGCTGCTACCCCGAGCCGAACTCCCAGGCCGGCCAGAACGAGTCTTCGGCGACGGAGATGGCCGCCTCCTGTTCAGCGTCCGCGAGATCGGTCCCGTCGACAACGAAGACCTGCTCGGCATCGCCGACGGCCTCGTGTGTCGGAGGGGGGACTTGAACTCATGCCCGTGGCGTAATGTCACATAGCATGTAATTCGCATAAGTGCTGGTCAGAGCCACTTTTTTAGGGGTCATCCGTGACGGCTTGTAATTACAGGTAGCGCCGTTTCCAGGCAGTTTTTCCGAGAAGTGATGACAAATTGATGACAAGCGACACACCCGGCCGGGTGTGTCGTCGACATCACACGGCGCCGCCCTGGCCGGTCCCAGCAGGGGTGATTCCAGCGAGCCGAGAGGCCCGTCGCCGACACGCTGAACCTGACCGGTCGACCCGCCGCGGAACCGGCCGACGGCGCTCAGCGCCACGCTCGCTGCATGGTCTCGGCATCCCCAAGATCGTCTGTGGCCGCGAGCAGCCGCTCAACGGCGGTGACCCGACGTGGCCTCGCCGCGACCTCGGCCAGGGCCCGGTTCACGGTGTCGACCTTCGTCGAGGTACCGAGTACGGCCGCGGCGGCAGCCAACGCTTCGTCGTCGATGTCCACAGTGGTTCTCATCGATCTCCCCTCTCGCTCGTGCGAGCGGCGTCCTGTCCGGGAGTCGGGGCTCGACCTCTACCCCCCGAACTCCCATGCTGGCCATGGTTGCTCGGCCGCCACTGCAATGGCACGTTCGCGATCTGCAGCTGAGACGTCCGGCTCGTCGATGACAAGGACCTCATCGGCGTCGCCCACCGCCTCGTCCTCGACGTGAACCCGGGTCACCCGGCCTGACGCAAGATCGACCTCGGCCAGAACCGGTACGAGGTACTGGACGAACACCGCCATCGAACCTCCTAGTTTTCGACGCCTGGCTGCCGCTCGGCGGGCGGCTCGGTCTTCTTCGCTTCGTCGGTGAGAACGTCGGCCTTTGCTGCAGCGCTCGGCTCGACGTCATGGGGGATGGGCGGCGGTGGCGCAGCTTTCAGACCCTGGAGTTCGATGCACGCGCGGTAGAGGACGCGCTCGAGTTCGTAGGCGGTGGGAACGCCGCCACGACGACGGTACGTCGTGAACGATCCCGTCACGGGCTCGTAGCAGTAGAGCCCGACTGCATCGACCACTTGCGCAGCGGTCTCCGCCCATCGGACGACCGCCGCCAGATCAGTGTCGTTCAGCACACGCACCGCCATGAAGAAGTAGATGCGGGGCCGACTCCCATGGAGCCACGTCGATAGGTCTCCGCCGCCGGCGCCCCCGCTCGTCGGCGCCATGCCGGCCATCGCGAGCCGGCGAGCCGCCTCTCCCTTCAGGTCGATCGACTTGAAGGCCAGCTCCTTGACCCGCTTGCCCGTATCCATGGAGCCGGCGCGGCCCGCAGACTTCTCGCCCGGACTGTTGGCATGCTTCGGAGTGCCCATCATCTTCGCTTCCAGGAGGAACTCGATCTCCCGGGTCTCGTCGCCTGGGTACACGCCGTCCAGGTTGTGCTCGGGAATGATGAGGCCGGGCACGCGGCGACGTACGTACAGCCTCTCGATGCCCGAGCACGTCTCCAAGAGGTCGGCAAGGAGGTTGTTGAACCAGTCCCCCTTGCCATTCTGGATGGCGGCGCTCAGCTCCTTGCTCTGGCGTGTCTTGTCCTGATCGGTCCCGCTGAAGGCTGGCGGGAGTCCGTCGTCGAACGATGACATCGCCGCCAGAAACGCATCCTCGATCTGGTTCCAACTCGTCGCTCTTCCACGGCTCAGCCGGTCGTACATGGAGCGGAGCGGCGCGCAGTAAGGATTTGTGAGGAGGACGGCCTTCGGTGTGCGGGGTGCGATCGGCGGCGTCAACCGGCCTCGAGTGGAGTCAAGGGACCTGGAGGAGATCCTGGATCCCGTACAGCCTCAACGCAGTTGCCGTCGCAGCCTCAACGTCTCTCGAGACGAAGGCGGATCTCAGCGCTCGCCGGTCACGCGCGGATACCGCTTGGGGCTGCGGCACACGGATCCGCCGCAGGTACTGGGCCTGGAACCGGTAGCACCCGCCTCGCATCTTGACGCAGTACGCCCCCACGAAGAGATTGGCGACGTCCGACAGCAGGAGGCCTCCGAGCACCTCAAGATCCCACTCGTCGCTGGTCACGAAGTACAGGTTGTGGTGTGGGTAGTAGCGGCCATCGTCGAGGACCGGGTGCGACGCCGCCTTGATGTCCGGTAGCACGAGCTTCGGCCTCCCCTGAAGGTCGGGGTGCACGCGGTCGATCGTTCGGTACCACTGGCTGAGGTTCTTGCGTGCCGTGTGTCGCTCGCGGAGCCGGGCAGCGTTCCTGGTGAGGTACCGGCGCAGCCGTGGGTACCGCCCCAGGTCGACCAAGCCGTCGCCCTCCCAGGGGTTCACCAGGTAGCCACCACCCCAAGTCGGCGTGCCGTTCGTTATGTCGCTTGCCTGCAAGAGGGGCAGGAGCCGGTCGCTCTCCACAAGGTCTCGGTCGTGGGTGATGTAGACGTCGTCGCAACCGGTGGCCACGCCGATACCGACCCTTGTTCCCGTCCTGATGTCCTCAAGTGGGGGAAACCTCGCCTCCAGCTGGGCGACCAAGGCAAGCTGAGCGGGGCTGCCCGTCGGCCAGAGGTCGCCCCCGTTGAACCACTCACCGAGGCGAGCGGCCTGGAGGCCGGGCGTAGACAGCACCGGCCGCCGCGGCCGGCGGGCCCACTGGGCCAGCTTCGCCGCCTCGGGCTCGCCGAACCGGCTCGATGCGTCGGCGACGACAGCGCTCGCCTGGGGGCCGTTGCGGAGCACGACGATCGCCGGATAGGCCGATACCTCATCCTCGAAGGCCTCGACGTCATGCATGGTGAGCACGGCATCGACCGCGAACGATCCGGCGACCAGCGCCCGCAGGTCGGCGCCGTACTGGTTGCGCATCCAGCGGTCGGCACAGATGAAGCCCAACTTGCCTTCGCGCGCCAGGAGATCGAGGCCGAGCTCGATGAAGCCGACGTAGATGTCGCTCCTCCCCCGCATGGTCGGGCACCGGCGTCTGTACTCGGCCATTACCGCCGGCTCGACGTTCTCCAGGCGGATGTACGGCGGGTTCCCGACGACGTAGTCGGCGGAGACAGGCTCGTGGTGGGCGAGCAGGAAGTCCCCTGTCGTCACCCAGCTCCTCGAGATGCGCGCCGCCGAGGGCGGGTCGAGCCCGGCCTCCTCCAGACGCTGTGCAGCCGCCTTCCGAGCCCGCTGCGCGTTGGCGTCGAGCAGGTCGAAGGCCCGAACGGCGCCCTCGATCGAGCCCAGCTTTCGACCCTGCCGGCGACAGGAGGCGATCAGGCGGTCGACGACCGGGACCAGGAACGCGCCGGTCCCACACGAGGGCTCGACTAGTCGTTGGCCCCCTAGGTCCTGGTCCTCGGTGTAGCCGACGAGGTCGAGGATCAGATCGACGATCCAGCGCCGAGTGAACACCTCGCCGTAGTCGGAGCCGGGATCACGGGTGAGCTCAGCGAGCGTCACCGGGACCTCGAGCAGGGACAGTTGATGCGGCTTGACCATGGCGACCACCCACAAACACGTGTTCGATCATAGGGGGCTCGCCATCGACGGGGGTTGACCCATGGGCACCAGCGGAACCCTAACGGGCCGCTGTCTGCGGTCTGCGGACCACCGAACGTCTGGAGCCGCCGAAATCTGGGGCGGCATGTTCGGCTGACGCCCGAGCCGGGCCGGTCCGGAAGAAGCGGCACCGCCAACTACAAGTATCCAAGCCGGGTGCGACAGTCATTCGTGCCGCGCCGGTCGGCTACAGCGACAGCCCGAGCGAGCGATGGGGCGGCTCGATCTCTGGGCCACGCCCGAGGGACCGGTCGAGCCTCTCGATGGCGTCCCGCATCGCCTTCTGGCTTGACGCGTATGCGTCATCCCCGAGCCCGACGTTCGGCCACCCGCGCGACCGGCCTCCGGAGTGGCCGAAGGCCGCCTCATGCTGCGAGACGTGGGCGGCGGCGTCGCACCACAGCGCCTCGGCGGCGCCACCGGCCGGCTTGGGGCCGAGGGTCTCGACGACGGCTGGCTCGGCGGCCGCCGACACGCCACGGGCCCGGAGGTCCCCTTCCAGCTGAACGCTGATCATGGCGCGCTCGGCCAGGAGCTCCGGCTTCTGGTCGGCGAGCCGGGCGGCGCGCTCAAGGTTGCGCTCCACCTGAGCAATCTGCGCATCGGTTGCAGAGAGCTTGGCCCGGTCCCCCTTGATAGCGCCCGGCAGCCACTTGATCCCGGCGCGGGCGCTCTCGACGTCGGCCCGGTGGAGGCGCCACACCAGCGGGTGGTCGTGCTCGGCCAGGATGCGGCGCGCCTGGTCGAGCTGGGCCTCGTGCTGGGCGATGGACTGCGCCATGGCCTGCCGTCCGGCGGTCAGGCGGTCGAGTCTCTTCTGCTGGGCGTCCGGCTCGTACCTGGCGCTGGCCAGGCTCCGCCCGATCTCTGCCGACCGCTCCATGAGCCGCCGCAGCTCGGCGCCGTCGAGGAGCTGGCCGCTGCCGTCGCCGGCCGGTTCCGCCCGCAGCTCGGCCCGCACGGCGACGGCCGGGCGGTCGACCCAGGTCCGGCTGAGCGCCTCGGCCAACACGTCGGCCGGGGTCTGCAGCCCCTGGATCGCCACGTAGGCGTCGTTCGACTCCCGGCCGCGGGTGAGCGGGACGTAGACGCCGCTCGCCCCGGTGGGCCCGTCGAGGTAGAGGAAGGAACGGTCCACGGTGCGGCCCTGGTTGGCGTGGCTGGTCTCGGCATAGGCCAGCTCCACCTGGCTGGCCACGTACGCCGCCGGCAACCGCACCCTGCCGGTCCGGCCCGCCACGAACAGGCTGCCGTCACGGTGGACCGCCTCCACCGTCCAGCGGTCGCGGTTCTTGACCATGAGATGGCGATCGGTCACGAGCTTGCGGTCGTTCTGGCGGGTGGCCACCAGGTCGCCGGGGTGGAGGCGGTACTGCCCCACCTCCAGCGACGGGCCCTCGGGATCCAGTTGGCCGGCCTCGAGCCGGCGCCACTGCGCCGCCCGGTTGAGGGCCACCACCGCTTCGTTGCTCGGCGCCATCATCGACGCCGTCTCCCCGTTCTCGACGGCCCGCCACCACCGCTCGACGACCGCCCGCCGCATCTGCCGCGGGGTACCGCCGTGCAGGCGACCGTGCTGCTCGTAGAGGTCGATGACCGAGGTGTCCCCCCGACGGAGCCGGAGGCTGGCCTCGCGCTCCCACTCGTGGTGGAACCGGTGGACCCGGCCCAGCTCGATGGCGCCGAAGGTATCGACCAGGTGGCCGAACATCCCTGAGCGCCCGACGGCGGAGAACTGCAGCGGGTCGCCGACCAGGGCGAGGCGCCAGCCGTGCCGGTCGGCCAGGTCGACGAGCTCGGCCAGCCGCGGGGTTGCCACCATCGCGGCCTCGTCGACGATGACCGTCGCGCCGGCCGGCAGGGCGTAACGGTGATCTGGCGGGCGGTCGAGGGTGTGCTCCACCAGGAGCTTGTCGATGGTGTCGGCGTCCACCCCGGCATCCGAGCCGAGGACCTCGGCGGCGGCGGCCGACGGGGCCACGCCGAACACGGCCCGCCCTTCCCGGCGCAGCTGGTCGACGGCCGGGCGCAGGGCCGAGGTCTTCCCCGTGCCGGCGGGCCCGACGGCCAGAACCAGCGCCCGCTCACCCGCCACCGCCTCGGCCAGCGCCTGCTGGGGAGCGTCGAGCTCTTCCGTGGCGGTGACGGCGTGGTCATCCCCGCCGACGGCGTCGAGCTGCGC
>Ga0247704_1000214_pt1 | contig 16407 bp, 17 predicted proteins | sample 41W_NmetaG_FD_189042 | JGI IMG/M metagenome (GOLD analysis project Ga0247704, IMG submission 189042) | Soil microbial communities from hillslope of Landscape Evolution Observatory, University of Arizona, Oracle, AZ, United States - 4-1-W_N | ecosystem: Engineered > Artificial ecosystem >...
ACTCGACGCATCAGATCAAGAAGATGCTGGGCCCGGCCATCAGCACCTTCCGCGACCGCCTCCACCTCCAGGAGGAGATCCCCGACGAGGCCATCGAAAGCGGCCAGCCGCCCTACTACCGGCCGCCGCCCGGCTCGCCCGAGCACGACTACATGACCGAGCGGCGCCAGGCTCTGGACGGCTCGCTGCCCAAGCGGGTGGTGCGCCGGTCGCGTACCCACGACGTGCCCGCCGACAGCGTCTTCGCCGAGTTCCGCCAGGGCTCGGGCACCCAGGCGGCGTCGACGACCATGGTCTTTGCCCGGCTGCTGCGCAACCTGGTGCGCGACGAGCAGGTGGGCAAGCGGGTGGTGCCCATCATCCCCGACGAAGCCCGCACCTTCGGCCTCGATTCGCTGTTCCGCGAGATCGGCATCTACGCCGCCCACGGCCAGCAGTACGAGCCGGTCGACGCCGACCTGCTCCTGTCCTACCGCGAATCGGTCTCCGGCCAGATCCTCGAGGAGGGCATCACCGAGGCCGGCTCCATGGCCAGCCTGACCGCCGCCGGCACCGCCTACGCCACCCACGGCGTGACCATGCTGCCCTTCTACATCTTCTACTCCATGTTCGGGTTTCAGCGCACCGGCGACCTGATCTGGGCCTTTGCCGATCAGCGGGGCAAGGGCTTCTTGCTGGGCGCCACCGCCGGGCGCACCACCCTGCATGGGGAGGGCCTCCAACACCAGGACGGCCACAGCCCCCTGCTGTTCTCGGCCGTGCCCAACTGCGCCGTCTACGACCCGGCCTTCGCCTACGAACTGGCCGTCATCATCGCCGACGGCTGCCGGCGCATGTACGGCGAGAACGAGGACCTCTTCTACTACCTCACCCTCTACAACGAGAACTACCCGATGCCGGAGATGCCCGAGGGAGCCGAAGCCGGCATCCTGCGGGGCCTGTACCGCTTCATCGGGGCGCCCAGCGAGCCGTCGCTGCGGGCCACCATCTTGTTCTCGGGCACGGGCTGCCTGGCCGCCCGGGAGGCGCGCCACGAGCTGGCCGAGCACTACGACGTGGGCGCCGAGCTGTGGTCGGCCACCTCCTACAAGTCCCTGCGGGAGGAGGCCCTTGCCACCGAGCGCTGGAACCGCCTGCACCCCTCGCAATCCCCCCGGACCCCGTGGGTTACCGAGACCCTCTCCGAGGCGGAGGGGCCCTACGTGGCGGTGAGCGACCACATCAAGGCCGTCCCCGACCAGATCGGCCGCTGGGTGCCCGGCACCTTCGCCCCCCTCGGGACCGACGGCTTCGGCCGCAGCGACACCCGCCAGGCGCTGCGCCGCCACTTCGAGACCGACGCCGCCCACGTGGTGGTGGCGACGCTGGCGGCACTGGCCAGCGAGGGCCAGGTCAAGGAGTCGGCGGTGACCGACGCCATGGAGCGCTACGGCATCGACGCCGAAGCGGTCGACCCGCGCTTGGCCTGAGGGCGCATCGGCCTCCCTCCCTCTTCTGGCCCCAGCCGAGCGCCAGGATCGATGGTCGCCTGGGGCCAGAACGGTGGTCATCGGGTACGCAGGGGCGGCAGGCGGGCTACTTTTCCCCACCATGGCCCCTGCGCCCGCCGACTTCTTCATTACCGGGGACCCGGAGGCCGACGGGCTCCTGGGGCGGGACCCGCTGGCCCTGGTGTTGGGCATGATGCTCGACCAGCAGGTGCCCATGGAGTGGGCCTTCGCCTCTCCGGCCAAGCTCGCCTCCCGCCTCGGAGGCAGCCTCGACGCTGGCGCCATCGCCGCCATGGACCCTGACGAGCTGGCCGCCGCCTTCAAGGAGAAGCCGGCCCTGCACCGCTACCCCGGCTCCATGGCCCGCCGGGCCCAGGAGCTGTGCCGCCACCTGGTCGAGGTCTACGGCGGGCGAGCCGAGGCGCTGTGGGAGGGTGCCGCCACCGGCGCCGAGCTGCTCGAGCGCCTCACCGCCCTGCCCGGCTTCGGTCCCGAGAAGGCCAGGATCTTCCTGGCCGTCCTGGCCAAGCGCCGGGGGGTGCGCCCGTCCGGGTGGGAGGAGGCGGCGGCCCCGTTCTCCGACGAATGCCGCCGCTCGGTGGCCGACGTCACCGACCCCCAGAGCCTGCTCGAGGTCCGGGCCTTCAAGCAGGCCCGCAAGGCCGCCGGGAAGGGCAAGGCCGACTGAGACGTCACGCCGCCTCCTGACGATCAGATGCGGCCGGCAGCTCCCCGGTGCCGGCCATGGCCGAAGGCGGTGCCCGGCCCCGAAGGGCACCTGCCGGCGACGGCCTAGGGCCGGGTGGCCGGGCGGCCCGCCTGGCGCTCCAGCCACCCGAGGAGCACGGCGATGGCCCGGGGGTCGTGGCGCAGACCGTGGCCGGCACCGTTGATGATCCGTAGCTCGGCGCTGCCATGGCAATCGGCCAGGGCCCGGGCGTCGAGCGCAGGCACCAGATCGTCCTCGGAGCCCTGGATCAACAGCAGGGGACGGGGGGCGAGCTGCGCCGCCCGGGCCAGCGGGCGTAGCTCCTTGAGCTCGCGGGTCCACTCGTCCATCCGGGCCGGGAAGTCTCGCCGGCGGACCACGCCAATGGCCCGGCTGTGCTCGAGGAACCGGCGGGGGTGGGCGGCCCAGTCGTCGAAGTCGGCCCGGGCCGAGAGGGCGGCCACGCCGCCGACCCGGGTGTCCTCAGCAGCCTCGCAGATGGCGAGGGAGCCTCCGGTACTGGCGCCGGCCAGCCACACCCCACCCACCTCGCCGGTGGCCAGCAGGTGGTCGACGGCCGAGCGCACGTCGGTGAGCCACCCACCGAGGGAGAAGTCTCCACCGGAGCCGCCGGTCCCCCGGAAGTTGAAGCTCAAGACGGTCCAGCCGGCGGCCGCCGCCAGGCGATCGGCCAGTTCGGGATAGGTCCGGCCCGAGGCGGCACCGCCCAGGGCGCCGGTGGGAAAGCCGTGACAGAGCACCAGTCCCGGCCGCCCGGAAGCAGCTGCCCCCGGAGAGGGGTGGGCCAGGTGGGCGTGGAGCTCCAGATCCCCGGAGCGCACGATGTCACCCACCGCGGCCAACGCTACCCGCCCGAGCCGCCTGCGGCCGGGAACGCCGACGGGGGGAGCACCGCAGCGCTCCCCCCGCCAACTCGATGATGCCGATTGTTCCCGGTCAGGCGTTTGGGTACCAGGGGGACCACATCCTGGCCGCACGGTCCGGGGGTGGTTGGCGAGGACTCGCCAGGTGGTCCGGCTGCCGCTCTAGCGGCCAACCACCTCCAGGGTCCTACAGGGTTTGCTCAGCTGGACCACCTCCTTTCTCTGGTGCTGCCATGGTATCCCCGCCACCACGTCGAGGGCCATCGTTTTCCGCCACACTGGCTCCATCGGCCGGGCCCAGGGCACCGATGAGCCGCAGGTAGGCCAACTCGCCCTCGAGCACGGCCCGCACCTGCTCCGGGGTGTAGTCCCGGCCGTCGGTTCCGGCCCGGCTCAGGATGCGCTCGATGGCCTCCGACTCCCCCACCACCGAGAAGGGCGACGGGGGCAGGTCGGTGTCGGCTCTGTCGTTGCCGGCGGCTGCGCCGACCTGCTGGAGGTGCTCGAGGTTCCAGGCCAGCATGCGGGCGACGTCGGCGTGGCTGAGCACGGCCGACACCTCGAAGGGCAGTTCGTCGGCGACCCAGGCGACGGCCTCGTCGAGATCGAAGACGGGCCGGGGCGCCTGGGCGGCCAGGCGCTGGGACTCGCGCCCGACGGCGACGGCGGCGATCACGAACACCAGCGCCAGGCCCAGGGCGGCGAAGACCAGGAGCATCGGCTGGCCAGCCTACCGACCGCTACCCTCGCCCCCGATGGAGACGCTGGCCTACCGGGACGACCGGGCCGAGGTCCACCAGCGGGTGCTCGGGCGCCTCGACACCAACGTCTACGTCCTGCGCTGCCGGCGGAGCGGGGAGGCGGTGATGATCGACGCCGCCGACGAGGCCGAGCTCCTGGCCGGCGACTGCCGCACCCTGGGCGTCACCCGGATCCTGTTGACCCACGGCCATGGCGACCACGTCCAGGCCGTGCCCGGGCTGCGGGCGGCCGGCTACCCGGTGCTCATCGGTCCCGGCGACACCACCATGGTGGCCGGCCACGACGGGACGCTGGAGCACGGGTCCGCCATCGCCGTGGGCGAGTTGTCCCTGCGGGTGCTGGCCACCCCGGGCCACACCCCCGGGTCGACGTGCTTGCACCTGGAAGGCGCACCCCTGGTCTTCGCCGGAGACACCCTCTTCCCCGGCGGGCCGGGGGCCACCGGCGGCGATCCCGAGCGCTTCGCCACCATCCTCGCCGGCATCGAGGCCCACCTCTTCTCCCTGGCGCCCGACACGCTGGTGCTGCCCGGCCACGGCCTGCCCACCACCGTCGGCGACGAGGCGCCCCACCTCGAGGAGTGGCGGGCCCGGGGCTGGTGACGCCGGCGCCGCGGGAGCGGGGCCGGCGTGGTGTCAGCCCTGGAGCTGGCCCCGCAGCGCGCCGTCGGGGAACTCGGCGTTGTGCACGTTGATGTAGAACCCGGCCGGGTTCTCGGCCATGCGGGTAATGAGCTCGCCCTGGCCCTCGATGCAGTCGTCGAGGGACCCTTCGACCGGTGTCTCCAGGGGCAGCACCACCGGGCCCGCCTCGCTGGCCCCACCCTCGTGGATGTGGGCGGCCGTGGGCGTGTCGATGCCGTCGATGCCGACGAAGTCGTAGCAGATGGACCCATCGGACTCGAGGAAGACGTTGGCCACTCCCGACCCGTCCTCGTCGCCCGGTCCCGGGATCTCGTCGGCCCCGGTGAGCTGGAGGGGGCCGTAGCTGGCCTGCGGGCTGGCCAGGGCGGCGGCACCCGTCGTGGTGGTGGCGCCGGCACCGTCGGGGACCTCCAGGGCCGGATCCTGGTCGGCCCCGCAGGCGGCCAGGATCAGGGCGCTCAGGGACAGGGAGGAGATCGCCATTCGTCGCGTTCGCACCCCGCCGAGCCTAGACGGCTCCCACCACCTCGTTCTCGGCGCGTTTCGCCCCCCATTCCGGGGCCAAAACGCGCCGAGAACGCCGACGCCCGGGCCGCGAGCCGCGAAACCGGGGGCCTTTCCCCTATGGCGGTAGTGCTAATACACTGGGGCCGTGGGACAACCGCAGACCGCTCCCCTGTTCGAGATCGAGGACCTGCACGTCTCCGTCGACCCTGAGGGCGAGGGCGCGCCGATCGAGCTCCTGCGGGGGGTGAACCTCAGCGTGGGGGCGGGGGAGGTGCACGCCCTCATGGGCCCCAACGGTTCGGGCAAGTCGACCCTGGCCAACGCCCTGCTGGGCAACCCCGACTACCAGGTGACCTCGGGGCGCATTCGCTTCAAGGGGGAGGACATCACCGACTGGGACGCCGACGTGCGGGCCAAGGCCGGCATGTTCCTCGCCTTCCAGTACCCCCAGGAGATCCCCGGGGTGCCGGTGCGCTCCTTCCTCCAGCAGGCCATGGCCGCCCGCAAGGGGATCGCCGACCTCTCTGCCCTGGAGACCCGCCTGGCCATCATGGAGTGGATGCAACGCCTCGACATGGATCCCTCCTTCGCCGACCGCTACCTCAACGAGGGCTTCTCCGGCGGGGAGAAGAAGCGCAACGAGATCCTGCAGCTGGCCATGCTCGAGCCCGACCTGGCCATCCTCGACGAGACCGACTCGGGCCTCGACATCGACGCCTTGCGCATCGTCGCCCAGGGCGTCCAGGAGGTCCGCCGCGACCGGCCCGACCTCGGGGTGCTGTGCATCACCCACTACCAGCGCATCCTCGAGCTCCTGGCGCCCGATGTGGTGCACATCCTCATCGACGGGCGGGTGGTGGACGAGGGGGGCCCCGAGCTGGCCCGGCGGCTGGAGGAGGAGGGCTACGAGGCGTGGCAGCGCTGAGCGCTCTCGACGGCCCCGTCCTCGACGTGGCCCAGGTGCGGTCCGATTTCCCCATCTTTCGCTGCCCCCGCAGCGGCCCCCTGGTCTACCTCGACTCGGCGGCGTCCTCCCAGAAGCCCGCTGCGGTGATCGAGGCCATGGACGCCTACTACCGCACCACCCACGCCAACGTCCACCGGGGCGTCTACGCCATGGCCGAGGAGGCCACCGCCCGCTTCGAGGCGTCCCGGGCGGCCGTGGCCGGCTTCCTCGGTGCGGCGTCGCCGGCCGAGATCGTCTTCACCAAGAACGCCACCGAATCGCTCAACCTGGTGGCCCAGTCGTGGGGCCGGGCCAACCTCGGCCCCGGCGACGTGGTGGTGCTCACCGAGATGGAGCACCACGCCAACCTGGTGCCCTGGCTGATGCTGGCCGACCAGCTCGGCATCGAATTGCGCTACCTGGGCATCACCGGCGACGGGCTGCTCGACCTCTCCGACCTCGAGGCCACCCTCGACGGCGCCCGCCTGGTCAGCCTCACCGCCATGTCCAACGTCCTCGGCACCCTGCCGCCGGTGCGCTCGGTGGCCGACGCCGCCCACGCCGCCGGGGCCGTGGTGGTGGTCGACGCCAGCCAGTACGTGCCCCACCTGGCTACCGACGTCGCCGCCCTCGGGGCCGACTTCGTGGCCTGCACCGGTCACAAGATGCTGGGTCCCACCGGGGTGGGCGTGCTGTGGGGCCGGGCCGAGCTCCTCGACGCCATGCCCCCCTTCCTCGGCGGCGGCGAGATGATCCGCGACGTGCGCCTCGACGGCTTCTCCTGCAACGAGCTGCCGTGGAAGTTCGAGGCCGGCACGCCACCCATCGCCGAGGCCATCGGGCTGGGGGCGGCCGTGGCCGAGCTCGAGCGCTACGGCATGGAGGCCATCCGCGCCCATGAGGTGGCCCTCACCGGCTACGCCCTGCGCACCCTCGCCGAGCGCTACGGCGACGACCTGGTGGTCCACGGTCCCCCTGATCCGACGCAGCGGGGCGGCGTGATCTCCTTCGCCTTCCGCGACATCCACCCCCACGACATCTCCCAGGTCCTCGACCAGGCCGGGGTGTGCGTGCGGGCCGGCCACCACTGTGCCAAGCCGCTGATGCGCCGCCTGGGGGTGGGGGCGACGGCCCGGGCCTCGTTCTATCTCTACAACGACGAGTCCGACGTCGATGCCCTGGCCGACGCCCTCGACTCGTGCTCCGACCTGTTCTGCCTCTAGACACCAGGGGGACCCATGGCCGGACTCGAAGACCTGTACCGGGAGATCATCCTCGACCACTACCGCAACCCGCGGAACCGGGGTGAGCTGGCGTGCCCGCCCGCCCGGCGGGCCGAGGGGTTCAACCCGTTGTGCGGCGACGAGATCGTGGTCTACCTCCAACTCGACGACGGCAAGGTGAGCGACGTCAAGATCGGCGGCCAGGGCTGCTCGATCAGCCAGTCGTCGGCCTCGATGATGTCCCAAGCAGTGATCGGCCGCAGTGTCGACGAGATCCGTGCCCTCAACACCGCCTTCAAGGCCCTGATGACCATCCACGAGTCGCGCCTGGAGGGCGACGAGGGCGACGGCAGCGGGACCGACACGCCCGTACCCGACCCCGAGGTGCGGCTGGGTGAGCTGGCCGCCCTGCAAGGGGTGGTGAAGTTCCCCGTGCGGATCAAGTGCGCCACGCTGGCGTGGAACACCCTGGCCGAGGCCCTCTAGGGCCAGCGGCATGGCGGCCCGGAGGCGATGGCTGGTCGACGGGTCCAACGTCGTCGGCTCCCGGCCCGACGGCTGGTGGCGGGACCGCCCCGCAGCGTTCGCCCGGCTGGCCGACGAGCTCGGTGAGCTGGCCGAGCGCTCCGGCGACGAGGTCACCGTCGTCTTCGACGGACGGCGCACCGGGGCGCCGGGCACCACGGTCGAGGTGATCTACGCCGCCTCGGCCGACGATCGCATGGTCGAGCTGGTCACCGCCGAGGACGACCCCGGGTCCGTCACCGCCGTTACCTCCGACCGGGTGCTGGCCGGACGCCTGCGCCAGGCCGGTGCCGGAGCCGTGGTGGGGTCGGGGACCTTCCGCCGCCTGCTCGACCCCGACCCTGGGTGAGCGCCGTGGAGACCATCGGTACCGTGCGGTCGGTCAACGTGGGCCGGCCCCGGACCGTCGAGCACCGGGGGCGACCAGCCACCACCGGGATCTGGAAGGAACCGGTGCCCGGCCCGGTGGTCGTCGAGGGAGTCAACCTGGCCGGCGACGACCAGGCCGACCGCCGCGTCCACGGAGGGCCCGACAAGGCGGTCTACGCCTACGCCGGGGAGGACTACGCCTATTGGTCCGCCGAGCTGGGGCGGGCGCTCGCTCCCGGGACCTTCGGGGAGAACCTCACCCTCGCCGGTGTCGATCTCACCGGTGCCGTCGTGGGCGACCGGTGGCTGGTGGGCACCGCCGTACTCGAGGTGTGCCAACCCCGGACGCCGTGCTGGAAGCTGGGGCTGCGCATGGGGAACGACAAGTTTCCGGCTCGTTTCAACCAGGCGGGACGGCCGGGGGCCTACCTGCGGATCGCCCGCCCGGGGGAGGTGAGCCCCGGTGACGAGGTCGTGCACTTCCACCGGCCCGAGCACGGGATCACCGTCGGCCAGGTGGCCCGGGCCCGCCTCGATCCCACGCTCGCCCCGGCACTGCTCGACGCCCCCGAACTCCCTTCGTCGGTGCTGGCCTGGGCGGCCCACCAGGTCCGACCCGAAGGCTGAACCGGCACCGCAAAGGGACGGGAGGCGTCGGTCAGGGCGAGTGCCGGACTCGACTCAGCGGCTGGCGCCCACCGGCGTGCGGACCTCGGGCCGAGCCGCCGGACGCTCCGACCGGGCCGGCCCCGGTGCCGGATCGCTCGACGGGCGACCGGCCTGGATGAGCTCCAGAACACCCCACGAGACCAGGACGCCCACCAGCGTCCAGCCTGCGCTCCACGGGGTGTCCACGGTGGCGATCAGTCCCACGATGAGCAGGAAGGTCCCGGCGCCACGGGCCGCCAGCGGGTGGAAGAACGACGATGCCAGCAAGGCGGCACCGAGCAACGGGTAGACGATGGTGTGCTCGCCGGGAACGCCCGGCTCCCCGATGCCGTTCTGGTACAGGGTGATCCCGCCACCGACGGCCAGGGCCGCCAGGCCGGGGCCCATGAACCGCTCGCTGCTGCCGTCGACCAACCAGGCACCCGTTGCGATGGCGCCCAGCAGGGCCAGGGTCTGGAACAGCGGCCAATCCGCCAGGGTGGTGACAGCACATGCTCCGGCGCCCAACAGCAGCACACCGGCTGCCGCCGATCGACGAGCTCGGGTCGGGGTTCCGAGTGTCCTCGTGGTCATCTCGGACAGGTTCATGAGCAACGAACTCCTCTCGTCAGGTGGTTCTCCTACACCTGACTATGTGCCCCGAACCAGTACCGCGTAAACGTTACGCTCGACCTACGGCGCCCGCTCCTCCGCTGCCGAAGCCAGCTCGAAGCAGCGGTGGGTGATCCCGTCGCTGTGGTGGTCGAAGATGTCGAAGCGCACCGTGTTCCAGGCGTTGCACCAGTCGGGGTGGTGGTTGAGCTTCTCGGCCACCAGCGCCACCCGGGTCATGAACCCGAAGGCGGCGTTGAAGTCGCTAAAGGTGAACTCCTTGTGGAGCCGTCCCTCCTCGATCGTCCAGCCCTCCAGAGCGCCCAGCCGCTCCTGGATCTCGTCGTCACTCAGCACGTCGCTCACCGTCACCCCTTCCCCTCGTCGCCAGTGAAGCCGGCGTAGCCCGTCGCCTCCAGCTCGTCGGCCAACTCGGGCCCGCCCGTCGCCACCACCCTGCCCCGGGACAGGACGTGGATCACGTCGGGACGCAGTTCACTCAAAAGCCGCCGGTAGTGGGTGATGGCCAGCACCCCCAGCCCGCGTTCCTCGGTCTCCGCCTCCACCCGCCGGGCCACCTTGCGCAAGGCGTCGATGTCGAGCCCGGAGTCGACCTCGTCGAGGATGGCGATAGCGGGCTGCAGGACGCCGAGTTGCAGCGTCTCGTTGCGCTTCTTCTCCCCCCCCGACAGGTCGACGTTGAGGGGGCGGGAGAGGAACCGCTCGTCGAAGCCGATGCGCTGGGCCTCGACCCGCATGCGCTCGCCCACGTCGGCCCCGCCGCGCCCGACCGCCACCAGTGCCTCTTCGAGCATGTCGGCCAGGGCCACGCCGGGCACCTCCGTCGGGTACTGCATGGCGGCGAAGAGCCCGGCCGCTGCCCGCTGCCAGGGCGCCATGGCCAACAGGTCGACGCCGTCGAGGGTGACCCGGCCGCCGAGCACCTCGTAGCCGGGCCGGCCCATGACCACGTGGGCCAGGGTCGACTTGCCCGAGCCGTTGGGCCCCATGACGGCGTGCACCTCACCGCTGCGCACGCGGAGATCGACGCCCCGCAGGATCTCCTTGCCGTTCACGGCCGCTCGCAGGCCGCTGATCTCCAGCTCAGCCATCGATGGTCACCCACACCTCTCCGCCGGCCACCTCGACGTCGTAGGTGGGGACCGGCCTGGTGGCGGGCAGCGTGTCGGGGTCACCGGTCTTCAACGAGAAACAGCTCCCGTGCTTCCAGCACTCGATCTGGAGGGCGTCGGCGTCGACCTCGCCCTCGCTGAGGGAGTAGTCGGCATGGCTGCAGGTGTCGCCGATGGCGTAGAAGTCCTCGCCGATGCGCACCAAGGCGATCTGGTGGGCTCCGATCACGAAGCGCCGGGCCTCCCCGGGAACCACCTCGGAGACTGCGCACAGGCGCTGGCGGGATTCAGCCACGGGACCCGTCCTCCCCGCTGTGGCGCCGGTCGAGCTTGCCCGCCATCTCCGCCCGCAGCGGCGCCACGGCTCCGGGCACGGGCAGGCGCTCGAGCACCTCTTCGAAGAAGCCGAGGACGATGAGGCGCTCGGCCGTCTCGGGCCGCACCCCCCGGCTCTCCAGATAGAAACGCTGGTCCTCGTCGACCGGGCCCACCGCCGAGGCGTGACTGCACCGGACGTCGTTGTTCTCGATCTCCAGGTTGGGGACCGACTCAGCCCACGCCCCGTCGGAGAGCTTGATGTTGCGGTTGGTCTGGAAGGCGTCGACGCCGGCGGCGTCCTTGCCGATGTGAATGAGCCCGGTGTAGACGGCCCGGGAGCGCCCCTGCACCGCCCCCTTGAAGAGCAGGTTGGAGGCGGTCCGCGGTGCGACGTGGTCCTGGAGAGTGCGGAAGTCGTGCATCTGGGTGCCCTCGCCGAAGTAGACGGCCGACATCTCCCCCGAGCTGCCGCGCCCGGCCAGGCACGACTCGACCTCGAGGCGGGCGTAGTCACCCCCGAGGGCGACCATGGCGGTGGAGAAGGTGGCGTCGCGATCCACCCGGCTGGTCTGGCGACCGAGCTGCCAGACGCGGGGACCGAGCACCTGGGCGTGGACGTAGCGCAGGCGGGACGCCGGCCCGGCGTTGAGCTCGACCGCGGGGACGATCAGGGCAGCGACGTCACTCGAGGCCGCGTGCTCGTAGACCACCACCTCGCTGTTCTCCCCGGCGTCGACGACCAGGTGGGGAAAGGTGGCGCTGGCGTCGGCGTCGGTCCAGTGGAGCACGGCGACAGGTGCCGGCACCGTCACGCCCGCAGGTACCCGCACGAGCACGGGATCGGCGCTGAAGGCGTCATGGAGGAGGCGGAAGGCCCCCTCGGTCCCATCGGCGGGGGCCCCCAGGGTGCTGCCGTCGGGGTCCAGCTCGGCGAGGCGACCCACGGTCAGCCCGGCGGCGGCTGCCTCGTGGTCGATCTCGACGCTGGCCACCCGGCCGTTGCGGACCATGATCACCGCCGAGCACGGCCCGAGCGCGCCCCGGGTTCCGGCCAGCTCGGCCACCGGGCCGCCGCCGCTGCCGGAGGCCGGACCCAGCGGGGCGAAGTCGTCCAGGTCCAGCTCGGGGATGCGGCTGTAGCGCCACACCTCCTCCTCCACCGTGGGCAGGGGCGTGGTGGTGAAGCGCTCGAAGGCCGAGGTGCGGCGCCGGACCAACCAGTCGGGACCGCGATCACTGGCCACGGCATCGGCGGTGAACGAGCTCAGGAGTACCTCTCTCGGGGGAAGCAGGGGAGGCCGTCGCCTCCGGGAAACCCCGAGCCTACCGGCGAGGCGGGCCAGGCCCGACCCCAGGAGCGGCGACTCCGCCCGATTTCAGCGCCGGAAGCGCCGGCGCAGGCGGCCGAAGGCGCCCCGCCAGCTGGACCGGCCGGCGCCCGGCCGGGCGGCCCGCTCCGCCTCCACGTCGGCCAGGATGGCCGGCCCGGCGGCGTTGAGGATCTCCTCGGCCTCGTCCAGCAGGCGACCGACCCCCTCGCCCACACCCACCCCCGGCGGCTCGGGCGGCGTCGGCGGCGCCACCATGGTCCCGTGGCTCCACCCCACGTCGGCCATGCGCCGCTCGAAGCGCTCGCAGTGGTCGGGGCAGCGCCACGGCGCCTCCGGGGCCAGATCGAGGTGGCACTTGCGCACCGTCTCCCCATTGGCATACGAGCGACTCTCGAAATGCTTGCACTCCACCCGCATCGGCATCAGGTCAAGTTTAGAGAGACCTACCGCTCGTCCTTCCGCCACAGTGGGGATAGCCGCTAGCGAGTGGGTGGCACCGAGGGGAGGGGCCCACGGGCCGCAGCGCAGCGAGGACCCTTGGGAGGGGTCCCGCTCGGTGACAGGACCCGCTCGATAGCGGCGGCGGTCAGCGCCGCCCTCTCTAGAGGTGGGGTAGCTGGTGGCGAGGGGTGGCGCCGACGGAAGGGGCCCGCCCGCCCGCAGCGAAGCGAGGACGGGTGGGAAGGATCCGTCGGTGACAGGACCCGTCGCCACCAGCGGGGGTCAGCCCACCGACCCTTCCATCTGCAACTCGATCAGCCGGCTCCACTCGATGGCGTACTCCATGGGCAGGGTGCGGGTGACGGGCTCGACGAAGCCGTTGACGATCATGCCCATGGCCTGCTCCTCCGACAGGCCCCGGCTCATGAGGTAGAAGAGCTGGTCGTCGCCCACCTTGGAGACGGTGGCCTCGTGGCCCACCACGGCATCGCGCTCGCCGATCTCCATGTAGGGGTAGGTGTCCGAGACGCTGTGGTCATCGAGAATGAGGGCGTCGCACTGGACGTGGCTCTTGCACCCGTAGGCGCCGTCCTCCACCCGGACCAGGCCCCGGTAGCTGGTGCGCCCGCCGTCTTTGGAGATGGACTTGGACACGATGCGGCTGGTCGTCTCGGGAGCGGCGTGGGTCATCTTGGCCCCGGCATCCTGGTGCTGGCCCTCGCCGGCGTAGGCCACCGAGAGCACCTCGCCCGATGCCTTGGGGCCGACCATGACCACGGCCGGGTACTTCATGGTGAGGCGGCTGCCGATGTTGCCGTCGATCCACTCCATGTGGCCCTCGGCCTCCACCCGGGCCCGCTTGGTGACCAGGTTGAACACGTTGTTGGACCAGTTCTGGATGGTGGTGTAGGTGACCCGGGCCGAGGGCTTGACCACGATCTCGACCACGGCCGAGTGCAGCGAGTCGGAGGTGTACACCGGGGCCGAGCACCCCTCGATGTAGTGCACCTTGGAGCCCTCGTCGGCGATGATCAGGGTCCGCTCGAACTGGCCCATGTTCTCGGCGTTGATGCGGAAGTAGGCCTGCAGCGGCATCTCCACCTCGACCCCGGGGGGGACGTAGATGAACGACCCACCGGACCACACGGCGGTGTTGAGGGCGGCGAACTTGTTGTCGTTGGCGGGGATGACCTTGCCGAAGTAGGCCCGCACGATCTCGGGGTGCTCGCGCAGGGCGGTGTCCATGTCGCAGAAGATGACCCCCTGGGCCTCGAGGTCCTCCCGGTTCTTGTGGTAGACGACCTCGGACTCGTACTGGGCCGTCACCCCGGCCAGGTACTTGCGCTCGGCTTCGGGGATCCCCAGCTTCTCGTAGGTGGCCTTGACCGACTCGGGCAGCTCGTCCCAAGCGTCGACCTGCTTGTCGGTGGGCTTGATGTAGTAGTAGATGTTGTCGAGGTAGATCTCCGACATGTCGCCGCCCCAGGTGGGCATGGGCCGGCGCTCGAAGTGGCGCAGCGCCTTGAGCCGGCGGTCGCGCACCCAGTCGGGCTCGCCCTTCATCCACGACATCTCGTTGACGATGTCGGCGTTGAGGCCCCGCTTGGGCTTGAAGACGTACTCCTCGGCGTCGCTCCAGCCGAGCTTGTATCGTCCGAGATCGAGATCGGTGACTGCCATCGGGCTGTCCTTCCTTCGCTTCCTAGCGGGCAGGAGTTTCTCCTACGTGGATAGTAACAATCCTACCCGCCGCGAGCATCCCACCACTCCCCCGGCCGCCCGGCGAGAGGCCACGTCACGGGAGTGCCACGGCGACGTCGTGGTCGACCACTATGCCTGGCTGCGCACGCGGGGCAAGGACGATCCCGAGGTGCGGGCCTACCTCGAGGCCGAGAACGCCTGGACGGAGGCCTCCCTGGGGGACGCCGCCGGCCTGCGGGAACGGCTGTTCGTGGAGATCAAGTCCCGGGTGCAGGAGACCGACCTGTCGGTGCCGGTGCGCAAGGGGGGGTGGTGGTACTACTCCCGCACCGAGGAGGGCGCCCAGTACCCCATCCACTGCCGCAAGGCAGTGCGTCCCGATGACGGCCACGGCCCGGCCGAGGAGGAGGCCGAGCAGGTCATGCTCGACCAGAACGTGGAGGCCGGTGACGCCGAGCACTTCGCCGTGGGCGCCTTCGACACCACACCCGACGCCGGCGTGCTGGCCTGGTCGTTCGACACCGACGGCGACGAGCTCTACACCATGCGCTTCCGCGACCTTGCCACCGGCGCCGACCTGCCCGACGTCATCGAGGGGACCTACTACGGGACCGCCTGGGCTGCCGACGGCGCCACCTTCTTCTACGTCCGCCCCGACGACGCCATGCGGCCCTATCAGCTGTGGCGCCACCGGCTCGGGACCCCCGCCGGCGACGACATCCTCGTCCACACCGAGGAGGACGAGCGCTTCTTCCTCGGCGTGGGCACCACCAAGGACGAGCGCTACCTCCTGCTGGGTTTGGAGAGCAAGGTCACCAGCGAGGTCCGGTTCCTCGACGCCACCGATCCCACCGGTGCCTTCCGGGTGGTCGAGCCCCGGCACCAGGACGTGGAGTACTCGCTGGAGCACTGGAACGGTCGCTTCGTCATCGTCACCAACGCCGGCGGGGCGGAGAATTTCAAGCTGGTGTCGGCGCCGGTGGAGACGCCGGGGCGCGACCACTGGGACGAGGTGGTGGGCCACCGGAGCGACGTCAAGCTCAGCGGCGTCGACGTCTTCGCCCGCCACCTGGTGTTCTTCGAGCGGGCCGAGGGGCTGCGGCGCATCCGGGTGCGCGTGCTCGGCGGCGACGGCCTGGACGGCAGCGACCACACCATCGAACAGCCGGAGGCCGTCTCCACCGCCGGTGGCGGCGCCAACCCGGAGTTCGACGCCTCGGTGCTGCGCTACGGCTACTCCTCGATGGTCACCCCGTCGTCGGTGTTCGACTACGACATGGACACCCGGGAACGCACGCTGCTCAAACAGCAACCGGTGCTCGGCGGCTACGACCCCGACCGCTACGTCACCGAGCGGTTGTGGGCCACGGCCGAGGACGGGACGGCCGTGCCCATCTCCGTGGTGCGCAGGATCGACCGCATGCGGGAGGTGGGCTCGCCGGCCCTGCTCTACGGCTACGGCTCCTACGAGGCCAGTTTGGACCCGACGTTCTCCTCGGCCCGCCTCAGCCTGCTCGACCGGGGCTTCGTCTTCGCCATCGCCCATGTGCGCGGCGGCGGGGAGATGGGCCGGCGGTGGTACACCGACGGCAAGCTGGCCAACAAGCGCAACACCTTCGACGACTTCATCGCCTGTGCCCGCTACCTGGTCGAGCAGGGCTGGACCTCGCCGGCCAAGCTGGCCATCCGCGGGGGCAGCGCCGGTGGGCTGCTGGTGGGGGCGGTGCTCAACATGGCGCCCGACGCCTTCGGGGCGGCCGTCGCCGAGGTGCCCTTCGTCGACGTGCTCGAGGCCATCCTCGACGCCTCCCTGCCCCTCACCGTCCTCGAGTGGGAGGAGTGGGGCAATCCGGTCGAGTCGGCGGAGATGTACGCCTACATGAAGAGCTACGACCCCTACCTCAACGTCGAGGCCCATCCCTACCCGCCCCTGCTGGTGACCGCCGGGATCAACGACCCCCGGGTCCCTTACTGGCAACCGGCCAAGTGGGTGGCCCGCCTGCGCGCCACCAAGACCGACGCCAACCCCCTGCTGCTCAAGACCGAGATGGGCGCCGGCCACATGGGCCCGTCAGGCCGCTACGACGCCTGGCGGGACGAGGCCCTGGTCTACGCCTTCCTCCTCACCGTGCTCGGCGTGGAGCCCGCCCCGGAGCCCCCGGGC
>Ga0247704_1000217_pt1 | contig 16326 bp, 16 predicted proteins | sample 41W_NmetaG_FD_189042 | JGI IMG/M metagenome (GOLD analysis project Ga0247704, IMG submission 189042) | Soil microbial communities from hillslope of Landscape Evolution Observatory, University of Arizona, Oracle, AZ, United States - 4-1-W_N | ecosystem: Engineered > Artificial ecosystem >...
GGGTGACCGGCCCGGGAGGGCGGTCCATCGAGCACCACCGGCGGGCCGGAGGAACGGAGGCAGGCCGGTGAGCGGCCCGGGAGGGCGGTCCATCGAGCACCACCGGCGGGCCGGAGGAACGGAGGCAGGCCGGTGACCGGCCCGGGAGGGCGGTCCATCGAGCACCACCGGCGGGCCGGAGGAACGGAGGCAGGCCGGTGAGCGGGGCCGCCCCCGTCGGCGCCAAGCGTGGCGGGGCGGTCACCGCTGCCCTCACCGAGATCGACGGCCGGCGGGTGGCCTGGTTCCGCCTGGAGGGCGGCAAGCACCGGGGCGCCATCGGCCCCGTGGAGGGCCAGATCATCGAGCGGGCGGTGCGGCTCGCCCTCGACGCCGGCATCCCCGTGGTGGGCGAGGTCGCCACCTCCGGCGCCGACGTCCACCAGGGCATCGCGTCCCTCGTCGCCTGGGGCCGGGTGGCCAAGGTCCTCACCGACGCATCGGGCACGGTGCCCGTCGTCCTCACCGTGTTCGGGCCCTGCGTCGGCGGGCCGGCGCTGCTCCTGGGCCTGGCCGACCACGTGGTCATGACCGCCGAGGCCTACGCCTACGTCAACGGCCCCCGGGCCGCAGCCTCCTTCACCGGCGTGGAGACGTCGCATGTCGACCTCGGCGGCGCCGACGTCCACGCCAACCGCAGCGGGGTGGCCTCGATGGTCGTGCTGGACGAGGGCGAGGCCGCCGGCGTGGTGGCCGACCTGCTCTCCTACCTGCCGTCGAACCACCTCGACGAGCCTCCGTTCTGGCCCACCGACGACCCCCTCGACCGCCCCTCCAAGGTGGCGGCCGGCGTCGTCCCCGAGCGTCCCACCGCCTCCTATGACGTCCGCACGGTGATCGGCGACGTGTGCGACGCCGAGTCGTTCCTGGAGGTGCGGGCGGCGCTGGCCACCAACGTGGTCACCGGCTACGCCCGCCTGGGCGGCATGCCGGTGGGCGTCATCGCCAACCAGCCCCGTAGCCAGGCCGGCACCCTCGACATCGAGGCGTCGCGCAAGGCGGCCCGCTTCGTCCAGTGCTGCGACGCCTTCGGCCTGCCCCTGCTGACCTTCGTCGACTGCGGCGGCTTCCGTCCGGGTCGGGACCTGGAGTGGCAGGGCATGATCCGCCACGGCGCCGAGCTGGTTCACGCCTACGCCAACGCCACCGTCCCCCGGCTGTGCGTGGTCCTGCGCAAGGCATACGGCGGGGCCTACATCGCCATGGACTCCCGGGGCCTGGGCAACGACCTGTGCCTGGCGTGGCCCAAGTCCGAGATCGCGGTGATGGGCGCTCCCGGGGCTGTCGCCGTGCTCCAGCGCAAAAAGCTCGCCGCCATCGCCGACCCCGAGGAGCGGGCCCGGGTCCAGGCCGAGCTGGAGGCCGACTACACCGCCCGCCTGTGCACGCCGGCGGTGGCCGCCGAGCGGGGCTACGTCGACGACGTGATCGACCCCAACGACACCCGCCGGCTCCTCACCGCCGGCCTGGCCGCCCTGCGCACCAAGCGGGCGACGCCCCGGTCACGGGCCAAGCACTCCAACACCCCGCTATGACACTGCTCGAAGGCAAGAAGCTCCTGGTCACCGGGGTCCTGAACGACGACTCCATCGCCTACGGAGTGGCCAAGCTGGCCCAGGAACAGGGTGCCGAGATCGTCCTCACCTCGTTCGGCCGGGCCATGAGCCTGACCCGGCGCACCGCCCGGCGCCTGTCGCCCGAGCCCGACGTGGTGGAGCTCGACGTGACCGACGCCGACCACCTCGCCGCCCTGACCGAGGACCTCACCAGCCGGTGGGGGAGGGTCGACGGCGTGCTCCATGCGGTGGCGTTCGCCCCCGGCCGGGCCCTCGGCGGCAACTTCCTCAACACCGAGTGGGACGACGTCGCCCTCACCTTGCACACCTCGACGTACTCGCTGAAGGCGCTGGCCGTGGCCACCCTGCCCCTCATGCAGGCCGCCGGCGGCGGGTCGATCGTGGGCTTGGACTTCGACGCCACCCAGGCGTGGCCGGCGTATGACTGGATGGGCGTGGCCAAGGCGGCCCTGGAGTCGACCGCCCGCTACCTGGCCCGTGACCTCGGCCGGCACGGGGTGCGGGTCAACCTGGTCTCCGCCGGCCCCCTGCGTTCGGTGGCGGCCCGGGGCATCCCCGGCTTCGACGTGATGGAAGGGGCGTGGGCCGGCCGGTCGCCCCTGGGCTGGGACACCCGCAACACCGAACCCGTGGCCAAGGCCTGCATCGCCCTGCTGTCGGACTGGTTCCCGGCCACCACGGGCGAGATCGTCCACGTCGACGGCGGCTTCCACGCCATCGCCGCCCCCGGATTGCCCGCCGAACCCCAGGAGTAGCCTCGGCCCCTATGGCCGAACTGCAACCCGGCGTTGAGGCGCCCGCCTTCACCCTCCTCGACCAGTCCGGGTCGCCGGTCTCGCTGTCGGACTTCAGGGGCCGCAGGCTCCTGCTCTTCTTCTACCCCAAGGCCGGCACGGGGGGCTGAACGGCGCAAGCCTGTGCGATGCGTGACATCGCCGATCGGGTGGGGGGCACCGCCATCGTCGGGGTCAGTCCCGACAAGCCGGCCAAGCAGGCGAAGTTCGACACCAAGCACGCCCTCGGGTACCCGCTCCTGTCGGACGAGGACCACGCCGTGGCCCAGGCCTACGACGTGTGGCGGGAGAAGAGCATGTACGGCAAGAAGTACATGGGCGTCCTGCGCTCGGCGTTCCTCATCGACGAGGAGGGCCGCATCGAGCGGGCCTGGTACAAGGTGTCGCCGGCCGACACCGCCACCAACCTCCTCGCCGCCCTGTAGACGCGAAAAAGGAGCGGGCCGAGGTGGGTCGGGCCCGCTCCTTTTCGCGGTGTGAGATCAGTAACGGCCGCGGCCGACCGGGTCCACCACGTCGTCCTCGACGTAGCTGTCGGTCACAACGGTGCGCCGGCCGACGCTGTCACGGCCGAAGATGAGCATGCTCGTGACCAGCCCGATTGCGCCGACGATCATCAGGATGACACCGACGGTCGCCAGGTCCAGCCCCGACACCGAAAGGTTGACGGCGAAGGCCAGAATGGCGCCGATTGCGAGAAGGAAGACGCTGACACCGATACCCATTGTGAGAAACCTCCAGGTTGCTATTGCCTTGCTGATCTCGTACCCATAGGCTCTCCGGTTTACTCACTGTTCGTAGGCTCGTTGGTGCTCCCAGCGAAAATCGACTTGCGCCGACGCGCCTGCGCTGGGCCGAATGTGGCGTCGCCACCCGGCTCGGTGGAGCCTGTGGAGGCCCAGTGCAAGGGCACCAGGTCGGAGCCGGTGGCGTCAACATCCGCCTCGAGCGCCGGTAGCCGGCCTAGCGCTCGAGGTCGAGCTTGGCCACCCCCGGTGCATCGGCCCGGGCCGCCAGGCGGGCCAGGGCGCCGGCGTCGTCGTTGAGGAAGTGGCCGAGGAAGTGCAGCGTGGCATCGGTGACCACGCCGGCCTGCGGGTGGGCACGGTCGCCGGAGAACGGCGCGCCGTGGTCCCCCCCGAAGATCGTCAGCAGGAAGCGGGGCGGCGGAGCGTTGGCGTAGGCCCGCCGGCCGTCCCCGTAGACGACGCTGTAGTCGGCGTCGCCGTGCACCAGGAGGATGGGGGTGATGATCCGGTTCCAGAACTGGCCGCTGCCGAACGGGGTCTCGCGCCCGGCCAGCACGACGGCGGCCTTGATGCGGCGGTCGTGGCAGCAGGTGTTGCCGGCCACGCCGAGGACGGTCATCCCGCCCATCGAGTGGCCGGCGACGCCGACCTTGGCTGGGTTGACCGCACCCTGCAGCGGGGAGCCGGGCTCGGCGTTGAGGCGGAGCATCTGGTCGATCACGAAGCTCATGTCGCCGGGCAGCTTCGGCAGGTCGTTCTGCCACTCGCCGGGGGCGGTGTCGTCCCGGGCGATGGGGAACGCCGGCGCAGCCACCACATAGCCGGCCTCGGCCCAGGTCTGCAGCAGCCGGTCGTAGCGGGTGCCGAGACCGCCGGAGCCGTGGGCGAAGACGACCAGCGGGTACGGGCGGCCGGGCTGGCCGGCGGCAGGGGCGAAGATCCGGGTGGTGAGGGCCCGGGAGTCGGACCCGGCCACGGTGCTGTGGGCCTCCGTGGTGCGGCTGGGGTCGACGAACGCCTCCGTCCGCTCTTCGATGGCGAGCGCCTGGGGGGCGACAGCCGGCGCCGCGGGCGGGGGCTCGCCCGAGCCGCCGCCGGCGCAGGCGCCGGCCAGGAGGAGGATGCCGCCCAGCACCGCCGACCGCCACCGCCGCCGCATAGGCCAGACGCTAGCGACCGGCTGCCCGCCGGGCCAGGGATTTAGTCGTTGCCGCGCAGGATGGCGAGCAGGCGCAGGATCTCGATGTAGAGCCAGACCAGCGTGACCATGATGCCGAACGCCGCGAACCAGCCGTACTTGGCGGGAACACCCCTCCGGGCGCCCTTCTCGACCATGTCGAAGTCCAGGATCAGGTTCATCGAGGCCAGGCCGATGGCGAAGAGCCCGACGACGATGCCCAGCGGGCCCTGTCGCAGGCCAAGCCCACCGGGGGTGAAGAAGCCGGCGACGAGGTTGACCATGATGAGGACGAAGAACCCGATCGTGGCGCCGACGACCATCTTGGTGAACTGGGGGGTCACCTTGATCCGGCCGCTCTTGTACAGGGCCAGCACGCCGGCGGTGACCGCGGCGGTGCCGATGACCGCCTGGATGACGATGCCGGGGTAGCGGGCGTCGAAGAACTGGCTGATGCCGCCCAGGAACACGCCCTGGATGGCGGCGTAGGCCATGATCAGGCCCGGGCTCATGATCTGCTTGAAGATGATCACCATGGCCAGGACCAGACCGACGATGGCGGCCGGGAAGGCCAGCCCGCCGAGGCCGAGGGTCCACGTCAGCGCGCCGGTGGCGAAGGCGATGAACAGCAGCAGGCCGGTGCGGGTGACCACGTCGTCGACGGTCATCCGCCCGGTCTCCAACGAGGTGGCGCTGGGGGCCGAGTAGGCGTCCTCGAGCGGGTCGGCGGTCCGCAGATGCTGTTCGCTGAACGCCGGGCTCCGGGTGAGCGCCGGGTTGTTGCTGGTGCGCACGGTCAGGGTCCTCCTCGTGGGCGGGCGCGGTGCCCGACCCCCACGTTCTACAACGTCGGTCAACTCGGAATCGTGCCCATCTCATCCGAGCCGACGGCTGACGGCTAGGACCGCCACCGGCGCGGCGGCCGGCGGCCGGCCGGCGGCGCGCGTCGATCACCAGCTCGCCGGCGGCCACGCCGGCGCCGGCGGGCCACCACTACTGGTAGGCCCGGGCCTGGATGTCGTAGAGCTCGCGGTACAGGCCGCGGCCGGCCATGAGCGATTCGTGGTCGCCCTGCTCCACGACCCGGCCCCCGGCCAGGACCACGATGTGGTCGGCCATGCGCACGGTGGAGAAGCGGTGGGACACGAACAGGGCGATGGCCCCGGTTCGGGACGCAGTCTCGGCGGCCACGCCGGCGAACAGCTCGAAAAGGGCATGCTCGGCGTGGGCGTCGAGGCCCGACGTCGGCTCGTCGAGGAGCAGCAGCAGCGGTTCCTGGCGCATCATCGCCCTGGCCATGGCTACCTTCTGCCACTGGCCCTCTGACAGGTCGACGCCGCCCAGCCACTGCTGACCCAGCTGCTGGTCGAGGCCGATCGGCAGCTCGGCATCCACCCGCCCCAGGGCGGCACCCACCGCCACCCGGTCGTCCACCGAGGCGATGTCCCCGATGCCGACCGACTCCCGCAGCGTGAGCTCGATGCGGGCGAAGTCCTGGAATCCGCCGGAGAGCCGCCGGCGCCACTCGGCGACGTCGAAGGACCGCAGGTCGACGCGATCCACCGCGATACGGCCGGCAGTTGGCTCGTAGAAGCGGCACAGCAATTTGACCAAGGTGGTCTTGCCGGCGCCGTTCTCGCCCACGAGGGCGACGGTCGACCCGGCCGGCAGGTGCAGGGTGACGTCGCGGAGCACGTCGGCGTCGCCGTAACCGAACGAGACACCGTCCAGGTCGATGCCATGGCCCAGGTGGTCCGGCACCGGCGCCGGCTCGGCCGGCGTGGTGCGGGCGACGGCGTCACGGGCGTGGTCCTCCAACCAGAACAGGTGGCCGAGGACGCGCACGGCCGTCGCCGAGCGGTTGGCCACATGCAGCACCTGGGCCACCTGGCCGTTGACCTGGCCGGCCAGGACCATCACGAGCAGGACGTCGCCCGCGGTGGCGTCGCCCCGGCCGGCGCCAGCCACGGCCAGGCCCACGGCGGCGAGGTAGCCGGCGGCGAACGGCAGCCAGCCGGCGGTCCGCAGGAGGCCGGACCGGAGCTGGGCCCGGGCGATGGTGCCGGTGATCTCGTCCCAGGCCCGGCGCCGGCGGCCGGCCAGCTCGGCGCCGAGCCCGAAGATCCGGACCTCCTTGGCCGGCGACGCCGTGGTGCACAGCCCGAACAGGTGGGCCTCGAGCCGGCCCTGCTGGGCGGTGGCCACGTTGGCGGCGTTGACGACCCGCTCGGCCCGGGTCCCGGCCCAGAACGAGGGCAGGGCCAGCAGGGGAAGGAGGAGCAGGGCGGGGTGGACGCCGGCGAGCAGGATGCCGGTGATCGCCACCCGGCCGGCGAGGGCCAGGCCGTCGCCCAGCACCGGGAGGAAGCCCGAGATGTAGTTGGTCTGGGACTTGAGGAGGGCGATGCGGTCGGCGAACTCCGGGCGCTCGTAGTGCTCGATGCCCGGGCTGCCGCCGGCGGCCCGCATGATCCGGCATACCAGCTGCACGCCGCAGGCGAACTGGAGCCGGGACAGGTACATGAACGAGAGGACGGACGCCGACGCCTGCACGGTCACCGTGGCCGCCAGGGCGACCGCCAGCACCGTCACGCCCGCCACGTCGCCGTCGGTGGCGCCGTCGACGATGAGCTTGAGCCAGAGGCCCACGCTGACCGCGGCGGCGCCGGCCGCGAAGGCAGTCGCGATCGCCAGGATGGTCAGGCGCACGCCGGCGCCCCGTGCGAAGTCCCTCAGGACGCCGGCGATTCGGCGGGCGTCAGTCACGGAACCGGGCCGCCTGGAGCTGGAACATGCCGGCGTAGCGGCCGCCGGCGGCGAGGAGCTCGTCGTGGCTGCCGTCCTCGACGACACAGCCGCCCTCCAGGACCACGATGCGGTCGGCGTGGCGGACGGTCGAGAAGCGGTGGGAGATGAGGATGGTGGTCAGGCCCCGGGTGAGGTCGAGGAAGTCCTCGAACAGCGCGGCCTCGGCCCGCACGTCGAGGTTGGCGGTCGGCTCGTCGAGGACCAGGATGCCGGCGCCGGCCTCGACCGCGAACAGCGCCCGGGCCAGGGCGACGCGCTGCCATTCGCCTCCGGAGAGGTCGGCGCCGCCGGTGTACTGGCGGTTGAGTGGCGTGTCCCATCCGGCGGGGAGGGGGCGGATGACCTCGGCGGCGCCGGCCTTGGTCGCCGCCGCCTCGAGCGCCCGCTCGTCTCCGACAAGGTCCACGCCGCCGAAGCCGACGTTGTCGGATGCCGGCAGCTCGTAGCGCACGAAGTCCTGGAAGATCACCGCCAGGCGCCGGCGCCAGGCTGCGGGATCGAACTCGTCGAGTGGCGTGCCGTCGACGCGGATGATGCCGCCCTGGGGCTCGTGCATCCGGGCGAGCAGCTTGATCAGCGTCGTCTTGCCCGCGCCGTTGCCGCCGACGATGGCCAGCGACGTCCCGGCATGGATGGTCAGGTCCAGGCCGGTGAACACCTCCCGGGTCGTCCCCGGGTAGGCGAAGCGGACTCCCTCGAATCGGATCGCCTCCCCGGGCAGGCCGTCGGCGCCGGCGGCCCCATGCCCGGGGCCGGGCGCGCCGATGGTGGCCTCGAGGTCGCGCAGCACGTCGAGGGCCTCGAGGCCGAAGTCGATCTGGTAGGCGTCGTCCTGGCGCAGGTCGAAGAGCAGTGCGAACAGGGCGACCCCGGCCTGCAGGGCCACGGCAAGGGACCGGGGGCTGGCGCCGGAGCCGGCCAGGACGGCGAAGCCCCACGCCACCGCCGGCGTCAGGACCAGGAGGAGGGCGGCGGCCCGAAGCGACGCCCACCGCAGGGGACGGAGGCGACCGGAGCTGACGACCTCCCACTCGCCCTTGAAGCGCTCCTCCAGCCAGTCCAGCACGCCGAAGAGGCGCACCTCCTTGGCCGCCGGCGGCGTGTTGGTCAGGCCCGACGTGTACCGCGACGCCCGGCCCAAGGCGATGTTGCCCCGTACCGCGGCCAGGCGGGTCCGGTTCCACCGGCGAACGTTGGCGTAGGTGACGAGGACGAGGGCGGTCAGCCCGAGGGCCACCGGCACCGATACCCGGGCCAGCAGCCAGGCGGCGCCGGCGACCTGGAGGTACCGGCCCACGCGCGAGACGACCGCCACCGCCGCCCCACCGGGCGAGGCGTCCCAGAATGGGTCGACCGTCCCACCGGCCAGCTCCAGGCGGTCGAGGACGTCGGGATCCTCGAGCGGCGCGATGCTCAGCGACCGGTTGGCCACCTCCATGACCCGGCCCCGCACCGTGCCGTCGACCCGCCGAACGGCCCGGAAGGCCACCGCGGCCCGGAACGGGCCCACCAGCTGCTGGAGGAGGAGCAGGCCGGTGAGAGCGGCCAGCGGGCCGGCGACCGCGCCGTCGCCGGCGACCCGCCCGACCAGGACTCCGATGACGGCGATGATCGCCAGCGGCGCGCCGGCGGTCGCCAGCTCGACCGCCACCAGGGGGATGAGCAGGCGGGGCCCCACGTGCCGCAGCAATCTCGCCGCCTCGCCGGCCTTCCCCACGCCCCGGAGCGTGGCACACCGCAGCCCTCCTGTCCCGGGATTAGCCCCGGGGCGGCTCCGGCTCACGCTGGCGCTCACGTTCGGCGGGTGCCTGGGCCTCGACCCTTTCGGCGTCCCTGCCCGCGGGCTCGGGCGCCGGCTCCTCGTGCTTCTCGCCGTCGGGGCTGGAGCGGTCGACGACCTTGGCGCCGATGGCCTCGGCCAGCTCGTCCTCGAGCGCCTCCGCCTCCTCGGGCGTGAGCTCGTGGGTGAGGACCTGGATGCGGGCCCGGCTGTGCTCCTTGTAGAGGGTGACGGCCACGGGTGCCTTCGTGCCGTCGACATCGACGGTCAGCTCGAAGCGGGCCACCGATTCGGTATCGCTCACCCGCTGGACCTCGCCTTCGGCCTTCTCGGCCAGCTGCTCCTCGATCTCGTCGACGCTGGCCGCAGTGAGGGCGCCGGCGACGATGGCCAGGACGGCGATGCAGAAGATGCAGACCACGCCGGCAGTCTTACCCGCCGGCCGCCGGCGCCGCCGGTAGGCGGCCTCAACGGCTGGCGGCAAGAGAAACGGCGGAGGCCCGCCGGCTTCGCCGGCGGGTCGAAGCGCAGCTGCCCCGCCGAGCAACCTCCGGTTGCGAGTGCGAAAGCTAAATGTACGGGGTGCCGGTACGAGGCTGCGGCTCGCCGGTCGCCGGCCCGCCCCGCTTGGCCAGGGCGGCGTCGAAGTCGCCGGCCGCCACCACCGCCGACGACTTGGTCAGGGCCTCGACGGCCGCCTGCTGGCACAGGGCCTTGAGGTCGGCGCCGCTGTAGCCGGCGGTACGCCGGGCCAGGACGTCGACGTCGACCCGGTCCAGCGGCATGCCGGCGGTGAACAGCTGGAGGAGGGCGACGCGGCGCTTGAAGTCGGGAAGCGGGATCTCGATGGTCCGGGACAGGCGCCCGCCCCGCAGCAGGGCGGGGTCGAGCTGGTCCGGGCGGTTGGTGGCGGCGAGCACGAACACGCCTCGCTGGCCGCCCACGCCGTCGATCTCGGCCAGCAGCTGGTTGATCTGGCGGTCGTAGCCGCCCCATTCGCCCCGCTTGCCGGCGATGGCGTCGATCTCGTCGAGGAAGATGATCGAGGGCTGGTTCTCCCTGGCCCGATCGAACAGCCGGGCGATGGACCGCTCCGACTCGCCCAGCCAGGGGCTGGTCACGTCGGCGCCGGTGATGGGGTAGAAGGAGCAGCCGGCCTGGGCGGCCACCACCTTGGCGATCGTCGTCTTACCGGTGCCCGGCGACCCGGTGAGGAGCAGGCCGGTGGGTGGCTCCACGCCCAGGCTGCGGGCCAGATCCGGGTTCTTCACCATGGCGACGACCTGCTGCAGCTCCGCCGTGGTGGCCGCAGGCAGGATCAGCTTCTCCCAGCTCCAGTCCCCGACCGTGGGGCGATCAGTGCCGCCGCGCTGTTCCAGGGCGGTCTTCAGGTGGGCGCCGGTCACCTGGACGACCTGGCCGGCGCCGGTCGACTCTGTGGACGCGGCCAGCGAGGCCGCCTCGACCGCCCGGGCGATGGCCGCCGGCGTGAGGCCCTCGGCCTTCATGGCCAGTTCCGACAGCTCGACGTCGGGGCCGAGGGGCCGGCCCTTGAGGGCGGCGGCGAAGATGGCGGCCCGGGCCGGGGCGTCGGGCAGGTCGACCCGGATGTGGCGGTCGAAGCGGCCGGGGCGGATGACCGCCGGGTCGAGCGAGTCGAGGTCGTTGGTGGCGGCCATGACGATCAGCTCGGGCACCCGGCGCCACTGCTCGACCTCCCGGAGCAGCTCGCTCACCGTCCGGCGGGCCTCGGCGTTCTGCCAGTCGTCCCGGCGCTGGGCGATGGAGTCGAACTCGTCGAAGAACAGGATGCAGGGGATGCGGGCGGCGGCGAAGGCGAAGGCCCGCCGCAGGTTGCGGGCCGTCTCGCCGGCGTAGGCCGACACCACGTCGGCCGTCGTGATGTGGATCAGGTTGAGCCCGAACTCGCCGGCCGCCGCCCGGGCGACGAACGACTTGCCCACCCCGGGTGGGCCGTGGAGGAGCAGGCCGTTCCAGCGCAGGCGGTGGGCGCGGGCCTCGCCGGCGAAGGCCAGCATGAGGCCGAAGGTGTCCTTGAGCTCGGTCTTGAGGGCGTGCATGCCGCCCACGTCGGCGAAGGTGGGCAGGCTGGCGGGCCCTTGCACGTGGAACGGCGGCTCGTCGGGTGTCGCCGGCGTGGTGGCCCGGGCGGGCTGGGGCTGGGCCGGAGGCACGCGCTCGGCCGGCGCCGGCGGCGGGGCGGCGGCCACGGGCTGCAGCGTACGGCTTCCGGCGATGGCCCAGACCAGGCCGGCGGCGAGCAGGGCGATGACCACCATCCTCCAGGTGTCGCCCCGCGTGGCGCTGTCGCTCAGGAGCCCGAACAGGATGAGGCCCGTGAAGATGAACACGGCCTGCATGGCGGCCCGCCCCTTGCGCCGGCGCTCGACGTTCGGCAGGGCGGCCAGGGCCACCCACCCGAGGAGCGGGATCAGCGCCAGCACCACCAGGGCCCAGGGTTGGGCCCACCACGGTCGCGGGGCCGTCGCCGGCGTACGCCCACGCCGGCCGTACAGCCATCCCATCCAGAGGATGACCGCCAATCCCACGGCGCCGAAGACCAAGTCGGTGACGTTGTCGACGGTGGCGATCCACGGCCAGGCGCCGGCGTCCTTGACCAGGCCGAACGAGGCCAGCACGTAGATCCCCAGCAGGCCGGCGGCCACGAGGAGGTAGGGAGGCCGCTTCCGCACCTCCCGAGTGTGTCAGCCGGCAGTGACCTCGATCGCGGGCGAATTCCGGTCCGCGTAGACCACCGGCCCGACCGAAGCACCGGCCACGATCAGCCGGCCGGCCAGGTCGGCGAGGGCGATGCGCAGGGCCCCGTGCTGGCGGGCGGTCACGGCCTCTCCGAGGAACAGGCCGGTATCGGTGTCCTCGGTGAGGCAGGTGTCGCGGGAGTCCCGGCAGTTGTAGGCCCAGCAGAGGATTGTCGAGCCGGCGGCGTAGACGGCCACCTTGTCGTTCAGGGGCATCTCGCCGCCGCCCAGCGGTGCGAAGGCGTCGTCTGGCCCGGCCAGGCGCAGGGCGATGTCAGCCGCCGGCAGGCGCTCGGTGTCGTAGCCACCCAGGGGCGCCAGGTGGCGGGTGGCCACCTCGCAGTACAGGTCGACGAGCACCAGCCCCGTGCGCACCGGCCCGCTCTTCAGCGTGCGTCGAGCCAGCTGCTCGGGGCTCGACTTGTAGGTCGACGGCTTGAGCCCGCACGCCGAGATGGCCGCCCGCCAGTCCTTGATGAGTGGGTGGTCGGCGATCAGTTCCAGGGTGACGTCCTGGTTGACCAGCGCCTGCTCGGTGTCGTCCGGAAACGGCTGGCCGGCGACCGCCGCCGCGGTGGCCCGAAGGTTCGAGGCGAGGAGCCCGCCAACCAGGATGTCCGGGTGTCGCTCGGCGAGCTCGCCGGCGATGCCGACCGAGAACTTAGGCATCCAGTCCGGTACGGACGTTCTCCAGCACCTTCTTGCGCCACTGGATGTTGGCGGCGAAGTCGTTCGGGTCCAGCTCGGCCAGGGTCAGGTGCATCTTGCGGATCTGGTGGTGGGGGACCGACGACCACAGGTGGTGGAGGCTGTGGTGGCCGTCGCCGTGGGGGTGGATGATCCAGCGGTGGGCCCAGCCCAAGTTGGAGATGGTGGCGTTGAAGGCGGTGTCGCCGGCCAGGTAGCGGTGCTCGCCCGCCTCACCGAGCATGCGGATGACGGGCAGGACGAGGCCGAAGCCGACCAGCATGTGGGCCCAGACGACCAGGGCGAGCGACAGGTCGGTGGCCAGGGCCACGGTGCCCACCACGACGGCGTACCAGGCGCCGGAGAGGGCCAGGGTGACGGCGCTGGTGCCGATGGTGGTGTACCAGGACCAGTTGTACGCCGGCAGCCGGCGCACGACGCCCTTGACCAGCTCCCCGCCCGGCAGGCCGGTCATCGACTCCAGGTCGAACTGCTCGTAGCGGATGATGTCGGGGTCGTCGTTGCTGCCCAGGCGGGCGTGGTGGACCATGTGACTGCGGCGGTACTCACCGACCTGGCTGGCGGTCGGGAAGCCGGCGATCACGTTGGCCAGCAGGTCGTTCCAGCGGCCCTGGCGCTGCCAGTTGCGGTGCGACGCCTCGTGGACCATGCACTCCAGCGCCCGGCCGGTGCGGCCCATGACGACGACGGCGACGAGGCTGATGGCCCAGGCGATCGGCCCGCCCGGGGTGGCGTGGGCCACGGCGGCGGCCACGCCGGCGCCGATGAACATGGCCATGTCGCCCACCGCGGTCAGCGTGGAGCGGCGCAGGTCGGTCTTGGCCGCCGCGGTGAGGATGGGACGGGCCGCCGCCGGCAGCTTGTAACCACGAGGCAGGCCCCGCTCGGCCGTCTCGATTGCCCGCAGCTCCTGGGCCGAGGACCGCCACTCGCGTGGGTCCTCGGCCTGCAGGGGTACGTCGGTGTACAGCGTCAAATTCCCGCCTCCGAAAAGCTGGTGGAGTGTTCCGCCGCAGTCTCCTGGGTTGCCGCCCGCGCCACCAGAGAGCGAAGGGCCAACCAACGCTCAACTTCCGTCTGTCCTAAAGATTTGCGGTGGGCACCCCGATGGGCAGGGTGAGGCGGGTGCGGCGGTGGACCAGCAGCCGCCGGCCGATCTCGTGGGCATCGAGGGCGATGATGACCGGCCCACTGCCCGGTCCCACGAGCTCGACGTCGATCTCGGCGATGCAGGTCTCGCCCGGCTTGAGGATGTTCGACACCCACCAGCCCCGCTGGGGGGGCTGGCTTTCCTTGCGGGTCACCAGCACCCGCCCGGGGGGCCCGTCGACCAGGTCGCCCAGCACCTTGCGGATGACGCCGGCCTCCCGCCCCCGGTTGATGAGCTCGACCTCGGCGTGGACGCTGCCCTCAGCCGTGCCCATGACCGTGCATGGGCCGAAGCCGATCTCGCTGTCACCCTGCACCCGGGCCAGCACGAACCAGCCGGCGGTGGCGGCGGCGCCGGCCAGGCCGGTCAGCCCCAGTAGCCCGCGCATTATTCGCATACGACCTGGATACGGTCCAGCTTGGGGTCCTGGGGGCCGACGATGCGCCCGCCGGCGGCCACCTGGGCGCCGAGGTGGGCGACCAGGGCCGGCGTGAGCCGCTCGCCCGGGACCACCACCGGGATCCCCGGCGGGTAGGTGGCCGCCATCTCGGCCGAGATCCGCCCCACGGCGTCGGCCAGCTTCACCCGCTCCTGGGTGGCGTGAAAGGCCTCGCCCGGGCTCAAGACCTGCTCGGGCACCTCGTAGAGGGCCCGCTCGACGAAACCCTGGGGTTTCACCGAATGCTCGCTCGGGTGGTCGGCGATGTGAAAGAGCGCGGCGACGAAGCGGTCGAGGTCTTCCTTCCGGTGGCCCATGGTGACGTTGGCCAGCACGTTGGCGTAGTCCGCCATCTCCATGGTGACGCCGGCCTCGAACAGCATCTTCTCGACCTCGTAGCCGGTGAAGCCGGTGCTGATCACGTTCACCGACAGGCGGGTGGGGTCGAAGTGGACGACGCCGTGGGAGCCGATGAGCCGCTTGTCGAGGCAGGACAGGAGGGGGTGCTCCTCGATGCGGGCCCGGGCCTCCTCGGCCAAGCCGATGGCGGTGGTGAGCAGGGCCTCGCCTTCGGTGGCCATCTGCATGCGGGCCACGTCGATCGACGCCCGCAGCAGGCACGACGGGCTCGTGCTCTGCAGCATCCGGTTGACGACCTCCACCCGGCCGTGGTCGACCAGCTCGCCCTGCACGTGGAGCATCGACGCCTGGAGGAAGGCGCTCAGGAGCTTGTGGGCGCCCGTGACCGTCATGTCCGCCCCCTGGGAGAGGGCGTGGGGCGGCAGGTCGGGGTGGAACGGGAAGTGCGGCCCCCATGCTTCGTCGACGAGGAGGGGCACGCCGTGGCGGTGGGCCGCCTCGGCGATGCCGGCCACGTCGGAACACACGCCGTAGTAGGTGGGGGAGACGATGAGGACGGCGCGGACCTCGGGGTGGGCGGCCAGGTTCTGCTCCACCTGGGCCGGCGTGACCCCGTGGGCGATGTGGCTCTCCGGGTCGAGCTCGGCGGGGATGTAGAGAGGCCGCACGCCGGCGACCATCAGGGCCGAGATGATCGAGCGATGGGTGTTGCGGGAGGTGAGGATGACGTCGCCGGGGTGGCAGACCGCCGTGACCATGATCTGGTTGCCCAGGGTCGACCCGTTGGCCAGGAACCACGTGCCGTCGGCCCCGTAGGCCTCGGCGGCGAGGGCCTGGGCCTGGTTGAGGGCCGAACCGGGCACGCCGTCGAGGTTCCCGAGGCCGGGGCTGATGTCGAGCCGGAGCATCTGCTCGCCGACCGCGGCCCGCATGGCCGGGTGGGCTCCCTTGCCCTGGATGTGGCCGGGCGTGTGGAAGGCGGCCCGGTCGACCTGGGCGTACGCGCACAGCGCTTCGAAGTAGGGGGCGTGGGTCTGGTCCATGGGGGAGTGGTTCAGGAAGCTCTGACCAGCACGAGCGGGGTGCGCTCGTCGGCGTTGCCCTGCGGGTTCGGCTTCATGGCCGCGACCAGGAGGTCGTGGTCGATGAACGGCGAGGCGCCGCAGATCTCCACCCGGCCGAGGTCGTTGGCGTCGACCACCGCCGCGCCACACCCCAGGGCGTTGGCCACCTTGCACGCCACGCCCCGAGGGTCGTCGGGGCCGAGCACGATGTCCTGGGTGTACGGCGGCAAGTTGCCGGGCACGTCGTCGATCCAGGTCACCTGGCGCCCGGCGAGGCGGTAGAAGTCCCCGTGACGCCCGAAGAGCCGCCCCGGCATGGCGACCGCCAGGGCGAACAGGATCCGGGGGAGGCCGGCGAGGTCGACGGCTACCTGGAAGGCATAGGGATTGCACAAGCTGCTGTCGAAGTCGAAGAGACGGCACAGGATCCGGGCCGGAACGCCCGGGTGGACGTCGTCGAGGTCGACGATGCGGCCCTGGGTGATGGCGAGCGGCGACTCGCAGATCACGAGAATGTCGGAGGGCTCCGGACGAAGGCCGGCAGCCTCCAGTGCGTCCTGCGCCACCTCGATGATGTCGTCGCCCGGGACGAGCAACGATGTCTTCAGGGGCATGACCTTCATTCGTCGCAACCGTACTTGAAACGGTCCCTGGAACAAGGATCCTCAACAGGTAACGTTGCGGCCGCGAACCAGCCAGAGAACCTCGCCGACCGCCTGCGCCGGCTGCGGTCCAAGGAGCACCTCACCCGCGAGGGGCTCAGCGTCCGCACGGCCGAGCTCGACCCGCAACGCCCCGTCTCGGTGGCGATGATCGGGCTCATGGAGAGCCGCCTCAAGCCGTACCGGCTACCAACCCGCCTCAGCACCCGTGGCCTGGCCATCGAGACGGTGGCCCGGGC
>Ga0247704_1000219_pt1 | contig 16302 bp, 11 predicted proteins | sample 41W_NmetaG_FD_189042 | JGI IMG/M metagenome (GOLD analysis project Ga0247704, IMG submission 189042) | Soil microbial communities from hillslope of Landscape Evolution Observatory, University of Arizona, Oracle, AZ, United States - 4-1-W_N | ecosystem: Engineered > Artificial ecosystem >...
CCGGTGAGCAGGGTGGCCAGGCCGGCCTGGCCGGCCTGGCCACCCTGCTCACCGGCGTGCTCGGCGGTGGCGCCAAGCCCCTCGTCGCCGTCGGCCTGGGCGCGGCCGGCATCCTGACCGCCCTCGCCGTGCTGGCGCCGCTGGTGGCGCGGCCCGCGGCCCGCACGGTGGGCACCCCCCTCGTCCGCCTCCTGGGCCAGCCCGGCTTCCTGGGCCGGGAGAACGCCATGCGCAGCCCCCGGCGCACGGCCTCCACCGCGGCCGCCCTCATGATCGGCATCGGCCTGGTCGGCGTGGTCGCCATCATGGCCGCCTCGGTCAAGGCGTCGGCCAGCCGGATCGTCGAGGACAGCCTGCGGGCCGACTTCGTGCTCACGCCCACCGGCTTCGCCGGGGCGGCGGGCGGCTTGCCACCCGCGGTCGCCGAGCGGGTCCGCAAGAGCAAGCTGGTCGCCGCCGTCTCCGAGATCAGGGGCGGGCAGTGGGGCCTGGACGGGCGGACCCAGACCCTCCTCGCCGTCGACCCCAAGACGGCGACCACCATGCACGAGGTCGACCCGGCCTCGGCCGCCGCCGTCCGCCGCCTGGACGACAGCGGGGTGCTCGTGCGGGACATCACTGCCGAGCGCTACGGCTGGCAGGTCGGCGACACCGTCCCCATGACCTTCGCCAAGTCCGGCACCAAGAAGATGCGCATCCAGGGGACGTTCTCCTCCACCGCGGTCCGGACCGACTACGTGATCACCCTCGGCGCCTACAAGGCCAACTACGCCCAGCAGTTCGCCTTGGAGGTCGACGTGGCCCTGGCGCCGGGCGTGTCGGCGGCCGCCGGCCGGGCCGAGCTCGAGCGGGTGCTGGCCGAGTACCCGGTGGCCAGGATCATGGACCACGCCGAGGTGGTCGCCGCCCAGGAGGAGAAGGTCGACCAGCTCCTGGTCCCCGTCACCGCCCTGCTGGGCCTGTCGATCATCATCGCCCTGCTGGGCATCGCCAACACCCTGGCCCTCTCGACCCACGAGCGGACCCGGGAGCTGGGCCTCCTGCGGGCCATCGGCATGGCTCGCCGCCAGCTGCGGTCCATGATCCGGTCCGAGGCCGTGATCATCGCCTGCCTCGGCGCTGTCCTCGGCGTCGCCGTGGCCGTCTTCTTCGGCTGGGCCCTGGTCGCCTCGATGCGCCACCTGGGCGTGACGGAGCTCGTCATCCCCGTCGGCCAGCTCGGCGGGCTGGCCGCCCTGGCCACCGCGGCCGGCATGCTGGCCGGCACCCTCCCGGCCCGGCGGGCCTCGTCGCTCGCCGTCCTCGACGCCATCACCAAGGACCACTGAGCGGCGCCCTGCCTCACCGGCAACCGTGCCGTGGCAACATGCCCGGGTGCCGGACGCCCCTTCTTGGCCCGGGGGCTACCCCGGAACCTCCGACGTGCAGCACGCCGCAGCCGCCCTCGGCCGCCGCTTGCCGGCCCCCCTGGCGCCGATCGCCTCCCTCGCCTTCAACTACGGCTGGACGTGGTCCTCGGGGGGCGCCCAGGTGTTCTCGGCCGTGGACCCGGACCGCTGGCGGGTCTGCGGCCACAACCCCGTCCGGCTCCTGATCGAGGCCGACGACGATGCCCTCGGCCGCGCCGCCGAGGACGGAGTGCTCCTCGCCCGGGCCCAGGAGGAGCTGGACAGGGTGCTGACCCCGCCGCGGCGCGAGGCGCCCCTGCCGCCGGGCGTGAGCGCCACGCGGCCGGTCGTCTTCGTCTGCGCCGAGTACGGCATCCACGAGTCGCTGCCGCTGTACTCGGGCGGGCTCGGCGTGCTGGCCGGCGACATCGTCAAGACCGCCTCCGACCGGGGGCTGCCCATGATCGCCTCCGGCCTGCTCTACCGGTACGGGTACCTCCACCAGCGCCTCGACCTGGGCGGCTGGCAGCACGAGTACTGGACCTACCTGGACCCCCTCCGCCGGCCCCTGGCCCGGGTGACCTCGCCGGCCGACGGCCGCCCGGTCACCGTGCGGGTCCCGGTGTGGGGTCGCGACGTCTCGCTCTACGTGTGGCGGGCCGACATCGGCCACGTCCCCCTCTACCTGCTCGACTCCGACCACCCCGACAACGACGCCATCGGCAAGTGGGTGACCGCCCGGCTCTACGAAGGGTCCCGTGACGTCCGCCTGGCCCAGTACGTCGTCCTCGGGCAGGGGACGATCCGGATGCTCGACGCCCTGGGCATCGAGCCGGGCGTGGTCCACCTCAACGAGGGCCACGCCGCCCTGGCCGGCCTGGAGCTGGCCCGGCGGGCCGTCGACGCCGGCGCCCGGTTCGAGGAGGCGGTGACCAAGGCCCGCCAGAAGGTGGTCTTCACCACCCACACCCCGCTGGCCGCCGGCAACGAGGCGTACTGGAAGCAGGAGATGCTGGCCGCCCTTCCCGACCTGGCCGACCGGCTGGGCATCGACCAGGAGCGGATGCTCGGCATGGGCCGGACCAAGCGCGACGACGCCGGCGAGCCCACGAACCTGACCACGCTCTCCCTGCGCCTCAGCCGCCACGCCAACGGTGTGGCCGCCCGCCACGGGCAGGTCGCCCGGGCCATGTGGCAGCCGCTGTATCCCGGGCACTCGGTCGACGAGGTGCCGATCGGCCACGTCACCAACGGCGTCCACGCCGCCACCTGGCTGGGCCCGCTCATGCGCGGCCTCCTCGACCGTCACCTCGGGCCTGGGTGGATGGCCCGGTCGGCCGACCCCGCGGTGTGGGAGGCCGTCGACGCCATCCCCGACGGCGAGCTGTGGGAGGCGAGGTGCCGGCAGCGGGCGTCGCTGGTCGCCTACATCCGGGGCCGGGCCTCGGGCGACCGGCTGCGGCGGGGCGAGCCGCTCGAGGCGGTGCGGGCCGCGGCCGACGCCTTCGACCCCTTCCGCCTGACCGTCGGCTTCGCCCGCCGGCTGGCCATCTACAAGCGGCTCCACCTCCTCTCGCGCGACCGCGACCGCATCACCCGGCTGCTGCGCGACGAGGGCGGCCTCCAGCTGGTGCTCGCCGGCAAGGCCCACCCCCGCGACGACGAGGCCAAGGGCGCGGTGCCGGGCGTCTTCGACCTGGCCCGCCACGGCGGGCCCCAGGCCCGCATCGTCTTCCTGGAGAACCACGACCTGGCCATGGGCCGGGCCCTGGCCGCCGGCTGCGACGTGTGGATCAACCTCCCCCGCCCGCCCCTGGAGGCGTCGGGGACCAGCGGGATGAAGGCGGCCCTCAACGGCAGCCTCAACCTCAGCGTGCTCGACGGGTGGTGGGCCGAGGGCTACGACGGCAGCAACGGCTGGGCCATCTCCGGCGAGGTCGACGACCACCACAGCGCCCAGGACGCCCGCCACGCGGCCGCCCTCCTCGACCTCCTCGAGCGGGAGGTGCTCCCCCTCTTCACCGACACCGACGACCAGGGCGTCCCCCGCCGCTGGATCGCCATGGTCCGCCGCTCGCTGCGGACGCTCGGCCCGTTCGTCTCGTCCGACCGCATGGTCGCCGAGTACGAGGGCCGGGCCTACGGCTCGCCGCCCGCCGGGAACTGAGCCGCTCAGCCGTTTGCATGGGACCAAAGTCCCTGCCCGGCGCGGACGACCGGCCCTAGTGGCGCCGCCCTCGATTTCAGAGGATGGCCCCCATGACTACGACGTTTGGCCCCGCGCCCGTTCCCACCGAAGCCCCCGAGCAGAACGGGCATCGCCGCTCGCAGGGTCGCCCGCCGGGCCGCGGTCCCGACCGGGACAGCAACCTGATGTTCATGGCGGTGATCGTCTCGGCCATGGCGCTCATCGCCGGCATCTTCGGCGTGGGCCTGGGCTTCCGGGCCATCGACGAGGCCGGCCGCGGCGGCGGTGACGCCGGCGGGGCGCCGGCCACGGCCACCATCCACCTCACCGAGTTCGCGCTCGACCCGTCCTCGGTGACCATCGCCTCGGGCGGCACGCTGGCCGTGCACAACGACGGCTCCGTGCAGCACGACCTCGCCATCGAGGGCACCGACTTCCGGACCCCGCTGATCAACGGCGGCGAGACGTTCAACCTGAAGCTGACCGGCCTGGCACCCGGCACGTACAACATCCTGTGCCAGGTCGCCGGCCACTCCTCGGCCGGCATGAAGGGGACGCTCGTCGTCACCGAGGGCGGGGGCTCCGCGGCCGCCGCGGGCGACCACTCGCACGCCGCCGGCGCCGCGGCCATGACCAGCGACCAGATGGACAAGGTCATGGAGGACTCCATCAAGGCCTTCCCGGCCAAGACCCAGGGCCTGGGCGGCCAGGACCTCGCCCCCCGGGTGCTCGCCGACGGCACCAAGGTGTTCGAGCTGACCAGCTCCGTGGTCAAGTGGGAGGTCGAGCCGGGCAAGTTCGTCGACGCCTGGACCTACAACGGCACCGTCCCCGGACCGACGATCAAGGTGGACTCGGGCGACAAGGTGCAGGTCGTCCTGAAGAACCAGCTCCCCGAGTCGACGTCCATCCACTTCCACGGGCTCATCACCCCCAACGCCATGGACGGCACGACCTACGTCACCCAGCCGCCGGTCAAGCAGGGCGAGACCTTCACCTACTCCTTCACCGCCCAGGCGACGCCCGCGGTGGGCATGTACCACTCCCACCACAACGCCGTGCACCAGGTCCCCGACGGCCTGGCCGGCGCCATCCTTGTCGGCGAGCTGCCCAAGCCCGCCGGTGTCACCGTGACCCAGAAGCACAACATGATGCTCAACGACGCCGGGGTCATCGGCTACAGCATCAACGGCAAGTCGTTCCCGGCCACCGCCCCCGTCGTGGCCAAGCTGGGCGAGTGGATCGAGGTCAACTACCTCAACGAGGGCGTGATGGCCCACCCGATGCACATGCACGGCATGCCCCAGCTGGTCATCGCCAAGGACGGCATCCCGCTGGCCCAGCCCTACGAGGCCGACACCATCAACGTCGCCCCCGGTGAGCGCTTCACCGTCCTGATCCACGCCACCGAGCCCGGCACGTGGGTCTGGCACTGCCACATCCTCACCCACGCCGAGAGCATGGAGAAGGGCATGTTCGGCATGGTGACCGCGCTCGTCGTCGCCTGAGCAATCCCCTCCGCAGGCGGGACCCCCCGGCCGCCTCGTCGCTTCCCCCGGCGACGAGGCGGCCGGGGCGCGTCCGGGGCCGGGTAGGGTCGGCCGGTGGCCCGCCTGGTGCTCTGGGACGTCGACGGCACGCTGATCCACACCGACGGGATCGGTGCCGCGGCGTTCGACCGCGCCCTCGAGCAGGTGCTCGGGGTGGCCCCGGCGTCGCGCATCCGCATGAGCGGCAAGACCGATCCCCAGATCGCCCTCGAGTACCTGCGGCTCATGGCCATCGACGATCCCGAGGGCCGGCTCCCCGACGTCGTCGCCGCCCTGGAGGCCCACATCGCCGCGGTGGCCGCCCTCCTCGCCGAGAAGGGGTCGCCCCACCCCGGCGTGCCGGAGCTCCTCGCCCGGCTGGCCGCCGAGGACGGCGTGCACCAGACCCTCCTGACGGGGAACACCATGGCCAACGCCATGGTCAAGGTCGCCGCGTTCGGGCTCCAGGACTGGGTCGACGTCGAGATCGGGGCCTACGGCAGCGACCACGCCGACCGGACCCGGCTGGTGCCGATCGCGTGGGAGCGGGCCCGCCGCCTGCGCGGCATCGACGCCGGCCCGGCCGAGACCTGGGTCGTCGGCGACACCGCCAACGACCTCGCCTGCGCCCGGGCCGCCGGCGCCCGCTGCCTGCTCGTCGCCACGGGGGGCACGTCGTACGAGGGCCTCGCCGCCCTGGAGCCCGACGAGGTCGTGCCCGACCTGGCGGCGACCGACGAGGTCCTGAAGATCCTGCTCCAGCCGTAACGCACTTCGACCTCGGATTTCTTTCGTACCCTGGCACTGGTGGACCTTTGAGCCGAACCGACGAGGAGCACCGACCGATCGACCCCTCCGGCGATCTGAGCCGGGCCCGGGCTGCGGCCCACACCTCGGCGCGTGAGCTAGGCCGCCCCGACCTGGCCGAGGACGCGGCCCTGGTGTTGAGCGAGCTGCTGACCAACGCCATCCTTCACGGCGGAGGGTGCACCGGCATGAAGGTGGGCGGCATCGCCGGCGGGCTCCGCATCGAGGTACGCGACCGCAGCCGCCTCCCCCCGATGATCGGCCGGCCGTTCGCGGGGTCGCTGACGGGCCGGGGCCTGCGCCTGGTGGCCGCCCTGTCGGCCCGCTGGGGCGCGGACGGCGAGGCGAACGGCAAGGTGGTGTGGGCGGAGATCACCGGCGAAGGCCAGGGCGTCGCCGGCGACGTCGGCGAGGACGCGCTCCTGGCCATGTGGGCCGAGGACTGGGAGGACGACGGCAACGTCGCGGTCGACCGCCACCACGTGGAGCTGGGCGACGTCCCCACCGACCTGCTGCTGGCCGCCAAGACGCACGTCGACAACCTGGTGCGCGAGCTCACCCTGGCGTCGGCCGGCGCCGAGGCCGGGCAGACCGCCGCCGTCCCCCCGCACCTGCGGTCGCTGCTGGAGCCCGTCGTCGAGCGCTTCGCCGAGGCCCGGCTGGCGATCAAGCGCCAGGCCCTGGCCGCGGCCCGCCGGGGCGACGAGCGGACCCGCCTCACGCTCGAGCTCCCCGTCAGCGCAGCCGATGCGGCCGAGGCCTACCTCGCCGCCCTCGACGAGCTCGACGCCTACTGCCGGGCCCGGCGCCTGCTCACCCTCGAGACACCGCCGCAGCACCAGCTGTTCCGTCACTGGTACGTCCAGGAGCTCGTCGCCCAGCTGCGGGCCGCGGCCGCCGGCACCGTCGGCCGCCCGCCGCAGTCGTTCGAGGCCCGGCTCCTCGCCGAGCTGGACCGCATCGCCGGCGCCCGGCGGGCGGCCGAGCGGGCGGCCCGCCTGTACTCGGTGGCCGCCGCCCTGGCCACCGCGGCCACCCCCGAGGCGGTGGCCGAGGCGGTCCTGCACGAAGGGGTGGCCGCCCTGGGCGCGGCCGCCGGCGACGTCCTGCTCGCCTCGGACTCCGACCGGCTCACCCTGCCGGGCGCGGTGGGCTACGACGAGGACGCGCTCGAGCGCCTGCGCCACGAGTCGCCGGACGCCGAGCTCCCGGCCGCCGTGGCCCTGCGCACCGGTGAGGCGGTCTGGCTGGAGTCCCGCGCCGAGCGCGACGCTCGGTTCCCGGAGCTGCAGGGCCTGGAGGCCCAGACGGTGGCCCTGTGCGCCGTCCCGCTCGAGGTCCAGGGCCGGCGGCTCGGCGCGGTGCGCTTCAGCTTCCACGAGGCCCGGCTCTTCGACGAGGAGGAGAAGCAGTTCGTCCTCGCCCTGGCCGCCCAGACGGCCCAGGCCCTCGAGCGAGCCCAGCTCCAGCGGTCCCGGATCGAGGTGAGCCGCCGCCTCCAGCGCAGCCTGCTGCCCCCGTCGATCCCCGAGATCCCCAGGCTGGAGGTGGCTGCCATCTACAACCCCGTGGGCGACGGCATCGACGTGGGCGGCGACTTCTACGACGTGTGGTCGGTGCGGTCGGGCGAGTGGGCGTTCGCCATCGGCGATGCGACCGGCACCGGTCCCGAGGCGGCGGCGCTGACCGCCCTCGTCCGCCACACGCTGCGGGCGCTCACCATCAGCCAGTCCGACCCGGCCGAGGTCGTCCGCACGCTGAACACCGCCCTCCTCGAGGCCGCCTCCGACGTGCACGGCGAGCGCTTCTGCACCGCGGTGTTCGGGCTGATCAACGTGGGGGCGGCCATCGAGGTGCGGCTGGCCAGCGGCGGGCACCCACCGCCGCTGCGCCGCCGGGCCGGCGGCCACATCGACGTCCTCCCGGTGTACGGCTCCCTCCTCGGCGTCTTCGACGACACCGACGTCGAGAGCCTGCGGGTGACCCTGGAGCCCGGCGACTCCCTGGTCATGTTCACCGACGGCGTGCTCGAGGCCCGCAACGCGGGTCGCTTCTTCGACCTCGACGGCGTGCTCGAGGTGCTGCGGTCAGGCGTCGAGGGCCGGGGCGCGGTGGCCACCGCCGCCGCCCTGGAGAAGGCCGTGCTCGACCACACCGGCGGCGTGCTCACCGACGACATGGCCGCGGTGGTCCTGCACGTGCCCTGAACCGGCCGCCGGGGTGACCGGCGGTTCACCGGCACGCCGAACGGGAAGACCGCCTGTCACACGCCATGTCCACCATCCTCTCCCCTGCCGCCCGGGCCCTGGCCCGCAGGACTGCCGCGACGGTCGCGGCCGGCCTCGCTCTCACCTACGCCTACGGCACGGCGCGGTACCGCCGCAACGCGGCCCGAGGGTACGACCTGCCCGACCCACCGGTCCCCGGCAGCGCGGCGTTCGACCGGCTGCTGGAGGCGGCGACCGGCGCCGCCGTCCGCCCCGGCAACCGGGTGCGGGTCCTGCGCAACGGGTGCCAGACCTTCCCGGCCATGCTCGACGCCATCGCCTCCGCCCAGTCCACCGTCGACCTCTCGTCCTACATCTACTGGCCCGGCGAGATCACCTCCCGCTTCACCGAGGCGCTCTGCGAGCGGGCCCGGGCCGGCGTCGAGGTGAACGTGGTGGTGGACGGGTACGGGTCGGCCAAGCTCGATCGGGCGACGGTGCACACCCTGCGGGAGGCCGGCGTCGACTTCACCTTCTTCCGGCCCCCTGCGTGGTACGACCTCGACAAGCTGAACAATCGGATGCACCGCCGCCTGCTGATCGTCGACGGGCGCATCGGCTTCGCCGGCGGGGTCGGCGTCGCCGACGTGTGGACCGGCGACGCGCAGGACCCGGAGCACTGGCGGGAGACCCACGTCATGGTGGAAGGCCCGGCCGTGCGCGACGTCCTCGGCGGTTTCCTCGGCAGCTGGGTGGAGGCGTCGGGCGTCCTCCTCGGCGCCCGCCACGTCCCCAAGCTCGCCGGGTTCGACGACGGCGTGGACGTGCAGGTGGTCCACAGCTCGCCCCGGACGGGGGGCACGGAGACCGCGCAGCTGTTCCACGCCGCCATCGCCGGGGCCCGCGAGCGGCTGTGGGTCACCACCGCCTACTTCGCCCCCGACGAATCGCTCCTCGACCTCATCGCCGCCGGCGCCCGCCGGGGCGTCGACGTCCGCATCCTGGTCAACGGGCCCAACGTCGACAAGGAGGTCGTGCGGGAGACCGGTCAGCGCCACTACCGGCCGCTGCTGGAGGCCGGCGTCCGCATCTTCGAGTACCAGCGGACGATGCTGCACGCCAAGGTGATGATCGCCGACGGGTGGGCCAACGTGGGTTCGAGCAATCTCGAGCACCGGTCGCTCGGGTTGGACGACGAGCTGATCGTCGCCTTCTCCGACCCGACGCTGGTCGCACGCCTGGCCGGACACTTCGAGGACGATCTGGACCATTCCGTCGAGTTCGACCTGGAGCGGTGGAAGCGCCGTTCGCTGCCCAAGCGGGCCCGGGAGATCGCCGGCGACCTCCTACGCCAGTCGTTCTGACCTGTCGAAGCGGGCCACGGCCTCCACGTGGAAGGTGTGGGGAAAGGCGTCGACCAGGTCCACGGTCACCAGGCGGTAGCCGGCGCCGGCGAGCAGGGCCGTGTCGCGGCCGAGCGACGCCGGGTCGCAGCTGACCAGGACCAGACGGCGGGCGCCCGTCGCCACCACTGCGGCGACGCCGGGGCGGCCGAGCCCCGAACGCGACGGATCGGCGACCACCAGGTCGGCCGGGCACGGTCGCCAGCGCCCCACCTCGGCCGCCACCACGTCGGCGTCGAGGTCGGCCAGGTTCACCCGGGCGTCGGCGACCGCGGCCGGGTCGCTCTCCACGGCCACCACCCGGGCCCGGCGGGTGGCGCCCAGGACCGAGCCGAACAGGCCCACGCCGGCGTAGGCGTCGACCAGCGTCCCGGCCTCGGGGAGGGCGTCGCCGGCCGCATCGGCCACCGCCGCGGCCAGGGCCTCGGCCGCCACCGGCCCGGGCTGGAAGAAGGACGCCGGCGCCACCCGGAAGCGCCGCCCGGCCACCGTCTCGTGGACGAACGCCCGCCGCCCGTGGGCCTTGTCCAGCACCCGGACGCCGGCCGGCACCCGGACCCGGTCGCGGTTGCGGTCAACCACGACGATCCGCTCGCCCGTCGCCACCGCCACCCGCAGGAGCACCTCACCGGCGCCCGGGTAGCGCCCGTCGACGATCAGCTCCTCCAGCAGCGGGTGGGCGACAAGGCAGGTGTCGGTCTCCACCGCCCCGGAACCGGTACGGGGCCGGTGCCCGGCCCGGCCCGCCGGCGACACGGCCAGGCGGGCGGTCGTGCGCAGCGCCGGCCCGCCCAGCGGTCGGTGACCGGGCTCCGGGGGGTCCGCCAGGCGGCCGATGCGGCGCAGGGCGTCGCCCACGATCTCGGCCTTGAGGCGGGCCTGGGCCTCGGCCGACACGTACTGCCACGTGCAGCCGCCGCAGCCGGCGGCCAGCGCCGGGCACGGCGGCGCCACGCGGTCGGGCGATGGATCGAGCACGTCGAGGGTGACGGCCCGGGCGAAGTCCCTCCGGCTGTCGGTGATGCGCGCCAGCACCCGCTCGCCCGGCAGCGCCCCCTCCACGAAGACCACCCGCCCGCCGGGCTCCCGGGCCAGGGCGGCGCCGCCGGCGGCCATAGCCGTCGGCGCCAGCGCCACCTCCGCTTGTATCGCCTGGTCGCTGCGCTCCCCCGCTCCGCGCCGGCGGTCGCTCACGTCTTGCGGGCGCGGCTGGGGGCCACCCGGGGCGGCTCGCCCGGCATCTTCGGGTACACCGGCGGCCACGGGGCGTCCATGAGGCCATCGGCCATGTCCCGCCGGTGCAGCTCGAGCACCGGCTCCAGCGACTGCGGCTCGGCATCCATCACCGCCCAGGGGTCGCCCTGCCCGCGGACCCTCGCCGGCACGGTGGCCATGGTGAAGTCGTCCGGGTGCACCGAGTCCAGCTCGTCCCAGCCGAACGGGGTCGACACCTGGGCGCCGGGACGGGCCCGCACGCACCACGCCCCGAAGATGGTCTTGTGCGGCGCGTTCTGGTTGAAGTCGACGAAGACGCGGGTGCCCCGCTCCTCCTTCCACCAGGCCGCGGTCATGAGGTCGGGCCGGCGGCGCTCCAGCTCCCGGGCCACGGCGACGGCGGCCGCCCGGACGTCGTAGGAGGTCCACCGGGGTTGCAGCCGGACGTAGACGTGGATACCCCGGTTGCCGGTGGTCTTGGGCATGCCCAGCACGCCGATCTCATCCAGCAGGCGGCGCACCTCGACCGCGGCCTCCTGCACCATGGGGAAGGTCACCCCGGGCGTCGGATCGAGGTCGATGCGCAGCTCGTCGGCGTGCTCCAGGTCCGACGCCCGGGTCGGCCAGACGTGGAAACCCAGGCAGGCCAGATTCACCGCCCACAGGACGTGGGCCAGGTCGGCCACGACGAGGGCGTCCGAGGTGGTCCCGTTCGGTGTGCTGACCACCGCGGTCTGCAACCAGTCGGGCCTGGACTCGGGCACCCGCTTCTGGAAGAACGACTGCTTGCCGGCCCCGTTGGGGAACCGCTGGAGCAGGACCGGGCGATCGCCGATGGCGGCGAGCAGCGGCTCGGCGACGGCCACGTAGTAGTTGGCCAGGTCGAGCTTGGTCTCCCCCCGCTCGGCGAAGAACACCTTCTCGGGATGGGTGATCGTGACCTGGCGGCCGCCGGCCTCGATGACCACCCCCTCGTCGCCCATGCCTCGACGGTAGCGGGGCCTACCCTGCAGGTCATGAAGACCGCTGTCGATGAGATCGCCGAAGGCATCTACCGCATCTGCACCTACCTGCCCGACGCCTCACCCGGCGACGGGTTCACCTTCAACCAGTTCCTGCTCGACGCCGAGGACCCGCTGCTGTTCCACTGCGGGCCGCGGGGGCTGTTCCCAGAGATCCGGGAGGCGGCCGAGCGGGTGCTCGACGTCGAACGGCTCCGGTGGATCTCCTTCGGCCACTTCGAGTCCGACGAGTGCGGATCGATGAACCAGTGGCTCCACGCCGCGCCCGACGCAACGCTCCGCGTGAGCCAGATCGCGCTCGACGTGTCGATCGCCGATCTGGCCAACCGCACGCCGCAGGCCTGGACCGACGGAGAGACGCTGGACCTCGGCGGCAAGCGCGCCCGCTGGATCGACACCCCCCACGTCCTCCACGGCTGGGACGCCGGCCTGATCTACGAGGAGGTAACCGGCACGCTCTTCGCCGGCGACCTGTTCACCCACACCGGTGGCGGGCCGCCGATGCGCGACGACGACATCGTGGAGCGGGCCTTCGCCGCCGAGGACATCTTCCGCATGACCGCGCTGACCCCGGCCACCGCCTCCACCATCCGTAAGCTGGCCGCACTGGCCCCGACCACGCTCGCCCTCATGCACGGGTCGTCGTTCGGCGGTGACTGCCAGGAGGCGCTCGTGGCCCTGGCGGACGGCTACGAGGAGCGGCTGCTCAACGCCCTCGACTGACGCCGATCGGCGACCCTAGAACTGGAACTCGCAGTTGACGAAGGTGTCTTTCGGGCCGCTGCCGTCCACGCAGCGGTCGAAGGCCGGACCGCCGTCGTGGGCGTCGGTGCCTCCTTCGCCGAAGAGCTGGTCGATGGCGGTCCCGCCGAGCAGCCGGTCGTCGCCGTCGCCGCCGAACAGCCGGTCGAGGCCGGCCTGGCCCGAGAGCACGTCGTTGCCCTCCCCCCCCAGGAGGGTGTCGTCGCCGTCGCCCCCTTCGATGACGTCGTCGCCGGGAGTGAGGAAGGGGTTGCCGGCGACGGCGTCGACGCCCCCGTCGCCCTGGAGCGTGTCGTTGCCGCCGCCGCCGAACAGCCGGTCGCGGCCGTGGCCGGCGCGCAGGACGTCGTTGCCATCGCCGCCGGAGAGGGTGTCGTCGCCGTAGGCGTTCAGGACGTCGTCCAGCGTGTCGTCCCCGGCCTCCCCGGCAAGGAAGTCGTTCCCGCCCTCACCGAAGAGCAGGTCGTTGCCGGGCCCGCCGAAGAGGCTGTCACCGTCGTCGTTGCTCGACCCTGATCGGCCGTAGTCGCCGTAGATGTAGTCGCGGCCGTCGCCCCCCAGGATGCGGTCGGCGCCGTCGTCGCCGAAGAGCCGGTCGTCGCCATCGCCCCCGCAGATGACGTCGTCGCCGCCGAGGCCGCGAATCTCGTCGCCGCCCCCGAACCCGTGGATCACGTCCGGCCCTTCCGTGCCCCTGATGTAGTCGACGCCGGAGGTGCCCACGATCGTCACCGGCCGCCCGTCGCAGAAGACCGAGGGCGGCGTGGTGGTGGTCGTCGTCGTGGTGGGCGGAGCCAGCGTGGTCGTGGTCGCGGGCACCGTGGTGGTGGTCGCGGGCAGCGTGGTCGTCGTGGTCGTCGTCGGGGGCAGCGTGGACGTCGTCGGCGGGACGGTTGTGCTCGTCGTCGACGTGGTGGTCGAGGTAGTGGTGGTCGAGGTAGTGGTGGTCGAGGTAGTGGTGGTCGAGGTAGTGGTGGTCGAGGTAGTGGTGGTCGAGGTCGTGGAGGACGTGGTGGTGGAGGGGGCGGTGTTGGTGGGCTGCCAGTTGGGATCGGTGTCCGTCGCATTCGGCGCCGTGGGGATGCGGGCCACCCCGGTACCGTCCGGGTTCACCGTGAAGATGTCGAGCCCGTTGGCCGCGTCCAACGCGCTGGAGGCGAACACGATCTTCGTCCCGTCCGGCGACCACGCCGGCAGCACGGCGTTGTTGACGACCGGCGCCTGGCCCGTCCCGTCGGCACTCATCCGCCACACGACGCCGGCCCGGCCGAACACCAGCTGGGAGCCGTCGGGCGACCAGTCGGGCGCGGTCTCGCCCTGGGCGGTCACGGTGAGCTGCGTCTGGCCGGTGCCGTCGGCGTTCATCACCCAGATGTCGCCACCCCGGACGTAGGCGATGCGGGTGCCGTCGGGCGACCACGCCGGTTGCGACTCCACCCCGACCGTCGCCGGGGTGTCGGTGAGGTTGGTCTTGGCGCTGCCGTCGGCGTTCATCACCCAGATGTCGCCACCGCTGCTGGCGTAGGCGATCCTCGTGCCGTCCGGCGACCACGTGGGGTTGGTCCCACCGTTGGCCTGGCCCGTCGTCTCGGCGCCTGGGGTGAGGTTGGTCGGCCCGGAGCCGTCGGCGTTCATGACGTAGATGTTCCGGTGGCCTTCGGAGGCCTTGACGAAGGCGATCCGCGTGCCGTCGGGCGACCACGCGGGGTCGGTGTCCTCGGCGGGATCGTTGGTGAGGTTGACCTGGTCGGATCCGTCGGGGTTCATGGAGTAGATCTCCAGGTTCCCGTCCCGCGTGGACTCGAAGGCGATCCGACCGTTGCCCCCCGGATAGGCACCTCGAGCCTCGCCGGCGACGGCCAGCACGCCGGCCGCCAGCGCCGCCGCGGCCAGCAGCGCCCTCGTCCTTGCCACCTGGCGCCACTCCACGCTCCGGGTCCTCGCCACCGCTCGCTCCTCGCTCGTCAGCTCGACGGCGCATGTTACGTGCTGTGAAAGGTCGGCCGTGCAAACAGTTATTGGGACGTGCGCCGTGCGACTGCGATCCGGAATACGACGACCGTCTCCAATGTTGGCGCGCAACACACACACCGAGGGTCGCTCCAAACGGCGGAGGAGACCATGCATCACCCGGCCATAGCTCGACCGAGGTCGTTGATCCCGGCGCACGTGCTCCTGCTCCTGTCCCAGCGAGCCCGGCACGGCTACGAGCTGGCGGAGAGCCTCCGGCTGCTGGGATTCGCGGGGGTGACCACGTCGCTCGTGTACCGGGAGCTGGGTCGCCTGGAGGCGGCAGGGCTCGTCCAGTCCTTCTGGCAGGCGTCGCAGGCCCGGGGCCCGGCGCGGCACATGTACGAACTGACCGGCGCCGGACGAGACGACCTCGCCCACGTCAGCAACGAGGTGCGAGGCTTGGTCGCCCACCTGGAGCGGTTCCTGGCCCAGCTCGACGGGCCGGACTGCGCCCAGCCGGTCGCCGCTGTCGACGACGGCGAGACGTCCGGGCGAAGCCGGTTCTGGAAGCGACGCCCGGGGTAGCCATCGCCGCCGCAGCCCCGACGGCCGAGGGACGGGCCATGCTGGTCCCGTGCGCCGCCCGACACGCCGCGAGCAGCTGGGGATCGGCGGGCTCATCGCCGTGGTCCTCGCCGTCGGAGTGCTCGCCGCCTCCTTCGGCCCCCACGCCGGGTTCCTCTGGCACCGGGTGCTCCCGTTCGAGCGGGGCCCGGCGGGCGCCGTCGGCCTGCGCTACCACGTCGACGAGGAGACCTTCTGGCTGGGTCTCTACGGCCGTGCCGTCGCCTGCGTGGAGAGCACCGACCGGCGGGGCTGCGCCTACGTCGTCCACGTCCGCCGGCCGGGCGACGTCGACCTGAACAGCCGGTTCCGGCGCCAGGAGGGCTGGGTGGCGGTGAAGCAGCCGATGCTGTGGCTGGAACGGCTCCGCCGCGGTCGGGGATCCCCGAACGTGCAGTACGTCGAGGTGGTCGCGGCCGTTCCCCTGCCGGCCGAGCTGGCAGGCATGCGGCTGCTGACCACCGAGACCCGTGACGTGGTCGCCTTCGTGGGTGACCCGGATCCCGACGGCTGGCACCCGGCCCGAGCGGCGTGGAAGGCGGACACCCGGACATGGCGGCTGGCCCGCGTCGATCCCGCCGGCCTTCGGGGCGAGGATCCGAATCAGCCGGCCAGGAGGTCGTTCGCGTCCAGGCTCGACCTCTACGCCGCCGTCGCCGAGTACCGGGTGCGACAGCCGGCAGGCATCAAGATCGCCGGCGCTGCTTCCACCGACTGGGGACGCAAGGGCCACTCCATCACCCACCTCCACGACGAGGCCGAGGGGAACGACGTGGTGGTCGTCAGGCCCGACGCGACGATCGGCGTGTCGGACGTCGAGGTGATACCGCACGAGGGCGAGCGCCGCCTGATCTACGGGCTCGTCTCCGAGGGCAGGCTCCGGGACGACCTCGTGGGGCTCCTGGCCGTCGACGACAAGGGCATCGCCCGGTCCGTGCACGTGGCGTGGCGGCTGACGCCGGAGGGATCCCTCCACCCCGTGCCCGTGCAGGGGCTGAGCTGCCGGCTGACGGAAGCGCGGGCGGTGCCTGGCGGCGTGTGCCAGACCTCCTACGACAACATGGTGGAGCTGCGGGGGGCGCGGTAGGCCCCGACCTACGCGCGGATCAGCCGCCCACGCACTTCCCGCTCTTGCCCGCCGGCTTGCACGCCGTCGTCGGCGGCGAGGTGGGCGGCTGATCCGCGCGTAGGTCGGGGCCTACCG
>Ga0247704_1000220_pt1 | contig 16248 bp, 19 predicted proteins | sample 41W_NmetaG_FD_189042 | JGI IMG/M metagenome (GOLD analysis project Ga0247704, IMG submission 189042) | Soil microbial communities from hillslope of Landscape Evolution Observatory, University of Arizona, Oracle, AZ, United States - 4-1-W_N | ecosystem: Engineered > Artificial ecosystem >...
GGGTGCCGGTGATCTCCAGCAGCCGCTCCCCGCCGCCCCGCTCAGCGCCCAGGTGACGGGCGTGCGTGACCTGGTCGCCGGTCCCCAAGGGGTCCTCGACGTCGGCGGGGAGCGGCTGCTGGAGATCACCGGCACCCTGATCAACGAGACCCAGGCCGCCATCCACCTCGTGCGCATCGGCGTCCGAGCAGGGAACGGCGACGGCGAGGTGGTCCAGCAGGCCACGACGGTACCGGCCACCATCCCCCCCGGAGGCACGGCCGGCTGGTCGGCGAAGCTCCGGACGGGCGTCCCCATGGTGCTCTGGGGCCTGGTCGACGCCCAGGTCCTCAGCTGGTCGTGGGTGGACGAGACCTTGCCGGCCTGCCGACCCTAGGTGGATGACGGTGGGACCGGGCGTGGGCACAGGTCGAAGGTGACGTCGAGCATCCGCCTGATCGTCCTCGGTCGCCAGGGAGCGGGAAAGGGCACCCAGTGCGCCCGGCTGGCCGCCCGGCTGGCCGTCCCCCACATCTCCACCGGCGACCTGTTCCGGGCCGAGGCGGCCAAGGGCTCGGACGTCGGTCGCCAGGTGGCGGCCCACCTCGACGCCGGTTCGCTCGTGCCCGACGACCTGGTCCTCGACCTGGTGGCCACCCGCCTGGGGAACCGCCAGGCTCGCCAGGCGGGCTACCTCCTCGACGGTTTCCCCCGTACCCTCGTGCAGGGCCAGACGCTGTTCGAGGTGTTGGGGACGAGCGCTGCCGACGTTGCCGTGGAGCTCCACGTCCCGACCAGCGTGGTGCTGCCTCGCCTCGCCGCCCGGCGGGTGTGCCAGGACTGCGGCACCAACTACAGCGTCCCCGACGGTGCCGAGGAGATCACCCAGTGCCCCAAGTGCGGCGGCAAGGTCACCCGGCGCAGCGACGACACCGACGAGGCCATCGCCCGCCGGCTGGCGGCCTACGACCGGGAGTCCGGGCCCCTGTTGGACTGGCTCGACGGGCTGGGCCTGCTGGTACGGGTCGACGGCGTGGGTGATCCCGACGACGTGCACCGCCGGCTGCTGGCCGCCGTCCGCTCCCGGGTCCCCGGCGTCGACGGCTGAGCGAGCATCGCCCGCAGGGCCCCGCTTCTGGCCCCGGGAGGGGGGCGTCGACCCTCAGACCAGGGCCGGGTCGCGCACCGCCTCACCTGCCCGGCTCTGGCGGCGCTCGCTCACCCGCCGGGCGGCCTTGCCGACCCGATCGATGTAGGCGATGACCCGCACCCGGGCCTCCTCGGCCTGGGCGTCGAGACCCTCCAGCGACTCCAGCCGCCACTGGCCCAGCACGACCGGAACCAGGATGCGCTCGTAGTGGCTGGCGAAGTCGTAGATGCCGGCGTTGGCGATGGCCCGGGCATGGCCGGCGAAGTTGGGAATGCCCGTCCCGGGCATCTCGAAGCCCCGCACCTGGCGGTCGATGGCGCGCACGACCGCCGACGGGTCGACCTCGAGGGCAGCGGTGGTCGTGTCCCGGTAGAAGACGTGGTGGAGGTTCTCGTCCCCGGCGACGCGGGCCATGATCTCGCGACCCTTGCGGTCGGCCAGCAGGCGACCGGTGTTGCCGTGCGAGATCCGGGTGGCCAGCTCCTGGAGGGTGACGTAGACCAGCCCGTCGACCACCGTCTCGGGCTCTGGGACCTCCCCCCGGCTGACCTGGGCCATGCGCCCCCGCTCCAGGGCCACCGGATCCACGCTGCGGGTGACCGTGAGGTAGTCGCGGATGACGATGGCGTGGCGGCCCTCCTCGGCCGTCCACCGCTTCGACCATGCCGCCCAGGGGTGGTCGGCCCCGAAGAGGCCGTCGATGGTGCGGAAGTAGTGCGGGAGGTTGTCCTCGGTCAGGAGGTTCACGAACAGGGCGCTGCGCACCGCCTCGTCCATGGGGGCCTCGGCGGCGTCCCACCGCTCTCCGGGATCGAAGTCCCGGCCCTGGCTCCAGGGCACCAGCTCGTGGGGGAACCACTCCTTGGCATTGCTCAAGTGACGCTCCAGCAGCTCCTCGGCCACTGGTGCCAGCTCGTGGAGAAGGTCGGCGTCGGGCTCCATGGCCCCAATCTACCGACTAGTAGGTAGGTCCGCGCAAGCGGGGCCTCGATCCCTCAGCGGCGGGCCGGGGCCGGGGCGTCCACGGCCCGCCAGCAGTACCAGGCGGCCACCGACCGCCACGGGCGGAAGGCGTCGCCCAGACCTTCGAGCTCCCGGGGCGCCGGGGCGCCGGCCAGACCGTGGATGACGGCGTAGCCCCGGCGCACCCCGAGGTCGCCGGTGGGCCACACGTCGAGACGCTGCAGCCGGAAGATCAAGAACATCTGCGCCGTCCAGCGGCCGATGCCACGAACCCGGGTGAGGGTGGCGATGACCTCGTCGTCGTCCCGGGTGGCGACCGCGTCGAGATCCAACCGGCCCTCGACGACCTGCCGGGCCAGGTCGACCAGCGAGGCCGCCTTGGCCCGGGACAGGCCGGCGGTGCGCAGGTCGGCCGGGTCGAGAACTGCCACCGCCGGCGCATCGAAGCCTCCGGGGCCCAAAGCTCGCACCCGGGCCCAGATGGCGGCGGCAGCCGGGCCGGCCAGCTGCTGGGAGCAGATGGCGGCGGCCAGCGCCTCCAGATGGCTTCCCCGCTCGGGGGGCCGCCTCGCCAGGGGGCAGGGACCCCGGGAAGCGACCAGCGCAGCCAGCGAGGGATGGCACGCGGCCAGGTGGGCGTCGGCGGCGGGCAGGGACGTCTCGAGTGACCCGTCGTCCCCAGGTCCCGGCCACAAGATCACAGGTTCCTCCTCTGGATGCCCCCAGGGCGCCTCCTCCATGATGACCCCATGGGCTACGAGGTGACGGTCGGCGACGGGGTCAACGTGGTGGTGATGGGAGCCGACACCTACCAGCTCGAGGGCCCCCTGACCACGTTCTTCCGCACCGATGCGGGGCGGCGGGTGGTCGACTGCTGGAGCGTACGCCTGGCCAGCTTTCGCACCGACGACGTCGTTCGCATCCGCCGCTGCTAGTCAAGCGGCGGCCGGCGCAGGCGCTTGGTCTCGGACCGGCGCCGCTTGGCGTCGAGGCGGCGCCGCCGTGAACCGGCGGTGGGACGGGTGGCGCGCCGGGGGGGCGTTACCACCAGGGCCGAGGCCAGCCTGGTCCGCAGCCGCTCGAGGGCCAGGGCCCGGTTGCGGGCCTGGGAGCGCTCGTCGGCGGCCACCGCCCTGACCTCGTCACCCAGGCGCTCCCGCAGCCGCCGGCGCTGCCCCGGACCCAGCGACGGCGAGGCGACCACGTCGAAGATCACCTCCACCCGGGTATCCGAGGTGTTGGCGTGTTGGCCCCCGGGTCCGCCGCTGCGGCTGGTGCGCCAGCGCAGCTCACCGAGGGGAATGGCGCAGTGGCGGTTCACCTCCAGGCGCTCGCCCGCCGCCATCACCCGGTTCGATCCAGGTCGAGCACGATCCGGTGATGGGGCAGGCCGGTGTCGGGGGTGAGGTAGCCCTCGCCCTCCACCTGCCAGCCGTGTCGCCGGTAGAAGGGCAGCGAGGCGTCCCGCCCGTCGGCCCACACCACCTCGATGCCGGCCCGGCGGGCTCGGGCTTCGACCTCGGCGAGGAGCACGCCCCCCCGACCCCGACCCTGCTCGGCGGGGTCGACCGCCATGCCCCGGATCCGCCAGGCCCGGCGCCCGGGTCGCAGCGGGCAGGCGGCGGGGACGACGGTGACGACGGCCACCGGGGGCCCGTCACCGAGCTTGAGGGCCAGGTGGGAGACGCCGGGCGCAGCGTCCTCGGCGAAGGCCACCTCGGCGTCGGGTCGCTCACCCCGCAGCACCCGCCGGCGCAGGTCGTAGGTTCCCTCGGCCTCCACGTCGATCACCTGCTCGTGCGCTGCCATCCGCCTCTCGCCTTACCCCTTCCGCCGGCAGCACCCGACCCCTCCGTTCTGGTGGTCGGACGGAGCCGGGAATGCCGCCCCGAAACCATCAGAACGCAGGTGATGGGAGGAACGACCGACCGTCGGCCTAGAGGTGCTCGGCGGCGGCGGACTGGACGGCAGCGGTGATCGGCGCCCAGTCGGCGCCCGGGCGGCGGGTGACGGTGACGAAGTCGGCAGTGGCGAAGACCGAGGCCACCCCTTCAGCCCGGAACACGGCCACAGCGAAGTCGTTGCCCTCCTCGGCGGCCGCCTCGGCGCTGGCCACGTTCATGGCGGCCACCGGAGCGTCGAGGGTGTACTTCATGGCGTCGGGGTTGGGCGTGGGCGAGGGGGTGGCGGTGGCCATCAGGGCTCCCCGGTGATGTCGGGGACGTGGAAGCTCTCGGCGGCCAGGCGCTCGGCCGTCGACGCCAGGTCGGCCTGGAGCGCCTCGATCTCCACCGTGAGCTCGGCCACGGCGTCCTCCCGCCCCTGTACCCGGGCTCGCTCCCGCTTCTCCACCAGCTCGGTGAGCTGCAGCTCAACCCCGACGGCATGGTCCTCAATCCGTGGATCGGTCACCGGCCAAGCGTAGGCTCCCACGGTGTCGCGCGCCGATCGCTACGACTTGGTCATCGTGGGGATGGGTTCGGGGGGCATGGTGGCGGCCACCTTCGCCGCCTCGCTGCCGCTGCGGGTGGCCGTGGTCGAGCGTGATCGGGTCGGCGGGGAGTGCCTGTGGACGGGGTGCGTCCCGAGCAAGGCCCTCCTGGCGTCGGCCAAGGTCGCCCACACCCTGCGCCACGCCGAGCGGTGGGGCGTGCCCGCGTCGACCGGGGCCGTCGACACCGCCGCCGTGTGGGCACGGATCAAGGCCGTGCAGGCCGAGATCGCCGCCACCGACGACAACCCCCGGCACTTCGAGCATCTCGGGGTCGAGGTCATCACGGGTGAAGCCCGCCTGGCCGGACCCCATGCCGTCGTCGTGGGTGAGCGTATCCTGTGGACCCGCTTCGTCCTGCTGTGCACCGGCAGCCGGCCGGCGGCACCACCCATCGAGGGACTGGCCGAGCACGGCTTCTTGACCAACGAGACCGTCTTCTCCCTGGACCGGGCGCCGGCATCACTGGTGATGATCGGCGGCGGTCCCATCGCCATCGAGCTGGCCCAGGCCATGGTGCGCCTCGGCGTGCCCACCACGGTCCTCGAGCGCGGCGAGACCATCCTGGCTCGGGAGGAGCCCGAGCTGGTGCGCACCCTCGGCGGGCTGCTCGAGGACGAGGGCGTGGTGCTGGGCACCGGTGTCGAGGTCGAGCGGGTGAGCGTCGAGGGAGCCACCAAGGTCGTGCACGGGACCAGCAACGGCACTTCCCGCCGCTGGTGCGGCGCCGAGATCCTGGTGGCCACCGGCCGGGCCCCGAACCTCGAGGCGCTCGGCCTGGACACCGCGGGCGTCCAGGCGACCCGCAGCGGGGTGGTCGTCGACGACCGCATGCGTACGTCGCTGCCGTGGGTCTACGCCGCCGGCGACGTGGCCGGTGGCCCGCTGTTCACCCATGCGGCCGGCCACCAAGCGGTGCGGGCCGTGCGCGACATGTTCTTCCCCGGCCGGGGCCGGGTGAGCGAGCTCGTCCCCTGGTGCACCTTCACCGATCCGGAGCTGGCCCATGTCGGCCTGACGGCGGCCGAGGCCCGCAAGCACCACGGATCCGCGGTCGAGGTCCACCGGCTGGACCTGAGCCACTCCGACCGGGCGCGCGCCGAGGGCCACCGGGAAGGCGCCGTCGTGGTGGTCACCGCCGGGGGCACGGTGGTGGGCGGCCACATCCTGGCGCCGGCGGCCGGGGAGATGATCCACGAGCTGGCCGTGGCCGTGCGCGACGAGGTCACGCTGGCCGGGTTGGCGTCACTGATCCACGTCTACCCCACTTTGGCCACCTCGGTGGGCCAGCTGGGAGCCGACGCCGCCTTCGCCGCCGCCGGGCGCTGGGCCCCGCTCGTACGGGCCGGGAGGCTGTGGGATCGCCTGGCCCACCGCCGGCCCCGATCGTCGTCCTCCCGGCGGGGGTGAGAACGGCCGGGAGGGGGAAGGGTCTCCGCCAGGCGTACCCTGGTGGACGCCGCCACCGCCATGCCAGCATCGCCATCCGAGCACCGTGAGGAGCAGCGTGGACCGACCCAGCATGCACCTGTGGCTCCCGCCCGTGCGGGACGACGACTGGGTCGCCGCCCACTTCGGGTACCGGTAGAGGCGGCCCGTTGCCCTCCCCCCGGCGCCGCCTGGAGGCGGCTGACGTCGAAACCTACGTGCGCCAGCGCTGCTTCTCGCCTTCCCGGGAGGGCCTCGTCGGTATCGAGCTCGAACGCCACGTCACCCCGACCCACCGTCATGGTGCCGTCGATCACCGTGCACTCCAACGGGTCTGCGCCGCTCTCGACCTGCCCGGGGGTGGACGCATCACCTTCGAGCCCGGAGGCCAGCTGGAGCTCAGCTCGCCGCCGTGCCGCGGCCCGTCGGCCGCCTGTGCCGTGGTCGACGCCGACCTGGCCGTGCTGGACCCGGCGGTGGAGGCGCTGGGCGTCCGCCTGGTGGCGCAGGGGCTGCGCCCGGAGGCAGGAGACGAGCTGGTGGTGGCCAGCCCCCGCTACCTCGCCATGGCGGCCTACCTGGACCAGGCCGGTCGCTGCGGAAGAACGATGATGTGCGCGACCGCCGCCCTCCAGGTCAACCTCGACACCGGGGGCGAGAGCGACCAGGCCCGGCGCTGGCGGCTGGCCCACCAGCTCGGCCCGGTCCTGCTGGCCTGCTTCGCCAACTCGCCCCTGCCGGGGCCACGGACCGGCGGCTGGCGGTCGGGCCGCTCGGCCGCCTGGGCGGGGATCGATCCGTCCCGCACCCTTTCCGCCCTCGACGGGAGCGACGATCCGGCCGCCACCTGGACCCGCTACGCCCTCGACGCCCGGGTCATGCTCATCCGGGTCTCCGGGGAGCGCTTCGAGCCCGTGTTGAGCCCGCTGCCCTTCGGCGCCTGGCTGCACGGGGGCCACGAGCTCGGCTTCCCTACCCTGGAGGACCTCGAGTACCACCTGGGCACGCTGTTCCCACCCGTGCGGGCCCGGGGCTGGCTGGAGCTGCGCATGGTCGACGCCCTCCCTCCCCCGTGGTGGCGGGTGGCCGCTGCCGTCTGCGCCGCCCTGCTCGACGATCCCGAGGCCGCCGATGCCGCCGGCCGGGCCAGCGCACCCGCCGCCGGGCTGTGGACCGAGGCGGCCCAACACGCACTCGCCCATCCCGCCCTGGCCGGTGCCGCCCGCCAGTGTTTCGCTGCTGCCCTGGCCGCCCTGCCCCGCCTGCGGGCCGACGAGGCCACCGTGGCCGCCGTGGCGGCCTACGCCGAGCGGTTCGTGGCGCCGGGCCGCTGCCCGGCCGACGAGACCCTCGCCGCGGCCGGGAGCACCACCCGAGCCCTGGAGGCTTCGTGGAGCTGAAGGCGGTGCTCGCCCAGCGCCTGGAAGAGGCCCGCCGGCGGTCGTTGGCCCTGCTCGAGCCCCTGAGCGAGGACGACCTCGTCCGCCAGCACTCGCCGCTCATGTCCCCCCTCGCCTGGGACCTGGCCCACGTGGGGAACTACGAGGACCTCTGGCTGGTGCGTGCCCTCGGCGGCGATGCCGTGGGCGCCGGCTACGACCACCTCTACGACGCCTTCCGCAATCCCCGGGCCGACCGCCCGTCCTTGCCCCTGCTCGACCCGGCGGGCGCCCGGCGCTACCTGGCCGAGGTCAGGGGCCGGGCCCTCGATCACCTCGAAGGCGCCGATCTCGAGGTGGACGACCGCCTGATGCGGGCCGGCTACGTCTACCGCATGGTCCTCCAGCACGAGCACCAGCACGACGAGACCATGCTGGCCACCCTCCAGCTCATGGACCATCCCGGCTACCGGCCCGAGGTGGTGCCCAGGACCGGCTCCGGCAGTCCGGTGACCACGGGCCCGGCCGAGGTGGAGATCACCGGAGGCCCGTTCGTCCTGGGGACCGGGAGCGACCCGTGGGCCTACGACAACGAATCCCCGGCGCATGTGGTGGAGCTCCCGCCCTTCACCATCGACACCCGGCTGACGACCAACGGCGAGTTCCTGGAGTTCGTGGAGGACGGCGGGTACCACCAGCCGCGCTGGTGGACGGCAGCCGGGTGGGCCTGGTGCCGGGAAGCGGGCCTGGGCCATCCCGGTGCCTGGGTGGCCGGCGGCGCAGGGTCCTGGGCCCTCGACCGCTTCGGGCACCGGCTCGACCTGGCCGTCGACGAACCGGTCCAGCACGTCTGCTGGTACGAGGCCGACGCCTACGCCCGCTGGCGGGGCAAGCGCCTGCCCACCGAGGCGGAGTGGGAGAAGGCGGCGTCGTGGGATCCGCTCACGGCCACCAAGCACCGCTACCCGTGGGGCGACGGGGAGCCCGACGCCCGCCGTGCCAACCTCGGCCAGGCCGGCTACGGCCCCCTGCCGGCGGCCGCCACTCCCGACGGCTCCAGCCCCTCGGGCTGCCTGCAGATGGTGGGGGACGTCTGGGAGTGGACCTCGTCGGACTTCCTCCCGTACCCCGGCTTCGCCGCCTTTCCCTACCCGGAGTACTCCGAGGTCTTCTGGGGCCCGCAGTACAAGGTCCTGCGGGGGGGGTCGTGGGCCAGCCACCCCTCGGCGGTGCGCACCACCTTCCGGAACTGGGACTTGCCCATCCGCCGCCAGATCTTCGCAGGGCTGCGCTGCGCCCGGGACGGCTGAGTTCGCCGTGTGCCGCCTCCTCGCCTACCTCGGACCGCCCCGGAGCCTCCACGACCTGCTCCTGGCACCGGAGCACTCGCTGGTGCACCAGTCCTACGCTCCCCGCCACCAGCGCCACGGGCGGGTCAACGCCGACGGCTTCGGCGTGGGCTGGTACGACCGCACCGTGCGCCCTGAGCCGGCCCGCTACCGGCGGGACCGGCCCATCTGGTCGGACCGCAGCCTCGCCAGCATGGCGCCGCTGGTGCGCTCCGCCACCGTGGTGGCGGCCGTGCGCGACGCCACCCCCCCGGCGGCGGTGGAGGAGAGCGGGTCGCCCCCCTTCACCAGCGGCCCCTGGCTGTTCGCCCACAACGGCGCCGTCGCCGGCTTCACCGCCGGGGCCGGCGCCGCCCTGCGGGCCCGGCTCTCCCCCGCCCGCCGGGCGGGCATCGAGGGGGCCAGCGACTCCGAGGTGGTCTTCGCCCTGGCGCTCGACGCGCTGGACGGCGGGGCCGACGTGGCATCGGCGTTGGGCGACGCCGTGGCCGGGGTCAGCGCCGTGGCCGACCCGTCCCGGCTCAACCTGGTCCTGACCGACGGCGTGACCCTGGCCGCCACCGCCTGGGGCGACACCCTGTTCATCCTCGATCTCGGGCCGGGTGGCGTGGTGGTGGCCTCCGAGCCCTGGGACGACGACGCCCGCTGGTCCCCGGTCCCCGACGCCACCCTGGTGCGGGTGGACGGCGCCGGCGTGACCACCTCGGCCCTGGGCGCCGGTGGGCAACCGCCGAGTGGGCACCGGGGTTCCACAGCAGCCGAACGGGTGCGCGTCGACGTGCACCTGGGCGCCGACGACCTCGCCAGCGCCCTGGCCGCCGACGCCCGCCGGGGCCTCACCGCCGAGCACAAGTGGCTCCCACCCAAGTGGTTCTACGACGACGACGGCTCGGAGCTGTTCGACCACATCACCCGCCTGGAGGAGTACTACCCGACCCGAGCCGAGACCGAGATCCTGGCCGAACGGGCCGGCGAGATCGCCACCGTCAGCCGGGCCGACACCCTGGTGGAGCTGGGCTCGGGCACGTCGGCCAAGACCCGCCTCCTGCTCGACGCTCTGGCCGGTGCCGGCACCTTGGCCCGGGTGGTGCCCTTCGACGTGAGCGAGGCGACCCTGCGCACGGCGGCGGGCGAGCTGGCGGCGGCGTACCCGGCGGCCGGCGTGCACGCCCTGGTCGGCGACTTCGAGCGCCACCTCGGCCGCCTCCCCGGAGGCGGCCGGCGCCTGGTGGCCTTCCTCGGCGGCACCATCGGCAACCTCGAGCCGGGCCCCCGAGCCGCCTTCCTGAGCGAGCTCGGGGCGGCGCTGGCCCCGGGCGACGGGCTCCTGCTCGGCACCGACCTGGTCAAGAGCCCGGCCCGGCTGGTCGCCGCCTACGACGACGCCGCCGGGGTCACCGCCCGGTTCAACGCCAACGTGCTGGCCGTGCTCAACCGCGAGCTCGACGCCGACTTCGACCCGGACGCCTTCGCCCACGTGGCCCGCTGGAACGCCCGGCACCGCCGCATCGAGATGCGCCTGCGTTCCCTCGCCGACCAGACCGTCTACCTGGCCGCCCTCGACCTCAAAGTCGACTTCGCCGCCGGCGAGGAACTACGCACCGAGTGCAGCGCCAAGTTCGAGCGCCAGGGCGTGGTCGAGGAGCTGGCGGCCGCCGGGCTGCGGTTGACCCACTGGTGGACCGACCGGTCCGGCGACTTCGCCCTGTCGCTCTCGGTTCCAGCTTCGGGGTGAAGCGGCGCTAGCCTCCCCGCGCCCCGCCGCCTCCAACCGAGTCCCCACATGCCCACTGACGACGACGCCCAACTCCCGACTGCGCCTGGCCACCACCAGGTGGTCATCTTCGGGGCCGGCCCGGCCGGGCTGACGGCTGCCTACCAGCTGACCAAGGCCGGCGAGCGCCCCGTCGTCCTCGAAGCCGACGACATGGTGGGGGGCATCAGCCGCACCGTCGAGCGGGACGGGTGGCGCTTCGACATCGGCGGTCATCGCTTCTTCACCAAGGTTCCCGAAGTCGAGGCCCTGTGGCACGAGATCCTCCCCGACGAGGACTTCCTCCTGCGCCCCCGCATGAGCCGGATCTTCTACGACGGCAAGTACTACGACTACCCGCTCAAGGCCTCCAACGCCCTACGCAACCTGGGGGTGGTGGAGGCCGTCCGCTGTGTCGCCTCCTACGCCTGGGCCCGGGTGCGGCCTCCGGATCCCACCAGCCTCGAAGGGTGGATCTCGGGGCGCTTCGGCCACCGCCTCTACTCGCACTTCTTCAAGACCTACAACGAGAAGCTCTGGGGTGTGCCGGCCAGCCAGATCTCTCCTGACTTCGCCGCCCAGCGGATCAAGAACCTCTCGCTGTCCAAGGCGGTACTCAACTCCCTCATGCCCAAGCGCAACCAGAAGGACATCACCTCGCTGATCGAGGAGTTCCAGTACCCCAAGTACGGGCCGGGCATGATGTGGGAGGCGTGCCGGGACAAGGTGGTGGCCGCCGGCGCCGAGCTGCGGATGCGCACCCGGGTCCGGACCGTGCGCCACCGCGACGGCCGCGCCTACCAGGTGGTGGCCGAGACGGCCGGAGGCGAGGAGGTGACGCTCGACTGCACGGCGGTGGTGTCGAGCATGCCCTTCCCCGAGCTGGTGCGGGCCATGGACCCGCCGGTCCCCGACGACGTGCGCCAGGCGGCCGACGACCTGAACTTCCGCGACTTCCTCACCGTGGCCCTGGTCGTGCCCGAGGCCCACTCGTTTCCCGACAACTGGATCTACATCCACTCCCCCGACGTCAAGGTCGGGCGCATCCAGAATTTCGGCTCGTGGTCGCCCTACCTCATCAAGGAGGGCCGCACCTGCCTGGGAATGGAGTACTTCGTCTTCGAGGGTGACCGCCACTGGACGATGGACGACGCCGAGCTGGTGGAGCTGGCCAGCAATGAGATCGACATCCTGGGGCTGGTGCCGGCCGGCCGGGTCGAGGCTGGCTACGTGGTGCGCATGCCCAAGGCCTATCCCGTCTACGACGAGCACTACCAGGCCAACGTCGAGGTCCTCCGGCGCTGGATCGCCGAGACCGTGCCCAACGTGCACCCGGTGGGGCGCAACGGCATGCACCGCTACAACAACCAGGACCACTCCATGCTCACCGCCATGCTGAGCGTGGAGAACATCCTCGGGACCGCCACCCACGACATCTGGTCGGTCAACGTGGAGGAGGACTACCACGAGGAGCAGACTTCCACCCGGCGGGGCACCGGGCGCGATGCCCCGGTCATCCCCCGCCAAGCCATGGCCGCGGCCACCGAAGAGCGCCGGCGCCGCAACACGCCCTGAGACCCGGGCCGGCGACCATGGACGAGGTCGAGGCCCGCCGGATCCTGGGCGTGGCGCCGGGTGCTCCGGCCGAGGAGGTCCGGTCGTCGTTTCGCCGCCGGGTGCGCCAGGCCCATCCCGACCTGGCCCCGGGCCGCCCCGGGGCCAGCCGGGCCACGGCCACCCTGGTCCAGGCCTACGCCCTGCTACGCAGCGGTGTCCGGCCCGAGGCCACCCCTCCCCGGGCGGCACCCGGAGGCCGGAGCCCGGAACCGGCCAGAGGGTCGCCAGCGACGGTGGACGGCGACAGCCTGCTCGTCGGCGGGCCACCCGACGAGGTCTACCGGCGGCTGGTGGAGGCGGCCCACCACCTGGGTGAGATCACCTACGTCGACCACGACTCCCGGCTGCTCGACACCGTGGTCATCACTGAGACCGGGCAGGCCTGCTCACTGCTGGCCAGCCTCCAGGGCCGGGGCTCCTACACCGAGGTGTTCCTCTCCCTGGAGCCTCTCGGCGGCGACGCCCGCCCCGCCGTCAGGCCCCTGGTGCGGGCGCTGGCCCAGCTGCTGAACGCGGGCGGCTGACTGCGGCCGGCTGACCGGCGGCCGCGGGGACGCCGGCGACCCGAGCGAGCGATCGCCTGGAGGCTTGGCGCTGGAGAGCGGCGCGCAACCTCCAGGCGCAGCCGTTTGCGGCGACCACGGCCCTCCAGGGTCTCCGGGTCAGGCCCGCCTGCGGCGGAGCAGGGCACCGCCGAGCAGGCCGAGCACCACCATGGCGACGGCCAGACCGAGGTGAAGGGTGTTGTCGGCGTCGTTGACCGGGAGGATGTCGAGGTCGCTGCCCCGCTCGACCAGGATGCCGTAGACGTAGACCCCGGCGTAGGCCAGGCCACCCCCCACCAGGTAGGTGACGGCGGCGCCCCCGCCGAGGGCGGCCAGCAGGCCGAAGACGCCGAACACCAGGTGCACGATGTTGTGGACCACGCTGATGCGGAAGATCCCGAACAGCTCGGCCGAGGAGTCGGGGCCGATGAGCTCCAGCTGGTCGTAGTTCGACGTCACCCCGGGCACGAAGCCGAGGATGCCGATGGCCAGGAAGGCGGCCCCGAAGAGGCCGGCGAAGGTCCGGACCGCCCCGCCCGAAGACGATGAGGTGGCGGCGGGCATCGGTGCCGGCGCCGCTGGCGCCGCCGCTCGGCTGTCACGGCGGCGCTCCTTGCGCCTCTGCGGCTGCTTTTGGACTCCCGGTCCCCGGAACTCGTAGGCCATGGCGTTGTCTCCCTCGTTCGGCGTGCCCGACGTACCAGCATGTACCCGGGCCGGTGCCGGTGCCATCCCGTGTCAGGGGGACTGGTCGAAGAGGGGGAGCCCGCAGCAGAGGCGGCCGATGAAGTCGTAGAGGGCGTCGGTGGTGGGGGCCATGACGGTGGCCGCCCGGGCATCGCGGAAGTGGCGCTCCACCCCCACCTCCTTGCGGAAGGCGGCCCCCCCGCACACCCGCATGGCCAGGTCGGTCACCTCGGTGGCGCTCTCGCCCGCCCCGGCCTTGACCTCGAGCAAGCGCAGCATGGCGTCGTCCCGACCGGCCTCGAGCGCCGCCAGGGCGTCCAGCAGCAGGGCCCGGGCCATGTCGGTGCGCACCCGCATGCGGGCCACGTAGGCCCGCACGGTGCCGGCGTCGGCCAGGGACTGGTCGAGGTGGGTGAGACGGGTCCGGGACACGTGCTCGGCCGCCTTGGTGGCCGCCGCGTCCATGGTCCCAATGGAGAAGGCGGCGCTCAGCAGCTGGAAGTAGGGCAGGACCACGAGCAGCAGCTGGTCGAAGCCGGTGCCGTCGTCGCCGAGCGCCGCCCCGGCCGCCAGGCGCAGGCCCTCGGCCCGCATGGGGCTCGACCGGTTGCCCCGGAGCCCGAGGCCGTCGAAGGCCCCGTCGACGTGCAGCCCGGGGCTGCCGGCGGGCACCAGCCACAAGGTCGAGAGGCCCTCGGCGGTGACCGGTCGGCTCGACCAGATGTAGCTGTCGGCCTCCCCCGCCGAGGTCACCCAGCTCTTGGCCGCGTCGAGGACGATCTCGGCGCCCTCGGCCCGGGCCGTGCTCACCGGGGCCCAGAAGTGGCTGCGAGAACCCCGCTCGGAGAGGGCCAGTCCGAGGAGGTGGCGACCGGCAGCCACCTCCCGGCGCACCTGTTCGGGCCCGTAGGCCTCGATCAGGGGGGCGGCGCACAGGTGCATCATGGCCACCATGGCGGTGGAGGCGCAGTGGTGGGCCAGCTCCTCGACCACCAGGGCGGCGGCCCGGTGGCCCTCGCCCCGCCCCCCCACCTCGGGGGCGCTCACCAGGCCGAGGAGGCCGGCTTCGCCCAGGGCACCCACGGCCTGGCGGGGAAAGGACCCCTCGGCGTCGATCCGGGCGGCGCCCGGAGCCACCACCTCGTCGACGACCCGCTGGAGGGCGAGGAGGTAGGCAGGGGTGCGGGTCATGGGGGATCTCCTCGTGTGCCGACCACCCGTGACCGGGGCTCCCGGGCGCGTGGCCGGCCATTGTGGTCCAATGCCCGGTCGTGAGCAACGACGACGAGCGGTGTTTCGCCCGGGGCGACGAGTACGACCGCCGATTCCAGGAACGGGCCGCCGCCGGTGTCGACGTGCACGGCGAGGCCGACCTGGTGGCCTCCCTCGGGCCGGCCTCGGTCCTCGACGCCGGCTGCGGGACCGGCCGGGTGGCCATCGAGCTGGCCCGGCGGGGGATCGCCGTGGTCGGCGTCGACGTCGATCCCGAGATGCTGGCCAGCGCCCGGGCCAAGGCCCCTGAGCTCGACTGGCGTCTGGGCGACCTGGCGACGGTGGAGCTGGTGCCGGATGCCTTCGACGTCGTCGTCCTGGCCGGCAACGTGATGATCTTCGTCGAGCAGGGCCGCGAGGGCGACGTCGTCGCCAACCTGGCCCCGGCCCTGGCCCCCGGCGGTGCCCTGGTGGCCGGGTTCCAGCTGCGGCCCGAGAGGATCTCCGTCGATGGCTACGACCGGTGCTGCGCCGCCGCCGGGCTGGTCCTCGCCCAACGCTGGTCCACCTGGGACCGCCATCCCTGGTCCCCCACCGACGGCTACGCCGTGTCCATCCACCGCCGCCCCTGACCCATCTCCGGTGCCGGAGCGGCGCTGGGCGCCGTCCCCAGACCCGGGCACCGCCGCAAGCCTCCCGAGGATGGTGACGGGCGACGTAGTCTGGCCCGCCATGGTCAGCACGTTCTCCCGGCGCCAGGTGGAGCGGATCTCCCACACCCTGGCCGTCCTGGGCGAGCCCCACCGCCTGCAGATGCTGCGGTGGCTGCGGCGAGGCCCCCGCACCGCCGGCTTCCTGGCCCGCGCCATCGGCGTCTCGCCGTCGCTGGCGTCGCATCACCTCTCCGTGCTGGTCGACTCCGGCCTCGTCACCCGGCGCCAGGCCGGTACCTTCGTCTGCTACGCCGCCGACCGGGCCCAGGTCAAGGCGCTTCACGGCGAACTCGGCCGGCTGGCCGGTGCCCTCCTGCCTGACGACGACCGCGACGAGGCATCGGCCCCCTGCTGATCAGCCGGTGCGGCGGTCCCGGCGCCTCATGTGGCCGAGTTGAGGATCCCGAAGGCCAGCACCAGCACGACCGTCCAGGCCACGAACCACAACGTGGCGGCGATGATGAGGGCGATGAGACAGCCCTGGGGAAGCTCCCGGAGGTGCGGCACCCGGGGGAAGATACCGAACAAGCCGCTGCCACCGTCGGTCCAGGACTCCTGGCGGGTGGTGCGAAAGCCCGGCGACGGGCTCGGGGGCGCCGCCCGGTGCTCGCTGCGGCCGGGCCTCGGGGGCGAATCGGGCAGGATGCCGGAGTAGGTGAGGCCGTAGTAGACGCCGACGCCCAGCACCGCGCAGATGATGAGCACGACGATGATCACGGGAAACGACGTCTCCTCGTTGGCCAGTGGCGACGGAACCGCCGAGCGTAGCCGCCGCCGAGGCAGCGATCTGTCCGAGCCCTAGGCTGGCGCCGTGCGCACCCCCCGGCGGCCCTGGTCTCGATCCTGATGTCCGAGCGCGCCATGGCCTGGACCACCATCGCCTTCCTGGCCATGGCCGCCCTCGTCCCCGTCGGGGTCAGTGCGGTGATCCTCTCCACCTTGCTGTTCCCCCCCGCCCTCGACGAGCTGCCCGACCCCCGGC